>Ga0265780_10004040_pt1 | contig 19074 bp, 4 predicted proteins | sample P1T30metagenome_FD_192432 | JGI IMG/M metagenome (GOLD analysis project Ga0265780, IMG submission 192432) | Plant litter microbial communities from East Loma Ridge, Irvine, California - P1 T30 | ecosystem: Environmental > Terrestrial > Plant litter > Unclassified | place: USA: California...
GTGCCGATGAATCCTGGCCGATATAAGCGATTTGACATCATCCACCGCCTCCGGGTCAAGGGTCCGGGTAGGCTCATCCAGGATCAGGATGCCGGGCTCCCCTAAAAGTCCGCGTGCAATAGCCAGCCTTTGTTTCATTCCTGATGAATAAGAAGCGACCCTTTTATGTGCAGCCTTTTCCAGGCCGACCAACACCAGAAGTTCTTCGATCCTGCGGTCAAGCGCCCTGCCATGCAGATTGTCAAGAGCCCCGAAAAATTCGAGATTTTGTACAGCGTTCAGCCGCCAGTAAAAACTTCTTTCCTCGTTAAGTACAAAACCTACATGCGTCCGGGCTTCCAGGTTCTGACTTACGGTATTAAAACCGTTAACTAGAATATTACCCTTGCTGGGATATAACAAACCGCCTGTCAGCTTTAACAAGGTTGTTTTTCCAGCACCGTTTATACCAAGAAAAGCAACGCGGTCGCCGCTTTCAATTTTAAGGTCAACATTGTTTACTGCCGTAAACTTATCCCTTTGAAAAGGTTTCAGAATATAGTCCTTATAACGTCTGGTTACCGGGAAAAACATCGAAACGTTATTGATCTGAATCATAAATGCTGCTGCTTGTAAGTTGCTGAACAAAATTCCTGTTTAGCCACGTTAAAACTATCTCCTGTAGTTTTAGCTGGGAAGAAACCGGACTTATAATATGGTCTGTATCAGGCATGAAAACATAGTCTGTTCCACTGATACCTTTATTGTCTTTCCCGTAAACTGTACATAACAGGTCGTACGCCGTACAACCTTCTGCTACTACCAGCAGCAGGCTTATTCCTTCCCGGGGCTGAAGCCCCTGGCTGGTCACTTTTTTTCCGGGAAGATTTTCAATCTCAGCCTGAGGTCTGCCGCCGCCCTGCAAAAAAGAACTGATCTTCATATTCCTGAAAACACCACTTTTCCCCTTTAACACCTTCAGCCACTTTGATGGTTCGCTAATCGCTTTTTTATAATATCGCTTCCTGATGGCGCTGCTGGCTGCCGGATATACCTGGTCAATATATTCAGGCTCCAGCCCGGAACCATTGATCATGATCACTCCTTTTATCCGCGCGTCAAGAAAAGAAAGCCTGTAAGCCTTTTCTGCTCCGGAGCATAATCCACCGAGTATAAATGCCCCCGCACCGGTCTTTTTTATAAGCATATCCAGGATCTTTATAAGAACGACATAATCATCACGCTGTCCGCCCGGCAGATCTGTATTAACCAGGCTATCTCCCTGCCCTCCCTGATCAAAGCGGAAAACAGTATAACCGGCAGCCGCCAGGCTTCTGGCAATTTTAACATATAACCTGTTAGGGCCCGTTTTATGAACCAGCCCGGCATTAAATAATATTACCGCCGGCAAATTGCCAGACTGCTCCGCATAAGTTAAAATACCCGTTACAGAAAGCTGGTCCAGACTAATTATCTCTTCCTTCATTGTATCCCGTTTAACCACTTTTTAATCTGTTTTATTTCCGGAAAGGGTACGATAGATTTATCCGTTTCCCCCTTTTGCTTATGCCAGAACTTAGGAACTGAGTTGGTAAGAAGGGTGATTCCTGTTTTACTGAAACAGGAATATCTTTCAAGGGCATTCATTTGTAGAAATTCGTCGTCGGCAATGATCAGTAATTTTTCAAGCGGCACCGCTTCTGAAGACACCATGCTGAATTCCTTTAAGCCTTTCACCAGCTCCGGGCTGTACAAAAAACCCAGGCTTTCAAATCCATAATCGTTCTTGCATACAGCGAAGGAGCCGGAGATAAATTCTTTATGATTATGTTCCAATTCGCCGAGATAACCCTCTCCTGAAAGGACCGGGTTCCAGAGCACGGCCGATTTTACGTCGGGATGATCCAGCGTATTAAAACAGGGGATTGTTCCATACCGTACTCCTATAAGGCAGATATTATCAATTTCGCAGCCATCAAGCATTTCTTCTATTACCAGCCGCAGGTCATTATTGCTCGTTTCCATGTTCAGCTCCAGGTCCTCGCCGTAAGAATCGCCGCTGCCGTAATAGTCGAAGCGGAAGGTGTTAAAGCCGCTCTGAGAAAGCTCCTTTGCCAATACGGCCAAAGCCTTATGAAAGCGTATATATTCATGCCCCAGCGGATTACAGATCAGCACACCGGTTCGCTTGCTTCTGCCCTGCGCCGGACTAAAAACCGCTGCCAGCTTTCCTGACTTTCCTCCAATGTGAAATATTTCCATTTACACTAGTTTAATTGTAATTGCTTTTGACATTTAGCCGCAATATCTGCTAAATTCTGATTTATAAAATCCCTGATCTTGAGCTCGGCCCCTACCCTGGATTTCAGCAGTGCTATAACCTTTATTACCAGGATAGAGCTGCCTCCCAGGCTGAAAAAATCATCATAAACGCTTATAGTATCCACCGAAAGCACTTCCTTCCATATAGCCGCAACCTTCATTTCGAGTTCGCTACGCGGCCCTGTCATCCTGGCTTCGCCCATGCCAGACACAGATAAGTCTTCCAGGGATTTCCTGTCTGCTTTGCCTGAAACAGTCAATGGCATTTCATCAAGTTGTACAAAAGATGATGGTATACAATAGGCTGGTAATTTGGAACTTAAAAGCTTCCTGAGACGTAATGTGGATACCGATTCTTCTGCTGTAAAATAAGCGACAAGCTTTTTGATACTTTCGCCGGCATCCTTCACGATCACAAGGCATTCTTTTACTGAAGGGTAACCGGTAATAATATCTTCAATCTCCAAAAGTTCTATTCTATGCCCGTTGATCTTGACCTGCCCGTCTATGCGCCCCAGATACTCGATATTGCCATCCGGCAGCCAGCGTCCCAGATCACCCGTTTTGTACATCCTGCCGCTGCCACCAGGTGTATTAAAGATATCATTGACGAAACGTTCTTTCGTAACATCCGGCAAATTAAGATAGGCTCTTGCTATTCCGGCTCCCGCAATATGGATCTCGCCTGATCCTCCCGGTATACTTAACTGCATATAGGGCGTCAGCAGGTAGATCCCTGTATTCGAAAAGGGTTTGCCTATGGGTACGTTAGAATATTCCTTCTGCAGATCGATTTTGCAGATCGTCTTGCCGATGGTGGCCTCGGTTGGCCCGTAATGATTATACACGTCGAGCCGGTTACTGAAGCCAGCCAGACGGTTAATGACTTTGGGAGGCAGGGCCTCCCCTCCGAAAATGATCATTTTCCTGGGCACGGGCATTTTCCCTTTTTCGCGGCTGATATCATAATAAGATGACCATAACGAAGGTACGATCTTGATACAATCTATATCTTTAACATATTCGCTCAGGGTTATGGCATCTGATAAGAGGGAATCTGATATCAGGTGCAGCTCTCCCCCCGTTATAAGCGATGAAAATAATATAGAATGGCCTGCGTCTGCACTTAAGGAAGCAAAGAGCGCAAAACTCCTGCAGTGCTCAAGCTTAGTCTCCCGGATAAGCCCGTACAGGTGATCTGTCAAAGAGCGGTGCTCTATCATTACACCTTTAGGTTTCCCGGTAGAACCGGAAGTGTAAATGATATAAACCAGGGAATCGCTGCCATTGATCGCCTCCAGGTTGTCCACTGGTAAATTACTGATCTCCGGCAGGCAGTGATCCAGTTCGATAACCTCACATGCCGCCAGCGCCGGAAATTCCTCGCGGTATTCAGATGTAGTTAGTATCAGAGACGCTTTTATATCCTGTATAACGTATTTTATCCTTTCTTCAGGATAATCAGGGTCCAGGGGAACGTAAGTGCCGCCGGCTTTGAGTATCCCAAGAATGCCGATGATCATTTCAGCACTCCGCCCTGCACAGACCGGCACCAGACTTTCTTTTTCTACCCCCTTGCTTCTGAGGAAATAGGCCAGCTGGTTAGACCTCTCGTTCAGCATACGGTAGCTGAAGCGCTGTTTATCAAAAACCAGGGCTATCGCATCGGGTGTTTTGTAAGCCTGTTCTTCCACCAGCTGAATAATAGTTTTATCCTGCGGATAAGACACCTTACTGGTGGCAAACTTTTCAAGCAGCAATACTTCATCCCTGCGGCTTAGTATCTTTATTTCAGCTATTCCTTGCGAAGGATCTGCCACAACGGACCTGAGGAGCTGTTCATAACAGGCCATTAAACGGCTGATCGTGTCTTCCCTGAACAGATCGGTACAGTATTCAGCATACAAATCCAGTCCCTCCGGCATTTCTTCAACCAGGAAGGTGAGATCGAACTTTGATGTAAAACGGGGAATTATCTCCGGCATCTGTTCTACCCCCGGCATAATCTGGTTGTCCATCGCGGCAATATTCTGCATCACAAACATGACCTGGAAAAGCGGCGACCGGCTCGCGTCGCGTTCCTTAAGCACAACTTCCACAACTTTTTCAAAAGGGGTATCCTGGTGCTCATAAGCGCCGAGAGTGGTATTTCTTACCTGCCGAAGCAGTCCGGTGAATTCCGGATTGCCCGAAAGATCGCTTCTTAGGGCCAGCATATTGATAAAAAAACCTATCAGGCCTTCGGTTTCCTGGTTCTGGCGGTTAGCGATGGGGCTGCCTACGCAGATATCTTCCTGTCCGCTGTAGCGGTAAAGCAATACCTTAAAAGCAGCCAGAAGGGTCATAAACAAAGTAACCCCTTCCTGCTGGCTCAGCGTTTTCAGACCTGCCAGCAATTCTTTATCCATCCGTATACGCAGGCTGGCGCCCGATGTGCTTCTTATAGCCGGTCTCACAAAATCTGCCGGCAGGTTTAATACGGATACAGCCTTCAGTTTTTCCTCCCAGTAGTTCAGCTTGGCAGCAAGTACCTCTGCCCGGAGGTATTGACGCTGCCAGATCGAATAATCACTATACTGTACAGGCAGAGGTTCAAGACGAAAGGGCCGGCGCTCTGACAAGGCCCCGGAGATTTCTGCAAATTCTCCCAGTAACACAGCCATAGACCAACCATCGGCCGCAATATGGTGCATGGTGATCACCAGGATATCAAAATCCCCGGCTGTAACAATAAAACAGGCCCGGAGCATATGGTCTTCCGAAAGGTTAAAAGGCATGCTGATCAAGCCGGAAATAAGCGTTTCTGTCTTCTGTTCTTCCATTATCTCTACGGTATCCAGCTTCCAGCGCCCGGCTTCGAGAACCTGCTGAAAGGCAGTTCCTTCATGCTGTCTGATCACCGTCCGTAATATTTCATGCCGGTTCACTAAGGTTTGCAGGGCTTTCTCAAGCAGTTCCTGACTAAGCGTCCGATCTATACGCAGTACCAGGGGTACATGGTACTGAACACTTCCTTCCATCTGATCAATAAACCAGAGCTGCTGCTGTCCGAAAGATAAAGGAATACGGGCCGGGCGTTCCAGGTAAGCCAGCAAGGGCAGCGAAACTGAGGCCGACTGCCTGCTAAGATGTGCCGCCAGTGCTTCTATAGTAAGGTAATTAAATACATCGGCAATCGATAATTCCACTTTCAGCTCTTTCCGGATAGCCAGCAGCAAACGGATAGCCATCAGCGAGTGTCCGCCAAGTTCAAAGAAATTATCGCGCAGGCCTACACGTTCCAGCCCCAGGAGCTGCTGCCACATACCTGCCAGTTTTTTCTCCAGGGGAGTTCGTGCTTCGATAAACTGCCCGGCAGGTACCTCCTCCAGCGCAGATAACGCAGCTTTATCGATCTTTCCGTTAGAAGTCAACGGAATATGTTCAAGCTGTACCAGCGTAGAGGGCAGCATATAGTCAGGCAGCTTTTTCCCCGCATATTCCAAAATGGCATCCTTGTTAAAACTATCCTGCGGCACTATATATGCCGCCATAAATTTATCGCCCAGGGCATCTTCCTTAATAAGAACTACAGCCTGCTTAACCAGCTCACATTGCTGCAGTACAGCTTCCACCTCAGCGGGTTCGATACGGTAACCGCGGATCTTCACCTGTTCATCCTGCCTTCCCAGAAATTCTATATTACCGTCAGGGAACCAGCGTGCAAGGTCGCCTGTTCTGTATAATCTGCCGCCGGCAATACTGCTGAACGGATCGTTAACAAATTTCTCAAGGTTCAGGGCCGGCTCATTAAGATAGCCCCTTGCCACCTGTATACCGCCGATGTAAAGCTCGCCGGCAAGGCCGGCAGGCAAGAGCTCAAGATCTTCATTAAGAATGTAAACCCTGGTGCCGGCAAGTGGTTTACCTATCGGCAAAACATCGGCATAACCGGAACTTTCCGGCTTGTACAGGTATTCAGAAACCGAGATAGTAGCTTCGGTAGGCCCGTATTTATTATAGAACTCTACCTGTGATGCCCATTTTCGCGCCAGGGAGCCGGGGCAGTTGTCTCCTCCCGAAATCACTCTTTTAAGACCGCCACAGTTAGCCGGGTTTATATTTTCCAGGAAGCCGGGAGTAGCATGCAGGTGTGTAACCCCGTTCTCCAGCATATATACTTCCAGTCCTTCTGTATCGAGCAATAACTGCTTATTAAGCAGCACGAGCCCTGCACCACTTGTTAAAGCCAGAAAGATCTGCTCGGCCGAAGCGTCAAAACAATAATTGGAGAATTGAAGGATGCGTTCAGAACTGTCTGTTCCAAAAATCTTCTTCCTGGTTTGAATATAGTTCGACAGTGAAGCATGTTCTATCATTACACCTTTAGGCCTGCCTGTAGAGCCTGAAGTATAAATTACATAAGCTAGCGAGTTCATGCTTCCTGAAACAGCAGGGTTTTCTCCGGACATAATTTCTATCCGGCTTCTGTCGCCCTGAATATCAACAACCCGGTAATCTGCTCTTTCGGGCAGATTGGCACGTTCAGCGGCTGCTGAAACAAGTATCTTCGCAGCTGTATCGTCAAGGATATATTTTATCCTTGCTTCAGGATAATCAGGATCGATCGGTACATAGGCTGCTCCCGCTTTTAATATGCCTAATATCGCTATTATCATCTCCGGGCCTCTCGGCAGGCAGACAGGAACCAGGCTTTCTTCTTTGACACCTGTATTAAGGAGAAAATGCCCCAGTTTATTCGATCTTTCATTCAGTTCGCGATAGCTGATCTTTTGTTTTTCAAATATCAGCGCAACCGAATCCGGATTATTAAAAGCATGCTCTTCAAATAAGGCAAGAACGCTCCTCGTTTCAGAATGTGCGGCAGCATCGCCATTAAATTCTTCCAGCACCTGCCTCCTGCCCAGGGGATGAAGCATCTTAATATCTGCCAGCTTTTCTGTCGCGGGATCGCAGATCTGTAATAAAACATATTCGAAATGATCTTTTATAGTTGATACCCAGGCCTCATTCAACAGGTCTGAATTATAACTGAAACAAACGTCTATCTGCCGGGTCCCGGCAATGATGATGTTAAAGGGATAGTTGGTATGAGCCAGCGCCTCCATTTCTTTCATCTCTAAAGCGGCAGCAGATCTGTCTGTGCTTTTTCTGACCGGAAAATTAGCAAACATCATCAGGCTGTCGAACAGCTCACCTTTCAGCCCCGACCATTCCTGAATATAACTCAGGGAGCTGTACTGGTAATCCCGGCTTTTTAACTGATCTTCCTGTATACCTGCAAGCCAGTCCTTAACAGGCTGCGGCGGACTGATACCGGTTTTAAGCGGCAGCGTATTGATATACATACCTACACGGTCTTCGATATCCGGCAGGTCATCAGGTCTTCCGGATACCGTCACACCGAAAATAGGTCCGCTATTGCCGGTATAGCGGTATAACAGGTAGGCCCACACTGCCTGCATAATGGTATTTATCGTAAAATGATTTTTCTGGGCGTATTCTGTAATCGCCGCTGATGTATCCTGATCTAGTTCCAGCAGGACCCTTTTATATAAGCCAAGGCCTTTATTTCTTTCATTTCCAGCCTTTACAAAGGGCAGTAAACTTATAGTTGCCCCTTCGAGGTATTGTTTCCAGTATATTTCTTCAAGTCTTTTATCTTTCCTCCCGGCATACCGTATATAGTCCTGGAACTTATCCTCAACCTGCGCTCCCAAGGACCGGCCTGAATTAAGGATTTTGTAGTTGTTCATTAATTCCTGCAAAACAAGTTCCATAGACCATCCGTCCAGCAGCAGGTGATGGTGGGTCCATAACATCCGGTACTCTGTTTCACTAAGACGGATCAGCGTAATACGCATCAGCGGCGGCGAACCGAGGTTGAAGCCTGCCTGCCGATCTTCTGCTTTTAATTTGCCGAGGGCAGTTTTCTGCTCCTCTTCATTATAATGCCTGAAGTCTTCAATAATAAGAGGCAGTTTGACCTGGCGGTATACGCATTGTATAGGCAGACTTAAGTTTTTGTGATGAAAACCAGTACGGAAGATGGTCGACCTGCCGACTATAGCCCGCCAGCTCTGCACAAAAGCCTGCTCGTTGACATGGCTTAATTCATATTCGAACTGGCCGACATATGCGCCGGCCTTATCATCGTACAGGCTATGAAATAATATCCCCTCCTGCAGCCCGCTTAAGCGGTATATGCTGCTGATCTTTTCTGCAGCTGATCCGGTCTCCTGGGCATCTGCCATAAATGTATCAAGCTCCTGATAACTGATCTCCGGCAGGTCATAATCTGAAGGCGTAAATACGGTTCCTGCTTTTAATTGTTCTTTGCAGTGATCGACCAGGGCGCCCAGCTGTTTAACATATTGACCGGCTAGTCTTTCAATGGTTTCAGGCTTATAATGCCTCCCGCTGTAAGTCCAGTTTATCACCAGCTTTTCATCGCGGATAAAACAATTCAGCGATTGTCTTTCTGCGAAAATAAATCCTTTAGATATTTCATTTTCAATATCTTCATTACATCTTATTAAACATTTAGTTTTATCGTTAAGACTTTCCTGCCCGAGGTAATTAAATACCAGATTAACCGGAACTGGCTTTTGCAGTTCTTCCTCTTTTCTGATATACTTCAGCAGTCCGTAACCAAGGCCCTTGTCGGGTATCCTGCGTAATTGTTCTTTAACACTCCGGATAAGATTTCCCGGCTCTTCTTCATCCCTGCCAAGTTTTATGAGCAGCGGAAATAAGGTCGTGAACCAGCCGACGGTTCTTGTGGTATCAATATATTCAGAAATATGTTCACGCCCATGCCCTTCAAGGTGTAAGCAAATCGTACCGGCATTACTCCAGTTTTGAATTATTTTCGCCAGGGCGCTTAACAGGATATCGTTTATCTCTGTATGATAGGCCCGCGGAACCTGATGAATCAGGTCACGGGTGTAATCAGGGTCCAGGGAAGTTACATAAGTGATCATATCCCCGGCTTTTACCGTACCCTCGCTGTTATAATCGGAAGGGAAAACCGCATATCCCTCCGATACCGATTTCCAGTAATCTTTCTGAAGGTATAACTTCGGCGAGTTCGAGTATTCAAGTAAAGTATTATGCCATTGCCTGTAAGAGCTTGTTTTAGAATTAATTAAAACAGTTTGGTTATTCTTCAGTGCATCTAATATATTGTCGAGGTCTTCAAGGATAATATGCCATGAAACCGCATCGACAACCAGATGGTGAATCACCAGCAGGAGGCGATTGTTCGCTTCGTATTCAGGGGTAATTATAAAAAGCGCCCTGACAACTTCGCCTCTGAATATATTAAGTCTTTCCTGGAATCCGGCCGTAAGCGACGTGATATGAGCAGGTAATTCTGCTGCTGTAACCTGTCCCGGTCCGGCGGTATCCAGGACCGGCTCAAATGTCCCGTATTGCTGTTTCCATTCCCCCTCCCTGAACGAATAAGAAAAGCGAAGTGCATCATGCTGCTCTGCCAGTATTTTTAATGCCTGTGTTATATCATCAGCCGAAATATCTTTTGGAATTGCCAGCAGAGTACTCTGATTATAATGCGAGATAGACTCATGATTGTTTCTCTCAAAGTAATTCTGCTGTATGGGCAATAACCCTGATAACCCGCTTAAACGCCCTTGTTCTGAAAGAGAGGATACATTCTCTTTGCCCATTAAATCGCGGGCCAGCGAACGTATAGTCTGGTGCAGGAATATATCGCGTGGCTGGATAGAGTAGCCCAGGTTGCGTGCCCGGCTCACGATCCGGATCGTCATAATAGAATCTCCTCCGAGTTCAAAGAAATTATCGTCAAGGCCGATCCGGTCCGCACCTGTAATATCCTGCCAGATCTTTACCAGGTCTTTTTCAGACCGGGTCTGCGGAGCGGCATAATCTGACTCAGGCTCACGGACCAGGTTTATGAGGGCTCTTTTATCTATTTTTCCGTTTGAGGTAAGGGGTAGACTCTGCAGTTCTGTAATAAAAGCGGGCACCATGTATTCAGGCAACTTACGTTGGGCAAAAGACCGCAGCTCATCCCCGGAGAAAGTCCCCGTTGGTATTACAAAAGCAGCCAGGTGCCGGTTGCCGTTCGCCCCGCGCAGTACCACTGCTGCCTGTTTAAGTAATCCGCTTTCCAGCAGCACATTTTCAATTTCAGCAAGTTCTATTCTATATCCCCGGAGTTTTACCTGCTCGTCTGTCCGGCCGATATACTCAAGGTTACCATCGGGCAGCCAGCGTACAAGATCGCCGGTGCGGTATAATCTGGCGCCGGGAAGTTTACTGAACCGGTCTTCTACAAAACGCTCTGCCGTAAGCTCAGGCAGGTTCAGATACCCCCTTGCTACCTGCGCGCCGCCGATATAAAGCTCGCCGGCAACTCCCTGCGGCACAAGTTCGCCGGATTTACCCAGCACATAAAATCTTGTATTTTTAAGGGCTTTCCCTACAGGCAGACTCGCATAATCGGGCAGCGCTGTACGCTCCGCCCTGTATTCTGAGGTGGTTACAGTTGTCTCCGTCGGCCCGTATTCATTATAAAAAGCATATTTCCCGCCCCATTTATGCGCCAGCTCCTTGCTGCATACGTCGCCCCCTGCTATCACACGTTTCAGCGCCGGCAGCTCTTCCACATCTATAGTTTCCAAAAATCCCGGGGTAGTATGCAAATGAGTAATTTCTTCCTTTTTTATAAAAGCTTTAAACCGCCCCGCATCAAAAAGCAGATCCCCGGGCAGCAGCACCAGACAAGCGCCATTTGAAAGAGCGAGGTATATCTGCTCCACGGAAGCGTCAAAGCTGAAACTTGAAAACTGCAGTATTCGCTCCTGTGCGGAGATACCGAAAGTTTCCGTCTGGCTGCAGATGAGATTCAGTACTGCTCTGTGCACAGTAAGCACCCCTTTTGGCCTGCCCGTTGATCCCGAGGTATAAATAACATAAATAAGCGATCCGGCATCGGGCGGCAGAGGGTTATATGCCGGCTTCCTGGAGATCTCCCGTTCTTCTGCTGTAATATCAATTATCGTGCAGGCAGGTATTTCCGGAATGCGCGGGACATATTCTGATGTCGTAAGTATAAATGCAGCAGCGGTATCCTCCAGTATAAATAAGATCCTCTCTTGCGGCAGGTCAGGATCCAGCGGTACATAGGCTCCGCCCGCTTTCAGTACCCCCAGCATGGCAATGATCATCTGCGGTCCGCGCCCTAAACATATGGGCACCAGGCTCTCTCTTTGCAGGCCCTTATCAGACAGGTAATGAGCAAGCTGATTAGCCTGTTCATTTAACCCGGAATAAGTAATAATCAGGCCTTCGTAAGAGAGCGCTATGGCTCCAGGCGTTTTTAATACCTGTTCTTCAAACAGGGAAATAACAGTTTTGTCCTCAGGATAATATGACACAGTATCGTTGACGCCGCCCAGTAGCTGATCCATTTCTGCTGTGCTGAGCATTGCCATTTCACTGATACCTTCAGAAGGCGCCGCAACGGCGGCTCTCAGCAGCTGCCGGTAATGTTTCATCATACGTTTAACAGTCTCTTCCCTGAACAGGGCTGTGCTGTATTCCACATATAGTTTTAGTTCGCCCTCTTTTTCCTCTGCAACGAAGGTCATATCGAACTGGGAGGTGTTTTCCGGAATCAGGTCGGCCGCCTGTTCCATACCCGGCATAACCGCATTATTTAATCCCTCAATATTCTGCATTACGAACATCACCTGGAACAGCGGAGACCGGCTCATGTCCCGCTCCTTTACCACAGCTTCCACGATCTTCTCAAATGGTGTATCCTGATGCTCGTAGGCTGCCAATGTTGTATTCTTTACACGCTGCAGCAGATCGCTGAATGAAGGCTTGCCCGATAAATCGCTTCTTAAAGCCAGCATATTGATAAAAAACCCGATCAGTTGCTCCGTCTCCTCGTGCTGGCGATTGGCGATCGGGCTGCCTACACAGAAGTCTTCCTGTCCGCTGTAGCGGTACAGCAATACTTTAAAAGCTGCAAGAAGGGTCATATACAAGGTTACTCCCTCCTGCCTGCTCAGTATTTTCAGTGCATCTGTTAATTCTTTATCCAGGGACAGACGCAGGCTTGCCCCTTCTATATTCCTCACTGCAGGCCGGCTGAAATCTGCAGGCAGGTTTAAGGCCGGTACTGCTTCCAGTTTTTCTTTCCAGTATTTCAGCTTTGCGGAAAGGACGGCTCCCTGCAGGTACTGACGCTGCCAGAGCGAATAATCGGCATATTGCAGCGTCAAAGGTTCCAGCCGGATAACCTGCCGTTCAGATAAGCTGCTGTAAGCCACTGCAAGCTCGCGCAGCAAGACAGGCATAGACCAGCCGTCGGCAGCAATATGGTGTACCGTCAGAACGAGAATATCGTACTCTGATGATGTCAGCATTAAACAGGCCCGAAGCATATAATCCTCAGTCAGGTTAAATGGCTTGCTGATCAGTTCTCCTGTCAGCAGGCCCGCCCCCCGCTCACCCGGGGCGCTGATTTTATCCATCTTCCACTGTCTGCCGTCAAGGATCTGCTGAAAGGCTGTTCCTTCCGTCTGCCTGATAACGGTACGTAATACTTCATGCCGGTTTACTACAACTTTCAGCGCCTCCTCCAGCAGTTCAGCACGGATCGTGCCGTGTATTCTCAATACAAGAGGGATATGATACTGAACGCTTCCCTCCAGCTGATCGATAAACCAAAGGCGCTCCTGGCCAAAGGAAAGAGGAATAACTGCGGGGCGCTCCTTACCTGCCTGTAAAGGCGTCGGCAAGATATCCAGCCGGCCATCCAGGTGATTAGCTAAGGTCTCGACCGTAGGGTGTTTGAAGATATCAGCGATTGATAATTCCACTTTAAATTCCTTACGGATAGCCGCCAGTAAACGGATCGCCACCAGCGAATGGCCTCCCAGACTGAAAAAATCATCATGAATACCGACACGCTCCGCATTCAGCAGTTCCTGCCAGATAGCCGCCAGCCTGGTCTCCGGTTCTGTACGGGCAGCAGCATACCGGAGGCTCAGCAGTTCGCCGGGATCAGGCAAAGCTCGTTTATTTACCTTGCCGTTCGTGGTGATGGGCAGCACATCCATCTCTACCAGCATACCCGGTATCATATAATCCGGCAGCCGGCTCCTGGAATAGTCCAGAATACCTTCTTTGTCAAAATTGCCTTCAGGTACGATATAGGCGACCAGGTATTTATTGCCCTCCTTATCTTCCCTGACTACAATAACTGCCTGTTTAACCAGCCCGCACTGCTGCAGCACACTTTCGACCTCACCAGGTTCAATCCGGTAACCGCGAATCTTCACCTGATCGTCCATTCTGCCCAGAAACTCGATATTTCCGTCGGGCAGCCAGCGGGCGAGATCACCTGTTTTATATAACCGGGCCCCCGGAATATTACTAAACAGGTCCGGAATAAACCGTTCACCGGTAAGCTCCGGCAGGTTCAGGTAACCACAGGCCACCTGTACACCTCCTATATAAAGTTCACCGACGCTGCCTACGGGTAATATACGTTTGTCTTCGCTTAAAATATGTATGGTTGTATTGTAAATAGGCCTGCCTATCGGAGGCAGAGGCCTTTCCAGGTAATCTGAATCCCGGACGATATAGCGGGTTACAACATGAGCCTCCGTCGGACCGTAATGGTTCGATAGCCTCGCTTTACAATGCATGAACATCAGCCTGAGGTCTTCCGTAAGTTTTAACTGTTCGCCCGCAGTGACCACTTCATTCAGCGACTGCGGGTAAAAAGACTCCTGCCTCATGTGCTGCGCAAGGTTCTTGAGCACTACATATGGAATGAACAGATGCGTGAGCCCAAAATGTTCAATAGCCCTGGCCAGCACCGCCATATCCTTACGTTTATCCTTATCAATCAGGACTATCGTACTTCCGAAACATAACGTAGAGAACAGTTCCTGGAAGCTGGCGTCAAAGTTCAGGCTGGCAAACTGCAGTACCATACGGTCCTGTTTCTGCTCAAATTCATCCTCCTGCCAGATCAGCAGGTTTCGCAAAGCGCTGTCGGGCATTCTTACACCTTTCGGCCTGCCGGTAGAACCCGACGTATAGAGCAAAAAGATCAGCTGATCAGCACCGGCATAAGTCACCGGGTTCTCCTCAGCCTGCTTTCTTATCAGATCATCTTCCTTATCTGTCACAATAAGCCGGAGAGCGGTATGATCTTTCAGCTTATAAAGCGTTTCGCTGGTCGCCAGTACATACGAAGCGGCCGTGTCCTGCAGCATATAAGCAATCCGCTCTTCAGGATATTCCGGATCAACAGGAACATAAGCGCCACCGGTTTTCAGTATAGCCAGCACAGCGATCACCATATCAAAACTCCGGTCTATACAAAGAGGAATCAGGCTGCCCGGCTTTACGCCGGAGTTTAACATATAATGCGCAAGCCGGTTAGCCCGCTTATTAAGTTCCCGGTAGCTCAGCTCTTCATTCTCATGTATCAGGGCCGTCGATTCCGGCGTTTTCTCAACCTGTCGTTCAAACATCTGTACGATGCTGTCCGTATGTTTATAGGGGTAAGCTGTATCGTTAAACGCAGAAAGAATTTCCCGGTCAGACTCGTCGAGATATTCCAGTTCTGATAGTACTGTTTCCGGATCGGACAGAACATTGGAGATAATATTCTTTATATACCTGGAAAAACGCCCTGCAGTATCTGCCATGAACAGACCCGTGTTATACTGCAGGTGGAACGAGATCTGTGTCTCGTTTACATCAGCGTCCAGGATGAGGTCGTACTGGCAGGTTTTCTTTTTGAACTCGTAATAATTTGCTTTATAACCGTTAAAATCAAATGATCTTAAGTTTTCATGCAATACAAACATCACGTCAAAAAGCGGGTTCCTGCTCAGATCCCTTTTTATCCTGAGCTGCTCGTAAAGCTCTTCGAAGGGGTAGTTCTGATTGCGGTAAACTTCAACAACAGATCTTGTAAAAGCACCCAGGTATTTCCTGAATGTCTGTTCCCCGCTGCTCTTCGTTCTAACGGCTACCGTATTTACAAACATCCCGATCTGGTCGTTAACATCGGCATTCCGGCCTGCGAAAGGAACGCCGATTACCACATCATCCTGCTGGGAAACCTTATGAAGGAACAGGTTATATACCGATAACAGGAAAACAAAAAGACTGGTCTTCTCCGAGGTAATAAAAGTCCTTATCAGGCTGCTCTGCTCCGGCGACAGCTGGAAGAAAATCCGGTCGCCTTCAAAGGTCTGGACCGGCGGCCTTTTATAATCGTAAGGAAGGTTTAACAATTCGGGCCGGTCACGGAAGTAGCTAAGCCAGAAATCCTGCTTTTGCCGGGTACGCTCCGAAGCCAGTACTTTATTATGCTGGAGTATACACTCCCTGTAACTGAAACGGAGCGCCGGCAGATGCTCCCCCTTGTAAAAAGCAAAAAGATCTTTGATAAATACGCCGAACGAGTATCCGTCAGAAACGGTATGGTGCATCACCACTACGAAGAGATATTTTCCGGTATCAGTTTGTAAAAGCCTTAATCTTAACAACGGCGCCTGTTCGAGATTGAAGGGTTTTAAATTTACATCCCCGATCACTGAACTGATAAGTTCCTGCTGCGGCTCCACATCTGTGAGGCTGATGAAGTTGTAATCAATAATACAGTCTGCAAGCGGACGGATGAGTTGCCTCGGGCCGCTATCATCCAGGTAAAATCCGGCACGCAGGCTGTCGTGCCGCTCTACTACCGATTGAACAGCTGCTTCAAAACGTTCAATGTCGATTGAACCTTCAATGGTATATACCCCAGTAATATTATACGCTACAGAACTTTCTTTACTCTGACTAACTAACCACATTCTCTTCTGAGGGCGCGAAAGTTCAAAAGACTGTTTACCGGCAAACTCTTTCATAGGTGCTTTGACAAGGTAGAGACCAGCCTTGGCAGGTCGTTATTATTATTCGTTATCAGCGTTTAGTTAACTGGTGTTTCGTCGCTTCCATTCTTCACGTCATCATTCTTTACACCTCTTTTATTGCGTTTGATCTTCTCTTTCAGTTTTCCGAAACTATAATAGAAGTTCATATAAATCCCCCTGGCGTAATTGCTGTTCACCAGTTCCTGCGTAAATGCATCTGAACTGGTCAGCGTTTTTATATTTCTGAATTTCTGCTGCGGATTTCTCAGCGAGATCCTCATGTTGGCCTTTTTATTGAACAGATCCTTATTTACGCTGAGTGCTGAAAAATAATATCCGCTCGATTTTCCCTGTAAAGTATACCTGGGACTATTGGTAATTACATTAACAGCTGCAACCCAGCCGGCCGTTTTATAAGACAGCGTACTGTTAGTAATAGTCTGAAGCCCGTCGTTAGACTGCGACCGGCCGTCGACCGTGCCCTCCGTCCAGATATACTGGGACCTGGCATTGAAATCAAAGTTGAGCTTTTTGGTGACCGGGTATTTAAAGTTCAGATTAAGTCCGAGATTATCGATCTTACCTACATTGGCATAGGTAGACCGGCTGATGGAATCGGCGCCGAGCGTTACAATATTCTGGATAGTATTATGAGCAAAAGAATAATTCAGCCCTATAATAACAGACGCTTTCCTGAAACGGCTGTAGCTAAGGTCGATGTTCCTGTTAAGTACAGGGTCGAGATCAGCATTCCCCGATGTATAAAATAACGGATTACTCTTATTTACAAATGGGTTTAACTGCCATATTCCGGGCCGCTGTATGCGCTGCGAATATCCGAAATTAAGGCTCTGGCCGCCTGTAAGCTTCTGCTGAAACGATACAGAGGGTATAAAACTGGTGTAATCAGTGTTGAGAGATGAATTCAAGGTGATAAAATCGGCATCAATCGCCGTACGCTCTATCCGCATACCAAGCCTTGCGCCTGTATTCTTAGATATCGGGAACTGGTAGGAATTATACAGGCCGTATACTTTCTGCTTGTAATCAAACGTGTTTGTCGTCTTGTCGCCGTCAATAAGCTCCCCGCTAAGCGGGTCAAGACCTGCCGACCAGAAATCACTGTAGTTATCGCGTTCGATAAGCTTCACACCAGCTTCAAGGTTAACTTTCCTGATGGGCAGTACATAGTCTAACTGGTAAGTATGTTCTTTCGCGCCCGACTTGTTATCCTGCCTGAGTCCTTTATCCATATAATTAAACCGGTCTACGGCATTGCTGAGGTACTTTTGTTTATTGTCAAAATTATTCAGGTTAAAAGAAGCCGTAAGTACCTCTCCCTTTCTCTTAAAGCTATGTTCATAATTCAAAGAGGCGTCTATGCCATTATTATCCCCGTCACGGTTATTGATCAGCCTGTAAGAACGCGAGAGAGCATTGCCCTGGTCAAAGATCCGGAAAGAGTTACTGCCCTCCAGCTGGTTATCGTCCAGGCTTATGCCGATACTTCCGGTGAACAGGTTCAGGGAATCGATCTCATAGATAAGCTCGGTGTTAGCCAGTACGGTATTATAGGAATTTTGATTCCCGCCGCCCTGTTCTACCCTCGACCGGGCAATGCTGAGTCCCTGGCGCTGGTCAGTAAAACGCGCCAGGGGCGGATCGCCTACATAATCTGAGAGCCCGCCGGTAACGGCTATCTTACTGCTCTTTACACTGAAAGTGCTCCAGGCACCGTAGCCCATCAGGGAATTGTAATAAGTGCCCAGTCCGACGGTATAACCGTCAAATTTTTTGCTGGTGATTATATTGATGATCCCCGCCAGTCCCTCGCCGTCATATCTGGCAGGCGGCGTAGTGATTACCTCTATCCGTTCTACGTTCAGCGCAGGCATAGATCTTAAAGCTTCCCTGGGGTTTCTGGCCATGAGCCCGGAAGGCCTTCCGTTTACCAGGATCTTAAAATCGCTGTTCCCTTTCAGCTGGACATTATCATCGGCGTCGAGCGACAACAGTGGTACCTTACGCATAATCTCCAGTGTATTTTCTCCTTTGCTTTCCGGATCTGCCTGCACATCGTAAATTAAGCGGTCCAGCTCCTGTTTAACCAGTGGCCGGCTGGCAGAAACAAGCACTTCCTTCAGCTGCTTGCTCTGCACAGTCAGGCTTATGGCTCCCATATTTTTCTGCAGCGCCGTACTGTCTGTTAGCGTTAGCGGTAAACGTTGCGGTTTGTATCCCAGCACAAGTATAGAAAGCGAATAAGTCCCGGTTGGTATTTTCTCCATGGTAAAGACTCCCTGTTCCGTGCTCAGGACGGTCTTAACGGCTTTGCCCGCAGCGCTGCTCAGACTTATGGTAACAAATGCTAATGCTTTACCTGTAACAGAATCCACTACGCTCCCGCGTACAGTATAATTATTTTTTGACTGGGCAATTAACGGACCTGTAATTGTTATAGACAGAAAAAGCAATAACAAGCAGCATATTTTCATAGAAGGCGTTTATAAGTTTAGTTTGGTGTAAATAAAGGTTATTAATTCAGGCCCCTTTTTATCCTTACAAACCTGCTGCAAGGTCATTGCAGCAAAAGCAGATTCGTAAAGGCAAATAGTTTATCTTGGTTACAGATACAAGTATATAAAAAATATACCTCAAAGCAAATGCAGCAAATGCCAAAGCAATTTAATGCATGTAACAAACAGGCTACAAATCAGATACGGAAAAAATCAGTTCCAAAGAAATTTGCAGGGAATTTAAAAAGTGTTAAGTTTGGGATAACAACGAACCAATTACTTCTAAACTTTACCTTGAAAAAACCGCCTGATGAGAT
>Ga0265780_10004041_pt1 | contig 19071 bp, 12 predicted proteins | sample P1T30metagenome_FD_192432 | JGI IMG/M metagenome (GOLD analysis project Ga0265780, IMG submission 192432) | Plant litter microbial communities from East Loma Ridge, Irvine, California - P1 T30 | ecosystem: Environmental > Terrestrial > Plant litter > Unclassified | place: USA: California...
CGCTGCCGCAAACAATTATAGCATCGGGGCAATCATTTTGTGCCGATGCGAGTAGGGGTAATGCCAATATAAAAAACCGTAGTAGGTAAGAGTAAAGTTTCACAGCATAGCAATTCGTTAAAATTTTTATAAAAATATAAAAATAAGGTTAAACTAAGCATAAATCCAATGTTAAAACTCCGGATTTAAAATCTATATATGTTATATTTTATGGCCAAATGTATAAAACATCTTAAATTGTAAATACCCTACTGAGTATTTAAGCGTTTTGAAATAGTAAACACAGCGTTTGGACTAGAAATAAATGTTTATAATAGTTCACCGCTAACATCATATAGACTTTCGCACATTTTACTTATCGAGGACTTGATGAATATATAAGGATACAATTTGAAAGTTAAAACACCCATAACAGAGCGCTTTTCGATGAAAGATATCATTGAAAGATTGCACGGTACCGAGTTTGCGAGGGTGCACCGGTAGTACATCATTCCATTGTGGAAAATTAAGAGTATTTTTAACAAAACCGTACAGATAGAAGATTTTATTATTCCTATAGGCGACACATATAAAGATGCTGTGGCTAAATACTTTTAACTTTTAAAAAGTTATTTACCGATGTTTTTAACAACTACGTCTCATTTTTTGTGTTTTTTAATGAACCATAGTTAGTTTTACATCGTAAATATTTTAACTCAAAAATTTTTTTTCCTCTTCTGAATTTGAATACCTTGCGAGACATTTTAACAATTTTCTATTATTATATTGACCCAAAAAAATGAAAAAAATTATTAATAATTTTACTTTAGCTGCCGTTTTACTATCATTTGGCGTACTGCAAATAAATGCACAGGAATTGCCAAAACTTTTTGGTAAAACTGTAAAAAGCGTGAATCCTGAAAATGGCCTTATCCGTTGTGCAAGCAGCGAGTATGAAGAATATCTTAGGGCGAAATACCCGCAGGAATCTCGCGAGGAGTTTGAGAACTGGCTTAGTCCAAAAATACAACAGCAAAAAGCCCAGCGCTCTGCAAATGGTGCTAATGCGGTAATAACAATACCGGTTGTTGTGCATGTTATACATAATGGCGATGCCTATGGTAGTAATGAAAATATTACAGATGAGCAAGTAATGTCTCAAATAACGGTGCTTAATCAGGATTACAGAAGAATGGTTGACACGCCGGGATACAATGAAAATTTGGTAGGTGCCGATACTGAGATTGAGTTTTGCCTTGCTAAGGTAGATCCTGATGGGAACGCTACAAATGGTATAGACAGGGTAAACCTTGGGCAGGCTGCATGGGGTAGTATTGGTGCTATTGATGGTAGTGTTAAGCCCGATACTTACTGGAATCCGAACAAGTACATGAACATCTGGGTTGTTAATTATGGCAACTCTTCAGAGCTTTTAGGATATGCTCAGTTTCCAAATTCGGCTGCTGTACCCGGAAATCCTGCTAATGCAGGGCCTGCCAATACAGATGGTGTAGTAATTGGTTATAGATTTTTTGGTTCGAAGGATATATACCCTCAGGGTACCTATGATACTTCTAATACTTATATATACGGTCGTACAGCCACACATGAGGTGGGTCACTTTTTAGGGCTTATACACATATGGGGTGATAATTCTTCTTGTTCTGTAAATGCAGCAGACTCTACTAAAGATTACTGTCCTGATACACCGGCAGCATCAACAGAGCATTATTTTTGCCAGCTTTCAAATTCATGTGCTTCTTCGCCAGGTAATGATATGGTAGAAAACTATATGGATTATACTAATGATGCCTGTATGAATATCTTTACCCAGGATCAAAAAGAAAGGATGGTTGCAATACTTAATAATGCTACGCGTAGAAAATCGCTTATAACATCTAACGTGTGCCAACCACTGGCCGGAGCCGAAGATTATAACCTTCTAAACGGTATGTCTATATATCCTAACCCCGCCCAAACAGTGCTTAATATAACATCTGCAAACGGAGATTTGCCGGATAATTACACTATATATAACAACCTTGGGCAAACTGTTGCAAATGTAAAAGTAAGCAGCAGTGCTAACCTTACAATAAATATATCGGCTTTTGCTAATGGTATTTACTTTATTAAGATTAATAAAGGTGCACAAACTAAAACGCTTAAATTTATTAAGGATTAATATTCCTTAATTTTAAATATAAAACGGGGCAACAGCCCCGTTTTTTTTATGGAAAATAATAAGTATAAAAAAAACCGGAAGGGTAATCCCTGCCGGTTTTAATATGTTAAAGAGCTAAGCTCATTAATTTGTGTAGCTATATTTTAAATGTTACTACCGGCCTCACTGCGTGGTTAACAAGGTCTTCGCTTATGCTGCCGTTAAAAAAGTGGGCAAGCCCTGCGCGGCCGTGTGTGCAAATACCTATAAGATCGGCGTTTATGCTGTTAGCAAAGTGCAGTACACCTTTTTCTACATCTAAATCATTATATATATGAGTGTTGTAGCCATTTGCTATAGTAAAGCCTGATGCAAAATCATTTACTAATTTTTCTGCTGCGTGAGTGCTTTTAAAATTGTTAGGCGTATTTACATAAACCAGGTGCAATTTTGCTTTAAAGCTGTTTGCAAAATCAACCGCCTGAGCAAATGGTTTTTTAATTTCGGGAGTAAAGTTAGAAGCAAATACAAAATTTGCAGGATTAAAATTAGCTTCCTCTTTTTTGATAACAAGTACCGGAACTTCAGAAGTTCTTACAACTTTTTCGGTATTGCTGCCTATAAACATTTCATGGAATCCGCTTGCTCCGTGAGAGCCCATTACTATAAGGTCTATATCGTTTTTCTTTGCTGTTTTTACAATGCCTTCAAAGGCTTTATCAAACTGTACAACTTCAGATACTGTAATGCCTTCAAGGTAGTCAGATGATATAACGTCTTCAAAAAGCTCGTGTGCTTTTTTCATAAAGAACATAACCTCAGGTATGTCTGTGGCATCAGTAACAGCGTCGCTTTCCTGGCCCGGTACTTCCAGCAGGTGCAGCAACACAATTTCGCCGTCGTTTTCGCGGGCAATTTGTGCGGCTACTTTAAGGGCATATTCCGCATAGTCTGAAAAGTCGGTTGGTACTAAAATTTTTTTCATAATTAAGTGTAAGTTTTTAACAAAAATTGGCTGATTTTAACCCTCTAAAAGTATAAATTAATTTTACATTATCCAATGATTTTCAACTTATAAAAATAATTAGTATATTTGCGCTGTTATTTAGTAAAAACAAATAATGAGGGGGCTGTAGCCCCCTCTTTTTATACAGATATGGCATTTAAAGAAAAAGTAGTTGCATTGCTTAATGAGGGGCTGGAAGAGCATCCGTCTTTGTTTTTAATAAGCTTAGATATTAACAGCGCAAATAAAATTACTGTTACCCTTGATGGTGATGATGGTGTTACCCTGCAGGACTGCATAAACATAAGTCGTGCTATAGAGCACAATCTTGACAGGGAAGAAGAAGATTTTTCGCTTGAGGTGGCTTCGGCCGGTGCAACAAGCCCTTTAAAACTGCCAAGGCAGTATAAAAAAAATATAGGCCGTACTGTTTTAGTAAGGCTTACCGATGGTAAAGAAATTGAGGCTCCGCTGGTAGATGCTACCGATGTGGCTGCTGTTTTAGAGTGGACTGCCCGCGAACCAAAAGCGCTGGGCAAAGGAAAAGAAACCGTTGTTAAAAAGGCAGAAGTGCCTTACACGGATATTAAGGAAGCAGTTGTTGTAATAAAATTTTAAAAAAATAAAGAAGTTGGCATGGAAAATCTGGCATTAATAGATTCGTTTTCAGAGTTTAAAGATGATAAGCTTATAGACCGCGTTACGCTAATGGCGATACTGGAAGATGTATTTAGAAACGCGCTGAAAAAGAAGTATGGCAGTGATGATAATTTTGACATCATTATCAACCCTGACAAAGGGGATATGGAGATATGGAGAAACCGTGTGGTGGTAGCTGATGGCGAAGTTGAAGATCCAAATTCTGAAATTTCACTATCTGAAGCCCGCAAGATCGAGAAGGATTTTGAGGTAGGTGAGGATGTTTCTGAAGAGGTAAAGCTTATACAGCTGGGCCGCAGGGCGATACTTGCACTACGTCAAAACCTTATATCTAAAATACACGAGCACGATAATACCAACCTTTATAAGCAGTTTAAAGACTTAATTGGTGATATTTATACCGCTGAAGTGCACCACGTAAGGCCAAAAGCCGTAATTTTGGTGGATGATGAGGGTAATGAGATTGTTTTACCAAAAGAAAAACAAATTCCGTCAGACTTTTTCCGTAAAGGAGATAACGTGCGCGGCATTATAGAAAATGTGGAGCTTAAGGGCAACAAGCCACAAATTATCATGAGCCGCACATCAGAGCTTTTCCTTGAAAAACTGTTTGAACAGGAAATTCCGGAAGTGGCAGACGGTCTTATAAATGTTAAAAAGGTAGTGCGCATACCGGGTGAAAAAGCAAAAGTAGCCGTAGACAGCTATGATGACAGGATAGATCCTGTAGGTGCCTGTGTGGGTATGAAAGGCTCAAGGATACATGGTATTGTGCGCGAGCTTGGTAACGAAAATATTGACGTTATAAACTATACCACTAATACGCAGCTGTTTATATCAAGAGCGCTTAGCCCGGCTAAAGTATCATCTATAAAAATTGATGAGGCTAACCACAGGGCAGATGTGTATCTTAAGCTGGAAGAGGTTAGTAAGGCTATAGGCCGTGGCGGCCACAATATTAAACTGGCAGGATTATTGACGGGCTATGAGCTTGATGTTATCCGTGAAGGTAACCCTGCAGAAGATGAGGATGTTGAATTAACAGAGTTCTCTGACGAAATTGACGAATGGATTATAGCAGAGTTTGCTAAAATAGGCCTGGATACTGCAAGGAGTATACTAAACCAGGATGTGGCAGACCTTGTAAGGAGAACCGACCTTGAGGAAGAGACCGTACTTGAGGTAATGAGGATACTTAAAGAAGAGTTTGAAGAGTAATATGGGCTAACAAACTAAGCAACTGCAACAACACAACCATAGAAGATAATTGTAATAAAAATTTATGTCTGAAGAAAGAGCAATAAGAATAAACAAAGTTTTAAGAGAATTAAACATTTCGCTGGACAGGGCCGTTGAGTTTTTAAAAGACAAGGGCCATGTTATTGAGGCAAGCCCAAATGCCAAGATATCTAACGAAGAGTTTAATGCCCTTTACAACCAATTTTCTGCTGACAAGGGCAACAAGGCTGCTTCGCTTAAAGTGAGTGAGGAAAAGAACAAGGAAAAGGAAGCGCTGCGTGTAGAGAGAGAGAGGGAGCTGGAGGAAAAAAGGAAGCAGGAAGAAGAAAGGCAAAGGCAGGAAGTTATTAAGGCAAGGGCTACAATAAGCGGCCCTGTTTCGGTGGGCAAAATAGACCTTAATGCACCTAAAAAAACTGAGCCGGCGCCAACGCCAGCCGCTTCTTCAGACGCCCCGGCCAAACCGGTTACAGCACAGCCTGAGCCTCAGGCAGAAAAACCTGTTGCACCAAAGGCTGAAGAACAAAAAGAAACACAGGAGGCCCCTAAGGTAATTGCTGAGGCCCCTAAGGCACAGCCGCAGCCACAACAGCCGCAGGTGCAGCCACAAGCCGAAAAGCCTAAAGCAGGCCCGGCAATACAGCCAAGGCAGCCACAGGCCGAAACGCCTGCAGCCCCTGCAACCCCCGCGCAACCGGAGGAAGAAAAAATACAAACGCAGTACACCAAGTTAACAGGTGCTACGTTTACCGGGCAAACTATTGACCTGTCTCAGTTCAATAAGCCTAAAAAGAAAAAAGAAGATTTCCGTAAGGATGGGCCTAAGCCAGCAGGCACACCAGGCGCTAATGCCGCAGGTGGTGCAGGCAGCGCAGCCGATAAAAAGAAACGTAACAGGATTACCCCTAATACCAATAAACCGGGTACACCGGGTGCGCCAGGACAAGGCAACAACCGTCCGGGTGGTGGAGGAAGTATCCGTCCAAATGCGCCGGGACAAGGAAGTCCGGGTAAATTTGGCCCTAACAAGCGCCCTGCTATTGTTAGTAAAGTAGAGCCTACTGAGGAAGAGGTTAAAAACCAAATTCGTGAAACGCTTGAGAAACTTCAGGGTAAAGGCAACAAATCTAAAGCTGCCAAATACAGGAGAGATAAGCGTGATACCCACCGTCAGCGTACTGATGATGAGCAAAGGATGGCCGAAGAAGGCAGCAAAACAATCAAGGTTACTGAGTTTGTAACCGTGGGCGAAATTGCTACCATGATGGATGTGCCTATTACTAAGGTAATCATGACATGTATGAGCCTTGGTATTATGGTAACCATGAACCAGAGGCTTGATGCCGAAACGCTTACAATTGTTGCAGATGAATTTGGCTTTGATGTAGAGTTCATTACAACTGATATTGAAGAGGCTAAAGAAGTAGTTGAAGACAGGGAAGAAGACCTTGTGTTCCGTGCTCCGATTGTTACGGTAATGGGCCACGTAGACCACGGTAAAACATCATTACTTGACTACATTCGAAAAGAAAACGTAATTGCAGGCGAAAGCGGTGGTATAACCCAGCACATTGGTGCTTATGGTGTAACACTTGATAATGGCCAAAAAATAGCATTCCTTGATACACCGGGTCACGAGGCGTTTACCGCCATGCGTGCACGTGGTGCTCAGGTAACGGATATCGCCATTATTGTGGTAGCAGCAGATGATGACATCATGCCGCAAACAAAAGAGGCTATAAACCATGCACAGGCTGCAGGTGTGCCTATCATTTTTGCTATCAATAAAGTAGATAAGCCGGCTGCAAACCCCGAAAAAATTAAAGAGCGCCTTGCCGGTATGAACCTATTGGTTGAAGACTGGGGCGGTAAAATACAATCGCACGATATATCTGCTAAAACAGGTCTTGGCGTAAAAGAACTACTTGAAAAAGTATTGCTTGAAGCAGAACTGTTAGACCTTAAGGCAAACCCTGAAAAGGCAGCCGTGGGTACAGTAGTAGAGGCGTTTCTTGATAAAGGCCGTGGTTACGTTTCAACAGTGCTTGTACAGGGTGGTACACTTAAAGTGGGCGACTATGTACTTGCAGGTAAGCACCATGGTAAAATCAAGGCCATGCATGATGAGCGCGGGCACAACGTTAAAGAGGCAGGCCCATCTCAGCCTATATCTATATTAGGTTTAGACGGCGCCCCTACAGCGGGCGACAAATTTGGTGTATATGCAGATGAGAGGGAAGCCAAACAAATTGCCGCCAAACGTACGCAACTTATGCGTGAGCAATCGGTACGTACACAAAGGCACATTACCCTTGCCGAGATAGGGAGGAGGATTGCCCTTGGCCAGTTTAAAGAGCTAAACATTATCCTTAAAGGTGACGTGGATGGATCTGTTGAGGCGCTTTCTGACTCGTTCCAGAAACTATCTACCGAAGAGATCCAGATAAACATTATACACAAAGGTGTAGGTGCTATTACAGAGAGTGATGTACTTCTTGCTTCGGCATCAGATGCAATCATTATAGGCTTTAACGTACGTCCTTCGGCAAGTGCAAGGCAACTGGCCGACCGTGAGGAAATCGACATCCGTAACTACTCAATCATCTATGATGCCATTGACGACCTTAAAGATGCGATGGAAGGTATGCTTTCTCCGGAAATGAAGGAAGAGATTACCGGTACGGCTGAAATTCGTGAGGTGTTCAAGATATCTAAAGTGGGCTCTATTGCCGGCTGTATGGTAACGGATGGTAAAATATTCCGTAATTCAAGGATAAGGCTTATCCGCGAAGGCGTGGTAATATATACCGGAGAGCTTTCTACACTTAAGCGATTTAAAGATGACGTTAAAGAAGTATCTAAAGGATATGACTGTGGTATGCAGATTAAAAACTATAACGACATTCATGAGTATGACCTTATAGAGGCTTACCACGAAGTTGAGGTTAAGAAAAAACTGAAGTAATCAGTTGATATTATAAGTAAAAAAATCCCGGAATGTTCCGGGATTTTTTTATGTTTACAAGTGATATATCAGCCCATTGCAAATGCTTAAAAAAATATTGTTTCTTTTTACACTTTTGTTTTTTTATGCCGCTGCACAGGGGCAGCAGGATATCTATTTAAAAAAAATAGATTCGTTAAAACAGGCCTTCTCCAAAACTAAAACAGATACTACAAAAGTTAACCAGCTAAATGCTATCAGCCGTTTATCTGCCGGTATTAATGATGCTGAAAATGGTAAAGCTTATGCCGAAAAGGCTTTTGCTTTTGCAACAAAAATAAACTGGAGCAAAGGTATAGTGCAATCATACATTTCAATGGCCGGCCAGCCGGGTGCTGATGTTGCCGGCTTATTAAATAAAGCCCTCAGTGAAGCCCTGAAAGGAGACGATAAACTGCTTACAGCCTCGGTATACCAAATGCTGGCGAGTACTGTAAATGATACCGGTAAGAAAATACAGTACTTTGGAAAAGCGCTCGAATGCTACAAGCAAGCAGATAATTACAGGCTTTATGCCAAAATACTCCCTCAAATTGCTTATGCTTATGAAACTCAGGGTTTATTTTTTGAAGCGATTGATTACCGAATGCAGAGCATTAAAATCGCAGAGAAAAATAATGATATCGTAGGCCAGATAAATGCTAACAGATTCTTGGGGCTTACTTATTTAAGTAAAGGCGATAAGGCAAAAGCGCTACACTACTACCTTGCTACTATTGCGTTAATGAAACAGGATGCTAATAAGGCCAGCGCAATTTTTATGTCGGATATTCATAAAGAAACCGGCAAGATTTACCTTGATCAAAAGGAATATAATAAAGCATTGATTTATTTTAAAGATGCTTTAAAATATTCGAGCGAGGATAAATATATCTATGCACAAATTGATGTGCTGCCATACATCAGTAAAACGTATCAAGAACTCGGTAATGAGCAGGAGGCACAGCTATATTTTGATAAAGCAAAGCAACTTACAGATGTAATGCCCCTATCCATGAATAAAATATTGGGATGTAGTTCTGTAGCAGGTGCTGCTTTTGAATCGGGCAATTACCAGGTGGCTTTAAAATACTATCAGGCCATGTTAGATATTATGGGCCAATTTAGAAAAAGCGGACAGGATTTTATGCAGATTTACCTAATTGCTAATTCCGGCCTGGGTAAAGCCTACCTCGTCCTGGCCAAACAACAGGGCAACAATAAAGAATTATTGCTTAAAAGTATTAGTTGCCTTAAAAAGATAGCACCGGTATATGCGCAAACCAACAGTATAAACGATTTGAAGGAATGTTATCAACAGCTGGCCGAAGCATACGAGCTTACCGGACAGTACTCAGAGTCTGTAGCAGCCTACAAAGATTTTATTATTTATAAAGACAGCCTGACTTCTATGGAGCGCGAAAATGCCTTTGTAAAAAAAGAAGCAGAATTTGAGTATACCCAAAAAGAAATTCTTTTAAAAGCCGGTCAAAAAGCTGCGCTTGATAAAGAGCAAACCAATCGTAACTATGCTTTTGCAGGCATTGGCGTACTACTGCTTATTACCGGTGGGGCAGGAGTAGCCTATTCGCGCAAACGTAAGGACAACCGAACCATTGCGGCCGAGAAAAAACGGAGTGATGACCTGCTGCTTAACATACTTCCGGCAGAGGTGGCCGAAGAGCTGAAAGTAAAAGGTGAGGCCAGTGCCCAGTATTATGATCAGGTATCGATTATTTTTACTGATTTTGTGGGTTTTACCAAACTATCTGAAAAGTTTAGCCCGGAAGAGCTTATAGGCGAACTCAACTACTGCTTTAAGGCGTTTGATAACATTGTTACAAAGTATAATATTGAGAAGATAAAAACCATTGGCGATAGCTACATGGCTGTGAGCGGGCTTCCGGGTAAAAATGCAGACCATGCTAAAAATGCGGTTGAAGCTGCCGTTGAAATGCGTAATTTTATCACGAATTACAAAATTGAGCGCCAGGCACAGGGCAAAGTATATTTTGAAATGCGCACAGGCATCAACAGCGGTAATGTTGTAGCGGGTATTGTGGGCATTAAAAAGTTTGCTTATGATGTTTGGGGCGATGCCGTAAACATTGCCAGCCGCATGGAGAGCAATGGCGTTGCCGGAAAGATAAACATTACCGAAAGCACCTTTAACCTGGTAAAAGATGATTATGAAACCCACTACAGGGGAGAGCTCGATGCCAAGGGCAAGGGGCTTATTAATATGTATTTTGTAGAACGCAAATAGAACGGATGGATTTTAAACAGGCAAAAGAGTTTATACTTGAAAAGCAGGAAAAAGAACTGCCCGGGCATTTAACATATCATAACATTGCCCATATACAGGATGTGTATGCCGCTGCCGGGCGTTATATTGCTGCCGCGAGTATTAAGGGTGATGCTGCCGTGCTACTGCAAACCGCCGCGCTTTTTCATGACTCCGGGTTTATAAAGCAAGCCGCCGGTCACGAAGAAGTTTCGTGTAGTTTTGCAAGGCAGTACCTGCCGGAGTTTGGGTATAGCGATGACCAGATAGCTACGATATGCGGCATGATAAGGGCTACTAAAATACCACAGCAACCCCAAACGCCACTGGAAGAAATTTTAGCCGATGCCGATCTTGATTACCTGGGGCGTGATGATTTTTGGGAGATATCTGACAAGCTTTTCGCCGAGTTGAAGCATACAGGCATAGTAGATAGCGAAGAAAGCTGGAACCAGATGCAGGTGCGCTTTTTTGAAAGCCACCATTATTTTACAGCGTATGCAAAGGCATATCGTGAAACGAAAAAGCAGGAAAACCTGCAAAGCATTAAGAACAAACTAATTACTTTATAAATATAAATGGAAGGCGTTTCAAACAGATTAAACCTTAAAGATTCTTTTACAGATTATGCCTTTATAATAGTAGGCATACTCTCTATAAACTTTGCGCTTAAAGGCCTGCTGATGCCCAACCATTTTTTTGATGGCGGTATAACAGGGCTTTCTATCCTGCTGCACGAAAAATATCATTTTGATATTGACTATACTATTGTGGCGCTTAACCTGCCTCTAGTTATTGTAGGCTATAAGCTGGTGGGCAAAAAGTTTTTCTTTAAGTCGCTTATTGCCATTATTCTTTTAGGCGTTTGCCTGCGTTGGCTTCCCGTACCCGAACTTACCCATGATAAACTGATCATATCGGCTTTTGGAGGCTTTTTTATCGGGCTTGGTGTGGGCTTTGGTATGCGTGGTGGCTGCGCGCTGGATGGTATTGAGGTACTTGCTGTATATACCGGTAAACGCGTAGGATTTACCATGAGCGAAATTATTCTTGGCCTTAACATTATCATTTTCTGTATCGCCTCTATATTTTTTGGGCTTGAAAAAGCCTTTTACAGTATGCTAACTTATTTTGTGGCATCGCGCACTATTGCTTATGTGGTAGATGGCATACAGGAGTTTACGGGTGTTACCATTATATCATCTAAAAGCGAGGAGGTAAAAGCTTACCTGGTGCTGCAGATGGATAAGGGCATTACCGTTTATAAAGGCGAACGCGGCTTTATGAAAGGCAGTTTTGAAGTAAGTACAGATTGCGATATAATTTATACAGTAGTAACCCGCCTTGAGGTGCGCCGCTTAAAGGCTGCCATGCACGAGATAGACCCTAAGGCGTTTATTTTTAGCCAGTCTATTAAAGAAACCGCGGGTGGTGTGCTAAAGAGGAAAGCAGAACATTAACATGTTAACCTGGTGTTACAAACAATAAGATAATTAGCAAATTTAAGCCCAACTTTGTAAATTTGAAGCTATAACCGTCCACAAAAATGAAAGAACAGTTTAAAAGTTTCCTTAATGAGGAACAGGATCCTAAAGCCATAGAAAAAATAAGCGCTAAACTATCAGACCTGCTCATGAAAAATGAAGAGGTGGGCTATATAGGCGTACAAAAGAAACCGGCTATAAATGTTTTTCCGGATAGCGTGGTGCTTACCAACAAGCGTATTATTATCTGTAAGCCTAAAAATTTGGGACTTTCTATGGATTTTACTGATTATCCTTGGGGTAACATTGCGGGTACGTACATGAAAGAGAATATACTTGGTTCTGAATTTTCATTTACAACCAGTACAGATATTACGGTTAGTATAGACTACATACCTAAGATACAGGCGCGCAAAATGTACACTTTTGCCAAAGAGCAGCTGGAGCTTCTTAAAGAAGGCCCTGCCATTGCCAAACCAGAGGAAACAGCGCCACAGGCCGCCGTGGAGGCTCCTGCACTTACTGCCGAACCTGTTGACGCTGCCGATGAAGTTGAAGAAGTAGAAACTGAAGAGGTAAGCAGTTTTAGCGAACTGGTAAGCCAAAATTATATACCTGAACCTACCGAATATAAAGAGGAAGCAAGTGCACCTGTTGTGGTACCACAAGCACAGGCAGCAGCTGAAAAAACCGGGCTTGCAAGCCTGAGCAAGGAAGAGTTATTTGAAAAACTGCAGAACTATAAAAAACTGCTTGATAACGGCCTGATATTGCAGGGTGAATATGATGCCTATAAAAAAGAGATACTGAATTATCTTTAAGGCTCTGAGATACTGAGGCTTTTAGACGCTTAGTAAAAATAACAGACCCTGCCACTGGCAGGGTTTTGTGTTTATATCCGGTTCTTTGTCATACTTAGGAAGGAACCATTTCCTTTATATCAGACGGAGATTCCTCCTTCGTCAGAATGACATAGCCGGTTATTATAGCTAAGAACCTCAGCTGCTTAGAAGCTTCTCCTACATTACCCCTTTTTGCTTTTCGGCAAAACGGTCGGCCTGGAGTTCCAGCATTTCTATGGCCTTTTTCTTTTTGTAGTCATACAGCCCGCGATCTGTGCGGATCTCAGCATAGACATCATCGTAAATACCGGCATCTGTATCCTGAAGCAGTTGTCGCTGGTGGGTGTTTTGCGCCAGGTTGGTGCGTATGGCCGCCTCGGCATCTTCCAGTTTAAAGTCGTACTCGCCTTTTGGCGAAAGCAGCTTAGCAATAATGGGTGATGTTTCTATAGCCAAAAACAGCAGCATAATAAACAGCGACGGTAAAAAGGGCAGTTTGTTGAGTGCGTTTATACGAGCCATAAGGCCGTCAAACCCTTCTATTATGGGCTGGGTTGCAGTAACCTTTTTATCTAAATCTGCCTGCAGTGTTTTGGCTTTTTTATCGTTTTCGGCAATCTTGGCTGCATTAGCTGCACGAAGTGTTTCAAGCTCCTTAAGAGATGCATCGTGCTTTTGGCGTTTTTCGGTATACACAGGGCCTTTGCCCAGCTTTTTAGTACCGGCAGTGCCTTCGGCCTCAGTAATGTAGGTTGAGTAAAGGGCATTAACCTCTTTCTCTTTTTTTAGTATCTCGCTTTTCAGGCTATCGGTTTGGGCCTTGTTCCTGTCCAGGTCGCCCTGAAAATAATTAGCCACCTGCTTTTTATTGGCAATAGCCATATCGTTCTTTTCTTTAAGCAGCACCGTGTTTATTTCTTTCTCAAATATCTTTATTTCAAGAGGTTTCGATATAACTATGGCAATTATTATTGCCAGAATGATACGCGGGGTTGCCTGCAGCAGCTCCTGCCCAAAACGTTCGCGCTTGCGGATGGTGCTAACAATAAAGCGGTCAAGGTTAAAGATAAGCAGGCCCCATACCAGCCCAAAAAAGGCAGCGGTATATACATTATCAAATACCGTATATAGGGCATATCCGGCAGCAATCCAGGCCAGGAGTGCGGTAAAGAAAACCGTGGCACCTATGCCGGCATACTTGTTTTGCTCTCCGTTAGAGCAGGAGTAGATAATGTTCTTATCTGCCCCGGAGCAGGTAATAAAAAAACGCTTTAACATGATGATTGTTTTTGATGATTGATGATATGCAAATAACGCGTTTTTTGCTTTAATTGTTGTAAGCGGCTGTCACGTTTTAGATTAGAGAATAAAACTTATACAACTAGCGAAAAAAAGCTGCCCTTTTTGAGGCAGCTCTAAATTACAAGTAAAGATAAATGTTTTAGTTTTTAACCAGCTTTACCGTTTGTACAGCATTACCCGCTGTTATTTTAGCAAGGTAAATACCTGCGCTTAGTGCATTAGCATCTATAAGTACAGCGTTGCTTTCAGGGTTAAGGGTCATAACGGTTTTACCTGTCATATCCATAATATTAATGGTGTTTATGGCGGTATTTGTAGTGGTAATATTCCAGCTATTGCCTGTTGGGTTAGGGTATGCCGTAACAGTATCAAGTCCATACTGGCTTAAACCCAATAAGGTAACATTTTGTGTCGCGACACTCTGCCTGTTGCAGTTGGTAACTGTTAGCGTAACAGTATAGGGGCCTTCTCCGGTAAAGACGTGTTGAGGGTTTTGCTCGGCAGATGTGGTACCGTCTCCAAAATTCCACTCATAATCAAGCGCATTTGCAGATGTATTTGTAAATGATACGGTATTTCCGGCTGCCTCAAAGGTAAACGCCGCTGCAGGGTCATAAGCACCCACGTTCCACTGTGCAAGGTTATCAAACACAACCGATTTTACTACGGCTTTAATCTGGTTAGCCACCGTAGCGCTTAAAATGCTGGTATTATAGGTGATAAGGGTAGGGTCTTTTCGTAAAATTACAGTGTAAAATGTAGCAGCCGATACATATGTGCCTGCCAGTGTAGGGTGGCTTTCATCGGCATCATACAATTCGATTTCCGGGTGTAGCAGCCTTAACTGGCGCCTTACCGCACCCACCGGCGAAATTGTAGCGTCATTATCATCGGCCATTTGCCCGTAGCGCAGCGCTAAACGGTCGTCCATACCTTCATAAGTACATACCTCGGGTATTGCAGGGCAGTTGGTGGCGTCGCCGTTTTTTCGGCCCCACGTCTGGTAAAAGAATAATTCTACACACGGGCTGTTATCGCGGGCCATATCAACAAGCTGCGAAGCGAACGGATATACGTGCTCTGCCACATAGCTGTCCTGTAGTGCGGGGCGCTGGCTGTGGTCCTGAAGCACTACATAATCCCAGCCGCCCTGTTGCAGCGCCCCGGTAGTACCGGCATTGGCAAAGTGTTCTTCAAGGCTGGTGCCGCCCACCGTGTAGCTTGATGCCCTAAGCGCATCGCCGGTAGAGGCTGCCATATTTTTAACCATTGTGGGCAGGTTGTTATAGTAGGTGTAGCTGTTGCCAATAAACAGTATTTTTTTTGCAGGATCTGGCGTAATGGGCGTGGCACATACGCTAAATTCATAAATAGCATATCCATACTGTGTAGTGCGGGTAAGGCCATCCATTTTTATATAACGGTATTGCGTATTTATACCTTCTGTAACATCAATGCGTGCGCCATAGGCCATGTTGTTTTTCTCTGCAATAGTTACCCAGGTGGTTCCGTCTACAGATCCTTTTATGACATAATCTTTTGCGCTATAGGTATCCCACGCGATGCTGACCGCACTAACGGTAGTAACGGTGCCAAGGTCTAACGTAAGGCTTTGCGCATCGGTTGCGGCACTTTCCCAGCGTGTGCTGCTGTTGCCATCTGAAGCAAGTAAGGCGTTGCCGGAAGTAGCAGTGGCCGTTGCTGCACTTACCAGGGTGCAATCGGGAGCAGGTGCTGCGCCAATAGGTGTACCAAAGCTATACGCTCCTGTAGTTCTGTTCAGGGTAATGCTGTAGGTGCCGGCAGGTATATTAATATCTATACCAGCCTGTGAGCCTGTTCCGTTAGGAAAACCGCCGTCGCCGCCCCATTGTACCGTCCAGCCATTATCCTGGCGAAATTTTACCGCACCGCTGGTAAGCGTAATGCTGTTTATTACATAATGTATACCATCTGTAGTAGAGAGAACATGCGTATCTACCTGAGGGTCTGTTGGCCAGCCCTGCGGTGTGCTATTGCCTACCAAGGCAATGCTTGGGTAATTGAACGCATATTGCAGGGTGTTAAGGTTAAATGTAACGTTATACGTGTTATTAGCTACGTTTAGCGTTCCGGCGCCGGCCACGGCTGTGCCCGAAGGAAACACCGGTGGATTCCATGTGTTTGTGTCGGCATGGTTTTTACGGAAACGTACTGCGCCGTTAATGGCAACACTGCCTGAATAATATATGCCGTCGCTGGTGCCTAAATCAACATCAGTATTGTTTACCCCCTCGCCCGCAAGGCTAATTGTAGGGTAAAGGCTTGAAGCGGTAAAACTAAATGCAAGCGTGGTGCTGTTAAAGGTAACATTCCATACCCCAACCGGTACCGTAATATTGCTTCCGTTTAAAACCGCTGTGCCTGCAGGAAAAGCACCTGCTGCTGCCCCCCAGTTGTTTGTCCATGAATTAGCGGCCCTGAATTTTACCGCGCCGCTGGTGGTTACTACGTTATCAAGGCTCCAGTTTATACCATCGGTACTGCTCATTTGTTTTGCATCTACTTCGCCGGCGGCACCCGTAGGCCATCCGCCTACGCCATTACCCACAATAGCCATACTGGCGTACTGGGCATGCATTAGCAGTCCGGTCATGAGGGCCAGCGCTAAAAAAATAATTTTCTTCATAATAAGATTGGTAAATAATAAGGTTTGACTATTATGTTTTTGCGAAGGCATAGCTATTTCCTCCGCAGTTTAGTGTGTATACTTATATAATACAGATGACTGCTGGCTAAGTACTACTCAAACGTTGTAATTTTTTTACCGTTTTCTTATTTTGAGGTATAAATTATTGATTTTTAAGCTAATGTTTGAAAATTAAAATCCGGCGTGAAATGTATTAGCGGAGTATGAAACAATGGTTTCTGTGTGCTATGCAGGGTATAAAAAAACTGTCCCGCCAGATGGCAGGACAGATACAGGAGAGGAATAAACTGATTGGTTTATCGTAAAATCACTTGCGATTTATTTTAAGTGTATGGGCAGGGTGTAGCTGGTGCGCACGGGCTTGCCGTTAAGCTCTCCGGGTTTCCAGTTTTCGGATGTTTTTAATATGCGGATAATTTCCCGGGTTGTACCTTCGTCTTCGGCATTAATTACCGTGGCATAGCTCATCTCGCCATCGGTTTCAATAACAAAATTCAGGTAGTACGTTGTAATATCGGGGTTTGCTGTTTGTGGAGCTTTATAATTTGAAGTTACCAGCGTTGAGAACTTTTCTAACCCACCCGGATATTGAGGCATCTTATCGACATTGGTGTAATTAATGGCACCTTTGCCGCCCAGGTAATCCATAGCTGCCTTTACATTGTGAAACTTTTTTGGTTTAGCAGCAGCCACCACTTTATCATTTTTATACTCTTTGATAATACTTACTTTAAAAATACTGTCAGGATAATGGGTTGGCTCCTGATTTTTAAAATGTGTGTTATAATATGGGGCGGTGTACAGAAAGTACTCAAATATTTGCGGCCGCTCTTTAGTAAGCGATTTTTTTGCCCTTGTGAGGAAAAAATAATACACAAACTCTTTTGAGGAGCGTTTAAGTAAATCGGTGTTATCAATTTGTATACCATCTACCTCTACACGGTAACCCTTTTTGTTTTGCAGCTTTTTATACTCTGTTTCAGGAATAAATTTCATTTCCCTGGCTTCCGGCAGCGTAAAATAGTAACGGCTTTTCTGGCCCTCTGTAAGTTGCTCATATGGCTTGTTTATGTACACATTGTTTGCCTGGTCATCAATTACAACTTTTACGTTGCTGTAGTAAGCATCGCGTTTCTTTTTATAGGCCGCCGAATCGTTAAGGCTTACGTTGGCTACTGCCTTGTCAGAAGGCACCTGCTGTGCAACAGTTTCAATGCTAAGGCTATAAACAAGCCCTGCCAGTACCGGTAAGGCAGCCAGCTTAAGCAGCAGTGCCTTGTTTTTTTGTGTGGTTTTTGTCATCATTGTGAAGCGTTTTTTAGTTGTACCAAAATTGAGGCTGCTTGCCAGTGCATAGCTTGTATGGGGCGTTGCACGTTGCAGCAGCAATTGCTGGTAGGTTATTACATTATTGGTTTGTGTAAGCACGTTTTCATCGGCCAGGAACTCATGGTTGAGCTGTATGGCGCGCTTGTATAAATACAATAGCGGGTTAAACCACATCAGGGTTTTAAGCACTTCTATAAACAGTATATCGAGCGTATGCCTTTGCGTAACGTGTGCCAGCTCGTGGGTAAATAATTCAGGCTCTATACTGCGGTTTTGGTACTCGTCTTTATTGATAAAGATGTAATTTAAAAATGTGTGTGGCACTATGGCATCATTAACCAAAACCAGCATGGCATCTTTGTACTGCTGCCTTTCGTGTTGAACAACTTGTTTTTTAAACTGCCACAGGTTATAAATAAACCTGAACATAAGCAGTAATGTTACCAGGCTGTAAATGCCCCATAAAACGTAAGGCATATAATTTATTTTTGGACTTAAAATGGAGTTATTACCTACAGCAGGTATATGTATTGCCGTCGCGGTATTAATAGCTATGGCTATAGGAGCTTTTACCGCTACATATACAGGTATGCTTATAAAGGGCAATGCTATGCTAAACACCAGCGCCCCTAATAAATAAAAGCGGTTAAACCGGTGCATTTTCTGGTTTTGAAGCAACGCGTAGTATAACAGCAGCAGCGCTGCCATGCTAGCGGCCGATTTGAGGATAAAATCTGTCATTGCTTTTTCTTTTGAATTTCTGTATCAATAATCCTGCGTAGTTCCTCAAGCTCGGCGGTGGTCATATCGGCCTCTTTTGTAAAGAAAGAAGCAAATTGCGATGCCGAGTTGTTAAAGAAATTTTTAACCATGCTGTTTACCTGTTTAGAAAAGTAATCCGATTTTTCTACTGCCGGAAAGTACTCACGGCTCTTGCCATACTCCTTATAGCCTACAAATCCTTTATCTGTCATGCGCTTTAGCAAGGTGGCCACAGTTGTAGCAGCCGGCTTTGGCTCAGGAAACAAATCCAGCAAATCTTTCATAAAAGCTTTTTCCAGCTTCCATAACAGTTGCATTAGTTGTTCTTCGGTTTTAGTGAGTTGCATGTTC
>Ga0265780_10004042_pt1 | contig 19068 bp, 15 predicted proteins | sample P1T30metagenome_FD_192432 | JGI IMG/M metagenome (GOLD analysis project Ga0265780, IMG submission 192432) | Plant litter microbial communities from East Loma Ridge, Irvine, California - P1 T30 | ecosystem: Environmental > Terrestrial > Plant litter > Unclassified | place: USA: California...
GGCGAGGACAGCTTTTCGCTGCTGGGCAGCTACACGCTCAACCGCATTGAGGACACGCGCCCCAACCGGGTGGCCGGCCAGCCCGAGCAGCGCCAGTACTACGCCGTGTACCTCGACAAAGACCAGCCCACAGGCAGCCAAAGCGCCACCGTGAGCGTGGTGGTGGGCGACCAGCCCGTGGCGGCGCTGGCCCGCTAGGCCCCACTGGCCGGTGCGGGCCGGCTACTACGTTAGTTCTATATTTTTACTAGTATAAAGTTCATAATGAGTTACTTTACCCCTATCAGTAAGCTGCTGGCTGCGGCCAGCGGGGTGAGCGCGCTGCTGGCGCTGCCCCTGGCGGCGGGTGCTACTACCCCCGCCCTGACTACGAAGGCGGCCCGCGTGGCCCCAGCCACACTGGCGGCGGCCCGCCTGCACCGGGCCTACCTCGGGGCCGGGCGCCCGGCCACCAGCGTGGCCCCCAAAAGCCGCCTGGGTGCCCGGGCGGTGGCCTCGCTCGACTGCACGCCCGCCAACAATGCCCTCAGCTTTGACGGCACCAACGACTATGTGCGCGCCACGGGCACGCTGCCCGCCACCAGCCAGATTACGCTGGAGGCTTGGGTGAACCCGACTACCCTGAACAGCCCCTCGGGCTACAGCTCGCTGCTGAGCGGCGACGAGTACATCGGGGGCATCTTTCACTGGCACTTGCTGAACAGCGGCGCGGTAGAGCTGGAGGTTGGCAACAGCAACACGGTGAGCAGCAGCTTCGTGGTGCCCGTGGGCACGTGGTCGCACGTGGCCGTGGTGTACTCGTCTACGGCTGGCACGGCCAAGTTTTACCTCAATGGCGTGCTCCAGAACACGGCCAGCACCACGCTGGGCGCCGGCATTGGGTCGCAGGCCTACTGCGTGGGCGCGTGGCTGAGCAACAGCACGCCCACGCGCTTTTTTGCGGGTAGTCTGAATGAGCTGCGCGTCTGGAACGTGGCCCGCACCGATGCCCAGCTGGCGGCTGCCTACGGCCAGGCCCTGGCAGCCCAGAGTGGGCTGGTGGTGGGCTATTCGTTTGACCAGGGCACGGCCGGCGGGGCCAATGCTGCCGTTACCAACCTAGCCGACAACTCGGGCACTACCCGCAATGGCCTGCTCACGAACTTTGCCCTGAGCGGCGCTACCTCCAACTGGGTAGCCGGCAACACCTTCAGCGCCAGTACGGACTTCACCAGCTTCAGCCCCAGCAGCGGCAGCCCCACGGCCAAGGTTACGCTGGTGGGCACGGGCCTGGGGGCGGTGCAAAGCGTGGCCTTTAATGGCACGCCGGCCACCTTTACCCTCACCAACGACAACGCGCTGGTGGCGCTGGTGCCCGCTGGCGCCACCGATGGCCCCATCAGCATCACCACGGCCTGCGGCACGGTGGCGGCCAGCGGCACCTTCACCATGTGCACCGGCCCCGCCGCTACCAGCCAGGCCGTGAGCACCATTCTCAATGCCAGCGGCAGCGCTACGGTGGCTGCCACTGCCCTCTACACCGGCCCGGCCGGCAGCAATTGCGGCGCGTTTACCATCGGGGCGCAAAAGATACTGACTGGCTACGCCAGTGAGGGCGATTTTATTACCCTCACGGCCCCGGCGGGCACCACGTTCACGTCGGTGGCCTTCGCCAGCTTCGGCAGCCCCATTGCCAATAGCAACGGTACGTACACCATCAACCCCACTTGCCACGCCGCCAATAGCCAGAGCGTGGTAGAGGCCGCCTTTATTGGCCAAAACAGCGTGACTATCAAGGCCGACAACGCCGTGTTTGGCGACCCGTGCTTTGGGCAAAACAAGGCGCTGGCCATTCAGGTCAGCTACGGCAGCGCGCAGCCCGCCCCGCAGCTTAGCTTCGACTGCGCCGAGGTAGGGGCCAACCCCGTGCTGCTGACCGTGAGCGACGCCAGCGGCGTGAGCAGCACGGCCATCACGACCGTGACCGTGCGCGACGTGCTGATGCCTGGCGCAGGCAGCGGCCCGCTGCCCGCGGCCCCGGCGGCGGCCCGCGCCGCCGTGCCGGAGGCCGTGAACTACGGCATTCTGTACCAGCTCGACGCGCCCAACGTGGCGGCCTTCAACGCGGGCAGTGTGCCGTATGGCATCAATAACAGCGGTGCCGCCCTGGCCCCGCCCAGCCGCGTGGCCTACTTTGTGGAGCTGAGCGATGGCACCACCAGCAAGTGGGTGTGGACTTCGATGGACAACTTTGCCAGCACCCTGGCTGGCCTGGGCGTGCCCAACCCCGGCGCCAACAACGTGACCCTGCACCAGAGCGTGCGCAACCTCAGCGTGTTTGCCAGCGCCAACGCCGGCCTCACCACTGGGGCCAACCAGGGCGACGGCCGCCTCGAAATGTGGCACACCAACTACGTGCCCAACAACAACGACAACGTGCCGGGCGCCAGCGCCAGCAGCTACGACCTCGGCGACTCTCCCTCGCCCACGGGTGGCTACGGCTCGTTTCAGGTGCACAACCTCGCGGCCGCCCAAACGGTGTTTGCCTACAATAACTGGGGTGCTGCTAACAACAGCGGCGATATCGGCATTGGTAACCAAATGGGCGGCAATGGCAACCCCGACTGGACGTTTGCCAGCAACGCCGCCAGCTTTAGCGTGAAGCGCATCACCATTCTGGTGCCCAACGTGGCGGTGTTCACCAAGCCGCTGGCCGTGAGCCTGCCCGCCTCGGGCACGGCCACGGTAGCCCCCGCCGACATTATGACGGGCCCGGTGAGCGACAACTGCGGCGCGACGCGCATGGCCGTAACCCCAAATACCTTCACGTGCAGCAACCTGGGGGCCAATACCGTGACCCTGACCCTGACCGACGCCAGCGGCAACAAAACCGTGGGCACGGCGGTGGTCACGGTGAGCGTGCCGGCCATCACGAGCACCACCTGGAACGGCAGCCTGAGCAGCGACTGGAACGACTGCCGCAACTGGAGCTACGGCCAGATGCCCACGGCCACCATCAGCGCCGTGCTGCCCGGCAACATCCTCAACGTGCCCCTGGTGCCCACCGGCACGGCGGCCGCCAAAGACGTTAACGTCAACGGCAACAACGGCCTGGAGCTTACTAGCGGCGGCACGCTGCAAGTATATGGCAGCTGGGTCAACACCAGCTCGATGAGTACCCTCGACGGCACCGTGGCCTTTGTGGGCGCGGCCAACCAGAGCATCAACCAGCCCAGCACCACGCGCTTTGGCACCGTGGCCATCAACAAAACGGCCGGCAACATTAACCTGGCCCAGAGCATGAGCGTGAGCAAGGCCCTCAACCTGACCAGCGGGGTGCTCGGCACCGGCAGCTTCCAGGCGCAGCTCGCCAATACTGCCACCATTGCCGAAAGCGAAACCAGCTACGTAACCGGCAACGTGGCCACGACCCGCACCATTGGCAGCAGCGCCGAAAGCTTTGGCGGCCTGGGCCTCGTGCTCACGCCGGCCAGCGGCAGCGCCGCCCCCGGCGCTACGGCGGTGGTGCGCACCACGGGCATCACGCTCAGCGGCAACGGCACCAGCAAGAGCATTCAGCGCTATTTCGACGTGAAGCCCGCCAACAACTCGGGCCTGAACGTGGCGATGGACTTCAGCTACTTCGACCACGAACTCAATAGCATTCCGAAGGCCGACCTGGTGCTCTTCAAAAGCGAAACCAGCACCAGCGGCCCCTGGGCCGCCATGGGCGGCACCAGCGACGTGCCCAGTAATAAGGTGCTGAAAGCTGGCGTAAATGAGTTTAGCATCTGGACGCTCGGCAACGCAACCAACCCGCTGCCCGTGGTGCTGCTCGACTTTGTGGCCCAGCCCCAGGGCACGGCCGTACAGCTCGCCTGGCACACCGCCAGCGAGAAGAATAGCGCCCGCTTCGACATCGAGCGCAGCACCGACGGCACTACGTTCAGCAAGCTGGGCGCGGTAGCCGCGCAGGGCACCACCAGCCTCGCCCACCGCTACGGCTTCCGCGATGCGCAGCTGCCGCTCGGCGCCGCCACTCTCTACTACCGCCTGCGGCAGGTCGATGTCGATGGCTCGTTTGCCTTCTCGCCCGTGCGGATAGTAAGTGTGGCCGGCGCGGGCGCCAGCGCCGGTAGCCTGGTGCTCTTCCCCAACCCCACTACGGCCGCGGCCACCCTCAGCGGGGCCCCCGCCCAGGCGGCGGTGCAGGTGCTTGATGCCCTGAGCCGCGTGGTATACGCTACCACCTCTGCCGCCGATGGCACGGCTACGCTGGCCTTGCCGGCGGGCCTGCCCAAGGGGGTGTACATCGTGCGGGCCGGCACGCAGGCCGCCCGCCTCACCGTGGAGTAGGCGCTTGGCCCTGCTAGCGCCTCCCTCCAGGCCGCGTCGGATTATCTCCGGCGCGGCCTTTTGCGTAGTAGAAGGCCACTGCTACTTATTCAGTACTTAGCGCGCCTTAAAAAGATGGCCAAGAAACCCACCAAACCCAAGCAAAAAGCCCCCGAGCCCGACAAAAAGGCCCGCGTGCACAAGGAGCTGGAAGGCTTCGAAATCGGGGTGAACCCGCTGGGCGAAATCACGTCCAACTACTCTATCGAGCAGATAAACCAGTTCCTGGGCCGCCACGTGCGCGACAAGAAAATCGTGAACCGCGAAGGCCAGTTTGGCGAAGAAGCCCGGGCCGAGGCCGAGGCAGCCGCCCAGGCCGCCCGCCTGCCCCTCGCCGACGAAGACTTCGAAGCCACCGAGGCCCCCGAAGAGCCCGAGGAGTCGGACGAGGACTTCATGAAGCGCACCAGCCGCGAGGCCAAGCGCAAAAAAGACGTCGGCAACGACACCGACGAAGCCGCCGAAACCCGCGCGGAGCTATAAATGGTGAATGAGTGAGTTGTGAATGAGTGAATTCCCTGACGGCACCGTTCACTAACTCATTCACAACTCACTCATTCACATATCCTGAATGGGGTGGCTGGCTACCTGCTTACCCTTTTCGTAGGTATCGACTTCGACCAGGCGGCCGGTGTCCGAAAAGCGCTTCCACTCGCCAAACCAGTAGTAATGCAGCACGGCACCCTCGTCGGCCACGCGGGCGCGGCCTTTTTGGGCCACCTGGCCGTTGGGGTGGTAAAAGGTAATGGTGCTGTAGTCGCGGCGGTAGCGCTCCTCGTGGTCGAGGGTGCCGAGCTGGGTGTAGTAGCGCCAGTGGCCCACGGGCCGCCCGTGGCGGTAGCGCCCGGTAGTGAAGCGCGTTTGCTTGTTCTGGTTGTCGAAATACGTGCGCCAGCGGCCCTGCTCCCGGCCCTGGCGGTCGTAGCCATTGGTGCGCCAGAAGGCGGCGTGCTGGCGGCCGGGCACCGAGGTAGTGCAGGCCGTGGCCCCGAGGCCAAGTAGGGCAAGGAAAAGGGCGCGCATAGTAGCGGTTGGGAGTGTGAGGGTTAGGCTTTTGGCTTAAACGGCGAAAGCTTCCTGTAAGTATATCGCCGCCCCAGCGATATAGCCCGTGGCCTACATTTGCCACTCACCCCAAACCCTAGTTGACCTATGCGCTCGCACGACGTGGACTACCGCATTCTCGGCTCCGACATTCAGGTGCTCGAAGTTGAGCTTGACCCCCAGGAAACCGTAATCGCCGAAGCCGGCGCGATGGTGTACATGGACGAAGCTATCGCCTTCGAAACCAAGATGGGCGACGGCTCTGAGCCCGACCAGGGCCTCATGGGCAAGCTCTTCTCGGCCGGTACTCGCCTCATCACCGGCGAAAGCCTGTTTCTCACGCATTTCACGCACCGCGGCAGCTACGGCAAAAGCCGGGTTGCGTTTTCGGCGCCGTACCCTGGCACCATTATTCCCATCGATTTGGGGGCCATGCCCAACGGCCTTATCGTGCAAAAAGACGGCTTTTTGGCTGCCGCCAAGGGCACCAAAATCAGCCTGCACTTCAACCAAAAGCTCGGGGCCGGCTTTTTCGGCGGCGAGGGATTCATCCTGCAAAAGCTCACTGGCGACGGCAAAGCCTTCGTGCACGCGGGCGGCACCATCATCGAAAAACGCCTCAATAATGAGCTATTGCGCGTAGATACCGGCTGCGTGGTGGCCTTCGAGCCCAGCATCGACTTCAGCATTGCGCGGGCGGGTGGCCTCAAGTCGATGATATTCGGGGGCGAAGGGCTGCTGCTGGCCACCCTGCGCGGCACCGGCCGCGTCTGGATTCAATCAATGCCCGTCAAGAAACTCATTCAGGCGCTGGCACCCGGTGGCGGCAACGCCCGCAAGGAAAGCGGCGGCGTGCTCGGCAGCCTTACAAATGGCTGGCTGGATGAATAGCCGGGCTGGGCACCGCGCCCGGCGTGGCCGGCTCGCTGCTGCCAAGGTGCGTGCCCACGATAACGGCCAGCGCTGCCAGCAGCGCCACGGCCAGCAAGCCGAGCAAAATCAGGATGCGCCGATTGGGAGCCTGGGCAGCCTTTAGCTGCTTGGCCCCGTTGAAGGAAGAGCGACGGTAGCGTCGTTCGGAAGGGGCCAACGACTTGGCCGACATAGAGCGGGGGGAAGCCATGAATACTAACTAATAAACGGGTGGGAAGACGCGGAATAACAGAGCAGATAAGAAAACGAAAGATACGATTTAATCTAATAGTCGGATTGTTAACTCGCTCAACTGTCGAAATAAACCGACCAATCGCGCCAGCCGGAAACAGTGGTGCCGCGTGGCTGCTTGTTTGCCGGAAAACCCGACTTGGTAGCCTCATCGTTCCCAACCTCGGCCAATGACCATCGCCTTCGCGCCCAGCTACCTTCTGCCGCTCCCGCCCGGCCACCGCTTTCCGATGCTAAAGTATGAATTATTGCCTGAGCAGTTGTTGTACGAAGGCACGGCCACGGCCAGCGATTTCTTTGTGCCCACCCCGCCACCCCTGGCCGACGTGCTGCTGACCCACGAGGCCGACTACGTGCACCGGCTGCTGCACGGGCAGCTTACGCGGCAGGAGGAGCGGGCGAGCGGCTTTCCGTGGAGCCCCGCCCTGGCCGAGCGCGAAATGGTGCTGCTGGGCGGCACCATCGGCTGCGCGCAGCGGGTGCTGGCGGGCGCGGGCGTGGCCCTCAACATTGCGGGGGGCACGCACCACGCCTTTGCGAGCCGCCCCGAAGGCTTTTGCCTGCTCAACGACCAGGCGGTGGCCGCCAACTGGCTGCTAACCCACGAGCCAGCGCGGGTGCGCCAGATTCTGATTATCGACCTCGACGTGCACCAGGGCAACGGCACGGCGGCCATTTTCCGGCACGAGCCGCGGGTGTTCACGTTTTCGATGCACGGGGCGCGCAATTTTCCCGGCCGCAAGGAAATTTCGGACCTCGACTTACCCTTACCCGATAACACCGGCGACGATGCGTATTTGGCCCTGCTGGCCGACACGCTGCCGCGCCTACTCGATGAGCAGGTGCGCCCCGATTTTGTGTTTTACCTCAGCGGCGTCGATGTGCTGGCCACCGATAAACTGGGCCACCTCGCCCTCACCCGCGCCGGCTGCCGCCGCCGCGACGAGCTGGTGCTGAGTGCGCTGCACCGACGCGGCCTGCCCACGGTAGTGTGCATGGGCGGCGGCTACTCCGAGAAAATCAGCGACATCGTGGAAGCTCACGCCAATACCTACCGCGTGGCGGCCGACTTGTGGGGCTGATGTAGGAATGTAGGGTAAGCTTTAGCTTGCCAGTCGCAGAAAAGGCAAGCTAAAGCTTATCCTACATTCCACAAAAAGCCCCGCTCCAGGGTAGGAGCGGGGCTTTTTGTGGAAAAACCGGATTGCTAAAAACTAGCTGCGGTTCGAGGGGCGGTTAGGGTCGTCCGAAGTGCCGCTGAAGGTTTGCGAAAACCAGTCTTTGATTTCGTCGATGGCGTGGCCCGTCTTCTCTTGCAGGCGGCCAAACCACTCGTCTTGCTTGCCTTCGTCGTAGGTCAGGTCGTCGTCGGTGAGCTGGCCCCACTTCTGCTTGGCAGCACCTTTTACTTCGTTCCAGTTGCCGCGAGCGCGTAGCTCGGTGCTGTCGTTGATGTTATCGTTGTTGAGGTCCATGAGTGAAAAAGTTTGAAGAGTGGGTGGTGGAGCTTATACGCCGGTTCAGCTAAGCGGGTTGGCGGCTGGGCGATTTTAGGCCGTAGCGCCCTTATTTTTAACGGCCCAACCCGCACCGCTTTCATGGATGACCTTCGCCTGACTCTGCAAACCCTCGCGCCCGACGACCGCCGCGACCTCGAGCGGTTTATTCAGTGGCAGCGCCGCAAGGCCACCGGCCGCCAAGATTTGCGCCTGCTGGAGCTGCTGCTCAGCCCCAAGGAATACAAGACCGAAGCACTCATCCAAAAGCTTTACCCTGACGAGCCCAACGCGGTGGCTTACTACGCCCTGCGCAAGCGCCTGCTGCGGTATCTCACTGATTTTCTGCTGCTCAGGCAGCGCCAGCACGATGCCACGGCCGCCACTTCGGTGCGCGGGCAGCTCACGCTGGCGCAGTATTTATTTGGGGCCGGCGTGCCGCGCTTGGCCTGGAACCTGCTGCGTAAAGCCGAAAAGCTGGCTCAGGACAACGAGCAATACGAGCCCCTGAATGCGGTGTACAACCTCCAGATTCAGTACGCCAACTCGCCCCACGCCGAGCCGCTCGACAACATTATCGAGCGCCGCCACCGCAACAAAAAAGCTGCCGACGAGGAGGAGCGCGCCGCCATTGCCGACAGCCTGCTGCGCCAGCGCCTGCGCCAGGCCCGGCAGCACGGCCGGGGCGCCGTGCCGGCCGACGAGATTTTGCGCACCATTCTGGTAGAATACGATTTGCAGGAGGCGTTTGCGCGCTCGCCGTCGCTGCTGTGCCGCCTCATGAGCATCACGCGGCACGCTATGCTAGTGCGGGGCGATTTTGCGTCGTTTGCGCCCTTTATCGAGCGCTGCTACAAGCTGATGGAGCGCCGCCACGGCTTCGCGCCCGCCCACCGGGGCTACCAGCTGCGGCTGCTCTACATGCTGGCGCACGCGCTGTACCGCTCGCGGCGCTTCCCCGAGTCGGTGGCGTACCTGGAGCAGGGGCTAGTGGTGCTGGCGGCCGCGCCGGGCCGGCAGTTTGCCGAATTGCAGCCGCGCTTCACGTTTTTGCTGGCCGCCAATTATGCTTTTTTGCGGCGTAATAAGGAGAGTATCAGCTTACTGGAAAGCGCTTTGCACGCCACGCCGCCGCTGCTGCCGGCCGACCAGCTCACGGCGCGCTTGCAGCTCAGCTTTCATTATTTTGCCGAAGGTAATTTTCACAAGGCCAACCAGACGCTCATCAGCCTCGACCGCACCGACCACTGGCTCGAGCAAAACCTAGGCATGGAATGGCTGCTCAACCACAACCTCGGCGAGATGCTCGTGCAGCTGGAGCTCGGCAACCCCGACCAGGCACTCAGCCGCCTGAAAGCCGTGGAGCGGCGGCTGCACGAACAGTTTCCGGCTACCGAGGCCACGGCCGAAACGCCCGCCGCGCCGGCCGGTGGGCCGTACCACGCGGTGCTGAGCTTCATGGGCTTCGTGCGCGAAATAATTGCCGACCCGGCCGTGGCCCGCACGCCCGGCTTTGCGGCGCGGGTGGCCCGCATTCCGGCTTTCCTGTCCGGCGAACGCGAAGACTTACAAGTAATTAGCTTCTACGCCTGGCTCAAGGCGCGGGTGCTGGGCAAGACGTATTACGAGGTGCTGCTGCAACTGGCCGAGGGGTAGTAGCGCGGACTTTCAGTCCGCGAGTAAGTCGGCCGTAAGTACTTGCGAACTAAAAGTCCACGCTAGGTAGCCAGCTGGTTAATATCTTTTACTTCCAGCACCTTCTTCGACGCACCGCGCTCGGCGGCGTGCAGCATGGCCTGCCCCACTTCGTGCAGCGTGCTGGCGTAGTTGAGTCGCCGCATCAGCGGTATCAACCAGCTAAACCAACGATACATCGGTAGTACATGCTGCTGGCCATCTACTGGCTGCATGCCGCCCGGCCGAAACATATAGGCGGCCCGAAAGGGCAGGGCCAGCAGGTCATTTTCGGTGTGTTGCTTCACGCGAGCCCACATTTGTGACCCGTCGGTGCCAGCGCCTGACACGTAAACGAACGTAGCCTCGGGTGAGTGGCGCACTAGCATCTGGGCAAAGTGCAGCGTCAGGTCGTGCGTAACGCGGGTGTACTCCGCCTCCTTCATCCCTATCGACGAAACGCCCGCGCAGAAAAAGCAGGCCGTGTAGCCATTCAGCTCATCTTCAATACCGGTAAGGTCGAAGAAATCGGGCACTAGCAGCTCGCGCAACTTGGGGTGCGTGTGCCCGCTAGGCCGCCGGCTTACCGACAGTACTATTTCAACTTCAGGCTGTTCGAGCAGGGTGAGAAGCACGCCTTCGCCCACCATGCCAGTGGCGCCGGTGAGAATAATTCGCTGGGACATAGAAATAAAGCAAAACCCGTTCTTCGGCAAGACGCAGGAGAACGGGTTTTACTTTAGACAGTGCGCGCGCGGGCCAAAAGTCCGCGTTATAGCTCCTTGCGCAGCCGGGCTACCGGGATATTCAGCTGCTCGCGGTATTTGGCTACCGTGCGGCGGGCAATGTTGTAGCCGCGGGCATTGAGCATCTTTTCGAGCTTATCGTCGCTGAGCGGGTGGTCCTTTTTCTCGCCGCCGATAAGGTCTTTCAAGATGCTTTTCACCTCGCGGCTGCTGGCATCCTCGCCCGAGTCGGTGGCAATGCCTTCCGAGAAGAAGAACTTGAGCGGATAGATACCGTGCTCGGTCTGGATGGATTTCGAGTTGGCCACCCGGCTGATGGTCGAAATATCCATGCCAATGGCCTGGGCGATGTCCTTGAGAATCATGGGCCGCAGCTTCGAGTCGTCGCCCGTCAGGAAAAACTCGCGCTGCCGCTCCACGATGGCCGACATAGTGCGCAGCAGGGTATTTTGGCGCTGCCGAATGGCGTCGATAAACCACTTGGCCGAGTCGAGCTTCTGCTTCACAAAGCTCACGGCTTCCTTCATTTTCTGGTCCTTTTTGGCCGCCTTGTCGTAGGTCTGGAGCATTTCGCGGTAGTCGCGGCTCACGCGCAGCTCGGGGGCGTTGCGGGCATTTAGGGTCAGGTTGAGCTCGCCGTTGTCGTTGGTCAGGATAAAGTCGGGCATCAGGTACTGCGCCCCGCCGGCGCTGCCTTTGCCGCCGCTCACGGGACCGCTGCCGCCCGGCTTGGGGTTCAGCTTCAGAATAACGGCTACGGCCTCTTTTAACTCATCGTCTTCGAGGTCAAGCTTTTGCTGAATGCGTGGGTAGTGCTTCTTCGTAAACTCCTCAAACGTTTCGGTTAGAATGCGCTCGGCGTTTAGCGTGGCTTCATCTTGGGGGCGGCGCTCTAGTTGCAGCAGCAAGCACTCGGGCAGGTCGCGGGCCGCAATGCCCGGCGGGTCGAACTGCTGAATGACGCGCAGCACGTTTTCAATCTCAGCTTCGGTGGCCTCAATATTCTGGCTAAAAGCTAGGTCATTGGCAATGGCGGCCAAATCGCGGCGAATGTAGCCATCGCCATCAATCGAGCCAATGAGCTGCTCGCCAATGCTTTGCTCTAGCTCGTCGAGCTGGGCGTAGTGCAGCTGGTCGAGCAGCGAGTCTTGCAGCGAGCCGCTGGTATCGGCCAGCGGCATTTCGCGCTCTTCCTCATCGCCGGGGCCGTCGCCCTGCATCTTGTAGCCCGCTATTTCGTCGTCATTCACGTAATCGCTGATGTCGATTTCGTGGTTGTCGTTGTCGATACCCAGGGCTTCGACTTCGGCGGCGGGTTCGGGGCGTTCATCGGCGTAGTCGTCGGCGCTGCCACTGTCGACGGTGGGCTCGCTGCCGCTAAAATCCTCGTCTAGCGTATTGTCGTCACTATCGAGCGAGTCGTTGGGGTCGTCGGCTACTTCGGGCGCGTCGTCCGAGTTGTCGTCGCGCTCATCGGGCTCGTCGCTGTCGCCTTCTTCGAGGGCGGGGTTCACCTCCATTTCCTCCTTAATACGCGTTTCCAGCTCAGCCGTGGGTATTTGCAGGAGCTTAATAAACTGAATCTGCTGCGGCGAAAGGCGCTGGGAAAGGTGCTGGGAAAGGTCGAGGCGTTGCATAAGGTAGGACGAAGATAGCAAGAGGCCGACGGGTCGGAACAGTCGGCCTAAATACGAAGTAATAAGGGCTTCGGACGCCCGATAATACTGGCATTTCAGGGTTGGGGTTAATGTAAAGGAAGCCGCTACCTTCGTTTCGTCTCTACTCAGCCACTCCAGCACCTTGCCCCCGATGCTCGAAATTGAGCTTACCCGCCTCACCAATTGGGGCGTGTTCCCCCTCGCCGATACTACGCTCCTGTTTGACGAACCAGAGCTAAACGAAGTAATGCGCTGGGCGCACACCCTGCCGCTGGCCGAGCAAACTGAGCTGCTGCAAGCACTACCCAGCCGGCTGCCCCGCCTCGACCCATTAAAAGCCTCTGGGGTGCTGGTAATGGCCGGTGGGCTGGTCGAAAATGGGGCCGACCCCGACGCGCTGGCCCCAGCCGGTATGCAACACTTGGCCCGGCTGCGAGAGCTGGTTGACCAGAGCGAGACGCTACCCGAAGACGCGTGGCGCTACGCCGTTATTAGCCTGATGACGATGCTGTGCCGCTCGGCCACGGCCCGGGCACAGTGGCGAGCGCAGGCCGATTTGGTCGAGTGGCTGCAAGCGCACGAAGAGCTATCGGGGCATTTTTTCTATCTGTTGCGGGCGGCCGAAATGAGCGACGAAAACCAGCTGCTCATCCTTTTTCCGGCTTACGAAACGGGCGTGGAAATTGCCATTAGCCAAGTAAATAACGGGTTTCAGCTTCTGACGCTGGTGCAGCCGCTAGTGCGCGAGCACGCTGCCGCCCTGCGCCTGCGCCGGCCCCCGGCGCCCACCGACCCGGCCCTGTTGCGCTATATACAGGGCGACCCGCAGATGCCTGAAGCCGAAGGCGACGTGGCCGGCCTCACCTGGCTGAACGCGCTGGCCTACCAGGGCGGCCCGCTCGACGCGCTACAGCTTGTCTGGGGCGAGGCACCAGTGTGGTCGTTGCCCAGGGTGCATGACCTGGTTGTGCTGCTGGCCACCGACGACGAGCACCGTATGCAGCGCAGTTGGGACCTCGGCTTTCTGAGCCCCTTGCACGGGGCCAACTGCCCGCAAGTTCAGCTCAACCGCTTTTTATCCGCTGCCGAAGTGCGCGCTGTGTTGGCTGATATTCACCCGCCCGTGGTAGCCGCCGCACCAGTGGCGTCGGTGGCCGTAGCGCCCGAGCAGCCGCTGCCACCAGCTGCGGCTCCGGTGCTGGCTCGCGGCTGGTGGCAGCGGCTGCTCGGGCGCTAGGTGGCCGATAGGCCAAGTACCCGCTTTACCTTTGCGGGCTCAACTGCCTTTTGCTTACTCCTATGCCTGCCGACCAACTGCGCCGCACCCGCATCCAAGACCTGCTCACGAGTACCGACCTCAACCGCGAAGTGCTGGTGAAGGGTTGGGTACGCACCCGTCGGGGCAACAAATATGTGCAGTTTATCGCGCTCAACGACGGCTCGTGCCTCGCCACCCTGCAAGTAGTGGCCGATGCTGAGAAGTTTCCCGAAGAAAGCCTAAAAGGCGTAACAACCGGCTCGTGCATTGCGGTGCGCGGCCAGCTGGTAGCCTCGCAGGGCAAAGGCCAATCGTCTGAAATTCAGGCCACCGAAATAACCGTGCTCGGCACCGCCGACCCCGAAGCCTACCCGCTGCAAAAGAAAGCCACCTCGCTGGAGCACCTACGCGAAATCGCCCACCTGCGGCCCCGCACCAACACGTTTGGCGCGGTGCTGCGCATCCGGCACGCGCTGGCGTTTGCCATCCACGATTATTTCAACAAAAACGGCTTCTACTACGTCCACACGCCCATTATCACGGGCTCCGATGCGGAGGGCGCGGGCCAGATGTTCCGGGTAACGACCCTGCCCGCCGAGCACCCGCCCCGTACCGAGGATGGCTCGGTAGACTACAGTGAAGACTTCTTTGGCAAGCAAACCAACCTCACCGTATCGGGCCAGCTCGAAGGCGAATTGGCCGCCATGGCGCTGGGCAGCGTGTACACCTTTGGACCCACCTTCCGGGCCGAAAACTCGAACACCGCCCGCCACCTCGCCGAGTTTTGGATGATTGAGCCCGAAGTGGCCTTCAACGACCTCGTCGACAACATGGACCTGGCCGAGGACTTTCTCCAAAGCCTGGTAAAATATGCCTTAGAGCACTGCGCCGCCGACCTGCAATTCCTGAACGATACCTACGACAAGGAACTGCTGAGCCGCCTCCAATTCGTGACCGACAACGCTTTCCAGCGCCTCACTTATACCGAGGCCGTGGAAATTCTGAAATCAGCTAAGAAGAAATTCGAGTTTCCCGTCGATTGGGGCACCGACTTGCAGAGCGAGCACGAGCGCTACTTGGTCGAGAAGCACTTCCAGAAGCCAGTTATCCTGACCAACTATCCCAAGGAAATCAAGGCCTTCTACATGAAGCTCGACGACGATGGCCGCACCGTGCGCGCCATGGACGTGCTCTTCCCCGGCATCGGCGAAATTATTGGTGGCTCGCAGCGCGAGGAAGACCTCGCCAAGCTCGAAGCCCGCATGGCCGAGATGCATGTGCCCACCGACGAGCTGTGGTGGTACCTCGACACGCGCCGCTTTGGCACCGCGCCGCACGCCGGCTTCGGCCTGGGCTTCGAGCGCCTAGTGCTGTTCGTGACGGGCATGACCAACATCCGCGACGTGATTCCTTTCCCGCGCTTTCCCAAGAACGCCGAGTTTTAAGCGCTGGCCAAACTGGAAAGCGAAGCCAAAAAGCAGCCCTGCGGGGCTGCTTTTTTTTGGCCCAGTCAATCAAAGCGCTCCGTAGCGGAGCCGTTCAGGCAATTGGTGACGGATAGATAATTCCTGGGCGAGGCTGATTACCTTTTCTTCAGAGTTCATCTTTTCCTCACCATTCTATGACCAAGATTTTACTTTCCGCACCAGCCTTTAAGTCCTTCCGATTAAGCCTGTTGCTGGCAATCGGCACCGTTTACCAGGCCCAGGCCCAGACGCAGCCCCTCACGGTTACCATCGGCACGGGTACCTCACTAGCCTCGACCAATGCCCTGCTGAGCACCAGCACCACCACCAACAAATACGCCCGCACGGTATCCATTTTTTCGGCCGCCGAGCTAACGGCCGCTGGCGCGGTAGCGGGTAATATCGTAAGCATCGCCTGGTTTAAAGGTGGCACTGGCGAGTTTACCACGGCCGATTCGCAGCTGAGCGTATACATGAAAAGCACGCCGGCTACCCTGCTGGCTACCAACCCGGTAACCTGGGCCACGGAGGTAGTCGGGGCCACGCCGGTGTATACCAATTCGGCATTGGCGATGCCGACCGGCACGGGCTACAAGACATTTACGCTGACCACGCCCTTCGCCTGGGATGGCACCAGCAACGTGGAAGTGCTGGTGGACTGGTTCCGCAACAGCGCCCCCACCGCCGACATCAGCTGGCAATACACCAGCGTAGGCACCACGGGCGGCCACGCCACGCAGGTCAATAGCTCCGCCATTCCGACAGTGCGCTTTGCGAGCAATCGGCCTAATACGCAGTTCGTTATCAACCGCACTACGCTAGCTAGCCGCGAAACCCGCGAGGCCGCGCTGGTGCAGCTTTACCCTAATCCGGCGCACGGGGCCGTCACCGTAGCGGTGCCCACCGAGCTGACCAGCCGGCCCGTAACGGCCACGCTATTCAACGCGCTGGGGCAGCTTGTGCAAACCCGAATGCTGCCCGTTGCCGCCAACGGCACGCTGGGGCAGCTCGATGTTAGTGCGTTGCCAGCGGGCGTTTATAGCCTGCGTTTGGCTGTTGACCAGCACGTTATCAGTAAGCGCTTGGTGGTAGAGTAGCGGGCAGTAGCCAGCGGCAAGCGAGCCCCAAGCCAGCGGTTCTACGCCGGCTGTTGGGGCCGGCGCCAACCTCAACAGCTCGCTTGCCGTTGCAGCTGGCATATCCCCTTGCTATGCTCCCCGAAATCGACCTGACCGACACCGCCAGCCTGCCCGAAGGCGCGTTGAAAACCTTTCCAACGCCCGACGATGGCCCCAAGGTGCTGCTGACGCGGCAGCAAGGTCAGGTCCACGCTTTTGCGCCTAACTGCCCGCACTACGGGGCGCCGCTGGAGAAAGGCAAAGTAGTGGCTGGCCGGCTCATTTGCCCCTGGCACCACGCCTGCTTCAAAGTCGAAAACGGCCACCTCTGCGAGCCGCCCGCCCTCGACGACCTGCCCACCTACGCCGTGCGTGAGGAGGGTGGACGCATCTTGGTGCAGGTACCCGAAAACCCACCTGCTAGCACCGACAAGCCCGAAACCACGCCCACAGCCGAGCTGGGCGGCACCCCGCCGCCCGCTGTACCCGAAGTCCCCGCCGATGCCCGCACGTTCGTAATCGTGGGGGGCGGCGCGGCCGGCGAGTTTGCGGCCCAAACGTTGCGGCGGGAGGGCTTTTTGGGGCGCGTAGTGCTGGTGTCGGCCGATGAAGAACTGCCCTACGACCGCACCAAGCTCAGCAAAGCCTACTTGGCTGGCAAGGCCAAGCCAGCGGCGCTGCCACTACGTGAGACCGATTTTTATGCGGCGCAAAACATTGAAGTATTGCAAAATACTCGTGTAAGCGGCCTGAACTTGACCACCCAGGAAATCCAATTAGAAGGCCAACTGCCGCTGCATTATGACCAGCTATTGCTGGCCCCCGGCAGCACCCCAAATCGGCTGCCCAAGCTACCCGGCCACAACTTGCCCGGCGTGCTGCCCCTGCGCACCCAGGCCGATGCCGACGCGCTGCTCAAAGCCACTAAAGAGGCTAAGCACGTAGTCATTATTGGGGCCAGCTTTATTGGGATGGAGGCGGCCAGCAGCCTCATCGGCGAAGGCCGCGCCGTGACGGTGGTTGCGACCGAAAAAGTGCCCTTTGCCCGCGTGCTAGGGCCGGAAATTGGCGCGATGTTCCAGCGATTGCACGAGGAGAAAGGCGTGAAATTTGAAGTGGAAGCTGAGGTAACGGCCCTGCTTGGTGATGAAGGCCGCGTAACCAGCGTGCAGCTCAAAACCGGCCAAACGCTACCTGCCGATGCCGTGGTACTCGGCGTGGGCGTGCGGCCCGCCACCGATTTTTTGAAAGAGGCCTTTACCCTAGATAAAGACGGCGGCCTGCCCGTAAATACCCAGCTACTGGCCGCGCCCAACGTGTACGCGGCCGGTGACATTGCCTGCTTTCCGCTGGCAGCTACGGGCCGCCCCACGCGCATCGAGCACTGGCGGCTGGCGCAGCAGCACGGCCAGGTAGCGGCCCGCAACATGCTGGGCCAGCAGCAGGAATACACCGCCGCGCCCTTCTTCTGGACGCAGCAATACGGTAAGAGCCTGCGCTACGCCGGCCACGCCGAGCAGTGGGACGACATCATCTACCACGGCGAGGTAAGCAAGCAAGATTTCCTGGCCTTCTACGTGCAGGCCGGCCGCATTGCGGCCGTGGCTGGCATGGGCCGTGATGCGGACATGATTTACATTACCGAGCTACTGGGGCAGGGCCGCCTGCCCGCACCCGCCGAACTGCGAAACGGCATGAGCTGGGCAGAATTGGTGTAAGGACTAGCAACTCCTAAGACCCTAAAAAGGGCCTCGCTATCACAAGGATAACGAGGCCCTTTTTAGGGTCTTGCTGGCAGGTTAGCGCCCGCCGCGTCGGCCGCCGCCCTCACCCCCGCGGTTGTCGCCACCGCGCTGGCCGCCACCGAGCTGCCCGCCGCCAGGGTTGCCCCCGCCGCCGAAGCCGCCAGGCCGGCCGCCACCAGGGTTAGCTTGCCCGCCAGGGTTGCCGCCGGGCTGTCCGCCACCCATGCCACCGCGGCCAGGGCCGGGCTGCCCACCGGGGAAGCCGCCGGGCTGTCCGCCTGTGGGGTTGCCGCGGCCGGGGCTACCCTGGCCCTGAGGTGGCTGGCTGCCGCCGGGGATGCCGGGGCGGCCGCCGTTGCCAGGATTGCGGTCGAAGTCGCCCCGGCCCCCGTTGTAGTTGCCGCGGCCGTTGTTGCCGTTACCACCGTAGTTACCGCGGCCGTTGCCGTTGTAGCTACCACCGTAGTTGCCGCGGCCATTGCCGCCGTGGTCGTAGCCATACACGCGGCCCGCGCCGTAGTCGTGGCTGTAGGAGCGGCCATAGTTGCCGTAGCCGCCGCGCCGGTAGCCGGTTACGTACTGCGGGTAGCGGTTGCGGTAGGTGCTGATATACAGCCAGGGCTGCGCCCCCACGTAGCTAACCGGATACGGATGGAAGTAGTAGGGGTCATAGCCGTCGAGGTAAGGCATTTGCACCCACTGGTAGCCATCGAACACGATGTACACGCCGTTGTAGATGTCGTAGTAGCCGTCAATCTCCGGAATGTAGTAGTACTGCGTGCCCTGCGACACAGGCGGCCCCCAAGCGGGCTGGCCGATAGTAACCCCCACGCTCACCTGCGCCTGAGCAGCCGTAGGAGCAGCGAATGCCAGGCCTGTGCCCAGCGCGAAGGCAAGAAAACGAAGGTGGAATTTCATGACAAAAACAGAAAAGAATCAGCGAATTGCTACTGTCTTACAGGCAAGTTCAGTGCCGGGTTTTGGGCCGCTCGACGGGGGCGCTCAGTGTGCGGCCCAGCCCGCCTAATATGCCGACGAATGGTTTTGCCCCTTGCTTCAAACGCAAAAAGCCCCGCCAACTAGCGGGGCTTTTGTGCTGCTGGGCGGGGCTTAGCGGTGGCCCCGGCCGCGGTCGTCGTGTTCATTGCGGCCCCGGCCGCGGTTATCGCGGTTTACTACCACTGGGCGCTGCTTTACCACTACGGGGCGCGGCTGCACCACTACCGGCCGGTAGTAGCGGGCGTGGTGGTCGCGGTACTGCGCCCAGGGCTGGCGGCCCCGGTAGTCTACCACCACCGGGTGGAAGCTGGCGGGGTTAGCCCGCC
>Ga0265780_10004043_pt1 | contig 19065 bp, 23 predicted proteins | sample P1T30metagenome_FD_192432 | JGI IMG/M metagenome (GOLD analysis project Ga0265780, IMG submission 192432) | Plant litter microbial communities from East Loma Ridge, Irvine, California - P1 T30 | ecosystem: Environmental > Terrestrial > Plant litter > Unclassified | place: USA: California...
AGGCTAGCCGACAACTGAGAACTCCATCTACGACCTCATGCATGTCCTCAGGCAGTGGCGCGGGATGCTCATTGGGGTTTATGATGATGTTGTAGACGCGTAGAAGCACACAGGGTACAATATCAACTAGTTTGAGACCGATGGTGGTTTCGTGGCCCAGACCCCGGATAGCAGCTAACACAAGCCGAGGTTGCGTGAAACGAAGAGTGTCCGTTACGTTGAATGCCGAATACATGATCCCTAACTTCCTTTGTCCCTGAACCCGTTCTTAGCGGCGCTGCTGGCAATAAGGGTGGATTGTAGCGCATGCTTCGATGGATACTTGGAGTCATGTACCAGCAATCAGAGAACACGCGAGGCGCGACGACACCGCTGCTGGTTTCCTTGATGTGGCGGTTTCTGAGATCCCGTCCACTGTCCCCATTTGCGCCCCCAAATGCCAGGCATGAGTGTATTAAGGTACTGTCAACGACGCGGAGAAGTGGGAGACTGCTAAACAGCTTTTGTAGAGGCGTGCCAACTTCGTCGTGGGTCCAGGTAAACATAGTTGAAATAGTTTTCACGTCCTCTCATGTGCTGAGCGGCATGGTTCTTCCTCCCAGGATATCGATTGCTAGTGGAAGTACAGTTTCAAAGCGGTCCTCGAATTTAACATACAATGCAGAGTGTTGTGGAAAGTAGCCGTTTACTGCAGATGCGAATTCCTTGTCTGATGTCCAGCATCAGGGCTGGTTGAATCGAACGGGTATGACGCGAGTGACCTATTTCTGCCTGGTAAGTAATCTGGGTGAGACTGCAGCAGTTCTCGGGCTACTAGAGCTGCGCTTGTTTCTCTGGCATTCTCTGATTGTTTGAACTCCTCGTCACAATTTGTCGTCTTTCCAGGTAGTTGTGCAGTCTCATCTCCACGCAGAAAGCTCCGGCCATCCCTGGGCTCTGCAAGGAGCTGATATAGTTGGCGCGAGATTTCAACAACTGTCCTTGATGACACATTGCCGGAGTTCCTGTCTCGGACATAACCGCTCGCATCTAACCTCTTGTAGTCAGGGAAGATATCCGTGATCTTGAGCTTCGGCACAGTAAAGATTTTATCAGTTAGCTTACCCTGAAGCGGTTTTGTAGGCTTGATACCGATGTCGTTATACATTTTCGTGCTGGCTTGCAACAGAGTCTGGTTCTGATAATATTCGACCTTCTTACCGTGAGGCCTAAATCTAATGAAAGGGTTCTGGTCTTGCGGCCAAACAAACGACGAGAATATGACCTGCTCAGTTGTGCGTGTCTTGAAGAACTCCAGCGATAGAGTCACTAGGTAGCAGCAGAATTCGTGTACGCTCTACACATGCGCGAAGCAATCTAATAGTTTTCAGGAGCACACATGTAAGTTTACAATAGGTCCTCAAGATATACAGTATGTCAATATGTTCTCGTTTAGTTCTGCGAAAGCTGTTAATCATATCCATGCTATCTTAACATTTTCTCGTGAGGTGAGGACGGACAAGAATTTTGCCTGCGTCTGGTGGAGTTGGGCGGGCGTTTTGTGTTACTCTTTATACACCCTTACTTTGTAGTCGTCTCTCCATCTGTCTTCAATGATGATGAGCTGAGTATCTTGAGTACGCTTGAAGTAGCCATCATGGCCATCGTCCTCGGTATAATCATCCTTGTCGATGTCCTTGTATCCTTCTTGAGCGACGCTTCTAGGCACTATGACCAGACTCCTTCCTGCAATCATATGTGTCAATCAAGGATCATCAGACACATCACTGACGAATACGCTAACATACCGTTGATCGACCTATCGCTTGCGATCCGCATCATGCATGCTGCAACGTCTTCTTGCTCGCCAAACTCGATCCCGCGATCTACGAGCCACTGTTCATACTCTTTAGTCCGGATTGCGCTCTTGGTCCAGCTAGGAGCGACATAATTGATGCGGACGCCTTGCTCCCACGACGATCTGCGAGCCGTGCGCATGAATCCGTGAAGGCCGTACTTGGTCGCTGTGTACTCCCAATTACCCTGGACAGTCAGTACCTGAACAAAATTGAGTGTAATATATGCGGTACCCACCGGTGAATCGATCCAAGCGACCAAACTACCAGTTATGATGAAACATCGGTCGCGCTCATCACTCTCTTCCTGTTTGCGCCAGTAATGCACCGCCAATTTCCACGTGTAGAAGCTGCCCTTCAAATTCACTTCCACAATGTTGAGGTCCGGTTTCGTTGGCTCGCCATTTGGATCGTCGAGGTTCCAGAGACTGTCACCTGAACTTCTGCTGATACCGGCGTTTGCAATGACAATGTCAATCGCGCCAAACTTGGCCATTGCCGACTCGAACATGTTCTTTTGCTGGTCCCAATCCCTGATGTCAACTTCAACAAAGATTGTCCGTTCTTCACCGTACGTCTTGTTTAGCTCGGCGGAGAGATCGTAGCCTCGCTTGTTCACGTCTGCGATTGTGACTTTCGCGCCGTGTTCTGCGAAGTGCCGGACACATGTCTCGCCCATACCATTAGCACCGCCAGTAATGATCACTGACTTGCCTTTCAGTTTGGTATGGTCGATGGGCACAGAGTGGTCGATTGGACCAGTGTACTCATACTTTGCGATTGGCATCTTCGCGCTATAATTGTACTTGAAAGGGTCTCAAGCAAGAGAACTGGCCAAGCTTGGTTGAGGTGGTGGTCGAGGATGTAAATATGGGCCATCCAGCTCATGGAGCTGTTGAACAATTGTTCGATCCACCGAACTAAGCGATAACCTATTGCTACGAGGTACACGTGTTCCTATTGTCGCGCATTGCGCGCATTCGGCTGGTTGTTCATGACCAACCAAGTCAAATCCCCACCGCCTGGGAGACTTTGCAGGCGGGACTCGGTTAACCAAATGCGGCCATGCCGTGGTGGCGCTTCTCAGTGCCGAAGACACGGGTAAGCTCCGCAGCCTTGTTCTGAGACACTATGCGGGGTTTTCGGTGTGTAATCGTTCCTATCGATGATCAGACATGCCTGAGAAGCGCCAGGGGTGATGTGATATCGGAAAATTCTTGCTTCCATCTGAATGGACGCCGTTTTTGCACATGTTAGTGTAGACCTCCTTGCCCTGCGGCCAGAGGCCCGACATCCAAAGCGCATGAACGAATTAACTTGGAAGCTTAGCACTCTACCGACCTCGCCCTCGCTTTTGATACCCATCCTTCGTTTTTGAAGTGTACGTCACCCACAAGGTTTCTTCGACGATGTCATCACTCCTGGAGTCCGCCTCAACGGACTTTACGCCGTACGAGCAATCTAAGCAGACGATGACAACATTGAAGGCTCCCACAACCGAAGGCGAGATTCCAAAAATCGATGGACTGAACCCACATCCTACAAATGGATCTAGCTATGGCCAAGAGGACACACCAATGGATCCTTTCACGCTTGCCAAAGAATTCGCATACACACCAAAAAAGCTGAAAGTGTTCACCATCGGTGCAGGATTCTCTGGTCTACTGATGGCGCACAAGTTTCAGCATCGCTTCCCTGAAATGCAGGACCTAGTCGATCATACTCTATTTGAGGCACATCACGAGGTGGGCGGAACGTGGCTTGTGAATAACTATCCTGGCGTGCAATGCGATGTGCCTGCACACATCTATGCATTCCCGTTCGATCCTAACCCGAATTGGACCAATTTCTACGCGAGTGGTGCGGATATTCTAGAGTACTTCAAGGCCACGGTGCGGAAGTGGAATCTCGATCGCGACTTGCAGCTGAACACCAAAGTTGTTGGTGCGAAGTGGCATGAGTCAGAGGGAATGTGGGCTGTAAAGCTACAAAATACAAAAACCCAAGAAGTACGGGAAGAGTGGTGCCACGTATTGATCTCTGGACAAGGTGTTCTCGTGCATGAGAATTGGCCAAAGATTCCTGGATTTGAAAAGTTCAAAGGCCACGTCACGCATTCGGCGCGATGGGACCACGATTTCGACTACTCCAACAAGCGCATCGCAGTCATCGGCAACGGTTCTTCAGGCATCCAGATCGTACCGCAGATGGCCAAACTTCCTGGTACGAAAGTCCAGAACTTCATCCGCAATGGAGCCTGGGTGTACTACCGCGCCCCACCATCGAAGCACATGGGCCGTGAGGTGGACGAAGTGAATCCGGCGTATACGGAAGCCGAGAAGGAAGGATTTCGTGACCCGAAACGCCACCAAGAATACCGGAAAGGCATCGTCTCACGGACGAACAAGTCTTTCTACATTTTCATGCGTGGCGAAAATAACGAAAAGGGAATGGAAGCAGCTACTGCGCAGATGTCAGAAAAGCTAGGCCATGACAAACGACTGTGCGACATGCTTATCCCTAAGTGGGAGCTTGGGTGTAGAAGAATCACACCCGGCCCAGGATACCTGGAGTCTTTCATAAGAGATAACTGCGACTGTACTGACAGTCCGATTGTTGGCGTAACCGAGAATGGCGTCTCAACTGCAGATGGTAAAACTTTCGAGTGCGACGTCCGTGAGTACACCCAACAGGAAGCTGTAACCCAGTGTACTAATGAACAACAAGTGATATGCGCAACTGGATTTGATGTCTCTCATCGTCCACGTTACCCATTGATCGGCCAAAACGAAGTCGACCTTCGCGAGAAGTGGGTTGAAGACCCCGAATCATACATCTCTGTGATGACACCGGACATGCCGAACTACTTCATGGTGGGTTGTAGATTTGTAATGATTTGTTACAATTTGCAAGCTGATTTAAGCCGCAGATGATGGGTCCAAATTGTCTCGGAGGACATGGCTCACTGGTCGAATCCCTGAACTGGACAGGAGATTATTTTGTCAAGTGGATTATAAAGATGGCACACGAAGACATCAAGAGTATCACACCGAAGCGGGAGAAGGTGAGAGACTTCATGCGCTACCAAGATGAAGTACACAAGACTTTGGTCTGGTCGGGCGGCTGTTCCTCGTGGTACAAGCGCGGTCGCGTGGACGGAAGAGTGACAGCTTTATTCGGTGGCTCCGCCCAGCTTTTCAACAGAATGCTAGGGGAAATTCGTGGCGAGGACTTTGATGTAACCTACAGAACGGCCAATCCGTGGCGATTCATGGGTAATGGTTTCACGGAGTTTGAGATGAAGGATGATTCTGATCTCTCATGGTATGTCGAGATTGCCGAGGAGGCACAAGGCAAAGGACCAGAGAAGAACATCGTTTCAAATGGAAAGTGTTAAATCAGCATTCGATACCAGCAGTCGGATAGATATATTTGGCTCTTCTAAATGGTCAATTCGTGTTACTCACGACCGAGACTTATGGCGCATCGAAGTTGATGTCTGAAAAGCCAAGATTGTAATCCGTGAATGGATCAAAAAGTTCGTGAAATTGCGCAGACAATGCTTCGTGGAACACTTCGTTGTTAGGTGATGGAAACCCACGTATTGCTATGCCGAGCTCGTGTCCCGAGAGAAGGCTATCTGCGATGCCCCCAGTTGATTTGGAGACGAACGGAAAAAAGCGCACCCAGTCGAAACTGTTTGCCAGACTCATGGCATCAGAGTGTGCGTAGCCGGTACGTGTTTGCGAAAGTACTACATGTGGGAATGGAACTTGGTGGGCTTCCGTGAAGTTTGCGCCTGTGGCTGCCTGTGGTTTTCTTAATCTATCGAAGCCGTGCGCGATAACATTAGCGGATGCCCACATCTTCTGTAACTCTTTGACTGCGATGGAAAGGACATCAAGATCCTCGTTTGCCGATTTATTAAGGTGCGGGATTCGACAAGCCTGCAGAAGCGCAATGAACGCAGTACCAACATGCCAGCATGTGATAGCCATAAGGAATCGCGACTCTCCTCTCGCCAGAATGTCCCGAAGTATCCGAGCTGTACAAGATGCTGCAAGAATCGCTGGTGGTAGTGCTTGAGGCAGATGTCCTTCAGAGCGCTTCAAATGTAGGATGATGATGGTCGTGAGGTAGAACAAATGCAGCTGATGAACATTGCGATCGAACGACGCCGTACGAGTTGTATCGATTGGTAGCTTGAGTTGAGATGGCAAGGAATCTACCCATGCAACAAGCTCTTCTCGTAAATCGCTTTGCACCATTCCGCCATCAGTGTTCGATTCGAGAAGGAATTTGGCGATGCGTCCGATGATTGCACAAAGGCGTACCCAGTATATGAAGATCGCACCATGATGTTGGCTTTGCGAATCTGTAGGAAAGTCGGCTAACGTGGGCTCTTGAATACTGCAATCTTTTGGATCGATGATTGCCGGCTTGCTCTGGCATAGTGAGGTCAGCCGCTCACGAGCCTGTCACCTATTAGCTAATGCATATGTGCGTCCAGCAATTGAGCTCCTGGGCATCCCAATCTCCACTACCACATGCAACTCCAGCGCACCTATAAAAACTTACAAAAACTGTCCACCAAATCCTCCTTCGCAGTCCCAATTGCAGTTGGTGCCTCCTGGCATCGTCCAGACTTGGTTCGCGATGGATGTTCATTTGCTGAGCGTGTCTTATTATTACAGAAGTCCACCACCAAGAGCTGTTCGAAGATATTATGTAGTAAGCGACTATTCCGAAGATCTGGGACTTGGAGGGCACATACGAATGTCGGTGGACTCGATTAGGTGACTTTGGTGCCCACCAGTAGAACAAACAAAGAGCTTTAAGCGCCATTATTTCATCCGCTTCTTGATCCTCATAGAATATTGTTCTGGCGCGTTTGTAGTAAACATCGGGTCCACTATGAGGTAACAAAGGAGGGCGAATATGACTGCTTGCCAAAGCTAAGGCGTTCGCGAGTAGCGGAGACCGTGAAATATCACATGCTATTGTAGCACGATCGAGCACTGGGCACCATGGGTAGCAATATTCAAAATAAGTGTCCGTAAAAGTTTGTTCGAGGTCCGGGTCCAGAGCCGAGCAATAACGGTGTTCCATTTGAGCGACAATGGCTTGGGTTTCTGCATCAAATTGATTCTCCTGAGCATAGACTTTGAGGAAGCCAGCATCCACATCGCCCTTTTGTGTTAAGGTGGTGTCCGCAAGGCCGGTGATTCCCTCGTTATGTTGGATTATGGGCGTGCCATCAATAGTCGGCGCATCCAGAATAATGTTCTGAGCAGATTCGTTGACGAGAAAGCCCTCTGCATGACTATCGCGCTGTGGAGAGTCCGGGCATTGTGGACTCCCAGTCATGCACACACCACGTGCCGTTCCCTCTACCGAAGAAGCCCGAAGACCTTCATTGGAGGTCGGAGGTGGACTCCCTCCACGAGTCAGACCTTTCGGTGCTTCAATGCTCTGTGCAATTGTTGTACTCTTGTTGACTTTGCGTCTCTTTTCGCGCTTAGACAGACGGACGTGGCATACTCTTTGAGCGGCATTGCAATTGCTGCAAGCTTCGCAGCCACGCATTTTCTGTTGTTTGAGATCGCATTTTACCTTCCTTATATGGCAAGCTAAACAAACAAGATCTGCGCGTTTACTTTTCGTCGCTGTTATGGAGTAATGCTGCCAGTCCTCGGACCCCAGATCCTCTGTCATCGTTGCAACGCGCGTCTTCTCAGGCCCTCAATATAACAGGTAGCCGAAGTCTCGGGCGCATGCGTATCGAATCAATGCGATGCGACGCCTGCTCAAATGTGGTAAGAGTTCGGATCGAATTCAAGGATAATTTGATTGGTGTAGAGCTAGATCGTCATTGTGCGAGCGCTTTCCGATGGAGTTGGTGAAGGTCACGAGCGATGGCTCCAAGATTAAGGGAGCCGGCTGACGACGGCACGTCACGCTAAGCTGTTTGAGTGATGGCGGCAATCATGGCAACAAATTGCCCAGCTTTACCACACAAGCGTAACATGGAGAGGAATGTCTAGCTCATCACTTGAAACATCGTTCTTATCGACGCCACTGCGGCCTCAAAAGTCTTCACCAGGTCTATCAAGACACGGCAGAAGTATGTAGAGTTACGGCACAAATGATACTATTAAACGTCGGACCTAACTAGCGTGATTGCTCGCCTACTTTCAACAGTCTGGTATAGAATTGAAATACTAGTGAAACTTTGAATCACAGTATGTACCTAAATTGAGGGTTCTTGCGATCGGTCAGATCATCCTCGTAAGCATGCTCGAATCCTTCAAGCACGCCAGTCTTGTCCCGCTTCTTGTTAACAGCAATACACCGATAGCGGTAAACGAGGGCTAGCAGTCCAGCAACGATAGCCGTCACAAACACGATAATGAAACCCGGCGCGTAACGCGGAGCGTCCTTGGGTTCGAATACCAGAGGACCAATGAAGTTGCCCACGCAATATCCGATATAAATTCCAGAAGAAGTGACAGTTCTTTTTGTGTAGCCGGCTGTGTTCGCAAGTGCAAGTCCCATAAGTACAGCATAACCAGCGCCGACAGATGGTAAGATGTAGCAGGCGAAGAGGAGAGCACCAGTCTGCTTCAGCGGCAGTTGCCAGAGAAGCAGGGCAGCAAGAGTAGTTCCTAGTTGGCATGCAAAGATAGACCACGTGCGCCAGCCAGAGTACTTGTAGCAAAGCCATGGAACCAGAAGCTGCAATGTGCCGGCATACGCACCGACAGGGGCCGAGAGTAGCAGAGACTGCAATGTCGTGAATCCAAACGAATTGATGATGATAGGGACGAATGTGCTTATTGGACCATTGCTGATCATGCACAGGGTTGCGATTGCGAAGACAATCCAGAATTTCTCGTCCACGAGAAGCTCCAGTACTTGCCCGATCTTGAAGTGCGTATTGCGCACTCCGGAGTTGTTCGACCGTAGACGCGCTACGGAGATGTATCTTTCTCTCTCATTGAAGCCACCAGCGCGGACTGGGTCTGGAGGGAGGAGCCACCAAAGCGCAATTCCCCATACTATTGTCAGAGCTCCGGCAAACAAGTACCTGAATGTTTCAGTTTACGAGTACAATAAGACAAATAATCGGTTCTTACATGTATTTCCAGGGCTGAAGCGGACCTTTGGCTTGCCCAAGACCGTAGTTGATAAGCGGAGAAAATATAGATACGTATCCTGTGCAACAATACCAGATACTGGTATCAGTCAGTAACAGACAGCGTCGAGCATGGTCAAGGAGGCGCCTACCCCATCCGAAATGCCTGCTCGTTCTTTTTGTAGAATGACCCGACAATGACCATGAACATGGGGCTAATACCAGCCTCCAAAAGGCCCAGGAAAAAGCGCTGCGCATATAGGTCCTTGTAGTCGCGACACAGAACAGTGAGAATAACACAAATTCCCCAAGTGGTCACGATACCAGAGGCGACGCGCTCGATAGGCCAACGCTGGGCTAGGTACATCGCCGGATATGATCCCACGATAAATCCCAGGTAAAATATGGCTGCGCTCATGGAGTAGCGGTTGCCGGTACGGAGCTTAAGATCGTCGCGCAGACCGAAAAGCGCCTAGTGAAGAACCAGTCAGCAGAAGCGTGAGATTTCGAGCCTTTGAATACTCACCGCTTGTGAAAGCATTGCCTTATCATAATACTGTAGTCCGTAGGTAATACATAGAACCGGCATGAGACGCCAGTCGATTTTGCGTGTTACGTGGGCCTCTTCTTTCTCAGTCCATGATTCCTCTCCTGAGTAATTAGCAAGCACTCTGAGGAATGTTAGTTGTGGACAGTGCAACATGAGTGACGGTATTCTTACCTGACTGCTTCATCTCCATGGATTGTGTCGACAGGCTTAAGCCCGCCCCCTGTCTCCAGATCACTGCCAGCAGGGGCAGCTGTCACGTGGGGAATCTCCTCAGGCTTTTCGGTAGTGGCCATGACACACAACGTCCCGTCCTAGCGAATGAGGATATCTGTGTTTTTGAAAGTGAAAGTGGACGATCGTTCATACATGTACTCTGGCCATCGGCCCTATGCATGCGCCGCCTGTCGAACAGACCAATGAAAAGCTACAGGGGTGCTGAGTTCGAACGCAGAATACTGAAGACGCACCCTTCTGCTGTTCTATAAAGTAGAAGAGTAGCTTCTAAACTTCCTACACAAATTCCACTTATAGTTACCTCAGTTTGTTAGTACAAAGTTTCCAAACAGTGGCACACATATAAATCATACGGTTTTATGATGATTCAATGCCAGCCTTCTTTGAGAAGGCAGATAAGGGACGGACCGACACGGACCGACACGGTACCCACAGTGCATTTTGGCGTCTGAAGACTTGTATTCCTATCAAATTTTCGAAAGACAGCGAAACAACGCCCTCATCGATCATAGGGCAGATGTGATAACTTCTCTGTGATCTCATTAGACAAGTTCCCAACGGTTTAAAAGCAGTCTACTGTACTTTCGGTCGGTCAATGAAGGAGGCGGATGTGAGCGGACGCGATCGTGGGGTCTCCTTTGATTGTCAGTGGACGGGGAACACGGCTGCGGAGCAGCTCGGCGTTGCTGCACGAGCCGACAGAGTTGTCATGCCGAATGAAGGCTATGGAAAACGCGCTAGGCAAACCCGATGAGGTTTACCGACCGCTGCTGTCGACATGGGTCGACCCGTGCGTGGAAGTCCTGACCTCGGGACGTTCCGACACCGAGCGCGCTTGCCCTCCTCTCCGCTATAGCACTCTTCCACAAAACACCTGGGCAATTGCTTATGTGCAACAACATGATCAGTAAGAGAACTGCCTTGCTAAACGAAGTTTGTCATTAGGGGAATTTAATATGTCTGCAAGGAGCAGAATAAGTCTTCCAAGCGGTGTCACCACCGTGAAGACTTCACTCATCAACCCCGTCAATTTTGGACCAGCGCAGATACACCGATTCATGTCGCCAGCCGTGCCCGGCCTGGAGACCTTCGAGACATCACCATCCCATTCTTTCTTGATCGAGCACCCATCCGGTCGAAAGCTAGTTTTCGACTTAGGCATTAGAAAAGACTACCAAAACTATGCGAAAAAGATTGTTGAGTATCTTCCAACGACAAATTACACCATCAACGTCACGCGTAATGTTGCAGATATCCTGCAAGAGAGTGGTGTTGACTTGAAAGAAATAGAAGCAGTGGTTTGGAGCCACTGGCACTGGGAGTATGTCCAATCATTCTTCTGCGGGCGCATGCATTGACAGCATCGCAGTCATATTGGCGACCCAGCCTCATTTCCAAATTGCGTTGAGCTGGTGGTAGGGCCAGGCTTCAAAGACGCGATGCTGCCAGGTTATCCTGCCAATCCCGATTCTCCCATCTGTGAGAGCGATTATGCAGATAGAACGCTGCGCGAAATCGCCTTCGCGACAGGACTGAGGATCGGACAATTCCCTGCGTATGACTATTTTGGCGACGGCAGCTTCTACTTGTTGGATAGTCCGGGTCATGCCATTGGACATCTGTGTGGTTTAGCTCGCACAACTGGTGGAGAAGAATCCACGTTTGTTCTACTTGGAGGTGATATTTGCCACTACGCTGGGATCTTCAGGCCGTCAGTACATCTACCTGTGCCGGATGCGATCTTGCCCCATCCATGCCTCCCGACTGCGAATTTTCCTTTGTGTCCAGGTACAGCTTTTGTGGAGCTACAGAAGGCTCGAGGCAGAGACTCGACGAGCCCACTCTACGACATGACTTTCGGTCATGACATTCCGCTTGCGCAGCATACCGCAACTTGGCTACAGGAGTTAGACGCAGACGATCGTATTTTCGTTATTGTTGCACATGACTCAACAGTCAGAGATGGAGTTGATCATTTTCCAGAGTCATTGAATGACTGGAAGAGCAAAGGGTGGGGCAAGACACTGAAGTGGGCATTCTTAAGGGATCTCAAAGCCTATTGGAAGCAGCAAGGAATTATGTAAGACTATTTTCCATAGACTCAATGCAATTTGCAACTGGACGTAATGTTCTTCCGATTATATCCCACCATGTCTAGCCATCTCTTTACCCCACTGCAAATGCCGAGATCATATTGCTTATGCGCAGGCGCATGCTCGTGCACGTAATCTCGCTAGTTCGGCTATACAAGAAAGGGGAAAAGTGCCGGCTTCACTGCTGCAAAAATCGGCCCTCTTCGGCAGCCGAGGCCTTGCCAAAATGCAAGGGTATGATGCCCGATACCCACGCGCTGGTTGCACCCTTCAGAACACGATCGACGTGAGCTGGCAATTTTGGTTCTAGCAGAAGATACACTATCAAGAGATCTTGGATACCTGGGCAAACCCAGTGTTACAACATATTCTTCACTTCGCGATTTGCGTTTCATTACCATCATGGTTGGACAAATAGACACGGCGCTGGCGACAACACCTGCAAAGCTCGATGCATCTCTTGACTACGATGTCATCATCATAGGTGGTGGTCAGTCGGGTCTGTATTCACTGCACCGTATGCGCCAACTTGGATTGAAGACGAGGTTATTTGAGGCAGGCTCGGGCGAGGGAGGAACATGGTTTTGGTGAGTCTGCTTATGATGATCTATTTTGTAATAAACTGAGTGCACAAGGAATACCTACCCTGGGGCACGCTTCGACTCAGAGTCGTATTCATACATTTTTTCATTCGATCAGTCTCTACTTGATGAATGGAATTGGTCCGAGCACTTTGCTGGGCAGAAAGAAACCTTAGCCTACTGCCAATACTTCGCGAAGAAGTTCAGACTCCACGAAGATATGCAATTCAATACGCGGGTCTCCTCAGCGCAGTGGCGTGAAGACTCAAAGTCGTGGCTGCTCACACTGGATTCTGGCAGAACATCGACATGTCGATTTTTGATCACAGCGATGGGTATTTTGAACCAACCAACTCTACCCAACATTCCGGGCGTCAACGATTTTAAAGGTGCCGGGTTCCATACCTCAAGATGGCCTGCGGACGACAGCGCCATCAACGGCAAGCGTGTAGGCATAATAGGAACAGGCGCCACCGCTATCCAGACAATACAAGAGATCAAGAAGACCGTTGGTTCGCTCACAGTCTTTCAAAGAACACCAAACTGGACAGCGCCTCTGCGGAACACAAAGATCACACCAGAGGAAATGGAAGACATCCGGAAAAACTACCCTAGCATATTCAAAAACTGCCTCGAGTCTTATTCCGGCTTCATCCATAAAGCCGACAAGCGATCTGTCTTCGAAGTTACTCCTGAAGAGCGCGAGGCGCGTTGGGAACAGCTGTACTCCCAAGCCGGCTTCTCGAAATGGATAGCAAACTTCTACGATATCAACACCGACAGGGCAGCCAACGAATTGTTTTCGCAATTCATCGCAAACAAGATCAGAGAGCGCGTGAACGACCCTGCTGTTGCCGAAAAGCTCATTCCCAAGAACCATGGCTTCGGTACGCGCAGAGTCCCGCTAGAGGGCGGGTATTACGAGGCGTACAATCAGCCAAATGTCAAGCTTGTCGATATCAATGAGAACCCGATCGAGCGGATCCATGAGAAAGGTATCAAGACAAAAGATGAAGATTTCGAATTCGACGTCATCATCTATGCGACGGGATTTGATGCCGTCACTGGCTCATTCGCAAACGTGGACATCCGTGGTATTGACGGCAAGAAGCTCACGGATGAATGGGCGGATGGCATTCAAACTTTCCTTGGTCTTACAAATCACGGATTCCCAAACATGTTCAGTGAGTGTCTAAATACATGGATCCACAGATCCACAAGTGATTTGCTAATCCTGTGTCAGTGATCATGGGCCCGCACCAGATGTTTGGTAACATTCCCCGGTCGATCGAATTCGCGGTTGGCTGGGTAGCAGATCTCATTGAATGGGCAGTGAACAACGACATTACGGTTATAGAAGCTACGGAAGCCGGCAAGAAAGCATGGACGAAGCATGTGCATGAGTGTTCAGTTGGCTTCTTGTCCAATGAGGTAGATAGCTGGATGACTGGCGTTAACAAGAACGTAGCTGGAAAGCAGAAGAGAACTATCGCTCGGTACAACGGACCAGCAACAGGTTACAGACAGAGATGCGACGACGTCAAAGTCCGAGGCTACAGCGACTTCCGCTTGGTTAAGGGTCCATAGTTACCTACAGGATAAAAGATTCTTTGCAATGTCCTTTCACTTGAGCTATTAGTGGCCCTTGTGCACTGCTCGCATTCTTCGCGGTCTTGGTGAGAAGTGTGTCAAAAGAGCAACATCCTTACAACGTGAGTCGCGCAACTCCTATGTCAATTTGCATCAATATGCAAACCCCGCATGTCTGCACCGGCAAACCAATTTCGGTAAAGCGGGAAATGCTGTCAACGTACCTCATTGCGGAGATGGCCCTGATGGAAAATGCCGCGCAAAACCTAAAACTCATTCGACCATGTCAAGAACCATATAGAAAAATTGCATAACATATGTCGTCATCAAACATGGAAGCAGTCCCCAAAACAATGTGGGCATGGAGAAAGCATCGAGGAAATATGGAACCCGTAAGTCACACATACAATATCGGTCAAGCGTGAAGCACCAGCTCATTTGAAGAAACATAGGTATGGGAGGAGATACCGGTCCCTACTCCCCATACAACAGGCTGCCTCATTAAACTTATTGCAGCAGGTGTCTGTCGCTCCGACTACAACCTGCTAACAAACGAGAACCAACCATCGTGGTTCCAAGAGAAATTCACTCTTGGCCACGAAGGCTGCGGCGTCATCGTCAGCCTCGGACCAGGCGTCCCTCGGACGTTTGGTTTCGCTGTCAATGATATCGTCGCGATGTGCGCGGTACCCGGTTGTGGCTCGCCTGAATGCGAAGAGTGCAGTAACGACTTGCCGCAATTGTGCCTCGCGGGATATCGCAGCGGCATCGGGATGGACGGATATTTTGCAGAATACTGTGTAGTCGACGTACGTGGACTTGTGCATGTGCCCGCGGGTGTGACGCCCAGTCAGGCTGCGGTGGCGACAGATGCGGTTACTACAGCCTACCACGCGATACATCGACGAGGCAAAATTACTGAACGTGATGTGGTGTTTTTGTTCGGTTTGGGCGGATTGGGATTCAACGCGTTGCAAATCATCCGAGCCATTGGCGCGAAGGTGCTGGTCAGTGACGTTAAGCAAGAAAACCTGAATGAAGCGGCAAGACTTGGAATAAACAAAGAAGATATGGTACCCATCGGGACAAGTATAAGAGAGTGGGTGCAGGAGAATGGCTGGACGGGGAAGATAAGCGTGGTAGCTGACTTCGTGGGCATGGCGCAGACTTTCGATGATGCGCAACATATTGGTCAGGACGCCCATCTCCTTCCCCTACTGCTGATACTGATGTTTCTTGATTAGTACGACAAGCGGGACGAATACTGTGTGTTGGAACTTTGAACCACGAGAACACGGTTCATATGAAGCTTGCCATCCGGAAACGATTGGACATAGTATTCTCATATGGCGGACAGACAAAAGATATCCGAGAAGCACTGGATCTAATTGGAAAGGGCGTGTTGAATCCTATGGTTACTGATGGTAAGCTCCAAGACTTCCCCAAGGTGATGAGAGATCTAGAAGCGGGAAAAGTTCAAGGTAGAATAGCGCTGCTGCTACTGAAGTAAAGCATTAGTATGCAAAGCTACTCTTTATTGGGCAGATGTATAGAAGAGCTGGAATGTTGCGGTACATGAGCTGCAACACCCCACGCTTGGGCGGTCCGTGTGGGTAACAGCCAAGCTGTCGCGGCTCTGTGGATTCATGCCGTTGAGGACGCAGATTGAAACGTCTCGGAAGTTTTGAGATTTGGTCGCGAAGTTCCTTGGCTTTGGCAGCGAAGCACTTCCAAGCAATGCAATGGAAGAATTGCGCATGCGTCGTTGCGGTTAGATGTTCTTGTGCGACCTTGCGTTGATCCTGCTTGATTTATCCGCCGTGTCGTCATACGTGAGAGATGATCATCGTATTAAGTTCAGCTGCGATCATCGGCATGCAGGAGGCATTTACCTATTTTCTGCGACGAACCTGGGAAGAACATTCGAAGTCTGGCAAGTTATGAGTCTTTTTAAGTCTAGCTCCAGCTGCACCCCGCACTAAGGGCCATGAGGTTTGTCACATGCATCAAACACCAACATTCCACAGCTCCACGAACATCACACAAAACGACGTCTTGGCCGTCTCTCAAGCCAATGCATCTCATTCAGGCAGTATTCAGGCATCACTCGCGAATCTCACCTGGGCGCTTTCGCAGCTGCGGAAAACATTTCCGGGACAATGGAAAGTATACGAGAAGATCGCGTGTTTGATTGAGCAATCACGAATATTACCCGGAATTCGGTTGCGATCCTCACTCGCGAGACCGGCGATTTGCACGTGTTCTACGGTATATCGGTTACTAAATACGTGCGCTGACCTCACGGGATCGTCGCGCGAGTCCCCGAAACGGCTTGACACCTGTGACTCCACACTTGTGACTCTTTTGGGGTATCGGATGAGCGTACATAAGTGAGCTGTGCCCTAAGTTTTTAGGGACAACAACGATCAACATCATTCACATCAAGCCATACAGCCTGAGATCTCAAGTACACTTCTCCCTAGCAAACAATCGATCTGTCTCGACCAAGATGCCTTCTGTCGCCCAATTCCCGCCCGCGCGTGTCTTCCTTAAGCACCCATCTCTCAGCATATCATCTTCATCATCCACTGCTCGCGCATCGACTCTGACATCGCCGCTGAGTCCGCGCTACACAAATGCCTCATCAACCGCATCGTCGTCTCTCAACCAGATCTCATCACAACGGTCAACTGGCACGCCATCATCTTCAGAGTCAAGAAGATCAGAGGCCAGGGCTTGATCAAGTTCTTGTTCTATCCAGTTTAACAAATTCAAGCCGACGTTTGATTACATTCGCAAATCGTCACCGAGAGCCCGATGTGGAAACCTGACTTCTGGACCACGGGTCGGAATAAAAATAGCATGATGGAGCTTAATGATTTTGAAACGCTGGACGTTGCTTACGAGTTCAATGATGAGAAAGAGATGAGCAGCGCTCAGGAAGGCCTACACAGCACTGTGGCGGAAGCATCAAGCAATGTGTATAGGGCGTTGATTGCTCCTCGGATTGAGTCGGAGAAGAAAAAGTTATGATACCCGCACAAATGATTTGCACCCACACGCAATTTTTACTGCCTAGAGAACCTGAAATGCTTTGTATGTGATTGCGCCAATCGTCACTCAGTGATTCCTTTCTTGGTTTATGCTGTCTCGTGGCAGTAATGACGTCAATGAACGTATGGTTGGATTAAATAGCAGAATGTGAATGTATGGTTGGGGCTATGGAGCAGGCAGAAAGGCACACATTAGCTATGCTTAGCGGGGATATGGCGGAGGCCCGATGACTATTTCTAGCCTCTACCAACGTTCCGGATAACTCATCACCGAACCACCACCACAACCCCAAAACTCAACCAAAACCATGGCGCGCTTCTCGGATCTTCCACATGAGCTCCTCCTACAGATCCTCGATTATCTCACTGGCCTGCCCAAGTGCCAGCGAACACTTTCAAATCTTTGTTCTGTTTCTCGATACTTCCTACCTGTTGCACGAGAGCGCTTGTACGCTGCTCCGAAAGCTCATTGGCTCGAGTACAATGATCTATGGAACTTCACTACCCTACTCATACGAACACTTGCCAACAATGCGGTTCTTCGACAAATGGTCCGACGATTAGATCTCTACCTTCCAAGGGCCGCTTGTCGTCCCCACAATTGCTATGAAATCCGCGAAGAACTGGATCGCGTTCAGCAGAATGACTTCCTCTACGGTCTGGTCAAGACAGGTCTTGGTGGGGCCGCTGGCGTTTTACTGCTTCTCACTCCCAAACTTGAACAACTGGAGATTAGCAGCGACGCATCTCCTGGCTCAATAAATGATGACCCAGGAAGAGAGGTACTTGACGTTTTAGTTCATGAGAAGGCAACGAACTATCATCCCACCGGTGTTCTCCCTTCGTTACACACGCTCAAGCTCTGCAACACCCTCCCTGTACCACTCTGGATAGCCTTTCGAAATCTACGTACCCTTGAGATTGGTGCCCAATATTTTATTCCAGACTTTTCAGACTGGCCTGATCTCGACATTACGCGACTCACTATCTTCCACCACATCGAAATGCTGTTAAAAGACCCGGATCCGGCTTTGAAGGATATTTGTGATCGCACGGGCGACATGATATCGAAGTGTCCCAAGCTCAAAGATCTTCGTTTATATCTCGTTGAGAACGACTCCTCAATGTGGCGTCTTCGAAGCCCTACTGATAAAGGAAGTTTCAACCAGCTATGCCGCAAGATCGCATCAGTCGCTCCTACACTTGAACATCTCGACTTGACAGAATCAGCGCATGCGACGCCCCTACGCTATGGTTACCTACGGGAGCTAGGGCCAATAGACACACTTGCTCACTTCACGAAATTGAAGACACTCAGGGTCTTTGGCCAAGCTTTGTACAAACCTGCCACGAATATGGGAGACGCTTCGATCACCCCATTGCCCCCAAACTTCCAGGCCATAGAGGTTCGGAGACCAGACATGGACTTTTTCGAAACTATCTGCGATACTTTCAATACGCTCATTCCTCGTTCTCGTTGGCCCATGCAATTCAGGGTTGACGGGGAAAGGGGTCGTCATCGGTTCTACATCTACGACAATGAGATGGATATCCCCAATTGACCGGGACGGGTTAAGGATGGTGAGTTAACTAGCCGTCTTATGGACCTATGATAGAGACTTCAATCGAAGACGGAGAGTAAAGCAGGTGGATTGGCCAACGCATGGTACAATTTATACTAGGATAAGGAAACTGACTCACACAATCTAGTAAATCGACCCGGTTTTCTCTCTTTTTTGTGACGAATTTTCCCGAGATACTCCCCAAACATTCACCAATCTATATTTGAGTTTCTTTTTCTTCTCTTCGTTTCCCTTTCTTCTGATACACCCAGTCACCAACAAACACCTCTCTGAGTACTTCCCGAGGTCTCAATTAAGTCTCGCTTATGTTAGCATACATGATGGACGTCGTAATTACTTGCGGCGCCGTGTCGAAAGCTTTGCAAAATCGCCGCAGTGGCAGAAAAAGCCTGCGCAATCTTGCGTACCGAT
>Ga0265780_10004044_pt1 | contig 19064 bp, 15 predicted proteins | sample P1T30metagenome_FD_192432 | JGI IMG/M metagenome (GOLD analysis project Ga0265780, IMG submission 192432) | Plant litter microbial communities from East Loma Ridge, Irvine, California - P1 T30 | ecosystem: Environmental > Terrestrial > Plant litter > Unclassified | place: USA: California...
CATCCGCGAGCATTTAGTTGTACAAAGCTTATTGTGTGAACTTCGCGGGTGTGCGAGTTGGAGATGGTGTTTTGTTCCGCTGTCTTCAGCCCATGATGTCGCCGTTCGCGCACTGGGTCCTTCCGGCCCGCTTATATACTGTGGTCGCATTGCCGTTTGGCTTCGGCAGTCAAACTCAAGGCTGACGAAGTCCTTCCGTTGTCGACAATCACGTCGGACTAGCTGCAAGCTGAGTAATACAGCAGCAAGCAATAACACGGTGTCCATTGGCCGAGTCAAGTTCGTCAAATATGCCTTTACAATTAAGCGACCATGTTCGCCAACCACTCGAACACCTGAGCACTCGGTCACATCCCGAGGATCTCTACTTCTAAGGGAGACAGCTCCCTCGTGCCTGTCTACATCTGCGGGTCAGGCTGTGTATAAGTATTGCAGCAACCCCCGAGGTTGTCTACCCTTGTGCCTCTTCAACTCACAGCCTTCCGTCTTCAACTCACACTTGTCAGCTCTCCCGTACTTACCACTCTTGAATCACAGCACGCAACTTCCCAAGACTGCGCATATGCCCGAAAAGTGCGGGTCAGTCAACATGTTTGCGCTTTCTGGCACGAACTCATATCGCTCTCAGTCCTGTCCTTCTGATCCTCAACCGCGACCTATCCAGGAAATGCAAGGAATGCAAGACACACTTGAAGAATTGCGACACCTGCTCTCTCGTAGCATCAATAGCAACGAAGAAAGCATGAAATCTGTGCTGGACTTCTGCGCGAGAACTGCAGCATGGAATCAATGGATCTTCGAACAACAAAGGCTCGTCGAGAAGCTGAGATGCGCATTGGACGCCGCGAAACATAGCCTTGCCAACTCAGAGATCGCACTACAGCGGGAGAGAGTGACCTCCGACGCTCTGAGGCAAGCAATTGCGGCCGAGACGCAAAGGTCGGACGGGCTGAAAGTCGAGCTCGGCATACGTAGCAAGTCCGTCGAGACTTTTGTTAAAATCAACGCCGAGTTGAGCAACGCAGTGTCCAATCTGACTACACTCGGTGGAGCTGAGGTTTGAGCGTTAAACGCTTCAAGCTGCCTCCTGTCGAACACGGCGTGCGTTTGGGATGAAGGAACCTGAGTTCCGATCGAGCAAGAGAGCGTTGCCTAGGACTGAGCCAAGATACTTTGCAGTCAAAATAGCTCCGGCCGCTCCTACGCAGTCGCCCTAAGTAAATTTATGGCAATTGTACGACTTGCGAGGACACCATGTCGAGTAGACCGGATGCGGCCTGAGACCATCATTTATATCCTTACGTAGCTCCATCCTCAAGCATCGTCTGCCAGGGTTTGGATCATCTATTAGAAACCCCTTCCTATTTGGATCTTGGACAGCCCCGTATCTTGCACGAACCGGGTTTCTCCAGCGGCTGTTTCTCACTTCTCTTCCTATCAAGACGGAGTGTTATCACCAGTGGCATAGACAAGCTAGATGTATCATCTCGATATTATCCACATGGCAAATCTTGATAAATCACGAGTATTTCCCCGAGTATTCCTTCCGACACGCCCCCCGTTGTTTCACCCACAGGTACTACTCCGTCGGGGGGTCGAATGTTCACAGCAATCTCACCCATCATGTCTAGCTCACCAAAACCTGCTCCCTCCCTGACAGCCATATAACTAACCATCCTACTCACAGCAAGTCTTTTTCGTTTTCACGCACACACATCACAGCATCAAAATAACTTGGCCGACTCAAAGGCACATAAGATGGAGGCAAAAGAGGACAATGCAGCGACATCTGAGAGGCAAACTCTCCATAAAAGTAAGAGAGTAGCGCGCCCAGGCCACCATCGCCTGGTTCAATTACTAAATCCGATCAGGACGCAGGGCCTCGGACCTCAATATAAACATTGCAACTAACAAGCGCCAAAAGATTGGTGCTCATGAGTCAAATCGCCCCCCTACACCTTACCCTTTCCCAAGGTTAGACGGTGGTAGTAGTACAACGACTGGTGCTACAACGCCAAGTACTTGCCCTGCGAGCGCGGAACTCCACTACTTGCCGACCCAGCTGCAAAAAGTTGTCGACGCCGTGACCTCCCTCAAAGAGAACATTGCAGTCCTGTGTTTCCAGGCCGAAAGGTCAAGCGTGGAGGAGGTCGCACACCTGGGGACGAATCCATGCGACGAAATCGTCCGCGAGCTGAGATCGGCGATGGTGATGCACTCCGAATGTATCAGAGTTACTGAGCAGCACGTGAGAGCCCAGGTCGGAGCTGAGATCACGGCGTTACTACATGCATTCAGGGACTAGGCAACGGTTCCCTACGAAGACTAGATACATCTTGCACAACAGTGAGCGGTTCCGCTGCTGTAAGACTCTAAAAAGCCTTACAAATGAACAGCGCTCTGATTTACTCCTCCCCCTGTGCTGCCTGGCCCGTTGGCTCTCACGGTGGCCAACACCACAGAAATTCGGCGTGAAGTGTTCTTCTCTTTCTCGTAGCTCCTTGAGCGTCATTCCTCCGCCGACTGTTTCTTTTGCGCTTCGAACGCAACTTTGAGCGCAAGAGAGACGATGCGAGCGCGGCTGCAGTCTGCGCGTGGTGTATGTACCGCAGCATCAACCATCAAATTCCGCCCATCTCTTCAACAACCCGCAACCGGACTTGCTCTCCCAAGGCTGAGGGGGGGCTCGCTCGCCACGCCTTCTCACGCGTTTTCAAGTCTTGACAATACGTAACTTAGTGTTGATGCTTTGGCGTGCTTCGGCGGTTGAGCGGTGTCTCAGTGCATCTGCAAGCTTCTCATTGCGTGCCAGATCCTCTCGGCGTCTGGTGGGTAATTAGTCTGCCAAAATGTTGTCGCATGGCTTCCGGTGTCTGATTGTTCGTTCATGAGCGTACCGATCCTCGAGCACCAGTACAGCAGAGCATAGCTTTACATGACCTTTGGCAGATGTCACATGACCATCGGCATATATCACATGACCATGGGCGGATGCGCCGGTGCGAGCCCTTCTCTAGGTTCTCCAACAACGCTCGGCAGTCATGCGAGAAATGGCCCCTGACTAGCTTTCTCCACTCCAGTTGAACTACCGCAGCCGCACGGAGGCTCGCTGTTCCTTGTGGAGCGTGCTAGCCGCTGCATGCGTTTCCGCAGCCAGGCCTAGACTCGAATTCCGGAACGCTTGGCTTCTGGATCCTCATTCCCTCCTTTCAGCATGATAGCGTGACAGCATAATAGCGTGATGCTCAATACGCCGTGATTCAATCTGCCATGATCCCGGAATGGAGCGATATCATGGAACAATAGACATGGAAGGCACCACTAGATGTCATGATCTATAGCTTCCTGTGGCTGTTCCGCGGTGCATCTCCTTTTCTCCACACGTAAGGTCATTCTTCCAACCGCGTAGCCCACATGTTCGTACCTTCCTGATCTGGCCTTGGTGCACTCTTGAGACCGTTAATGGTCAAATAATCTAAAATGGAGACAAGCGCGCAAACATGTGGCCAGGATACCATGTCGCAAGATTATCACCGCATGCGGCAGCACGAGGTCCGTCATGCACGATTGGGTTTTGAGCGTTGGAAAACTGCCCTTGAGGGCTGGTACTCTCCCGCGACAAGAAATGCAGGGTGACTTGCATGACTTCTGAGCCGCATCAGATTACGCAAGAGGATTTGCGTACCTGTGACTTCAGCAGCGGCCCTAAACTCCATCTTTCACTTGCGACCAGGCTACGGGCGGATCCTTTCTCCAAACCTAACTCTGAGAGATTCCCACTGACAGTAGCAGTTTGATCCTGGTTGCGATCCGCGTCACTTGTTCCGTATCGCTATTGTTGCATAACATACGGCCGCACATTATATCTCCCGCTTCCAAGGGTTGTATTTCTCGCTTCCAAATCGCGATCAAGGTCAACCATCGCCTGATGACGCGAGTACCCACAATGCAAGGATAATGAGTTTTAGCTCATCCCAGCGGGATGACGACGTTCAGTGGCGTTTCGGTGTAGGAATTATCGCCAATGCCGCAGAAGCACGAGCTCGAATTTGAGCATTTGCATAAGGGTAATCAAACGCTCCGGCACACCCCTGCGATCTTCACTGCTGCAGGAAAAGGGTTTAATTATGCGGCTAAAGACACAATTCTCCGATGGATTTCGCATGCCGGCAGCTGTTTCGTGCGAATACTCCGCTCCAATGACCATTGGTGATCTTCACGTAATCTCAACGTAATCTCCATTTAATCTCAACCCAGTCAAATCCATTCCGCGCTGCCCGTGTGTGCACTTCGCGCTCCCCGTCCCACTCCCATATCAGTCTTGGGATCTACAATGGCTCGTAGAAAGGGCAAAGCAGTTATAGACCGCCGTGAAGTACAAAGCGGTGTTTTCGCGATTTACCACTGTACCAAGGGCGTTTGTAGGATCAGACGGCATCAGCTTGCTATGAATGAGGGTCAAGGCTACCCTGCCTGGCGGAGGAAGGATGCCGCTGCCAAGCGCATACCGGTCGGGACGGGTTGCTATCGGTGCGCTTCTACTTCCCTGTTATGATCTCCTCATCTCCAACGTTAAGTGGAGCCAGCTTCACATCCGTCACCAATACATCGAGAGTTCGCAGTGGGGCTGCCGTGGGGGTGGGTCTTCATGCTCTACCTCGTCTCGAACACTTCGGTCCGCCGGCAAAGCTTCACAGCAGTTCTGTATGAGCATAGCAAATCGCATGGCGAGAACATGATCCCTTTTTCCTCTTCTTGTTACCGTTATTCTTGTCTCCAATCGTGATGCGGACGTGTATCAACAATGATGAGCCAACAGACGCAGAAAGTTTACCCGGAAGACGGCAGAGGGGACTTCGAGGATTTCCCAGAGATAGTTGTCCCACCGCCAATCAAAAGCCCTCGGCACACGTCAACGAAGCGTGCGACTATCCATTGGTGCGTTGGGATGTCAAACGTCCAACCCCGCGTCCAAACGGTTTTCGATCCACCCAAACTATCGAGACCTGCAATCTATTCATGCACGGCGGCAAGGACAAGCGCTTTAGCAGGGGACCGGAAGATTTGATGCAAGTCTGCATTTGCGGTATAGCGTCTTTAGTGACAGGCGGACTTCACTTCCATTCAATGAAGCATCCTCGTGGATGACAATACTCAGATTGCTGCCCATCAATGGTATCATTGCACTCAAAGGACTTATACAGACTGACAGCATGGCAAGCCCACCCGCAGACGACCCGACATCTCGATTCTTGTTTTACAAGTGTAGCCCGGCCGAGGAGGCCAGACGTCTTCGGCCGAGCTTCATCAACGAAAGAAGCCAGTGTCCCATGGCAATGGTACGCCAAACGGCTGGTCTCTCGCGTGAAGACATCCGCCTTTGGTCGAGTGATCCGGCAAAAGGTTCATTCTACAAGGTATCGGAATGGGCGAAGATGTTGAGATTTTCGCTTGCTGTTTTCCCGGTCTGGTGTGCCTCATGATGGCCTCTCGCTTCAGTGGGATGGGATGCATAAAGGCCTAATTCCTCTTGTATATTATCATGATGAACTGCTGTCTGATTCAAGCATTCACCCTCGCACGCACAGTCAACATGTCAGATCAAATAGACGGATACAGTGTAAGTTCATTATTCTTCCCAGGCGTAAAAGGTTCTCACGCTGACACAGGACCAGTTCGACGCCTACGGGTCGAGTACAAGTAGCGTCGAGCCTAACAGTAACTACGGGCCCGCTCTAGTTGACTTTGACTGGCCGATGCTCGCTGGGCATTTCTACCAACAGCAACAACCAGACAAGCAGCAACACCAACAACACCAACAGGTTGTACGCCAGACAATCAGTCAGCCCCCTTGCGTCACTCAAGCTAGCTACGACATTCCATCGACAACGGTGGTCGACGACGACGGGCACTACACAACAGACCTGTCTGGTTCAAATTCGCTAGGACGACCAGGCGTCCAGGGTAGCCCGAGCAAGCGAACTAGGGGCATTGTCAAGTGGTCAGTTGAGCCAGCTCCAAATGCGTACTTTTCTGACTCTAGCAATAGCCCAACATCGAAGCGAGACTATACTCGGTATCAGCGCCATGATCGAGGTGAAAGTACGTCGATCCGGAACAGGCTGGGACACATGTCGCAGCGACGTTCGGCCTCACCTGACCACATTCGTGGTGATACCTCCTGCAGTGTAGAGGGAGACGAATGGTCAAGCGATGAGGAAGCAGTTCTAAGAGAGGTGCGCCGCTTGGACCACTTTCAGCGGCATGTCAGGTATAGCGCTGCTGTAAGCCGTAATTCTAACAGTGCTGGCCGAGGGATGTTCGCTGACCGAGGCAGATGCAAGATTGGGGCTTCCCTGAGCGAAGCCCCCAAGAAATCAAGTCGCACATTAGAGCGAAGCGACACATGGATGACAAGAACCAACACGAGGTACACCCCAGAGTGCCATTGGAGGACGCGGCGCAAGCCACGACGCTCCCAGAGCGCGGCGACAGTGTGATGGGATCGCCAGCCTAAGTCTCGATCCCCCGGAACGTTGAAGAATGACGCGCTGTTGTCGACGCTTGTGCTCAGTCGCCAATCCGGTAGTTTTTATTTAGATAGATACGCTCACTTATGACTGTCCGTTGCCGCAATCGTTCGGAATGGCGTGACGATCGAACTCTTAGACCATCTTTGCGAAACCCGCCCTAGTAATGTAACGTGACCAATGGCTCACACACCGAGTTCATCGGCCGGCCGGATGTGATGCAGGGATCTGGAACGCGAGTCGATGTGACCTAGGCCCTCGGTTGCAGGGTGACTCGATCCGCTTTGCCTCAACAGACGGGTGGTGTCGAGCCAACCGTAGCATACCAGCACAGGATCGATCTCCGTAACAAGCCGTGCCCAGACTTGAGAGCGAGTGTGTGGATATACATATGTGCATGTGCGTGTACGTGTGTGCAAGTCAGAACAAACCAGACCTCTACCTCGATTTACGCTGTGACAATGTCTTCGACTCGACCGTTGCTGACTCGGAGTGACGAGGACATTTTAGTACGAGTCCACGAAGCCATAAAAGACACAGTACAAACCGACAAACTGGCCCTTATTCGGGACGAAATACTTCGTAAAGGCGACACGTATGCTGCGTTCATCAGCGCACTTGACACGATCTTGGAGGCCAACAACATTGAATGTGACGATACAGAGTGGAATATCTGGAAGCAGCTCGTCAAAGACCTGGACGAAAAACACGAAAGCGCCGGAGCGCAAGACAAGAAAAAAAGATGGTGGAAGCCTCACACCGAGCGTGTGATGTTTATCGCGATGCAATGGTCACTGGAGGTTGTGAAGCACTACGGTTGGGACGAAGAAGAGTATGGCACACCCACCATGAAAGCCTTGAAACAATGTGCCCAGAAGTGGCCTCGATTCAAAGAGGATTTCGTCCCACAAGCAAACGTCATACGATGGCTGAGACATCGTCATGCCGTCTCGCTTGGAAATGCGGCTCAAGAGTTTCAGTACGCCGGAAAACTCCAGTTCAAGGACCTGGAACCGCTTCTCAAACTAGATGGAAAAACACCCGTTGAGGTTTACGGAAAGAAAGTCACACTAGGAACGGCGAAAGCTCTGCAACCCGAAATTGAGAAATGGACAGAGAACCAGGATGGTGTACTTACGGTGAAAGGGAAGCAAGTGGACCTGAAAATCTTGAGATGCAATCACTGGAACATGCTCCTGCTCAAGTACGACAAGAACGGCTGGCTGGTGCGGAGAGAAAATTCGGACAAAGCCGACACTCCTCGTAGAACTGGCATCCTCTCGCCTCCAGCATCGACGTTGGTCCCAACTGGAAGACCGGACAGATTGGAGATAGTCACCGATGCATTCGATGTCCATCGCTCGACAGACAGTACCACGAGTTCAACTCCAGCACCCACCTGGGGTGGCCTCGACCTTTCCCGAGGGCTCGCCGGCTGCGATATCCGTAAGCCGGACTCCACTGATATGGGCGACACTGGCTCCTGGCGCTCCGGTATAGGCACCCTAGTGGGTACTCCGTTGGGTTCAGCTGGACCTAAGCTCAGCGAAGAAGGATCGGCTGTCGAAGAAGTATCTCGAGGATACTCCGGTCCGTCTGTGACACAAATCTTTTTGACGGACGACGACTATGACGACGGGTCAAGCGTCTTGTCCTCTGTCCCTGATATTATCGAGGATTGTGTGGCCCAGGCGAGCGCTTTTCGAGAGGTTCTTCCAGGCGGGGAAACAGTGGTTCAGGAAGACTCGACCACGAAGACTCGTCAGCAAGATCCGACCACGAAGACTCGCCAGCAAGATCCTGCATCTCAAGATCATACCGAGCCGAACGCTGAGAGCCAGTCATCAACAGAGCTCGCCGTCACTCCGGACCACGAAGTTCATATGGGTTCACCGATGGAGGATCTTGATGAACACAACATTCAGCGGTGTGTGTCGACACACGCGGTTGGTGCCGATGACCCAGTGGCAGATAGCACAAGTTTAGACGGGGTGAAGAGTTGGTTGAGTGGCCAAGACCAACAAGGCGGGAGCTATGTAGCAGCCTCGTTGAACGCTGCAAGTAATGACACACCCGTCTGTCGTGAGGCATCGATATCGTGGCCGGATGAGGCGATGCACGATTTCTCAGGAGATGGAGGTGCCGTCATGGACGAAATGATCGGTCGGATGAAGAACCATCACGTAGCCGGACAGAATGAGGGTGTGTCACCGGGTGACAGGTCTCCCACAGCACTCCCGGTGCGTGAGCTTCGCAGAGTTTCCACTTCGACCCCATCTTTGAATGCTCAGCATGTACGGAAAACGCCATCCATCGCCGGCGACTCTAGCTCGAGTGCAGCCAGGAGTCTTCCCGCCTCATTTTCTACTGCCTCATCTTCTACAGGCGGCAAGGATGCCACTTCTTTCGCTCGACGGCCGCCGTCGTTTTGTTCCGAATTCTCATCCGATAGCGATGGTATGGCATACACGGCACGAAGCCAGTCAGCATCATCCGAACCCTTCTCGGACCGCAGCGATGCAACCGTGATGAGGGACCGGAACTCGCCTCCGTGGTCGTCGACAGACAGTACGGACTTCTCGTCCAGGAGCAGCGATATGGGCAGTCCTTGTTCAGTAGACTACTACTTTGAAGAGGAACCAGATTTCAACCCAAGGAATCGAGGCCCCATGCTCGGCTTACCCCAGATGAAGCGCCGGCCGAATCAGACGCCACCAACCATCTTCGATCAGTACTTCCCACCCGCATACATGGAGAACGGGGGGAGCGGGAAACCTTCACATCGGTCGCTAGGACATCGCCTTGAGGATCCGCACAGCTTTCATCACCAACTAAGCGGACATCGCGGTCTTCGACCCCAAGACTGCGCGTGCCAAGTGTGTGACGACCTCACACCTCTACTAGAAAGGATCCACTCAGAAGCCTTGCTGCCTGGCGCGTCTCTTTCCCACCGCGCCCGTCGCAGTTGGTTCGCAAACGCGAGATGGACATCAGTGGTCGAAGGTCGGGATGTCAAAGCACCTGGTCGACAGCACGACGCCGAGGTGCTGTCCGTTGGCCCTAACTCTTTCAAAAAGATGGCGGACGAGGGCGTCCTGCTCGAAAGACCAATCGTCATCCATGAGCGCGCGACCGATGAAGGTATCTTTGATTTTAACATGGTCCGGAAGATGCTGCGCGATAGCCACGGCGACGACACAGTAACGATCACCAACAATCTCGCTCAAGAGCCCGAAACCGTTGGCATGGAAGAGTTTCTGATGCGTGTATCCGGTAACGAGAGCCCCATCAGTTCTTCTACCCCGCGCGATTTGTTTGGGCCGGCGATAAAACCTGCATTCCTGTCTCACCATCGCTTCCGCTTACTCCATAATGCCACGACGAGGGAGATGCATCGTCGGACAAAGACGAGCAGCGGTAACACTCGCTGTCGCGACGTCGACCACTCTACATATGTGAATGGAGGCCTGTCGTTCTGCCGCATAGAAACATCCGGCGCTTTCTGTGGACCCTGCGTCAGTCCGCTCGGAGGGATGTGGTTGCGAAACCTGATGGGTTGGAGACTGTGCGCGTTTGTGCCGCGAGCGATGATGACGGCGGATATGTACCTCGACTTTGCCCGCAAAACTCTGGAGTGGCTCCCTCAGGATTGCCTACGACTTGTTCTACTCAAGCCCAACGACGTATTAATCTTGCCGCCCGGTATCGTGTGTGCACAGTTAGCTGTGAATGGACCCTCAGTGTCTCTCGAAGGTGCGTACTGGGACGAGCTGGAAGCTGGCCGCTATTTTACAGCTATGGAATGGGCGGCCATGAACCCTACTTGTCCCATGCAGATTCCGCAATGCGCGAGGCCATTTGCATGGAAAGGCTTGCAGAGCATCGCCCGAGAGAATCCGCAGCGGTTCGCATCTGACCCTTTCATCCGGGAACTCTTTGAGAAGGATAACCCCGATGCGCCCGAGACTTCCATGGCTATGGAATGCTCAACAGACGGACGCCCTGCCGACCGTCACGTCCAATCCCAGGAGACTCTGAAAAGACAAGATTGTTGCCCCACGTCGGGCTCACGGGAAGGTGACGAGCTGCCAGCTAAGCGAAGATGTATGTAACGACCAAGCTTAGCCATTCAATCAGCATCGGATCACGAGCTTTTCTGACGACACCATTAACATGTTGGGTCAATGTCATCGGTGTTGAAGTTTGCTGATACTAGCAATGCACGTACGATACAGTATACAGTACCGACGCGAAACTGTTTCACAGGGAATAATGGCACTCTAATATACTGCGCTGCATCGTGAATGATTTGGGCGAACTAATTAGATGTAACTACTTTTGCAGCAACTGCGTAACATCTAGTCGTCTTTTCTGACTAAACCAACAACATCCTCTCATGGCAGCACAAGCGGGCATGGCTGAGCGCCTGTTTCGTACTACACACATCAATGGGCGAAAACGACCTCCTGCGACGGTCGAAGTGGGACGGGTTCAATAAGCGTGAAACCTTGTCGTGGGACGAGTTGAGAAGGAGAATCGAGCCTGCCACGAGTTTCCGGTCGTGTCCCCGCGCCCTGTCCTGACCAGCCGAGTCCCTCTGCGGATGAGACAAGAGCGGCAACATCGGGGGACCTCACATTGCTAGAGTGTCCTGCCACCGGATACCACTTGTCATTGCGGAACATCAGTATCCAAATCTCGGCTTGATGTTGCTTGGCCATTTTAGCTTTCGCTTCTAGGCTTTTCCTGTATTTTCTGAATAGTTCCTTCCGTCTTCTGGCTTCAGAGCACGGAGGCTTGACTGCAGATGATGCTGTAGCAGTAATATCGGGGGACTTCGCTTTGCTCGAGCATCCTGCAATCCGATACCACTTGTCGTTGCGGACCAGCAATATCCAAATCTCAGCTTGGTGTTGTTTGCTCATGTCCGCTTTCGTAGCAAGGCTTTTCCTATATTTTCTGAACAGTTCCCTTCGCCTTTCGCTTTCAGGACATGGAGGCATGGCTGGGTCAAACTTCGAATGTGTCAAGCCCGATGATCAAAGTACTTACGATGTACATGTAGGATCTGCAGCGTGGCCCCCTCTTGTAACTTTTCGCGAATGGGAGTAGAAAGCACGCGGGCAGCCCCCCTTCCCCCCTCTTGGAAGACCGCGTTTCAGCATAGCCTCAATGCTGGCAACCGACTCTAAGAAGGATAAGATGTAGTGGACTACCTGACAACACCAAATCCCAATGCCGAAGGACAAAAACTCAGTAACGCTTACGCATGTTCCCTCTCGATACCTGCTGACTGAAGCACTGTACTATGCATTCTTATTACATACTTTTCCTCACCATCGTGACATTTGGTGTTGCAACAGTACTTGCGCATTTAGCGAGAACCCTGACATCCTATGCAGATGCGTCTACCGTTCAATCACTGTTGCAGCGCGTTTTACCCGCCATCGGATTCTTGGGTCGCTTGATAAACCGAGTGGGCGCACTTGACCTCACTTCGAGACCGCTGCGTTGGGCGGACTTTTCAAGCTCCCAAGCATGCAACGCAAGACCTTTACGGACGCAGGATCCTCTCAAGCAGGGCAGCGGGCGCAGCGAATCGAACTATGACTGGATCTGGCGGAGGTTGAAGCGAGTCCTCTTGAAGGCTTCTTTGGGTGTCCTTCGCAAATACATCACACCGATCAGTCTGCCATCGTGGACAACCAGTGCCGTACCTCACTGGAAATCAATATCGTCGTCTGACTTGACCACTGTGACATTTGCGGTGGGTTCACCACGACTTCGTCCAACGTAAATCTCGCTGACATCTTACAGTGCTGCGTTGTCACAGGACTGCTCGTCGTATCCCTTCCAAGCCTCGATTGCGGTCTGCTACGAGTCTTCTGTCGCGAGGTCATGCGTGTCGTGGTACCCGGGGTTTGATGCTACAAGCGACACAGACTCGGTGTAATGTCCAGAGGAGGGATTTGCGAAATAATGGTAGGGAACAAGATGGGTTTGAATACAGGTTACTTGTAGGCGACAAATGACAACACGATGTTTGGTGTCCGGACTTCGACACCATTCGGCTCGTCGATCTTGCGTCTTGCAGTGCAGCGGTGGTAAGGTGTTTGACTGCAGCAGTTCACCTGTTCGCCATCGCGTCTCGCCGTGCCGCACAAGACGATGGCGCAGATAAGAAGTGTAAGTTACAGAAGAGATCATGGCTCTTCTGCTTTCTCCCATGCGAAGAGAAGAGGGTGTTTACTGCAACGCCGGATGGACCGGCCATAGCGCACCGACGGAGACGCCGTAGATATGCAAAACCGGGCCAGCAATGCCACCATGAAAGACAGACATTGCTTCCTTCGTTGTCAACCTCTACCGCTCCCAAAGCGGCATGCACATTGCTCTGTTGAGAGCTTTTCCTCGTGGCTTCCCTCCTTTTACGACTCTCCATAACATCCATCCCCTCTGACTTGAGCTGGCTCTTTATGCACGTGACATGTGTTGTCTGGGTTTCGAAGGCTTGTGGGTGTTAATCATTTCGAGGAGGTCCTGTGATGGTGCGTAGCACGACTCATTCGAAACTTTTCCAGGTCGCACGGATCCGTCGCACCAGCCAGTCGTTGTACGGGGCCTTTACCGACTTGTGCAGTCATCAGCGGTCGAACATGTCGGTTGGGGAAGTTTCTCTGTTGAACGTTATGTGAGAGCGCGATGGCGATCCGTGAGACGCGTCTCTCTGTTTCGATGCGAATCTTGGCGTGCCATTGGCTTCGGCGGGAGAGCCGTGGGGGCGATCAACGCGTGGACGCGTCAAGTACATCAGATCTTCCGCGCATCGAACCAAGACTTAGCCTTTCGCAACACAGTTTTCAGTATTGTTGTCGCCTGCGAGCAACAAAAGCGGACGTCTGCTAAAATTCCATCCAGCGTAAAGAAGTTGGGAGAGGCTTCATGCTTGGTGATCACCGGCGAAATTCTCCCCTTGCTTCATCTGCTGACTGCGTATGTGAGACCTAATGCACGACACCTCCGGGTGGCGCACAATAAACGTCCCTATTACGGCCCATATAGGATAGCTTCCATATCGTTTGCACGCCCATTGACGTCGTCTTCACTTAAGCCATCATCCTTGCCACGACTGTTGAGAAAGCCATGACACTTGTCACCACTGTAGCCACAGTATTACATAAACAGAAGTAGGTCGTCACAACGCTTATGGGAGTTGACAGGTGTGAGATCTGGTTCGTGCTTTCATTCTGCTCCTTAGTTTCTTGCCACCGCCGTTATTGCGTATCCAGTTGTGCGAGGCAATAGATCTGGTTCTGGTTATTGTTTGTCATGTATTACCGCATCTTCAAAGACCTCCTCTGGCCCGAGATACAGAACAAGCTTGCGACTGTGTTCGGTCCGCGCACTACAAACGGCTCAAAATGCATCTTCTACCGCGTGTTCAGGAAGTGGAACTGCTCCGTACACGGTCGTAGCAAAGTTGAGAGTAAAGCTGGATGCTTCACCGTGGACTTCTTGAGTGAGACTGGATATTTCGAGTACTGTAGTCCAATGGTTGTTATTGATGAAAGCATCGCGCGTTTTCCATGGCTGCAAGCTTGCATCTAACAAAATCGGGTTGGTCACGATTCATAGGCTTTCCAGATGCCTCCATCACTCCCAACGCGTTGGATATCCACCCTGTAAGGTTCTCCACACAAAGAATATTTAATGTGAACAAGAAGTCGGCATTGAGGCATTGGGGTCGTGGTTTATCCCACTTTCGTCTCCATGGGTTTCAACCCCAACACTAACCCTGGAGAACTGTCAATCAAGTCCAAAGGATCTCCGGACTCCCGTGACGGACCTTAAATTCAACACTCGTCTTCTGATTGGCTCTAACGTTGGTGTGACTGCCACGCTTTGCCGAAAGCTTCCTCTCATGCACGAAAGCATTGTCGTATGTCGCGCATGCACCCGCAGCATCTAAAGAAGCATTGCTGATCGACAGGCTCATACTGTATCCTATACTTGCATCTTCACTAAACAATGCAACTGCTTACATCGCTGTGTTCCTTGTTTCAAGCGGACTGGTGGAACATGGGCACAAAGAATAGCTCCCGCACACTGAAGGCGAGCCAGACGGGCTGGATCGCTCTGGATCAACGTGTGCTCCATGTCAAGCCATCTCCGGCTGAGCACTGGTCGTTGATCGGGGGACAGGGCCGCGAGCTGTTCGAACCCTGGACTACTGGGGTCAGGGGTCAGAGCAAGTTCGGAGTGCCGCACTAAAACTACAGCGTTACGCCGTGCCGATGGAGTTCCTTCACAAACTCCACTGCCAAGTAGAAGTCATGCGAGATGAGCCGGACCTAGCTTTGGCTCATGCAGCGTCGATCTCGCTTGCGCGGATATACAGAATTGGGCTTTGCTGTGTGAGAAAGAGCCTGAGAGACAGCAGGTGTGAGCTCCCAAACCGCAAAGTCACCGTTGTACCTTGGAGTTTTAACAGGTGAGCCGAACCGACATTGTTCCTCCAAGGGAAAGCCTTGATGCATGGCATCTCCCTCTATCTTGAACGTTGTCACCGCTCGACTAGGGTCAGAGCCGGCTACCGACTGCGCATGCCATGGCCCTGTATGGGGACGCGCCGCTGCAGATACACACGGTCATGTGAGGCGACTTCATGGCGCACGAAACCTTCCCCTAACGTCACCGTCTCCTACTTCTACGTCGAGGGAGCTGTGGCGTTACCAAGCCTTTCGTTTGAGTGCATGATGTATACAATGGACGATTCTAATGCTGAGAGATAGACTACAAATGCTGAGACGTGGGCCACGTTTGCTTCCAAATTTGCACATCAAGCTCGACATTATCTTTCTCAAGTGGGTTTCTGCGGCATGGCATTGCCGATAAGCGTCTAATTAATCCCTGTCTCGCTTGGGACAGCGTTTGGTCTGCAAGAGGACAGGGACGGGTAAGTCCCCTACCGCAGCCACGGAGTTAGCGCATGATCTTAGCGTCAACGTGCCCTGCTGCCGAAGAGCATCGGGTCTTGACTGATCGGGCAGGGCTCTGCCCAATTAATGTTTCCACACAGAACGGTAAGCATTGACCTGCCGCCCCACGCACTTGCTAGACCCGGATCTCTCGTCTTGACCCTGTCATGTAAGTCGGGTACTTGCTTGACTAAAGGCGGCGTATGATGCCAATCATTGGTCAGATGACTTGAGTATTCGGTATTGTTGAGAGCTTCCCGACGTCTTGTTACAGACTTTCCTAATATCGGCTTGATTCCGAACACTCTTCGACGCACACAAGAGTGGGCCTTTTATGCGGGGAGGGCGCGGCCCGCCTCCATCGCCCGAGCTGGACCCTTGCTTGCGGAGCGCTTCTAAGAGCCCACTCTTCAGACTCATAAGGAGCAACCCACCCAGTGCACACGCGCCAAGTATTTGGCATCGCGCGTGAACGCCGTCGCAAAACATACCGTCACGTGTTCAGTCGTGTAAGATAGAGCCTCAGCTTGTCGGTCGTTGGTAATCTGAGGAGTCATGCAGTATGTCAAGGCCAACTCGAACCGCGCGGTGCTGATTGTGACCACTTAACTTCGAATAGGGAGATAACAATGGTCAGCTTCGAGCGGCCGAAGCGTGCGACGGCAAGGTGACATGAGGTCGCGCCACCGAATGCGCCTTCGGGACAGCTGCCTCTCCCTTGCAAAACAGCCTTGCGGCGAAGTGCATGCCAGAACCTGTGACTGCGGTAGCAGCAATTGGCAAATTGCTTCGACCAGGCTCTGAATTTTCCTGCCGCTATTGACGCTATGGAGTCCGGCATACCCAAGGCTACCGCGCCTAAAGAAGCTGTACCGATCCCTACATTTGCGCAGAACAACCAGCTCTCCACGTCTCAGGTTGCGACTGCTGAGGATGCTTCCGTAAGGCACACCGAGCGCAAACGACTGCAAACATCCCTCCAAGACAACGATCTCGACGCCATGCACAACTGGCTTTGGTACGCCGGTAGAAAAGGCAACATCAGCCCGTTGCACCACCAGAAAGTGATCCATAGGGAGATCATCTTGACAGAAAGAGCTCGGCTTCACCTTGGGTGGTTTGGAAGGACAAAATACATCCAGCGGCTCAGTGATTAACTCTTAGACTGGACCTACTTCTCAAAGGTCGTCTGCCGGGATGCACGCATACACCGAACAGCGACAGGCTTCCTGCTCTCTTACGCACGTCTCATCGGATACCCTTCTGACTTGAAGATTGCTAAAAGCATCGGTCTGGTTAACGAGTCTGTCACCTAGCACACCTGGCAGAGCTTTCGCACCGATGTGCTACACGATCTGGCCGGCCGCGACGTGCACGACCGCTACGAATACGGAGAGCTTCGCCTCGGCCGACTCAACCAAATCTACCGTCTGAAATGGCTCGGGTTGACGTACTTCAACGTTCAGCGTGACTACTCCAGTTACTTTGGCCAGAACTACACAACTCTTTTCGCGTTGTTCGCGTTGGTGTCTGTTGCACTCTCCGCAATGCAAGTCATGACCAGTATCGATGGCGTACCGGCAGGAGCGACAATCACATCGTACCGATTTGCGATCGCGACTCTAATTGCCGTTGCTGGAAGTTGTGCTGTCTTGTCTGCTTTGTACATGGGACTCTATGTTTGGAATTGATGCTTGATATATGTCAGACGCTAGCCCAAGGGAAGATGAGATCCAGAAATCCGAAGTCGTTGGGCGGCTGATATGTCTTCGTACGACTTGTTGATAACAGCCATGAGAGCTAACCCGTTGCACGAAACTGCAGCAGAACCTAGTGCACTGCTACAACACCTCTTTGCGTTGTGCTCCGCGAGTCCAAAACGCCGTCTATCATCCGCCGACATAGCAGGCCTACACGCATGTGAATAAGTTGGGGAGTGATACTCGGCCATTCTGCCGCATCCAAGCGAGGCTGTGCAGCGTAACGCAGCTGCATGATGCATCATTCCGCGATGCCAAGACGCACGCTGGAGTTGAAGACACATGCGCTGTCGTGCCCGGCCGGCCGCGCGTAGAGCACCGTCATATCTGTATGCATGTATAGAGACCTACAGTACAGTAGTCTTCTTGCGACACTACCTCTCGAATAACCACAGCCAAGTAATCAAGACCACAGAATGTTTTGAATCTCTGTTCCGTTGTGTTTGTCTGGATCAGCTCCCGTGAGCATGCGATCGCATGCCTTCGTCCCGCGTGGTCGCACATGCCGCAGATGCATGTTGTGGCGCTTACAGACGCAACCTCGTGCAGCCTCACTGGCCGACACTGCCTTGCTACGGCGCCTCGGGCGCTTACTATAGCACGAGGCCGTGAGCTCCCTTTCCAGTTCATTCCTGGTCCAGCCTTGCCATCAGTATGGATTCCGTATCCCACGGTTCCACTAAAGCTTCGCTTCCTTTGAGCAACATTTCGTGACGAAACTTTCCGCTATGCGCTCGTATTATACTAGGCAAAACGCATGCAATGGATAAAACCCGAGCCGTCGATGAGGAGGCAATCTCCCAGAGACGAAGGAAAAAATCATGCGAAAGGGTCGATGGAACAACGCTGATAGAGTCAGCAGAACCACGAGCACCAAATGAGAACAAATTTTCGCCCAACGGTCAAGCAGGGCAGACACAACCTCACAACAACCAAGCAGTCGCAACTCTCACCTCTTTTGGTGTTGTGATGAGCTTTCTCATGCTGTTCGAACATTTACTTGCGAAAATTTGGAGACTCCCTGCTTTGTTCCTTTTAGGGAAGCCTCCTGAGCTGCTTCCTAAGGCGCCTCCCAAACCTGACACCTGGCGCATCCGAGGGATCCAAAAAGTCGAAAGAGACGTCGCGGGAAAATGGCTGCAAGGACAGGCGGAAGAACTAGGCCATCATGAAGGACAAGGTTTCAGCCTAGCGGCAGACAGCGAACGGACATTTTGCGCGACGCTCATAAGCTACGAGCGACCCACACCGCCCAAAGCCAGCTGGCACGTGGACAAGGACTTCATCGGCGTCACACCTTTGAGTGATCCGGAAGATGCAAACGTGGACGTCGTCGCAGTGACCGGCCTAGGTGGGCACGCTTTAGGCTCGTTCCGCTCACAGGACGGCGTGCTTGTCTGGCTACGAGACTTCGCGCCCAAAGACGTGCCACGGGCAAGGTTTGTCACATACGGGTACGACACCACCGTCGTCGACAGTAACAGTAACCAAGGCGTCCACGATCTCGCTAGTACTTTGCTAGATAGGCTTGTCGACTTCCGTCGCGATACACAGACACAACAGCGCCCACTTTGTTTTGTCTGCCACAGCCTAGGCGGCGTCGTCGTCAAGGAAGCACTAGTCATCTCGAGTAATGCAATTGACCAGGAACATATCAACCAGCATGAGGTGATGTTAGGGACATCGGGGCTTGTTCTAATGGGAGTCCCCAATTTGGGCTTGAGGCACGATCAGTTGAGGACGGTCGTGAATGGCCAGCCAAACGACAACTTTGTCACAGATCTGCTCGCTCGTAA
>Ga0265780_10004045_pt1 | contig 19063 bp, 21 predicted proteins | sample P1T30metagenome_FD_192432 | JGI IMG/M metagenome (GOLD analysis project Ga0265780, IMG submission 192432) | Plant litter microbial communities from East Loma Ridge, Irvine, California - P1 T30 | ecosystem: Environmental > Terrestrial > Plant litter > Unclassified | place: USA: California...
AAATCGACAACTTACAACTCCCTGCCGAGGGCGAGGCATTCGATGTCGAAAAGTTCCAGACCGACAACAACTTCCAAGAAGCGACGGGCGGAGTAGGCATGGTAGTGAAACTAGGCGGCCAAGCAGACTGTGCCAGTGGCCAACCCAACGAACTCCCCAGCAACTTGCCATCCGCAAGGCCTCCTCGCTCCTCAGCAACAGGAGGTTCAGGTTCAGGGTCAGGATCCCCCGTTACATCCGCGAGCCAGAGTCCTACGCCCGTACCGTCAGCATCGCCGGACAACAGCAGCGGTAGCGCGCGTCCTTCAGACCCAGCAGCGGCACCTGGCCAGGGTCAGGATGGCGCTCCTGCGTCTACCGTCGTCTTGAGCAGTACCGGGCCCGGCGGTGCGGCTCAGCCTTCACGCACACCTACCACTAGTGCCAATCCTGCAGAGCAGACGGCCAACGCAGCGCTTTCCCTTGCGGCTGGATCGTGCGGGTTCATGGTGCCGATGGCCGCAATGGTTGGTTTGTCGCTGTGGTAGATCCTGAACACATGTCTGGCGTTAGTTAGCGTAATGGATAGCAAGCAAGTATAGATATAGCATCTACATGATGAATACAAAAAATCGCCCACACCCAAAACTTCTCCTCACCCAATTTAAGTGCTGGAACCATGCCCGCTTGATGGCAGAACTACGGCTCCAAATGTCATTCGTTTTCAAGCCGCGCGCTCCGTGACTCGTCCCTGCGACACGACTCATGCCCGCGACTAGGATACCACGGGCTCGGCCATTTCCCTGCCGCAACGGCGCCAATAACCCCCATCTAGCGCGGGACAGCAAAATGCATGGACGCAGGAAGCGCACATGCGGGGCCCTTTCATGTGCGAGTGGGAGAAATAGAGGGACGCTGAATGGTGCGAGTGTACAGTATAGGTATAGACGGGTTACAGCGCATATGCAATTGTGAAGAGGGGAAGCCTATTTCTTCCCGTGCTTTCTGCTATTCGACTTTTTTTGACAGTATGGCGACGACGCCTCAGGCTGTGCCGGTGCCTTCGGTGCTCAGCACGCCCAACGTCCTCGCTCTTGCAGCTCTCTGCATCGCGTACAAAGTCCTCCAGGCACTGTACAACATCTCCCCTCTGCACCCGTTGAGCAAGATCCCCGGCCCCAAACTCGCTGCCGCGACGTACATTCCCGAATTCTGGCACGATGTGGTGCGCTTTGGGTGTTATTCCAAGGAGATTCGGCAGATGCATGAGGAATATGGCAGGTGTCACGCCACAGCCTAGAGAAGAGCGTATACTGACTTTTTCCAGGCCCGATTGTTCGCATAAACCCGCACGAAGTACATTGCAGCGATGTTGCGTTTGCAGAGGAGATTTATGCGGTTGGAGGGAGGAAGCGCGATAAGCCTGTTCATCAGATCAATGGGTCTGCGTACGTCCACTCCCTCATCAAAAGTCAATTCGCAAGACTAATGTTCAGAAATGTAGTCTCGGCCAAGCAGGCTTCGGCACCCCAGCACACGACCTGCACCGCATCCGCCGCGTGCCGCTTGCGAAATTCTTCTCCCGCTCCATGATCGCCCAGCTCGAGCCCGAAGTCAAAGAGCTCGTGCAGAAACTGTGTTCCAAGCTACTCGCGCAGTCTGGCGATAGTAAGCCGTTTGACATCACAATGGCGTACAGCTGCTTCACTTCAGACGCGATCTCGGCGTATAGTTTTGGAGAAAGCTTTGGGCTGCTGGATCAAGAAGGGTGGTATCCCAACTTCAGGGAAGCAACCACTGCGATTCTGAAGCCGGTTTTCATCTTTAGGTTTTTCCCGTGGACTAAGGCAAGTGCGGCATTGGGCAAGTACCTTGTGGATTATATGCCGACGGATATCAGCTTGCTAGTCAGGACGCTGCAGATTGACATGCCCGCACGCGTGCGGCAAGCAAAAGCAGATTTGGACGCGGGCATTACATACGACCGCCCGACGATTTTTGGTTCGTTACTGCGATCAGATCTGGATCTTCTGGATAAGGAACCGCAGAGATTGGCGGATGAAGCTGCTGCGGTTGTGGGTGCAGGAACAGAAACGACAAGTTGGGCGCTCGCCGTCATGACCTATCATCTTCTGTTGAACCCGGAGATCCTCGCAAAATTGACAAAGGAGTTGCAGACGGTTGTTCAGGACCCACAGCGCCTGCCAGACTGGACGGTTCTCGAGCCGCTGCCATATCTTGGTGCAGTCATTCAGGAGGGCCTGCGTCTATCGTACGGGGTTTCGAGTCGCACAGCACGCATACCAACCGAGGAGAATCTGCTTTACCGCGGAGAGTGGAACAAGAAGCCAGTCGAGTATGTGATTCCCCAGGGCTACGCCATTGGTATGTCGACTGTCGTAACGCACCACAATGAGAAAACGTTCCCAGACTCGTATGCCTTTGCTCCCGAAAGATGGTTGGACGAGAACAACAACCGCAGAAAGGAGGTAGAGCGTGGTATGCTTGCCTTTTCCAAAGGCAGCCGGAGCTGTTTGGGCATGAAGTAAGCATCATCCAACCTTTGCCATCAAATGTCCAGTGCTAACGAGTCTTCACAGCCTTGCACTGTGTGAATTACATCTCTGCCTCACAGCGCTCGTTCTCCGCGTGCTGCCACACATGCATCTCCATGACACAACAGCAGAAGACGTCGCATATGACCACGATATGTTCATTCCCGTAACCAAGCACAACCGAGGCGTCCGTGTGACAATCGAATGAAGCGGTAGAGGTCCGGCACTGTACATGGGCAATTTACTCCATAATCCCACAATACATGCCATTCCCAATGCACCGCCGACGTCATAAAACTCTCCTAGCCCGACCTTTAGCCAACGTCTTCCCGTCCAATAATTCCGGCCTTGCCGTCCCAGACCACAAGCAGAGGGTAAAAAAACCCGCACGTGGCGAGTCAGCACACGATATAGCGCTAGCGCCCGAGAAAGGGGCCGACGAACAGAACCACCGATCTGTGAAGGAAGCGGTCTCAAGAATTGTGGGAGATTTGTGGGATGCCTGACGATTTTCGGAAGGATCCTGGGTCGCTTGGAAGAATTCCAGATTTGCTTCCGCTGCCACGGTACCTGCCGTGAGATTCAATGGGGGCGGTTGGCTTGGCTATGGTCATGGTAATTTGTTCGCTATGCTCCGAGCGAGGAAAATCCGAGTAATACAACTGAGCAGGTGTAATGGTGGCAAGACTGGAAACTTTGCAGTAATGGTTTCCGAATTCGCTCCGAGGCCGTTGTTGAGTGCGAGATGGGAGTAGGGATAAGGATGACCGTTGAGTCTCGGCCAACGATCGGTAGTCCCCGAAGGTTGCTTTCGAGTGTGTGGACTGCTGACCAACACCACCAAGCGACGGAAGCCAGTGCCGGTCTTAACTGGGTTCCTGCGGGAACGCTAATCCGATTTTAGTGTACATCAGGGCCTGATTGCTTGTGGACTTCCCAAACGGTGCAAGACCATAATTAATCAGGTGAGCCATTCGTAAAACGGCACGCAACCTTGCAGGGACATCCTTAGGAGATAGTGGGGTTAGTGGGCAAGGGACATGGCTACTGCTTTGCCATTGAACATGTCGAATGCAGTTCCGTTTCAAAATGTACTGGGGCCAGATTCTTAGTGGACGGATTGGCCTTGAATAATGTTTGTCGCCGCCGTCAGCTCCCCAACACTCTTGAGTCTCAACACACGACTCGGTCCATCTGACCTGGGCTCTTGCGATCTACACCGAACCACGGATCCTTGTTGTCGACTGCTCTTTGTGTATTATAAGAAAAGAGGAGACTCCGTTTTGTGGAGTGCGAACCATACTTGACAAGAGCTGCATTTGGGACAGAGAGACAACATGTCGATGCCAGTGTCAACCGCGGACCCGACCGCTAGAACCATTACACCCAATGGTCTGCCCCTCGCCATTCTCGTCATCTCGACAGTCTTTCTTGGCCTATCCATCATCACCGTCTCGCTGAGGACATATATCCGCATCATCAAAGGATCTTTCGGTGCCGATGACGGGTTCATGGTGGCAGGATGTGTAAGCACTGTCTAGCTTATGTTGGCCGCCATGGCGTAAACTGACGACGAAACAGGTTGCCTACACTGTTGCCACTGCTCTTGCAGTCTACGACGTCTGCATTGGTCTCGGCCGTTTGAGCGCTGACCTCAACGAGTGGCAGCAAATGCACGCGATGAAGTTCTACATCATCTGGATCCTGACCTATGTCCTGGCCCTCGCAACCGTCAAATCGTCCATTTGCATAACGATTTTGCGCATCGCATCCAACAAGGTCAACCTGCGCATTGCCGTATACACCCTTTTGGCTGTGACCTGGGCCTCCTTCTTCATTACCTTTATCGGGACACTGCTATACTGCCGGCCTGTGAGGGCGATTTGGAACATATCGTTGGTTCTGACTGGCAAGGGGACCTGTGCACCAGTAAAGACGTTCATCATCATTGGGCATACAGCTACTGTGAGCACAATTTTGACCGACATGGCTTTGGTCGTGGTGCCGGCGATTATCCTTTGGAACACGCAGATGAAGAGGCAGGCTAAGCTGCAAGCTTTTGGATTACTCTCCTTTGCTTCTGTCGCCTCGGTTATAACAATGGTGCGGATTCCGTACGTGAACAAGTTTGGGGGGATGACGAATCTGCCATGTAAGTGTTTGACCTTGCCAGGACCCTCTTTGTATCGCTGCTGACATTTGGTAGTCTGGGTCGCGCACACTATGATTTGTTCAAACATTGAGACTGGCATCGGGTGTATATGCTCTTCGCTTCCCTCTCTTAGGCATTTCCTCAAGCGCGACGCTAGCAGCAGCGACTCCAGAGGCCACAGCCAAAAGTCAAGAAGTGGACTTCAAACGATAAGCCAGCAGTGGGTTCGCAATATCAGCAGGCCCAAGGAGAACAATTGGGAGGAGTTGCAAGATGGTAGCTCGGATCGCAGTGTGGCGCTCTTGAATTCCAAGGGTATCCACAAGGCGCACACGTTTGAAGTTGACATTGAGATGGACGGCTTTGAGAAGAAGAATAATGGCGCGGCGTCGCGGTTTTAGTACCAGTCATGTTTGGGCTCCTACCTAATTCAATGCCTTGTCCTACGCCTTTGAATCACTTGATGCTGCGTCTTTTTCGTACCGAACCAACATCTTGGCTCATCGCGATGTCGGTCTGGTGACTGCTCAGGCGGCGTCAAGGCCAAAATGCTCTAGGTAGCTGATTGGTAGCAATGCCTGCGGACGATGCTCAGTCCATCTCGTGTGGGCCTACAAAGGGTACTGGAGGCTTCGGATCGACGACATAAACTCGGGTGAGGCGGGCGAGGAAGGAGTCTGAGCAACCTGGACAAAGCTCTGTAAGCTCCGAGTGTGTGCCCAAAGGGACCCCAGTACTGAGACGGCGAGGCTCTTGGTGATGTGAAGGTGACGGTCATTTCGATGCCAGTGTTTTGTACTCTCTCGGTATACTTTTGGTGCGCTGGCCAGTTGCTGTCACTTGTCTGAGGCTATCCAGAGTGCGGTATGGGGCGGGAATTCGCCAAAGTGCGGGCAACCGTTCACCTGGACTCGTTGCTGGGTCATATCACCCCTCGAGCTCAGTCTGCCACAACACTCACCATACCCAACTATCAACCCCCCCGCCTCAAAGCATCCAATATTGCTATTCCGATAGTACAAATGGTACTCAGAGCCTTTCACTGAGGGTTATAATTCCACAATACATGCAGGCCCTACTCATCTATACCCCGCCGCGCGCCTGAGACCCTTCCAGTGCCCACCACGCGACATGAATATCTCCTGAGAATGAGAGCATATACAAGGTACGCAAGACTGGCAACAGGGGAATCCCATCTATCTTGGAGCGCCCCAAGTCGGTAGGAGGTGAAGCCATCGCGCGCGACAAGCGGAGGTCGCAATAGGGACAACACCCAGCCCACAGCGCTCCATCCCATCACCGTGACTGACACTTCGGCGACAGGAAAGAAGCTTTTGGAGGCTTTGATTGGCATCTTTAGCACTACGCTACGGCAGCGGACGATTCGGAATTCCATCGCTGGCGCAAGGAGACAAGAATTCGGCGTCCAGGGACCCCGCCTCTCCGCCAGCTGTCGCCTCACTCGAGCAACTAGGAGAGCACGACTTTTTTGTGCCGCCGCGGCCGTCATCCAACAACCTCTGTATATTGTGGACGACAACAGCGGATAGCCAACACAGGACGCGGCTTCATGCGCATACATGTCCCGGCGACTAGGACACCAGAGTTCACACTCTGAGCAAATGCCCACGATCGAGGCCAGTGTTTTCGGGCATGCCGGCGGAGCTGGAGCTGGAGCTGGAGCTGGAGCCAAGCGTAATTCAAACTCACATCAGCCAACAGAATGCCATGTCCTTTGGGCACCGATAGCCCGATGGACGGATCGTTCAAGCACCTTCTCGGAACGAAGACATCCTCTCGGGCCCAAAGTACTCACGGCGCATGATCGGACTTGAGATACCGTCGCAATGCAAATCAATCGGCGCGCAGTATCGAGAGCATGGGTGCGCGTAACAACCGTGTCCCGGAGGCTGGCTACCCACAAGAAAAGGCAATTCGAAGCTGTGCGCCCCAAAGAACATTGGAGATCCAAGGACAATATCAGAGACATTGCCATTCGCAGTCGTTGGATATGCTATCGGTCATACAGCATACCTTCAGAGAGGCGCTATGCGTTGCCCCATCGCCATGTCATGCCCCATCGCCATGTCAAGGGTCCGACAGCGTCCAAGGGTCCATCGTAAATGGCGACTACCTGCACCAAGACATTCCAGCTCTTTCTCATGGTCCTTCCCACCTGGGAACATCTACGGATGACTTGATCTCCTGGAGTCAACGTGTATCAGGGCTTCATCCCAACCACGTCGATACACAGATGAGGTGTTCCATGCAAGTGCCGGCAACATCCAGCTGTGACGAATATCCGGCAGACTCCGGTAGTATTCCAGCTCGGCGAGAGCGTGTCATGTGGCTGTCTTGATGGCATGTTGGTCATCGAGGGTCTCCTTCTCATCATGCCAGCCGTTCGTACAGGGCGTGAATATCAGCCACAACTTCTGTTGTGCCGCGAGAATACAGTGTCTGAAGCCAAGTGATTGGCATTGCGAAGCCCGAAGCCACCACGGCTTGTCAAAGGCATTTCGTCAAGCATATGCACGACCACTGCGGAATCCCACGTGTGCCGTCGTCGGAACCGGGATTCCACATGATGCTGCCAGTCCCTGGTGGCTGCGTGTGCATACGTATGGCATAGCTGCCGTTTCGCGGAGCCTTGGAGCCGCATGCAACCCATGTGGACACTCGCCGTCGACCCCACGTATGGCGAGGACTAGCTACTTGTCCTAGGCCATGAGTCTTGCCGATACAATTTCGCCTCGTATTGGCTGTGGAATCCAGCAACACTGCGGGCCTGGCATTGCGGAAGAAAGGCGCCGCCGGCCCACGAAGGTAGATGCGGACCACCGAGTGTGGGTTTTGAGTCCGCCCAACGTGCATGCCCGTTCCGAGCATGTCCCCTCTTTCAATCTTGTGTTTGGGGCTCACCAGAAGGCACGTATTTTACGAGCTCGAAGGTTGGCCGCCGAAGATTGAGTGGTATCCAAGTACGCGCGACTGTCTGTATGACCAGCATGATGATGGCACAATCCACAGCTGTGGCCGCCTTTTGTGGTGTTGCATTGTCGAAGCGGGCGATGCTGCCCTCACTGAGAGACTGGTGTCGTCTTGCCATCGGGCAAGCGGTGTATGCATCTTGATTGTTCGTCGCGGTGTGCAAGTCGGCCATGCTACAGGCTTCGGCGGTGAGGTCGTCGAGAACTGCAGCTATTCCGGATCGTCAGTCTATGCGCATGCTCGTCGGGTCTCTGTCGTCAGGAGAGTCTCTCGTCTTTGACGGGCACAGCTTGATGATGGTTGTGTGAGCGTCGGACGAGCGACTGCTGCAGTTTCGAACTGTGCCTCCGCTGGTCAGGTCCGCGGGGTCGGCTTGTGTCAGGGAAGAAGCAATCCACGATGCGCCCATTACCGGCGCTCCTGTTGCGCCGTATGATCTTGGACATGCAGAGTTTCACAGCCGGCTCGCTGTGATGTTCGCATATTGTCGCATCGTCGCCGCTGGCTGCACGGTGGGCATGGCGATGTGCGGCGTCCTAGAGCTCGATCAGCAACCGCTTTGCTGTCATCAGCTGCAACCAAACCAGAAGACAAGCTGAGTGTCAAAAGGTTGCTGCTGTACTGTTAGTATAGTATTCCCCATCTTTGTGTGGGAGACTTCTGCTGGGTTGGTGTTGTTTCGATGGTGAGGCTGCAGAAAAGGCGGCACACCGGAGGGGTCGAGTGAAGCTCCCCGCAGATCCATCACGTATGATGCGGCCCTCAAATGCCGTGCTTGAAGCTTCCGCGAGGCATGTGCTTGAACAGCAATGCCATATTGAAGCGAGGCTTGCAGCGATCCAGGCACGAAGCCTGGCCAGTCAACGCGCCACCTCGTCCACGGGGATTTGGTTATTAGTCTCACAAGGCCAGAGGGGTAGTCAGCAAGGGCATCAACATGGTCACCGGGGAGCTGGTTTTGATATCGTTAATTCGTTTCCATTTCGTCATCAGGCCAGAACTGTTCTGTGGGGAATCATGAGATCATATCGTGTCACAGATGTGACTGGGAAGATGCCTCGATGCTATGCAGCTCGTCCGCTCCACGCCAGGCCTCCAGAGCAGCAAGGGACCAAATCCATAAGGGTAAATAGGGGCCTTCCCAAAGTCGACCCGCTAAAGCCATGCCCAAAGACGACATGCAGAGATGCCGCAGAAGAAAAGAGTCAAGCCCAGCTAGTCCCGTGCATCGGTCTTGGTCATGGTCGTGGTCTCAAGCCTTTGCGTACTGCTGAGTCCACTCCTGGGCCGTGGCGATGGCCTGGGCCTGGTTTTCCTTCCAGGCCTGGGCGACATCGTTGGCGAGCGGATCATCGGGATTCGGGGCGCCGAGGAGAGCTTGGATGGAGAGGAGAATGGTGCGGATCTGGAGGGCGGGCGACCAGTTGCCTAAAGCTGTCAGCCACGACACGAGCATGTCACGCAGAGGCCAGACTCACTCTTCAGGACATCGAGGCAGATGCGACCCAGTCTGTCAATGTTTGGGTGGTAGATCTTGGTCAAGAAGCGCACCTTTGGCGGGGTCATGGGGTAGTCGTCGGGCAGGAACAGCTCGAGCTTGAACACGCCGCCTAGATGATGTCAGCGCTGCAGCGAGCGCCTGGGTTGCATGGGCAGAGCAAACATACCTTCGTACGGAGACTGCGAGGGGCCGTCGATGGTTACATCGAAGTAGCGCAGGTTGTCGTCATGGGGGGTCGCAGAGATGCCCTGCACCGGCTCCTTGACGAGCCTCTCGCTCTCCTTGATGATGCGCTTAGGCAGACCCGACATATTCGCGCGATGCTGCAAGCGAATAGTTTGCGAGTTGGAGGTCGACGTCAGAGTACTTCCTGTACAAGTTGGATCTGAGGATGCGTTCTTTCTTACTCGAGTCTCGGGACGTCCAGTTAAATTTCCGCAGGACCAGCTATGTCGTCAAGGCTGGATGGGCGAGGATGGCTGACCACTTCATGCGCATTGGGCTTAGACTCTGCTGAGTAATGGTGCCGGGGATGTGGGTTTGACAAGACGGGCAGTCGCGTTTGAGTGGATGGCAGGCGGCGTCGGTTGGTGGGATGGCGCGGTCTAGCCTTAGCCCCAGTGGCCGTGGCTCCCTCCTCGCGACGCGACACCACCATCATCACCCCAACGCCGACGAGATGGCCCCTGCGGCCGCCTCGCTGTCGGCCTTCGACTCGGACACGTTTTGCAACACGGTGAGCATTGCCGTCGATGATGAAATCGGCTCTGCCTCCATCTCGCCCTCGGGCAGAGACGTGGTGCTCGCAAGCCAGAGCGGCCTGCGCATCATAGACCTCGACAACCCCTACTCGCTGCCGCTCTACATCCCCAACCACTTTTCGTGGAAGGTGGCTGACGTGCAATGGTCTCCGTTTGCTGCGAGGGCAGAATGGATCGCCTCGACACGCAACCAGCAGGCCTTGGTGTACAATCTGTCCATGCCCTTCAACAACAAAAAGGCACCCATTGAGTTCACCCTGCGAGCACATGACCGTGCCATCACAGACATCAACTTCTCTGCCCACCATCCAGACCTCCTGGCAACATGTGGAATGGATAGCTACGTGTTTGTGCACGACCTGCGAAGCCAGCAAGTCCCCCTGAAGCTCGCCGACTGGGAGGCAGGCGCGCACCAGGTCAAGTGGAATCGCCAAGATGAGAGCATCATTGCGAGTTCTCATGACAAGTATCTGCATATATGGGATGTGCGCCACGGAACCAAGCCCATGTCTACCATTGCAGCCCATTCCACCAAGATCTATGGCATTGACTGGAATCGTAATGACCCTAGGAAGATCCTGACCTGCTCACTCGACCAGACCATCAAGCTTTGGAACAATGTTGGCGTGAACACTAACATCACCACCCCGCGTCGCACCATAGTCACTGATTATCCAGTCTGGAGAGCTCGACATACCCCGTTCCCCCACGGCATCCTGGCCATGCCCCAACGCGGTAGCTCGAGTCTTTTCCTCTACAAGCACGTCAATGATAGCCCCGAGGACGCATTCAATGAGGATCCGGTACACCAGTTTCGGGGTCACGAGCCAGAGTCGCAGGTGAGAGAGTTTTTGTGGCGCTCCCGAGGCTCCACTGACAACGGAGTCGACAACCGCGACTTTCAGCTTGTATCGTGGGGCACAGACAACCATCTCCGTCTCCATCACATTACCCCGGAACTTCTCGAATCGACAGTAGGCTATCGCAAGGGCGAGGCCTTGATCGAGAAGCCGAGCACGACTAGAGGCGGAGCTACATACGTCAGTTACCGCGACGGACCAATACAGACCACCACCGCAATGGCGCAAAGCGATTTCGGCCCTCCTCGCGCACAGCAAAAAGGAAATTTGGCGACGCTCTTCCAAAACATCTTCATGAGTGAACACGGCGAGACCAAGAACGGCAAGCCAGGCCAAGGCGGCGACATGTTCCCTCGAGAGACCATGACTGCAACCCCCATCCGCCGCACCGATCCACGTGTCGTCGCTCACATTCAATGGATCGAAGGTGTTCACGTCGGCGCCGGACCTGACATTGATGATGTTCGCCAGCGTTCCAGCCCTGACAACACTCTACCCCGCAGGCCCTATGATTTCCATGTCGAAATCTCCGACGTTGGCAAAAAGTACAAGAATCTCAACTTTGAGGAAATCAACAAACAGAACCGCAGCATCACGGTATCGTTCAATGGCCCGTGGGGCGAGGCGGACAACTTCGTTGACGACAACAAACTAGTCTTCTTGCGCTTCACTATCAGGTTCCCCGACGACTATCCCAGAATCATTGAGAAGAACACCAAGGGCGAAGACGTTTCAAGGCCAGGCAAACCCCTCGAAATCCAGTTCGAGAAGACGACCGCATCCATTACCCTGGACGAGCAGTTCGACCTGGTGGAGGACATGGAGCGCATCGCGCAGACATGTGCGGTCCAGAAACGCGAAGCACTCGGAGCCATCCTGTCATATGCCTTGGGAGAACGCGAGCTGCGCGACAGTCTGCACCTGGAGGATGACGTACCTTTGCCAGAATACGATACCCTTTCTGGAGACGAGACGTCAAGTGACGAGGATGACATACCACACGAGGGCGAGTTCACTACTGATGTTATGCAATCCTCTCACACAAATGCTAATATTCCACTCCCCAATCAGTGTACTGCACGTTTCTCCGCTTTTGGATACCTCGTAGTCGCAAGGCTGCCCACGACCTCTACTGCACCTGCCCTGGGGGCTCTCCTTCGGATTGGTAGGACCCTTCGACATGGCCCAAGCAAGGACGACATATTCGATTCTTTTGGTCGATTCAATGCACGTCCGGCACACGACTCCAACGCAGGCTCCTCTCCAGCATCGTCCGTCGGCTCTTGGGAATTATCGAGCTCTCCTTCGTCCAACTCGGATTCCGATCACGAGGTCAATGCGCACATTGGCAACTTTCAGCCCCCTTTAGCGTGGCAAAAGGCAGCGTCACGTTTCCAGTCCCGTCATTCTCTACCTTCGTCGTCTGGCGCAGCGAAACAAGTACAAAAGCCCAGGTCAATCGTGTCCATAGTTTCTTTGGCGATTGATGATTTGGTCCCGAGTAAAAGGAGCCTTGCGGAAGAGTACCGGATCTTTGGTTCAGGACCTGAAATTTGCGAGCATAATTCTGGAGTTGCGAGGCGACATGGCTATGGCGATCTAGCGGATATCTGGATGCTTTGCAAACTGATTTTGAGTAATAAAGTACCACTGGAAATACTGCCCCAACAATATAGGAGGGAGCAAGTCCTTGTTCTTGCCCGGAGAGCTCTCGTGAGGATCAAGCGCAAGGATAGTGGCCTGGACCTTCAATTCGACGAGGCAGACACCGTGACCAATCCCAAACTGACCGGAAGGATCAAGTGGGGCAACCATGCTGTCGTGACCTGGCTGATACCGGCATTGTTTGCACATTTTGAACGTCTTGCTGACACTCAGATGCTCGCCATGCTATCCTGTATATTTGCAGAACCTGCAGCTCGCGAGGGAGCAAACTCGGCAATGGCCAAGATGAGGCATTCCCATCTGCCCATGTCCATGGAGGCTCCTGCTTTTTCACTGGATTACTTTGCGTCGTCTGATGCTGCTTGGAGTCTTTTCAAGCCGGCAATTTCTGTCCCATCAATGCCTGCTCACTCGCGTCACGCAACGCCAGTGGCGGACCTGGGGTGGCCAAAATCTCCCAAAAACGTTGGTGTCTATGGCAGCCACGGCAGCTCAAACGGTCCATGGGGAAGCGACACCGTTCCTAGTGATCCCGTCACGCCCTACTCGACTGGACACACCCCTCCCTTGATTTCGAGGGCATCTACCATTAAAAGTGCTCATACGACGACTCATACACCCTACTCAACCTCTCCAGAACAGACGCATGGAACCTTGAAGAAGAGTTCTACAGCCAACTTTGCCAGTGCCGTAGCCGCCCTCTCACGGCCATTTGCAAACGCAATGTCTTCTTCACCACCAGTCAAGTCACGAACAGAAGACCTTTCAACATCTGCGCCGACGAGCGGAGTCACCTGGGGCACCACAACCTTTTACGGTAGCGACAATTTTGATCGCCGAAGCCTAGCACCTTCCCGTGGCAATCACAGCAGCAGAACAAGCTTCGGTCAATCGGACGTGATCAACATGGATGACATGTACGATTCCGATTCCGAATACGAGAGGGTTGACGAAGAGGGTAGATTTGGGGATAAAGGCACATCCGAATTCACTCGTCCAATAACGCCAGGCTATGGTGGCGACAATGAGAACAAGTCGGGGGACATCAGGGTCAAGCTCAAGAATCAAGACCAATTCGACGACGAAGCTAGTGTCAGTAGACCTCTGTTAGACATGAGCAAAGATTGGCTGCATCGTGCCTGGAGAGAGCAGTATGCGGAATTATTGGGTTGCTGGGGTCTCGTCAGTGCGCGAGCAGAGGTGCTAAAGTTCAACGGCCTAGTCTCCTATTTCCCGCCGGAAGCACCCAGGAACGTTTCCAAGACCGAAACATCGTACCTTTCAATCAACAAGGGAGCCAATGTACAGATCGACACCCCAGCGTCTGCTCGCCTCTCGAGAGCCTCAACAGCGCTAGCGCCCCCGTCTATAAATGGGGCCCAAGCCAAACGGACCCCTGCTGCGTCTCTGAGAAACTTTTCATTCAACCCAGAAGCAACAGAGTTCCAGCCAGGAACAGTGTCTTTCACGGCTGCCGAAACACTCGCACCGCCCCCAGACTTCTTTCTACCCAGCGAGCAGTTTTTGCAGCTTTCCATCCCAAAAACGACTCCCAGTAAAGAGCTAGATGAGAGTCTCGGAGGTCTCGGTGCTTCTCCGGGACAAGACAGACTGCTGCATCCACGCGGCAGTCGGCAAGCTAGACCGGACCTCTCGCGACGAACATGGAATGTTTCGGGATCGTCTTGGGGTATCGGCCGCTCGCCCTCAGCGGTAGCCACTACATCTGCCGCGAAACCAAGCGAGCCGGAGCCCATCTACAGCTGCAGCATCTGCTGGATCCGTGTCTATGGCCGCGTCTACCTTTGCCCCGCCTGCCTGCACGTAGCACACTTTGACTGCATGGATGATGAGGTTGGTATGGATGATGGCGAGTGCGTAGTCGGATGTGGTTGTGGATGTGGCTTTGAAGACGATGACGAACGCACAAGAATGGAGGCATACATTGATGAGGTCCGTGCGGCCAACGCTGCTGGTGTCGCTTGGGACGAGAGTGGCGGGTGGCTACAGCTAGCATCTACCGACGACGCACATGGAGATTCCCTCGACGAGTCTACGGGTAGGCCTGGGGCCGCCCATGATGACAAGAGAGAGCGGGAAAGAGGGCGAGTCACTGGTCGCACAAGCAAGACGACTAGTCCAACGCCGACGACGAGCACAATGCGAAGACGGAAAAAGGAAAAGAAGAAGGCGAGAGCTTCTGGATTGAGTTATTACTAATTTGTGTATTATACCAGACGTCGATTTTGTTGTACGATAGTATTTTTTGTACCAATATCCATGTATTGCATGCTCGGCGCAGGCCAGACGACATGTGGGCATTTTGCTTTGTCGACATTTTCCGGGAATACACAGCACCTACTGCCTTTACGCATCTGTACACTATTTCAAACAACAGCGGCGGCTGTACATAATTCGCCTTGGAGCGGCATCTAGACTAATTTACGGCGTCGAGACAGACTAGGCTCTCGATTTGAGTATGTCTTAAGCATCTGCCATGCCGCCCCGCTGTGGCTGGGCGTTCCAGTTTGACAAAGGCTCACAAGCCGCAGTCTTGGCTAGAAACGTCCAACAAAAGAAGGCGATGAGACACTAACTGGCCAGATTCGAGTCGAGACGCGTATCGACGCAGCCAGGCACGGTCTATTGGCGACGCAGCCTTGAGCAGTGGAAATTGCTCGTGAATTATTCAGATGCTGGTAACGAGAGACACCAGGACAAGCACACGCGGCAGGATCTCGATGCGCGTGTAATAATGCTTACAGTGATGGTTGATGCTTGACGGCCGGGGGATGGGGCGCGGAAGCCAATATGGCTCCCGCAAGGCTGATGGTTTGACCGTTGACGGGTGATAGGCTAGCAAGGGGGCATGGCGGGTGTGACATGCATGCGCCCTGGACTACAGAACGGCGACGGCTTCTTCCAGCGCACAGTGTGCCACAGTCCACGGACCCCTGGACTCGAGGCAGGTCGCAATGCACGAGCGAGCGTACAGAGCCTCTTCCAAGGGCGCACTCGATATTGGGCAGGTACCGATGTGCCCATGGCCATTGGCGACCCACGACGGCGGGCGGGGTGGTGATGGTGCAGCAGGGCAATGCAGCACACGCCGTCATGCATGAATCCATGGCGCCGAGCAAAGATGGCCGAGCGTCGGCTGATTACCTACGCTAAGTCAAGCCTCCAAACCCCAGCTTCGACTCCACTTTAGATAGCGACCATCTCTCCGCTTCCGTCACCGACCTGCCATCTTCCTCCGAATCGGCCTGTCACTAACGTGCAGCTCTTCACTGGCCACGGAGAATACTCCATGCTGCCGCTCCCACGTAGCGTGCAGCTTCATCGTGGCATATGGCGGAGACGGTCACCATCGCATCGCCCTCCTTCGCCTTGAATGCGTCCGAGTCCGTTCCGAACATCTCCACGACCATCAAGAGGCCCGCTCGCCCTGCGCTGTCTGCGGCCAAAAATGTGACCAAGACGGTGGTCGCAGCAGGCGTGACCAAGCGGAAGCAGTCCAAGAGCCGCAACGGTATGCCACTCAATTCCTCGTCCAGTCATCTGCTTTGGGGGGAAGCAGGCTCGTTGTGACAGTCTGTGACCTACTGGTGCTGATACTCGCTTACAGGATGCATCACATGCAAAAACAAGCGCCTCAAGTGCGATGAGACGAAGCCGACCTGCCAGCAGTGTGCAAGGCGGGCAGTCACATGCGGAGGCTACAAAAAGGACTTCAAATGGCGACCCTTCGAGGAGCCCAGCACCTCGAGCAAGCCGCCTACCAAGGCACGAAGAGGTTTGTCGCCCCGCTCAACTCCCAACTCACCCTGTACTGACCCTTGACAGAATCTGACACGACACCACTGAACACTGCCCCCTCGAGCAGCCAGAGCACAGCAGCCTTCTACGAGGCACACTATGCATTCGCCGGCCCACCCCAGAACCACCACATCTACTATGCCCCACCGCCAGCCCACTACGCCTCGCTGCACAGCACCCCGTTGCAGACCTCATTTCAACAGTGCCCATACCCGCCGGCAGACAGCTACTCTGCGCCACTGTCGTCCCCGTACCTGACTACGCCTCAGGCAACATCGCCTGCAAACTCGTATGCACCAGGCTCTGGCTCCCTCGCCGGCTCCCACAGCACACATGGCTCGGAAAGCATCGGATCGAGGAAGAAGAAGACTACTGGGCCTTCCAGTGTCTCTTCGGGGCAGTCGCCGCGCCTAGTAGATCTCCTGCTGCCCGGCACTGATCTCAGTGCGCCGCCCGAAGAGTACAGCACCTTTGTTTCCCAGCACGAAGCCGTCTACCAGCCCACAGGACACACCCCACCAGCAGACTCGTTGCATGATGACATCGAAGAGGTGCCACGCAATACACACTCTGATCAGGAAGCCTGGATCATGCGACACCCCTCTCCCGTGTCCTCTGCCTCGTCGAGCTCTTCGTCAGATTCGCCTGCCATGCCAATGCTTGTGCAACCTCAATTCTCCCTTGCTTCGCCAGAACACCTCACGCGACGGTACGATCGAGACACGTGTGGCGTACTGTCGGTCAAGGACGGTCCAACCGAGAATCCCTGGCGCACCCTTGTCTGGCCACTTGCGCGCGACTGTCCTGCATTGTATCATGCAATCGCGTCCATGACGTCTTTCCACCAGAGCAAAGATATGCCTGCAATGCGGATTCAAGGCATCGATCACATGCGCAATGCTGTTCATGCACTGGCCGCTGGCCTCCAAAACATGCGCTTCGATGCAGCCATCTCGACCACACTTGTACTCGCCTTTTCAGAGTCATGGGATCAGCACATTAGCACTGGCATCAACCACATCAAGGGCGCCAAGATCCTCATCAACCAAGCCCTCGTGCAACATCGGGCAACACCGAAACAGGGCGAAGAGTGGGTTCGCCTCAAATTCCTCTGCAACACCTGGATCTACATGGATGTCATTGCTCGCCTGACTTCTGCAGATGATGACGAGAACAATGATGTAGATTTTGTTCATGACAGCATCTACGCAAACGGCGAAGTCGACACCAAATTAGACCCCCTAATGGGTTGTGCACACACGCTGTTTCCCATTATTGGTCGTGTGGCAAATCTCGTCAGAAAAGTACGGCGGACCGACAGCAACGGGCCAACCATTATATCACAGGCCCTCCATCTCAAATCACAGCTCGAGGAATGGACACCACCATCCTTTATCGAAGATCCCGAAGACGAGACGACTAGCCCACACGATTCAATCAAGACGGCCGTCGCCTACCAATATGCTACATTGCTATACCTCCACCAGGCCGTTCCTGAAATTCCATCACTCTCTTCACAAGTCCTTGCAAAACGAGTTCTTTGCGAACTGGCTACTGTGGAGCCACGTTCTCGCTCCATCATTGTACAAATTTTCCCACTCATGGCAGCTGGTTGTGAGGCCCTGGATCAAGAAACTCGCGAGTGGGTCAAGGAGCGTTGGGGCATCATGTCGTCACGCATGAAACTTGGCATACTGGAAAAGACACTCGACGTCACAAAGGAAGTCTGGATCCGCCGCGATGCGTACGCTGTAGACCGCAAGATGCTAGACGAAATGCGGAGCGACAGCTTCTCCCCAAACCCGCCGCTCAAACGCGATTTTGATAATTTCTTCGAAGATTTCCAAACCGACAGCGACTATTGCTGGAACGACGGCAGCTCAAAACGCAGAGCAATCGATTCTATGTCGTCGTACACTGGCCCCGCACCAAGCCCGCTTGTTGCAGAACCATCCAGGACAAGGCAAATGTCGAGCAGCCACGCCGAATACCTCGAGTACGATTTGACGGTCAAGGGCCGCTTACATTGGCTGGGCGTGATGAAGGACTGGAACTGGGAAAGTATGGTCGAGCCGCTCCCACAAATCTATTCTACCGCTAACCTCGACAGTTCTTCTCGGATAATGGCCATCCTCTCCGGTCCTACACGTCTCCTTTACTCACGACCGTGTCACGCCTCGCGTCGTGCCATGCGTGATTTTACGACTTCTCTCTTTGGCAGTGTTTCTTACAGCGAGCACCAGCATTTACACTACCATTATCGATCACCAACTTAACGCCACCATCACATGATTGTACGTTCTTCTTCTTTCGGTCCACACACATCCTTCTTGTCTATTCTTGGCGCAAAACATGGATTATATTAGTCAGACATTGGCCTGAGAACTGGGTATATGTTCCACGGCCCTAGGGATATCTGAAATGTACACAAGGTCGTTGTGTCTATAACGCAATCATGCATGCATGCGGGTATGAAACCGCATTTAATGGCTCATTTTTCTTTTCGAATGTTTGGAGTAGTTACACTCGGCAAGCCGAATAGACAATCTACCCGGTCCGCCACTCAATCGGATCCTTTGTGTTCACTCGTAGTTTATTTGGCATGATTCATTCGTCGTCCAATATTTGTGGTTGCGGAGTGCTCTCCGTCTTGCATCACCTGGGCGTCGATTCAACAACGTGCCCGCACGACATACACGGCGTCTGAGTGGCGTAGACACACGACAGTAGAGCTTGTTACTGTGGCTGGCTTTGGACGGGTGTCAGACTGCAAGCCACTG
>Ga0265780_10004047_pt1 | contig 19062 bp, 10 predicted proteins | sample P1T30metagenome_FD_192432 | JGI IMG/M metagenome (GOLD analysis project Ga0265780, IMG submission 192432) | Plant litter microbial communities from East Loma Ridge, Irvine, California - P1 T30 | ecosystem: Environmental > Terrestrial > Plant litter > Unclassified | place: USA: California...
TGGCGAACTCGTCGTGCGTATCCTGTTTATCCAGCCAGCGATACCCCCACTCGATGGCATAAGTATCATAAACTCCGATCTTAGGAGTAATTTCAGTCACCCTATCTTCCGGTTGCGCCACATAGTTAAAACGGGCATAGTCCATAATAGACGATGCTGTCCCTCCCATCCGGCTGGTAAAAGAAGCAGACCGGAGCGAGTCGACCGGAAAGGAAGCCGAAGCTCCCATATTATGTCTGAGTCCCAGCGTATGCCCTATCTCATGCGAGGATACAAAACGGATAGCATGCCCCATATGCTCGTCAGACAGTTTATTGGCACGGGCAGCAGTATCTACCACGCCGGTCTGCACCCTCATCCAGTTCTGCAGCGAGCCCATTACGTTATGCCACCATATCACATCCGACTCCAGGATCTCACCCGAGCGCGGATCTACTACCGCAGGCCCCATAGCGTTCGACTTCGGCGAAGCGGCATAAGTAACTACCGAATAGCGTACATCATCGGCATCGAAGTCGGCCGTATCGGTTACTTCTTTCGCCTGTATGGCATTCTTAAACCCGGCCTGTTCAAAAGCCTTCTGCCAGTCGTGAATACCGGCCTTTATATAGGATCTCCATTGAGGAGGCGTAGCAGGATCTATATAAAACATAACAGGCTTTTTCGGCTCTACCAGTTCTCCGCGTTTATATTTTTCTCTGTCAGCATCGCGGGGCTCAAGACGCCAGCGGGTTATCAGCTCCCTTTTTTCCATCAGGTGCTGCTTATCGGAGAAATACCACCTTGGCGTACTGAAATATCCAACCCTGGCATCTCCAAAGCGGGGAGTCATTGGCAGTTCCGGAAGTAACAGGATGTTTGTAGTAACCGCTATACTTACCGGCATAGTAGTTTTGCCTTCAGTAACATTCGTAGTGAGCAGGGAGCGCACTACCAGGTTCTCAGGGAAAGTTTTTATACCTTCAATAGCAGAAAGTGCCGACTTCGGACTGCTTCCCAGCCCGATACTGTTAAACACATCATTAAAACTGTTCTCCGTACCGTCAAATACCTTATTCACCTTTACCAGCACCGAAGTAGAGTCGCTGTTATAAGCTTCTATCTTAAAATTCTCGATAACAGAACCGGTAAAGTTATCCTCTACCGACCGGGTAATAGCATCCCCCTGCGGCGAACCCACCTGTGGCACAATAGTACTTACCCAAAGATTACCCGCTCTCTTATTGAGGTAAAAACGGATCACCTTATTCTCGTAATTCATTCCCTTATTAATCCCGGCCTCATTGATAGCCAGGGGAACAGAAGAAATTTTGTTTACGATGAGGAAGTCGCGGTTAAGAAGTTTCAGCGGAATCTCAAAGTAGTAATTATTCTCTACCAGGTGCACTTTAAAAATACCGTTACTGGTACTGGCCTTTTTTAACAGCTGCGAATATGTTTTCTTTTTATCACTACCTGCCGAATCAGCCTTACTCTGGCCTTCCTCTTTAACAAGTACCGCACCCGATCCTTTTTTTTGCGCTGATGCTGACGAGCACAGAATAAATACACCTATTATACCTAAACAATTCCTGATCTTCCCCCAAAAAGAGCACACCATCATTCCTTTTCCTTCTATTTTTACCTGAAAGATGATGCATTGCGGCAGAATTTAAAAGCTTTCGGGAGTGAATCCCCCTATTAAAGGAGTAAAACCGCATTTTACGGGAGCGAAGATTAAAACATATCCGAAAAATCCGTGTAGGCGACTACTTAGGATCAAAGCAGGGGCAGGTAACATCTGTAAATCTCCCCTTCTGCTCCATGTCTAAACCGCTCATTTCCATAATGCCTGTAAATACTTTCAATATAAGCCAATCCATGTCCGGAAGAATCGTTCATGTCTTTCCTCAGCTGCAGGTTATTGGAAACTATCAGGCAGTCGTTCTCAAACTCTATCGAAATTCCCAGGGGCTGCGACTTTGAGAGCACATTATGTTTTACAGCATTTTCTACAGCGGTCTGCAGACTCATAAACGGCAGTTTGCCGTTTTCAGGCATATCATGCAGTTTCACCTGCAGTGGCAGCAGCGCATCGCCGAAACGGATCTTCAACAGGAAATTATATTGTTCGGCAAACCGGATCTCTTCTTCTGCGGACGACAGGCTGTCGGGAAATTCATTGAGAACATACCTGTACACTTTAGAAAGTTTTACAACAAACTCCTTTGCCATGCCAGCGTCCTGGCTTATCAGCCCATTTAAGGAAACCAGGGAATTGAATAAAAAATGAGGGTTGATCTTTTCTTTGAGCTTGCCCAGCTGAAGCAGGGCATTCTCTTTCTGCTGTTTCTCGGTTGTGATCTGTAACTGCTGTTTTTCGAACAGCAGTTCGCTTTGCAGGTCTTCGGCCTGCTGCCTCAGCGTAAACTCTTTCTGCCAGGTGCGCTGAGCCAATAGCACGACTGCAATCACAAGTATCACGCAACCAAACCCTATAGAGACAGTATAATTCGTAACGGCTTTAACCTCTTGATCAAAAAGTATGATCGGAGTGTCTACGGTGAGTATCCACCGCTGTGTACCGACATTCAGAAAAGTATAATGTCTAACAACAGGCAATCTTAAAAAGCCTGAATTAAGGGTGTCTGCCAAAGCTCCCTTTTTCTCAAGCGTACGCACTACTACCGGGAATCTGGCTGGCGGCACAACCCTCTTACCTATCATTCTTTCGTCGGGATGAAAGATGCAAAATCCGCTTTGGTCTGTCACCAATGCATACGACTGTCCCAGCGGATCTATTTCGCTCAGGCGTTTATGTAAACTATTAAGATTTATATCAAACCCAAAAAATAAGACTGAAGAGTCGGGCAGATTTACCTTCCGGCCACTTAACCAGTGCGCAGAAGTCTTTGTTCGTATCAATTCTGTATGGTCTGGGTCTTTCAACCTGTTCTTATTCCGAAGATGTGCAAAGGCCCAACTTTTAAGATAAGCACTTTCCCGGATAAGAGACACCGGGTTGTATGTTTCACGTTGAAAGCTCTGAAAAGACGTGTCTTTTGCAGAAAAAGAGACAAACCATATACGATCTATCTTTAAGTCAGAAAACAGGATAGTTCGCAGTTGAGGGATAAGGTCTTCCGCCTGCTGTATTGTTTGCACACCCGCCAGTAACCCCGCCGAAGTCGAAACCGACTTCAGTGGCTCATTAAACTGAGTAGTATAGAAATAAGACTTCTGCCGGTTCTGAATATTTGTGACGGCACCGCTGAACTCGTTGACACTCCTGTCTAACCTCTTGCTGATCAAAAGCCCTATCACCACAAAACTAAAAATGATCAGGAAGCCAATCAGAAATAAGTACCTATGTTTATTTACCGGCATTTTCACGCCGCAAAATAGATATTTATATAGAGTTTTCGTCTTTAATACCTTTCAACAGAGCGTAAATCGCCATCGAATGTCCATGCCCCAGATCAAACTCATCTTTAAGCCAATTTACTATTTCCCCAGCTTTAACACCGCTTTTCAGCTTGCCATTTTCAGTAAAACCCTTATTCTCTGCCAGCCTTCTGAGCTCTTCCGGCCCTTTGCCGGTCTTCTCTTTAATATTCTTAAGATAAGTTTGAAACGACATATTCTACAGGATCTATTTTAATAATTACCTGTACAAATATAAGTCAATAAGTAATTCCGGAAGGTGTCTGAATACGACAATGCAGCGGGCTGATCGCGCCATTGTCGTATCTTATATAAAAACAAAGCCTTCATATCTAATTAAAAGCCCTTATCATCACCCTGAACTCATAATTCCGGTGAGGCAGCCTGTATGCAGGCAAAGGCCATGCGCCCCAGCTGTTAACACCTCCTACTCCCATCTGGTCCAGGTCGATATTCAGGCGGGTAATGGGCCTTTGCTCCAGATCAGCACTATGGCGCTGCGCCTTCTGGTCCCCGTCATCCAGGTCGCTGTCGGTAAAGTGTAATGCAGCGGCACTGAACAATTTATCAGACCTGATCTCCAGACCGATGCCTTTTGAGCTAAGGACTTTCATCCAGCGGACATCTGTTTTGTTGCCTGTTTCCTGCGGCCTCACATATGGATAAAACAGATCTTTTACGTACTGCTCATACAACCCAACATGAGTATTAAATTTGCGGTCCTGGTAGCTCTCGCCCGGCCCTCGCCCGTAATAAATAACCTTGTTAAATCCGGCAGGCAAAATCCATTGCATCCCGAAACGCGGCAGCATTTCAACCTTGACCGATGTATCAGCAAGAAGCTTTTCCTCTATCAACAATTCCCCCATGGAATTTAACGTGTACAACAGGTTAAGCGTTGACGATACGCCCGGCAGCACATATTCGGTGCTGACCGTAACCTTATCATTCCCATCAACAAATTTAAAGTCCTTCAACTCAGGGCCGGCAGTAGCCGTTTTCCATACCTTCAGTTTCTTCTGCAGATCTGCACCATAGTCATTGTCATTCATGGGCCGCCAGAAATTGGCCTTAAGAGCGCTATCTGCCAGCAGAAACTCGGTTCCCTTATAGCTAAAAGACCGCAGTAATCCGTTTCCCTTGTCGAACCATGCAGAAAATTCAGCCGACCGAATTTCAAGTCTTTTATCCGTAGACGAAACCTGCATTTTTTTTCCGGCACTCAGCTGCAGCTTAAGCGGATACTCGCCCGATACCTTAAGCTGTTCCGAAGCAATCTCATGCCCGGCAGGAATCAGTGGAACCGCATTCTTCAGAACATATTTCAGGTTAAGAAACACCTCTCCTGCCTGTTTTTTCAGAGGCAGTTTAAAATCTGCGCTAGCCTGCGGCTGTACATCAAGGTTATTCAAGGAGCCCGACTGCTTTACAATGCCATCGGCAACCAGCTCCCATACCAGTTTAACATTACCGAGATCCGTAAAAAAGCGCTCATTATATAAGCTAACCACACCATTACCCTTATAAACGCTATGAATATCCTGATATACCTTCTTCACCTCCCATACATGCGGGTTAGGTTTCCTGTTGGCCGTGAACATCCCGTTTGCAGAAAAATTGCCGTCATTACGCACACCCTCAGGCTCGTAATCACCGCCGTAGGTAAATACCGTATCGCCCTTCGAATTAAGCCGGTAAAAACACTGGTCCACAAAATCCCATATAAACCCGCCCTGTAACGCATGTTTGTTATTGCGGATCACATCCCAGTAATCTTTGAAACTACCCAGGGAATTCCCCATGCCGTGAGCATACTCGCACATGATCAGCGGGCGCGAAGGCTGTTTGTTCTTTTCGGCATAAGCCGATAAGCCGGCAGGAGATGGATACATCGGGCAGATAATATCTGAATCCCACTCCCAGGTGAGCGCGCCATAATTAGCCACAGCGCGTTCATACTGAACAGGCCTGCTGGGATCGCGTTTTTTCATCCAGAGGTAACATCTGTAAAAATTATAACCGTTCCCTGCTTCGTTACCCATGCTCCAGGTTACGATCGAAGGGTGGTTTTTATCGCGCTCGATCATGCGCTGTACACGTATCAGGTGAGCATCCACCCATTCCGGGCGGTTAGCCATAGTCTGGGTAATATCATATCCCATACCATGCGATTCAATATTGGCCTCACCAACCACATACAGGCCGTACCTGTCGCATAACTCATACCAGTACTCATCATTCGGGTAATGCGAAGTCCTCACCGCATTAAAATTATACTGCTTAAGCAACTGAATATCCCTGAGCATATCCTCCCGGGAAACAACAGAGCCGGTTTTCATATTCATTTCATGGCGGTTTACGCCCTTGATCAGAACGGCTTTTCCATTCACCATAAAATGGCCGTTTTTTATCTCTATTTTCCGGAAACCGGTACGGAAAGGAAGTACTTCCAGAAGCCTGCCGTCTTTAGTATAAAGCTTTACAAGTATGTCGTATATATCAGGCGTTTCAGCTGTCCAGAGCAAAGGAGCACGAACAGGAAGTTTAAATGAAACAGCTGCCGAAGTATCGAATACGGCAGAATAAAAAGCTGTTGCTTTTCCCTTATAACTGAGTTCAAATACAGCTTTCAGCGATTCCAGGGGCCTGGTATTAAGCTTAAGATCAACATTGAGCCAGCCATCGCGGTACTTATCATCCAGGCCGGGAATGATCTCCGCATCGTATAAGTGAACAGGGTTTCTCGCCAGCAGGTAACAGTCGCGGGTTATACCGCTCAGCCGCCACATGTCCTGGTCTTCAAGGTATACCGCGTCGCACCAGCGCATCAGCCTGAGCACAATCAGGTTTTTACCCTTCTTCAGAAAAGGAGTAATATCAAATTCAGAAGGCAGTTTGCTGTCTTCACCATAACCGGTATACTTCCCGTTCACCCATACAGAAACATTCGATTTCGCAGCGCCGATATGCAGCAGAACCTGTTTTCCAGACCATCCGGCAGGAATCACAACTTCGCGGCGATATACAGCGGTCGGGTTTACATCCATGGGCGTAAAGGGAGGATCAGGCCGCATCAGGTGCGTAAATTCAAAACCCGCACTCGAATAGATCGGATAACCGTAACCATTAAGCTCCCAGTTTGCCGGAACATTGAAATCTGCCCACTTGCTGTCGTCAAGGGTAACAGATTCAAAATTAACAGGCAACTCTGCCGGTTTTTCGGTCCATTTAAATTTCCATAGCCCGTTAAGGCTCATGTAATTGCCGGACTGTTTCCAGTCTGCCGTTCCTGCCTTCTTCTCATCCTCAAACACATAGTAGGATGCATGCATCGGCATCCTGTTCTGTTCAGCTATTTTTTCATTCACCCAGGGAAAACGCCTGGATAGTAATGTAGTATCAACACCCTTCTTCCCTTTCCCGGCATCAAAAACCGGGCTCGACTGCCCCATTGAAAACTGGATCTGTAACAGGAAACAAAAAGACAGCAAGGCAAGAAGAGCGTATTTTATTTTCATTTTTTTATTTTATCGTAAATGCTTGTTTTGAAATATAGAGGTTATAGTTTTTTATCCTGCCTTCACTTTTTTTCATCCTTGGCAGGTACCTGAACCCGCTTATAGCAGTCTCTTTCCCCAGATCGATCACTACCTGGTGCGGCTGCTTCGGACTGCTTTTATTCCATTGCGTATGCCAGAACGTAGTAGGCTGATTATCCATCAGCAGACTTGCCAGCCCATTTTCTTCGCCAAACTCTTCACTGTCTGCATATGCTATGGTATATTCTTCCCTCGGGATATCTCTGCCTTCCGCATCCGTGATCCGAAGCTCGGCAACCGAACTGAAAGGAGTACCGCCATACGCAGAAACGCTCTCCAGACAGATAAAACGTCCGCTGGTATTAGATGCGAGTTTTACCTCCTGCCAGCCTTCTTTGTCATCAAGCGTACCGCTCTGCACTTTAAGTTTGGCACTAAGCTGTATCTTCTTTCCGAGCTTACTGTGCAGCAGCGATGAGTCTGTCTTGGTATACCATATCTGCTGACTTATGCCGCTTACAGAAGCCTGCCGGGGTATTCCCATTTCCAGCACCTTTATCTCATTTTTCCCTTTAAGCAACCAGCAGCCGGGCATATAAAGCGTCTGCTGCGGACCGATAAACCAGTACCTCCCAATAAGCCGGCCGTTTACCCATAATAACCCCTTTTCCAGGTTACGGGTATCCAGATAGGTATCACCTGTTTCCTGAAGAGTAAATTCGCCTCTGTAAAGCTGAGGGTATCCTGCCTTAACAGCAGAAGGTTTAAATGAATCTATATCTGTAAGAGGCAGTGTATAATGCTCCCATCCTGTAAGTTCTTTCCCGTTCAGGAAAACGCCCTCGGTTATCCCTTTGCGCTCATGATCAATTGCACTTCCAAAGTTCACCCTGGCCATGTGCTCTACCAGCACCTCGAGTTTATGATTGCCCGCTCCTGCGGCAAATGGTATTGTCGACTGGTTAAACCTGCGGTCCAGCACTCCCAGTTTCACACCGTCAAGGTATACGGTGGCCCTGTCCATCACCCTCTTTATCCGCAGGTTGCCTTTTAAAGACCCGCTGAACTGGTGGGCATATAAAATAAGTCCCGATGCCTGATCCAGCGCTTCCATATACTGCGGATGCTCAAAAAACTGCGGCTTCGGCAGGTTTGTCGCAAGCGAAGCATAAGGGATGAGGTTAATTTCAGGGATCTCTATTTTCTTTATCGGCTCAGGCAGTTCAGGCAGCTTAAGGTCAGGATACTTGTTTTTTATTACATCCCTGAATGCGAAATATTTATCAGTAGGCTCGCCGTTCTCATTCAGCAAGGCGTCGTAATCGTAACTGCTTATATAGGGAGTATAATAGGTGGCGCTGCCGTTGGCTCCCGGATAAAATCCGTTGCTCGTTCCGCCATGAAACATATACAGGTTTACCGATACGCCGTTATCTACCATCCATTTAAAATCGTCCAGTTTTTCTTTTACAGAATGGACCTCATGTTTACCGCCCCAGTAGTCAAACCATCCTGTCCAGAATTCCGAATTAAACTTAGGAGCGTCAGGCGCATATTTTTCGAAGATGGCAAAGTTCTTTTGTGCCTCGCCGCCGAAATTAATAGAAGGCATTACACCGTCTACATGCCCTTTGTCGTAATAGTTCTTACCGGCCCAGTCGCAATGGAACAGCGGCACGTCTACTCCTGATTCTAAAAGGGTATTTTTAATTGCGTTGAGGTATACTTTATCCCCTGCGTATACACCGTATTCGTTCTCCACCTGCACCATCAGAACGTTCCCTCCATTCGTAATCAGCGAAGGTTTGATCTGTTCGGTGGCCTTCCTGAGAAATGCCAGGGTCTGTGGCATATAAGCAGGATCTGAAGAACGCAACACTACACCTTTCTTTTTCAGCAGCCATGAAGGTAAGCCGCCCAGGTCCCATTCAGCACAGGTATAAGGGCCCGGCCTGATGATCACCCATAAGCCTTCTTCGGCAGCCTGCCTGCAGAATTCGGCCACATCCAGGTTGTCTGTAAAATCGAACTGTCCGGGCCGCGGTTCATGGGCATTCCAGAACATATAGGTACAGATCGCGTTCAGGCCCATGGCTTTGGCCTTTTTCAAACGGTCGCGCCAGTAGGCCCTTGGCACACGGGCATAGTGCATCTCCCCCGAAATGAGCTGAAAAGGTTTACCATCTAAAAGAAAGGCTCCTTTCCCTATTGCAAACGTATGCTCTGCGGTCTGCGCCTTAAGCTGCAGAAGCGGTATGATCGTCAGGAAATAAAAAAGTATCTTCTTCATTTTTTTTATTGTAAATAAACGTATTACAGACGTCTTTTCCTCGCGTTTTATACTCAGGCGATGCAAAAAACTGCCATATCCGTTTATGAAAATTTAGTTCCTGGCCGAAAACCAGCCCAGATCCCAGTTATCCATCCAGCTTATTTCTGCACCCTCATCCTTTAACTGAACGGGCAGCCATATGTATCTGCTTTCTTTCAGGTTATCAGGAGTCCATATGTCGGCAAGAAATATAAACGCATTTTTCTTGCCCTGCACCGGAAGCACATATGTAGACTGCCCGCCGTAGGTTTTTGCAGCCCCTTCTCCTTTCAAAGGATCGCCGACCAACTCCCAGGGACCGAAAATATTTGAAGACACATGAAGCGAGGCTCTGTTCGGCGCCCAGCCTGTACATCCGCTCGTTATCAGGTAGTATTTATTATTGTACCTGAACAAAGCCGGGGCTTCCCGCTGCCGCCTGAATAATATAGTATCTTTTGTAGTAGAACTGAGAAAATCGTCCGACAGGCGGGCTACCCTCAGATCCATATTCTCGTCAGACGAATAGATATGATAAGCCGCTCCGTCATCATCTACAAACAGGTTCATATCCCTCGACATATTGCCGTTCGGCCTGAAACTGTTAATAAATTTATAGGGGCCTGTTACCCGGTCGCTCACAGCCACTCCCGCCCGCGCTGCAGCATAACCTTTTCCTTTCAGTTCAAGGTGGAACCACATTACATATTTACCTGTTGATTTATTATAGATCACTTTAGGCCTTTCCATCAGACATCCGTTCGTAATATCACTTTCAGTATCCTCAGACTGGGCAAGTGCCAGCCCTTCGAACTTCCAGTTATATAAATCGGCCGAAGAATAAACATTTACCCCTTCAGAGCCATGTTTGCCACGTTTTTCGCCAAACCAATAGTACTTTTTTCCGGAGTAAATAATACCGTTGCCATGTGCGTTGATAAGGTTACCCTCAGTATCATACCAGGGTTTCCCCGGACTGAACTGTTTTTGCTTGCCTTGTTTTACGGAGGCCGCCCCTCCTGCCTCATTATTTTTGATCTGTGCGGCCAGCGGTGCATGCATTCCTGATAACAACAGGCATGTTAATGCCGAGAAAAAAAAGGATTTCATATTATCTGATAGTTATGTGTCTGTGCGATGAAGAACTGTTGTAAACTTAAGACTATAAATGCCCGGTTGATAAAAGCATATTGATCTGAACTTTACCGTTTTTAACAAAAAGCCCTGTTCTTCCCTAATTTGAAGACCAGATCCCCCCTCCGGTAAGTCCATCCCTTCTCATTCCCTCTACAATAAGACAGTTATAAACATAGTCCCAGCTCGATGTTACCTCCGAATTCTGGTTAAGTCCATAGGGCCAGAAATGCTGTGTATCACCTTTGATCTGTGCCGCAGCGTCTGCTGTGATATACCTGAGAACCTGATTGGCATAAACACCCTGGTACACACCGTTAAGTATCAGATTATTTGTCCAGAAGCTGGTAGTGCCGTTACCGATCGTATGGTTCAGCTCGTGGAGCATGGTTCTGAGATTCTGGTAAGAAGAATTTGATCCAAAACGCATCCAACCTTCGCTATTGGCATCCGCAGTAGGCACATCAGGCACATAATTGAGGTAGACATGCCTTTTTGCCGACGTATAATTATTCAGATACCATACCGCGCTATCTATCGCAACCTGTAAACGGGAATAAGCCGCTGTCTCCTCAGCTGTCGGTGCGGCTGATTTATTAAATGTATACGTTATATTACCTTTTGCTATTGTTTTCAGGCTGAGCTCTTCACTGTAGCTAATACCGGAAGCATTAACAGCATAAGCCCGTAAATAATAAGTGGTCTTTTCTGCAAGGTTCTTTATCGTAACCCTGAACTTTCCTATACCCGCCCCTGCTGCCATTCTATTGCTGCCCACTGTCGGGGCGGCAGAAGTCGCCCAGCATATTCCTCTTTCCGTAATTGTTGCACCGCCGTCATTTTTTATCTCCGCATCACAACTGGCTAATGTAGACCCGGCAATGAAAAGCGGCGACAAGGCAAACTCAGCACCGGTAACTGCTGCTGTGGTAAACTGCAGCTCATTGCCATAATTTGTTCCACCAGCATTGGTGGCATACGACCTTACGTAGTATACGGAAGAAGCTTCCAGGCCGCTTATCGAAGTCGAAAACTCTCCGGAACCTTTAACAAGTGCCGCTTCTGCTTTATTACCGCTTATCGTAGGATTAACTGTTTTTGCCCAGCATACTCCTCTTGAAGTAACGGCGCCGCCGCCTGTACCAGATACCAGGGCTTCAACAGTCGCCGATGTGGTAGTTATAGCGGATACTCTGGTTGTCGACAGTGAAGCCAGGGCTACTGGCCCGGCAGTGCCGGTTACCGGTTCTTCCGGACTGCTCCCGCTTTTCTTACATCCGGTAAAACAAGCTATAATTATAAATATGGTCGGCAGACAAGAGTAAAAGATTCTGTTCATAAGATTCATGTGAAACGTACTCAAATCTATCTATGGCAGGCAATTAGCTATTGATAGATATTAACCAGTTCTAACATTAATTTATCAGCTGTTCCTATTTTCAAGCATGTTATTTAACCACAAACTGCTGACGCAGTGATCCGAGGCTGCCATTCATATCAGCCCCCTCGATAATAACCGTATACCTGCCGGGTTTATTCCGGTGATAAAAGTTGAAGCGGGCCTTTCCATTTGTATCCGAGATAATGGAGGGATCCCAGAAAACCAGGGGCTCATAACTTAAAGGCTTTTTATTTTCAGGAAGATACCTCGGATGATAGAACTTATGCGGAAAAGAAAAAGGTATGCTTCTTACGATCTGCATCCCGGAACGTTGTTTGATCATCGGCCCTTCCCCACCATAAGTAGTTATTTCCACATAAGCAATGTCTCCCGTCCTGAGCATCCCTGTCGTTCCTCCCGTACTGCTTATATTCGCAGCGCCTGCCTTGGGGCTGAACCAGCTGTCATATGCCTGAACAGTGGCAGGTGTATTCATAACTTCTATTCCTCTGACATTCCTAGCTTTAAAATCTGCAAGGAAATTGATCTCGGGCGACTGCTCGGCATAAAAAGGATCCGTTCCGTCAAACACCAGCCTCAACGGTTTATTACCGATAGCATAACTATACACGCCGGGGGCCCTGACCAGGCGGAAGTCCTTAATTCTTTTCTGAAGCAGTTCAAGCAATGTGATCTCGGGCGTTTGCAAAAGCTCAGTTTCATTAATAACCAGATCTGCGCGCCCGCCGAAATTGCGGTTCTTTGAACCCTTAATAATCTTTTTACCGGTAATCGCCACTTCCTCCAGAACATTATTTCCAGACAGGCCGGGTCCATGTCTCTTGAGAAAGGATGCTCTTTCGCTCTGCAGCTCTGCAATAGCAGAATCACTCAGCCATACCGGCGGCAAATTTTCCAGAACCTTATTACTTTGAAATATAGGATCCTCATCAACCCTGATCATAACGTTTGCATCTTTGCCTTTCTGATTCCTGGCTGTAAGTACAAAAGTTTCGTTGCTTGTAGGTGGAATGTTTTTAAAAAGAAAAGTGCCGTCGGCTGAGCTTAAGGTATCAAGATAAATTGCAGGCCGTTTACCATTCAAGGTAATAAGAGAATTGGCCAGTGGTTTATTATTGATGAGGCTGACAGATCTTCCGCTTATTGTAAACCCGTTTTCTGCTTTAAAACGCAGTTCAGGAGGCGGACCGAACAAGTCTTCGCGGTTATAGGCGGTCCAGCCCTGCGTGAGCATAAGCAGATCAAGCGCCTGTTCTGACCCTGCACTTCCCTGCAGGTAAAAAGCCGGATCTTCTATATTCCCTTTAATATCGCCCTGCATGAATATACCGGTCAGAATATTGGCCTGCATTTCCGGGACAGCCATAAGGCTGTCAGCAGTAACAGCCACTGAAAAACTGCTCTCCGGGAAACTTCCGTCAGTCTTTTTCACTTCGAGCTCCAGGCTGATGCTGTCTTTAAAAACAGATTCCGTTAATTTGAGTTCAAGTGCGTCTTTCCTGTCAATGTATACAGCGCGCTCGTTAAGCGGGTAAAATTTTGAATCCAAAAGCATAAAACGGGCCACACCTGTAGGGAACTGTGCTTTTGGAATCAGGGAGATTACATTATTTCTTTCTTTCAGATGAATTGCTGCAGCATAACAGACCACGCCCCTCGACTGCCCAATAAGGTAATACATATTCGTAACAGTCCCGGCGGAAAAGTTCAGTTCCACCTCCAGGGAATCCCCGGGCCTCCCGGTTACGCTTAAAGTCGTTCCGCCTTTTGCGGCCGCAGGTAAAGGTACTTTAGCCGAAGTATTGCCTGGAGCCGATAACAGGGCATAATATGTACGGCCTTCTTCGGGACTGAGATCAAAACTTCCCATTCCTTTACAAACAGACCTGAAGGGTACTACCGTCCTGTTCAGGTCATCCACAATTTTTCCGCTTACTGTTACTCCCATTCCTCCTGTCCCGATTGCTTTGAACGCCACGCGTGAAGCTAAACTGTTTACCAGGCCTCCCCCTTCAGGCATAAACTGAAGGTCTGCCGGGCTAGCCGGGTTTACCTTTGCTCGGGCCGTTCCATACGCCGTTCTAAGTGCCTGCTGCCCGTCGATATACAATCCTTTACTGAATACATAACTGCCTTTAAAATTTAGCATCCATTTAGTAAATGCCCGCAGTGTATAACGGCCTTCGGTGAATTCTGCAGGGTCGAGAGAAATATCGCCCCAGCTCAATCCTCCGATCATTGGAAATTTAAACCGCTTTACCGGGCTGTTATTTTCATCAGTAAGTTCAACATAAAGCACCCCGCTTTCAGAGGATCCGGAGAGCAGAGGATCCGTAAACAGGTAAGCCTTAAATCTTATCGTATCGGTAACAGAATAATACGGCCTGTCGAGATGCAGATACAGTTTTTCTGCTGGTTTCGCTTTCGACAGCGAATCAAATGCACTGATAACGGTCCGGATACGGTTCTCGCCCGGCACCTGTGCCATTACAGCCGAAAGCGATGAAAGGCTAAACAATAAAAAAGACAGATAAAGGTTTATAAATCCGGGCATATGCGCTTAGGTATAAATAAGATACAGGTACCTGCCCAAAAGCAAATACCTGTATGCTGTAATTAATTATGCTGATGAACCTTATTCTTTAAGGAAATCTATTCCCATCACTTTAAAATACGATCCCGTGTCGGCCATCGTAGCCACAAATCCCAAAGTAACCCGCGTGGTTTCCGTCAGCGTAAACTGGATCTTAGCCGTACCTCCCGGGCCGCTGTCTGCAAACACTCCGATCGGAGCATAAGCGATAGCCCTTGTTTTAACATCCGTTATGTCAGGCATTTCGTTTCCTACAGACACTGCAAAAAAGCGGGTATCCGCACTTACCGGACCGGAATAAATTCCGGTACATGTCAGTGTATATTTACCCGCCGGCAGGTTCGTAGACTGGTAGATCTTTCCGTTGGTTACTGCACGCAGTCCCCATCCTCCTTCAAAAGAAAGTACGAAGTTGGAACCACGCTTTTCATATCCCCCATAAGTATTATTCCCCGTATTTTTTACCTGTGCATTGGTAGTCCAGTCGGCAAGAACTCCCCATCGGCTGCCGTCCCAGCTGGAATACCTGAACGGGTTACCCATATTCTTGAAGTAAGTTATTGCCGGTGTTATGGTAACATAAGCCAGTTTAAAAGTGTCGACACTCAAGGTATCCGGGAGATACAGCGTGCGGTATTTAATGGCTGTACCCTGTTTATAACCCCGAAGTTTCGTTATGGTACTGTCTATCGCACTGGAAGCAGTTTTTTGCTGTCCCTCGGCATTTGTATATACCACCTCGGTTAGAACAGGCCCGCTGGTAAGATCCAGGCCGCCCCAGTTTACCGACACAATGTTAGTACTGGCGTCCAGCTCGGCCGACTTAACAGGTTTGTTGATCAGGTACGACTCATAGCGGGTACCATAAGCAATCCCCGAACTGTAAACGGTAATAGACTTGTTTCCTAATTTATCGAAAGTTACCAGCTCGAAACTATGCGGACCTTCGCTTACCGGCACAGAGAGGTTTAGCGTATCGACGTTAGCTGAACGTGTAACCGGCACTACTACTGAATCTGCGCGGCTGTCCCAATAGATCTTTAACGTGCTTACTTTCGGATCTGCTCTGAACAGTCCTGTAATTAGTACCCTGTTATGCCCTGAGTATACTTTTACGGAATCTATTTTCCCCGTATAAGAGGTCTCCCCCGCTGTAACATATTTTTTATAATCGTCCATCTTGCTGCATGCAGCCAGGATAACCAGGCCGAACAGCAGGAAAAGAATTATATACCTGTTATATCTGATTTTTTTCATCTCAATTGATCAATGTTGTCAAATTCTTAACGTGCGTCTCCGTAAAGCTGAACCTCCGCTATAGAAAAATAGGTCGTACCGCTCCAGTTTTTATTACATTTAATCCGGATATAGCGCCCTTTCGGTGCTTGTATATCAAAATCATAGCTGATACCGGCATTGGCATAATTATAATCTTCGGTAGTCTGCGTTCCCGTGGTCAGTATACCCGAAGGTTTGATCTGCTCAAACTCTCCCAGTTTATGCCAGTTGTTCCAGCTGCCGTCAGAGGGTGGATTATCGGAGGCCCATACCTCGAAATTCCGCATCGAACCGTTCATATAATACATACGGCCGGAATTGGTATATTCGGGATAGTCCCATATTACTATACGGCTTAATTTAGCCAGTTTCCCGGTATCGAAAGTGATCCATTGCGGAGTAGTTATCGTAGTGCTAGTGAGCGAAACGTTTGGCCATACCATCGTGTCATTATCCCATAATTTGGCGATCCCGGTACTCGCATAACCCTGCGGAGCATCTGTAGGCAGGTTATAGACCCTGTATCCCGACTTTGGAAGGACGCTTTCATACAGCGGAGTAAGCGTAGTTACAAGCGTATCGGTATAATTAAGCCAGCGGTCTCTTATGGTTATTGCAAAGGTCTCGGCATTAGGCTTCAGCCCCCTCACGTTTTGCTTAATAGCCTTTGCAGATGTATATATATTATCTATTGACGGCACCCACTCACCCAAAGAATCTACCATCACCTGTATGGTAAGATCCCTTTGAAGCTCATTGGCTGCCGAAATCTGTATCCCGCCTAAAGAAGGGATGGCGCTCATGCTCCGGTATACTGCCCAGATAGGATTTTCCATCGGTTTGATCTTAACATTTACCGGGGCCGAAGCAACCTCGCTCCGGTTTACAGAAAATAGCTGCACATTATATTCGATCGTATCAGCAAAACCTTCTACCTCCAGCGAGTTATTATAATAAGAAGATTTTACCTCCATTACTTTCCCGCTGGCGAGCGTATACACGGCCTTTACATATAACAGGTCCTGGTCTGACGGCAGAGTATACTGAATCAAAGCCTTTCCGGCCTGATTTTTAACGGATACATTGCTCACTACTCCCGGAGGTGTAGTGTTTTTTTCCAGGGGACTGCTTAAATCCTCTTTACACTGGCTAAGTACGGCCAGCAGCAAGAGGAAGAGGATGCCTGTTTTAATATTCTGAACTGTCTTCATATAAATACGTTTGATCTTATATTCTACCATCCCGGGTTCTGTACCAGATTGGGGTTCACTGTCATGTTATAGTTCCTGATCGGAGCAAAATAATCTCTCGGCGCAACGAAGGTCTGCGGATAGATCGACCGTATACGATAGTAATCGGCAGTGGCCGACTGGCGGATACTCCATCCGGTTATTGTCTGATTCATCGACTGCACCGCTTTTTTCCAGCGAAGCTGATCCCAGTAACGATTGCCTTCAAAAGCGAGCTCTATAGCTCGTTCCTGCTGGATAATATCCCTCAAGCCTTCTTTGGAATTAAATTTCGTCGGACTGGTAGAAAAGTTCGTCCATGATTCTTTCACGCCGGGAATACCGGCTCTGTTACGTATCAGATCCAGGTATTTGAACACCTCGTCAGACGGGCCGCTAAATTCATTCAAAGCCTCCGCATAAGCCAGGTAAATGTCTGGCAGACGGATTTCAGGCCATGGGTAAGTTTTATAAGTGGCCCCGCCGGAAGTGAATACCTGTTCGTAATTCACCAGTTTCTTTAAAAAATAACCGGTTTCATTGAACCAGCCGTAGTTGTTAGCACCGGCCAGCTGGGTTGCCTTGCCTTCCAGCACATAAGTACCTTCGTCTGTATTATTCGGGCTGTCGTATTTATACCATACGCCGCCATCGAATCCCAGATCGGCATAAAATCTCGGCTCGCGGTCAAAATTCAGGCGCGCTGTCTGGTAACCTTCTTTAATATTAAAACGTTCGGCCTTCACCGCTGTACGTACGGTATACTTATTGGTAAAATCCAGGGTTTTATCTTCAGTAATAGGTACGCCGTTACGGGTATAAAAAAGTTCGGCTATTTTGATCGGCGCCGCCAGATGTTCCCGGGCTACCGTGGTGGTAGGCGCAATCGTACTGGATGGTGTGGTGATCATGGCCATAGCATCCTGCTGTATTCCTGATGCCGTACTGTTAGGATTTGCCCAGATATGTTCAGAGACCCATCGCTCGTTAAATGAGTTACGGATGCTCAGCTGAGTTATGGTCGTATCAGACAGGTTCAGGTTCCCGTCTGTAAATGTATATAAACTTGCCCCCGATGCCTCTGCAGACTCAATAGCGGCTTTTGCTGCCTGGGCAGCCTTTTCCCATTTCTGGCTCTCATAAGTCTGGTTGAAAAACAAAGTACCGTCTACATTTCTGAAATTGGCATAGTCGGTATTTCCGTTAAACAGCGGACTTGCAGCCATCAGCAGCAGCTTAGCCTTAAGGGCCAGGGCAATAGGCTGGCTGATGCGCCCTAGTTCGTCCTGCGTATTTACAATCCTGGGCGGAAGCCGGCTGGCCGCAGAATCCAGTAAAGAAGAAATATAACTCACACATTCATCTACCGGCATACGTTTAACCCTTACCTCTTCGGCGTCTGCACTGATTGCAACGTTCTTGTCCATGATGGGAATCGGTCCGTACATCCTCAGGAGATAATAATGGTAATAAGCTTTCAGGAACATGGCTTCTCCCAGCCACCTTGAACGTTCATCGGCCTGCAGATCCCTCACCCTGCCCAGGTCCGAAACATTTTCAATAAAAGTATTACAGTTACGGATGCCGGTGAAGAGTTTGTAGCGGCCCGGCACGTCGCCGGGGTTTGCCCCGCGCATTCCATCCCATACGTTCATATAAGGGTTATTAGCGTTCTGCGCCCCACGGGCAATCTGCCAGGCATAAGCAATAAGCTCTCTCTGTTCTACAGGGATCCAGATCTCATCACCCGCAGTGAACCCGAGGTTAAATACCGGATTGCCGTCTTTAGGTAAAAAAGAATATAAACCGAAGAGATATTTTTCGGCCTCTACTCTAAGGTTAAATGCATTGTCTATAGTTGCTACATTATCAGGAATAATATCAAGATATTTTTTACACGCAGATACCGAGAACAGTATTACGCATAAACCTAATATGATTCTTATCTTATATTTCATCAGAATTTTTTTTAATGGTTAAAGCGATCACTATTATCAGAAAGACACATTGGCACCCAGGTTATATACAGTCTGGATGGGATAACCTAAACCCTGACCGCCCATTTCCGGGTCCCACATTTTGAACTTGCTGATCACAAACAGGTTGGCAGCATTAACATAGATTCGCATGTTGCCCAGGCCAAACCGCTTCCT
>Ga0265780_10004048_pt1 | contig 19061 bp, 13 predicted proteins | sample P1T30metagenome_FD_192432 | JGI IMG/M metagenome (GOLD analysis project Ga0265780, IMG submission 192432) | Plant litter microbial communities from East Loma Ridge, Irvine, California - P1 T30 | ecosystem: Environmental > Terrestrial > Plant litter > Unclassified | place: USA: California...
GCTTGCAGAAGCGATCAATTTGGAGACGGACATCACAAACAAGATATATGAGAACATCAAGAAGCTGACCTTGCAGCCATACCACTCCGTATGCGCAAAGGTCGTCAGCCTACCACGGGAACTCCGGAACCATATATATGGCTATATTTATCGAGGCACGTATGCGAACATCGGCTGGCCCAACCCACACGGCGTCATGAATATGCCATTGTTGCGCGGGTGAGTGCACAGAACTCCTAGTGACCTTCCCATCAACACGATGAAATTGTGGCTTGGAGATGTGCTCAGCTACGAGTTGATCGAGCACTGGTATTTCACAAGCAAGTTCAGATTCAGAACGGATATCAGCAAACTGACTGCCTGGTTGCGGGACGATAAGTGGAACTCGAACGTCCTACCGCATCGCTTCATCCAAGACGTTGGTCTCAGCCTGATACCGCCTAACCTACTGGGTACGCCATCTACACCCAGCGACGATCGGAGTGAACTGGGTAGATGGAGAGAAGACCTGAAATTGGTAGAAAGTGCGCTTCTCACACTGAGGCCAGGAGCCACCGTCACCATCACGCTAAGGACTGTTCGAACCAGAGACTCAGTCATGACCCTGGCTGAACTGCGATCCATGGCCGAAGAGTTGCAACAAACTGTGCAGCGCTTAGCGGAATATTTCCCCGCCTTTAAGCTTAGACTGCCTCGCACATCTTCTGATGTTCTCTCTACTTCAGCACCAAGCTCGGACGGTTGCTCACGCACGCAGAAAAGCGTAGCGTTTTCATGAACTGGAAAATGTTTACAGTAGAATCGCTATGCGCATTTTACTCACGGGTAATGATTCGCTGTGCATCATCGGCTGCGCTTGCTAACAACTTTATGTAGATAATCGAGCAAGAAGCAAGAGAACATACCGCGTGAGGATGCTGTTAGTCTATCTATCACGGCGAAAACGCATAGATCGTTTCCATTTGTAATTTCATTTTTGTGGCTATTCTAGTACAGCCAAGTTACCGCAGGGTCTCAGTAGAGCAGTGTTCGCATCCACGGCTACAAACGCACAATCAACTTGTTCGTGGCGTTGAAGTCCGGCACAAGCTTGTCTCAGAGCGCTCAAATCAATTCATTTCCACCGCAATGACCTAAATGGGACAATGACGACAGAAGCAACATGTAGCAAACGGGCATTTACAGTAGCACCTTCGCAGATGGTTGGCCAGTGACGTCGCGCACTGCTCATTTTGCGCACCTTTCAATGTGCAATATCAGCGCTTTCCTATGTTTCGTGTCAGACCCCAATGTGGCTTGCTATTGAACCAGTTGCCGCTGGAACATAGCGAAACGACATGGGCAGTTCCCGTCCGCAATGCAGGCAGCCGCGAACTATCCGTAATTGTGTACACACACTACAAACGTAGATAGCGCCCAACACGTCCATCCCATCACTCTTTGACATTTCTATTTATTATTGAACCTATAAGATGGGTATTCGAGAACCGGTGGGAATATACTCGGTCACAGATGGTCCAAAAACCGAAGAGTGAAAGAGCACCTTCACCTTGAGCGGCCGACAAATTTTCACGCAGGCCTCCATTCCGCCCAACAACTACTCCGAAATCATCATACGGGATCCTCGACCCGAGAACCTTCACAACACTCGTTCAACCGGTTCAGGACCGCTCAACAACAACGCTCTCTAATCATGGCCCGCGCAGAAGCACACAAGTTCAAAGGCAAGGAAGAACATCTCATATTTGTCAAAAATGTCCCCGCGTACATGGCGCATAGATCTATACCGGACTTGTACAAGCAGTACGAGCCAGTGCGATTCAAGAACGTCTATCCTCACAGCAACATCACTACCGTCGTGGTCGGCTTTCGAACTCACGATGAGGCGGTCTATGCACAACAACAAACAGATGGAGTGCGCCTTGAAAGCGTGGTTCTGCGTGTCGAAATGTACAACAAGCATCGATCGGTACGCTACCTACAGGAAGTACGCACAAAAGGTCAGCCACTGGGCGCCACATACGACGACTTCGAGGAGGACCAGGAGGAAGAAGACGAAGAGCCAGAGCCAGAGTATGTCTTGCCATTCGGACCTACAAAGGAAGAGACAGCAGGCGTACCGAAGACATGGGCCAGAATTGCCGGAAAAGATCCCGCAACGAATGGCATGATGCCCCTACCGCCTCCACCTACCGCGTTCCGTGTGCGACACCCACACTCGGTCCCACCCTCAGTCAACTCTACCGCAAAGTCTACGCCAACTTTCGCTGTCGCCGTCCCCCACATCGCCGCCCTCCGCAAGACTGACGAAACTGACTCGGAAGTCACGACGACGGACTCGCTTCCAGAGACGGACTCGCTTCCAGAACAACCACCGGAGACTCAACCCTTCGGAGTCGCAGGCTCTGGAGGCGTCGTGGAAGACGAGAAGAAGACCAAGATACATGCGGCCCCGACGAAGGTGGCAATGCCGGTGCGTACTAGCATCCTCGCAGACTGGGAGCCTATCGATTCGACTCAGCGAGTAGCCCAGGGTCATTGTAGGGGCTGCTCGTTCTGTAAGATGCGCGAGCGCAGCAAGGTGGAGAAGAGGGATCAAGAATCGCATCCGTCGAAGTTTCTTTGAACGCGTTTCTCAGATTGGCTAGAGTATTGAGGACAATGGATTGAAATCCATGCCAATGAGGCAGTAATGATTGAAAAACACCACTCCATGCACTGTGATGTGTTCTATGGTCTTAGCATGAGACGGTTTCAAGGACTTGAAGGCTTCTCATGTAGACCTTCTGTGCGATGGAGATCGAACACTGCCCCTAGTTCCATCATCTCCCAGTATCATGTGCTGCCACAATCCTCCCAATCATTCTCAGCGCTATAGGTGAAATGTTCAGCTGTCCAATCATCCTGAGAAGTGCGATTCAACACTCACTCGATCAATATGTCAGGTCATCGTAGGTTCTTGAACTTGATTTAGCTCGCCGCTGTTGTTGAATTTTCGCTTGCCTTAGAATTCAAGAGCGCCTATAATGGTGCGACCAAATATCGTTGCTGCCTTGACTTGTCCCACTGCTTTGACCTCTAATCGCGCCTCACGTGACGAAGCGTATTCTTGGACGAGGCCCGCATGACTATTTAAGCACCCATCTTCGTTCCCAAATTCAACCAGCCCTCCAAGTTCAACCACTAAGTTTTTGTAATACCCACATCCTCAGCAATAATGTCCGACACATCCAACTCTAGCAACTCTTCCGACGACGCCGAGGACATCTCGAGCAGGGTTTCCGCCAACGTTGCCAAGAAGCTGTTCCAGTATCTTTCCAACTCAACCTTCGCCTGCGGTGGGACTGTGAAGACCTCCCCACCAGGTGTGTCAATTACAGAGACTGCCAATGCTGACACGGACGCTCTCAAGCCGGACATCGTTGAGGAAGCCTTAATCGAGTCTGTCACCATCCGCTGGGACTCGACTACATCTATCGAGAAGCTCGTCCTTCCTTTGGTCGTTGGCGGCAAGACCAAGGAGTCTTCACCGGTCGCGAAACTTGTGGCAGGAACTCAACCAGCCAGCTTCGGTCTCCAGGGCAAGGACGTCATTGATGAGTCGTACCGCAAGGCGTCGAAGCTCGACACGTCTGCTTTCTCGACCAACTTCTGCCCGTATACAACCGGTATCATCGACGTCATTGGACAGACCTTGCTTCCAAAGCTTCCTAGCTCAGTTCAGGGCATTCGAGCCGAGCTGTACAAGCTCAACGTGAGTGATGGTCCATACTCCGATGATGGCGGTACATCACTGACCAAACATAGATCTACCAAGCTCCCTCTGGATTCTTCAAGGCTCACGTGGACACTCCGCGCTCAGAGCTTCAGTTCGGATCGCTCGTGGTGTGTCTCCCGTGTGACCATGAAGGCGGCCAGCTCGTTGTGCGGCACCAGGGTCAGACTACAACCTTTGACTGGTCTGGTTCTAGCAACGATATCAAGTGGGCTGCCTTTTACAGTGACTGCGAGCACGAGGTTCTTGAGGTGACTTCAGGTCATCGCATCACCCTGACGTACAACCTCTACATGCGCCGTGGCCTTGGGGAGATCGCGGGCTTGAGCCAGACCCTAGATGCTCAGCAGCTGCCAGCCTACAAGGAGATCAAGGATGCTCTTGCACACCCCGAGTTCATGACTGAGGGTAAAAGTGCCTTTCCCTATCCGGGCTTTATATACTGACTGTTTGTAGGAGGCATGTTAGGCAAGTACTGCAGCCACGCATACGCCCATGCCGTCAAGAATGCTGAGTCGGTATTTCCGTCCGTCCTGAAGGGATCCGACATGGTCGCATACGAGGTCTTCCGCTCCTTGGGCGTGAAGGTTTTGGTGCGTCCTGTGATTGAACACATCAGCAAGCATCTGTGCCACGAGGACATGAGCGACATGGGCAAGCCCGAACTCTTCACCCATAACCACATCGGCAAGAAGCTTTCTGCTCCCATCAATACCAACACTGAGTGGGGCGAGGATGGTGACGTCGTGGACGTGTACCAAGCTTATCCCAACACCCTGATGAAGGTGACCTGGATGAATGCGCCTGTGCAGGGAAATCAGAACATGCAATTCGCCTACCTGATTGTAAGCTATATACGCTGCTTGATGACTGACTGAAACTGACAAGACTTGCGCAGTACGGTAATCAGGCTGAGGCCGACTTCGAGTACAGCTTCTGTGCCCTTCTCTTCGAGATCCCGTCATACATGGAGCGCGTCAAGGTATTTTGCAGATGGGATGGTGGGATTGATAACAGCTAACGTCCGGATAGCTTGCAGAGAAGCACGGATACTCCTTCTAGGTGACTCAGGGTTGCTTATGTAGTGGTGCATCGTCGATCGGGGGTCGTCTTTGGCTCTTTGACTGCAGAATTGGAGTCAAGTGTCGGGCACTGATGTACAGACTGTGCTTAGGAACACGCGAGTGGCTATAATAGCTGTGCTCAATGTGCGGGTGAAGACAGATATGACTAGAAATGTGAAGATAATGTCTCCTAACTTTAATCATGATTGTTCAGTAGACCCTAGCAAGCGGCCTGCATGTATTGATTGATCCCGGGGTATGAGATATTACTTCTTCCAGTATTGAAGTAATTGCGGCTACCATGTGGATCAAGCAGTTGGCATTCGAAAAACACGGAAAGTTAGAACACGAACAAAGATCTTACGAACATGCAACGAAGATGTAGACTGAGAGAGTCTAGTCAATGAGCCATGTAGAAAGCAAGAATACCTAGGTGCCACGTCGCGTCAAGCGCATGCTACCGTATTATCTGACGTTAAAGACTCTTAGGCTAAGGATAGAGGTCGTTAGCTATTAGGTATTAGACTAATTAGCGAAACGTGAAACGCTACTAGGGATGCCTTCAAGGTCTGAGGAGCTGATATGATAGGATCGCTCATGCTAGCCTGTGAGTCTTCAACATCAGATGATACGGTACATCGCAACACCCACCTGCAACACCAAGAATCGCACGCGACATCCCAAGTATCATGAAAAACTTGAGTGCATGCTTGGTAGGACATTTGCGTTTCAGCACGCAACCAACCGATCGATGGCTGAGCAATAAGAGGAAGCAGCCCTGCAAGTTCTGCTGTTGGTGGCGCTCCTTCATGGGGTATCGTTAGCCGCGGACCGGAGTGTCAGACACTTCAGCTCTGGCTCGAGCCGTAAGAATCCTGCAGGAATGCTACCCGATGCGTATGATATCATCGAACATATAGTTCCCAATATCGTTCGGCTGAGAGGGCATGACACTAACAACGATCGGTCTTGTTGAGGAAATTGGATAGAGAGCGAAAAGCACCGGGGGAAAGTGTTGGAAGTGGGAGTATGGAATGAGATCGAATTGTTGTGAATACGTCAATTACAATTTGAAGTTCTTGTGGAATACCTATCATCGTACACTAATCACCGAAGAAACGCTCGTCCAAACACGATCAATTCATCATCATTTCCCCGTCCCCAACTCCGCTCTCACGTAATCCCCATTCGGCGCCTCCGCAGCAGGCGATTCCACCTCATACGCCTTTTGTGCGGGGTACTGTCCGTTGGCCGCCATGCCCGTTTCTGGCAAGCCGCCATGCCCTCTGTACGCATAGTGTGACGCATTCTTTCTCCTCAACTTCAAGACCAGCCATGCAATGACCGCTAGCGCGATAGCTAGAGCGATTCCCAGTGGTACACCGACTTTGACGCCGATGTTGTTGTCGCTGTTGGATGATGATGCGGAGGGGTTAGACGGTGCGAATGGAGACGCTGATGAAGATGGAGATGAAGAAGGGTCGGCGAAGGCGGTGAGGGCGCTGGAGGAAGAGATTGCGGGTGTTTGGGCTGAAGATGCAGCTGATGTTGCGACGCCTTGGGCGGATACCATTGCTGTTGAAACAACGTTCATCTGCGCGATGGTGTAGACGACCGGATCCGGTGCGTTGAAAGTAAGATCGGATTGACTGCAGCATGTGGTGTTGATGATTGTGTTGGTGTTCATTGGTCCAGTGGGACAGCAGTACGAGTCCTTTTGGAGACAGTAGTATATGCCATGAGTTAAAGGTCCACCTGGATTATGTTAGCTGAATGTCCACAATCGCTGTCCTTGCGATTCGAATTACCTGATCCTTCACAGTGCTTTGGACATGCCGGGTCGTTCCATGTGGGGTCTGTACATCCGTTTCTCCAGAAAATGTTTGCCTTGCGCTGGTTGTCCAGTTGGCTTTGGCACATGCCATTTGAGAGACAGTTATCGCCTGGCGCGCAGCATGCTGTGTTCTCTCCATTGGCTGCCGCTGTCGCATTACAAGGGATGTATCGATCGAAGTTTGCATAGGGTTGTCCATCGAGAGCATAGCATCTGGAAGTCATTCTGGGTCACAAGGCAGAGGATGGTGATGTGCAAGGCGTGCAGTGAACGGCGGAGGGAATTGCGAATACCAACAATTTAGGTCGCATGGGAGCAACCGCACTACAAACTTTGGTCGGCGATTAACATGATTCAACCTGCGAAAAGGTTCCACCCGTTCTTGCTCAGTCTTTGCGACCCTGAAAATTGGAGCCGTACTGCAAGGATCATCAGATTGCGACGGGAGGCCTGATTCTTGGCATCGTACATGAAATGCCCACGTGCTGGCACATATCGGGATGGGTAGCCAACGCTGGAACCCGAGAATCTTGTTCAACACTGAAATCCACAGTTAGGCAGTGGTTGGTGTAAGAGAAGGGTGCATGTTGTTGGTCGCCGTCCAGAGAGGGGGCTGAGGGGAAGGGCCGAGCGTGACTTCCCCACTAAGTTAGTGACTACAGCACTTAACCACCTGCATTTCCAGTGGAACACTCAATCATGCACCAAGACACCACAACACTGCGACCACACGTCTGATTCGATCAACACTGAGACTATCTGATACAGGCTTTCATAGAACAGTTTAGCATCTTGGGGCCCTTTATTCCCGTGTATCTATGGATGGCTTTCGGTCCTGAAACGAGCGGCAGGAAAGGCTGCTTTGGCGCTGTTACCGTTAGGCTGCGGGTGCGGTACGGGGGTACAAAAGGTCTGAGCACGTTTCCCGTACACGCACTTCCCTCCAGGCACAGATCTTATCTTGATATGGGGCATTACGCGCCCGGAACTCCAGATGCCTGGGGTCTGGACTCACACTTTCGATCGGTCCGAAGTTACCAAAATCTTGATATGGTTATCTTTGTGCTGCACCAATTCTTCGAAGCCCGACTGTACGATGTCGTCAAGGTGGATGCGGGAGGTAACCATGGTCTCGAAACCCGTGAATTTGCCTGCTGCTGTTAGCTTACCTAGCCCCTATCATTACATTCCTACTGACCTGCTACAAAGGCATCCACGGTTGCTTTGAAATCATTGTCAGTGTATGCTAGTGCGCTCTTCATCGTGGTCTCCTTGAGAATGTAGCCGGCGAAAGGGACGATCATCTAGAAGGTGTCAGTAGCCAGGACACGATCTTGGTAGCTGACTCACTGGTGTGGACCACACTGCGACATTCATGTACAGCCCGCGATACCTCAAAGCATCGAAGCCTGCATCTAAGCCCTTCTGTGCACCCGCACAGTCGAACGCAACATCGGCACCTTCACCAGCTGTTAACTCACGGCACCTGTCCCCGACATTTTCTTGGATGGGATTGAAGACAGCATCGGCAATCTGATGGTTCTGGACCGCCCGCGCGGAACTCGGCTCCGACACTAAGATTCGCTTGCATCCATGAGCTCGTAGAACCAAGGCGCAGGCGATACCGACAGGACCACCACCGAGGATCAAAGAAGTTTTGTTCGACCAGTCTGAGATGTCGCAGCTCGAGATGGCGTGCCATGCTACGGCCAGAGGCTCAATGAGTGCGGCAAGACTCAGGTCAACATGGTGTGGGAGCGGGTAGCAGAGCTTCGCGTCGACAGTGACGAATTCAGAGAAGCCGCCACCTGTGCCAGAGAGACCTTTGAAACCTAGAGTTGAGCATCCGTGAGTACTACCAACGGCGCACCTCGAGCACTTGCTACAGTAGATGCGTGGATCAACCATAACCGGCTGACCAGGCTCGAGCCCTGATCCCACGGGCGCGCTCACGATACGGCCCGCGAACTCATGACCCATGGTTATCGGCAGAACATCTCCTGTTGCTGGATGAGGACGATCTGGTGGTGGTATAGCAAGTGGACCTGAAGTGTGAGTTGATCTCTACATTAACAAGGCACCTCCCGAATACTCGGATTACCTTTCTGATACTCGTGGAGGTCGCTGCCACATATACCGCACCACTCGACTGCTACCACGGCTTCGTTTTCTTTGGCTTCTGGCTTAGGTACGTCGACGACACGAATGTCGGCCCGACCAAAGAATTGTGCCGCTTTCATGATTAAGAGGTTGCCGGGCTATATTTAGTTCTAGAGAAGAGTTTCAGAGAAGATGTTTCACGATGTCGAGGCAATCGAAATTGTATTGATCGAGAGAATATATATTGCGGGAATCTGACTCTTTATAAGCAAGTCAGTGAGGCTTGGAACGTATACACAATATCCGGCTGTTCCGCGTTGCTGCGCGGGGAACTATCCCTTCCATTACTGCCGAGTATCAATGCGGGCCTCCCAAGTGTGACCGTATACGAGTGATTAGTGATTCTTGCTCATAAGCATAAGTTTGTAGGATCGGGTTGACTTTTTTAGCAAGGATAACATTGGTACTTCAAGGCGATGACATGTGGGCGAAAGCATCGTCGCTGTTCATAGCATTGCATGATATTCGATGCAAGATGTACGCTTTAATGCGTGTTCTAAAATCCGCAGCGAAGGTAGTCTGATGCAAATACTAGCGCTGAGTATGCTCGACATTAAAGCGGGAAACTGCCCCTCAGTTACACCAAACCGAATATGGAGTAGCGTACATGTCACATAGCTCCAACGAACACCATCTCTCTTTCACACAACATTCGCGCTACCACATATCCCTGCTATAACATTCACTATTCTATACCACACTATCGATTACTAGCATGCAAAAGTCACGATGGGCTCCAAAGGCAGAAGAGGCAGAGGCGCCCCAAATATCTACTGAAAAATCAGCTCTACCAGAAACAACTGCGAATGCGACTTCTCAACCACCACCCGAACCAGCAGCCGTACAATATACTGCCCCTGTACGTCACTAGCCCCGTTTTTATATCCCCAAGATAATACATGTTCCGTCTTCCTGTGGCCAAACTAATACGCGCATAGACTGTCAGCATGTCCTACGAACCAGCCTACGATGACCCGTCCATAGACCCTTTCGCACAAACTGCGAGCACTGACGACCTCTTCTTCGACGATGATATAACGCCAATAGCCGAACCTGTGGTGGAGCAGAATCCCTTGGAACTACAAGTCATCGACGCCGAGTACCTACCAGAGGACATAGCACCACCAACCGCTCCCCAAGCACACTTGGCGCCACATGTACCCCAAGGACCGCGTAATCCTGAAAGGGGAGGTCGCGGGCGCGGAAGAGGAAGAGGCTCAAGGCGGGGTAGAGGTGGTGGTGGAGGTGGACACGTTGGAGATATTCGAGAGCTCGAGAAGAAGGAGAAGGAACAGGAGCAGGCAAAGGTAGCCAAAGAAGCAGAGCTAGCATCAACACCTGTGCCAGCTACTGCGTCAGAGACATCCGCTCCCACAGAAGACAACGACACCTCCGCTACCCCAGACGCGCCCACCGAGCCCAAAGACAAACCCACCCACTCTGTCCGCGGAGACAGGGCGTTGACAGGCGGCCCCGCCCGCACGCGCCTCACCGAAGCCCAACTCTCCGCCAAACTCGCCTCGATGCGCTCCAAGAACGCCGCCCTACAAACCGCGCACGCGCGCGCCGAAGCCGACCTCGCAAACTTCGAAGCGCGCGAAGCCGTGCTCAAGAAAAAGGACGTCGAGCGCAAAAAGGTCCTCGCGGAGAAGCAAAAGGCCGAGCGCCAGAATCGGCAGCAGATGATGGGCGAGCGCGAGAAGAATCGTCTTAGGAAATTGAATGCGCAAGGCGGGCGGGAGTGGGACTTTGAGAAGGAGGAGGGTTTCACGGGCACCGGGGAGGAGAAGAGGCGGGGCGCGGCGAGGGGCGCGCATGGCGGGATTGTCGGGTCGAGACACGTCGAGGAGGTATCGGCAGAACAGGTGGAAGATGCAGGCAACCAAAACTACGCAAGAGGACGGGGTCGCGGGCGCGGCGGTCGAGGAGGCAGAGGTGCACACGACGGCTCAAGACCGGCGGAGCATAAGAAGCGCGGCGAACAACATCCGCCATCCGCATCCGACTTTCCCGAACTGCCCTCCGCCAGCGTCGAGAAGAACGGGGACGCCCCCAAGACTCTCGACTTCCCGGTTAAAGGAAAGGCGGCGGAGGCTGAGGCCAGGGAGGAGCGGCCGGTGGTCAAGACGGAGGATTCGTTTGGCTTGCCGTCGCCGATGGCGAAGGGGCAGAGTTGGGCTGATGATGTGTAGACGAGAGGAGTTTATGGACTTGAGGGCCTGGATTTTGGGATAACGACTTGGATATCAACGCTGCTTGCCATGGGGAATGGGAATGTAGGGGACGCATGAACTCTAGACGCCTGACTTGATTTCGGAATTGACAAGCCCATGTGAATCGAGTCGTACAATTACAGAAATGAAGAATATTCTTGCAATGTTGGAGGACTCGAATGTGTTTGCTTTTGATGCAGCTATGTCGTCTGGTTACATAACATGCACTTGGTTTGATGAATGAAATGGAAAAGACCAAGCAAGAGTGCCGACAATACAAAGCTCATCATCTTCATGACTTTGTTCGATTAATACATACATACACTATTATCCAGCAGGAAAAAGTTTCCCACTGTCATATGGTTATCTCCCTACGATCCAGAACCCGCAAAGCCCCATCAGCTCAGCTCAGCTCAGCTCGACATGAAAAACGCCCCCATCATCTTTTGTCCAATCAAGAAAAACCCCTCTCAGTCATCGAAGGAGAAGAAGAGCGCCCGCTATGACCAAAGACGAAGTATAAGAAAGCTACTGTGTCGTCCGCAGGTCCAGTGGCGCAAGCCTGGGAAAGCTGTGGAACACTGGGTAGCCTGCATGGGAGACGGAGCATTAGCAAGCTCGTAGAAAGTGGGTATCAGAGAGTGGGTATGGCGGGGAGGAGAGAGTTCATGGTGTCTATGACTCGCCTCCCGTTGATGCAGCTGGTGCACCTTCCGCGCCACCTCTGAATGAGCCCCTTCCGCCTCGGCCGGCACCACGTGCGCCACGCTCGCCGCCTCGAGATCCGCGAGGTGCGCCGCCACGGCCTCCACGACCGCCGCGTCCACCTTCGCTGTCTGAGGCACCTCCGCTTCGGTAGCCGCCGCTCTGGACGCCACCGCGGGTGCTTGCCTGCCAGCTGCCAGCTCCGAACCTCTGACCTCCGTTGGCAGGACCACGCTCGTTGTAGACCTTGACACTCGGCTTGTCGGGTCCGCCACGGGCATTCCTAACCTCGTCTCCAACACGGCGGAGGGCAGCTTGCATGTCGGTGGTGGTGGCGAAATGAGCAACGAAGAAGTGCTTGATCTTCTCCATCTTCTCAATCTTCGAACGGTCCTCTTCTGCGAGAAGATTCTTCGCCTCTTCCTCGTCCTTGACACCAGAGATGAACAGACCTTTGCTGTCCTTGCGCTCGACATGCTCACGCGGTGCGGGGGAAGCCGGGCCCTTCTCAGGCGCAGAAGTGCCGTTGGGCTTGACTTCACTCGGGATAGCCTTCTCGGCAGCGGCATTTGCAGGGGCGCCATGGCTGGGCTGAGGTGTGGCGGCTTTGGAAGTGTCCTTGGGCACCGCGGGTGCAGGAGATGGGCCAGTTCGAGCAGGTTGGGCGGCCTTGATCTGCTGGGGTACTGGGGGTGTCGCAACAGCTGGGCGCGGCTGTTGAGCGCTGCCTGGTGGGCCACCGGAACGTCCCTGAGCTGGAGATGGGCCAGCTGGGCTAGGTGCAGAAGCTGGGGGAATAGTGTTGGTGTTCGCCTGAGCAGGCTGGTTACCCTGGCCTGGCATGGCCTTGCCACCACGGTGGGCAAAGTTGAAGCCCTGAGCCCTCATCTCGGTACCGATCCTGCCATTGTCGATATCGAGCACGAGCCAGCCGTAAGCAGCATCTGCCAAGTTGAAGTTCCACATGTTCTTGAAAGCACTCTCATCGATGATGCCGCTCTGGGGACCGGGAGCTGGGCCACCAAAGGGGTTGCCGCCGTTCGCAACGGTAGGCATCTTGTTCACGATGTCGAGAGCTAGGGCAAGGAGGCGCTGCTGCGAATCGCTGTCGGAGACTGCGGGCTCGACCTCGGTCTTGACTGTCTCCCAGACATCGTTGAAGGAAGCTTTGGAGGCTGCAAGCTTGCCGCGGTAGTGGTCCAGGGTGGGGTTGACGCTGAACTCGTTGTAGGAGCTGCCATAGCGGAAATGAAGACCGGCGGACACGGAGAAGTCGGCTTTCAGCGTGACAGACAGCTGGTTGAGCAGGCCTTCACGGGCGGGCGATGCGTGGGTGACAAAGATGCGGGTCTCGGTAGGGTCGTATACGCGGTTGGCCGTGTCCACAAGCTCTCCCATCTGCAACAGTGTTGTCCACATAGTGCCCTGGCCGCCGGCAATCGTCGTCCTGCCCTCGCCATTGTCGAACAGCTTGTGCATAACAACAGCGCCACCGAGACCGAGCAGACGTAGCTTGACACCGCCTACATCGAGCAGCCGCGAGTGGGCCTCATCGATGATGTGCAGGTTGTCGACCTTGTACTCTCCGGACCGCAGCTTCTCCAGCACTTGGACATCTTCACATGCTCCCCACACGGTGTACACGGGCACATTCAGTGTGTATGTCTTGTTGAGGAAGAGCGGGAGTTCTGAAAGTGGCAGGTGCTCTCGCGCAAAGCGCTCCTTGATTGGCGGCTGCGGCGGGGCCTGGGCGATGGAACGTTTGACGCTATCGGTAAGTAGGGGCGAGTATTGTGCGACGTGCTTGAGGGTCCTGCGCCTGTTAGCGACTGTACTTGTGTTTGTATGCGGGGCTACTCACTTGTCTGCGATACGGTCAAGCGAGCGGTCATCGTAGAAGCCAAAGTCGCCCGTGTGGATGATGTAGTTTGCGCGTGCGTCTGCGGCGAGCTGGTTCAGCGATTGCAGATTTCCTATTGGGCATCAGTTTGTTGTATCCATCGTGATGTGTTCAATGCGTCTCACCTCGCACATCAGCGATACATAGTACCCTGACGCTGCCTTGCTGAATCACGCGGCCCTGGTTGGGGAGGAGCGGGACAGCTCCGGGCGCGGGACCTGATGGAGCGGGCGCACCGCCGTTGGGGAGGTAGTTGCCTGGGTATGGGCGCGGCTGGTTGGGTGCTTGCTGGGAGCAGTCAGTATGGAGCCACATAGAGGCGAAAGGTGAGGCGAATGAATTGCTCAACGTACTGAAGCCATAGAGTCGGAGGCGGATGTGTCAGAGAAAGAGCCAGGTAGTCACGTCGAGTGGCGCGGTGTATCGGCAAAAGGACTGTGGGGGGTATCTAAAGTCGGGTGGAATTCCAGCGTGTATGGAGCCTCCTCGTTTGTGATGGCGGTGACAAGTTTATGCTGGTCGATTGTCTGTCGCTCCTGCCTGTGTTTTATGAGCACGGACACATAATCGCGCTACTAGTGCCCAGGCGTGGCTAGACTCTAGTACGTCTCTACACCCTTCATCTGTTCTTCCATCAACAGCCCTCCACGTCTCTCTTCCCCTCAAAAATGCTTCTAGTCATTAGGAAGCTCATCAATGTCACGTTCAGATACTCGCCGTGTTCAATGGCTGATACGACACCGCGACGCGTGCTCGCACGACCTCCACGATGGCCATACTCTCCGCCAGCAGTTTCTTCGCCCACACATTAGACCACATCTCTTCCTTTTCAAGACGATGACCAGATCTTGGCAATGATCTCACCTAAGGCCATTCGCGAGAATGCTCCGCTACGCTAGTCCAGACGCAATCGCGATGAGACTTTCAAAGGTCCCACGGCATACTCTGTGCAGACTTCGATATTTCGCTCACGGCATATCTTCTGGGTCTGTATTGCTGCATATAGCATTGGCCCATTGAGAAAGCTAGGCTTGCAGTTACTCCGATCTGTCACTCGATATGACGAGCAGCTAGCAGCAGATAACGCGTCTTTGATGCTTCTCGGCCCAGAGTATGCACGGTCTGTCCCACCCGCGGAAAGGACATGCAATCCTACGCGTGGAAGAGCAATTGATTCTATCAACTGAGAAGTTTACAAACCATATCGCCGCTGGTGCTGTCTGCGGCGGCTGGTGGATATGATTGGCTTTTCTCGAGTCGCCCGCTTTCGGTTAGTTGGACCCTTCCGCTAGCCGCTTCCCCACTTCAACTTTTTTTTCGAGCTCGCTTTCTTCGCCTGTCAAAAACTCTGATCATTCCGCTGTTCTGCGACTGATCAGTTTGTGGCTTGCTTCTACATTCGAACCACTGTGAAAGCAAAGTCATGGACGAGCAAGAGTTTGTAAATCTGCTCGAGGGCCTGCTGCAGCGTAAGTCAACCAAAGCCACCCCGCCGCACAGTACTGACAGAACACAGCCGACACGGACCGCGTCAAGTCTGCGACCGCTACCCTCAACAAGCAATACTACAGCTCGCCCGCGTCTCTCAATGCGCTCCTTCAGATCCTGTGCCAGCACCCGAAGCCAGAGTTGCGCCAGCTTGCTGCCGTCGAGGCGAGGAAGCTTGTAACCAAGCATTGGGCCAACCTGCCTGCGGACCAGAAGAGCTCCCTCCGCAACCAGCTGTTTCAATTCACCTTGAACGAGGACCACACCCTGACCAGACACTCTGCTGCCCGCGTCATTGCCGCAATTGCATCTCAGGACTTCGAGGATGGAGAGTGGGCTGACCTGCCCGGCTACCTTCACCAGGCTGCCACCAGCCAGACTGCGCGACATAGGGAGGTTGGCACATACATCATCTGGACGACTCTCGAGTCGACCGGCGATGCCTTCCCCGGCAAGTCGACGGATCTCTACAAGCTCTTCCAGACCACCATTCAAGACCCCGAGAGCGCCGAGGTTCGCATCAACACCCTCTTGGGTTTGAGCCGCCTGGCCATGCTCCTGGAGCCGGAGGAAGACCCCAAGGCCCTTGCTCTTTTCCAGGAAGCTATCCCTGGCATGGTCACTGTGCTCAAGGCTACTGTCGATGAGGGTGACGAGGACCGCGCGATGCAGGCCTTTGAGGTTTTCCAAACACTCCTGGGCTGCGAATCTGCTCTGCTTGCCAAGCACTTTGGCGACCTGATCAAGTTCATGTTGGAGCTCTCTTCTTCCACCAACGTCGAGGAGGACTACCGATCGCAAGCGATTGCCTTCCTCATGCAGTGCGTCCGGTACAGAAAGCTCAAGGTCCAGGCCCTGAGGATTGGTGAGGAGCTCACACTCAAGGCCCTTCATATCGTCACAGAGCTCGGCGACATGTCTAGCGAGGACGAAGACGTTACACCTGCCCGCTCAGCCCTTGGTCTGCTCGACATCCTGGCCTCCAGTCTGCCTCCCTCGCAGGTTGTCATTCCTCTGCTGAAGAACCTTGGCAGCTATTTCTCATCACAGAACCCCGACTACCGCCAGGCTGGTATCCTTGCTCTCGGTATGTGCGTTGAGGGCGCGCCAGACTTCATCGCGACCCAGCTCCACGAGATCCTTCCCATGGTTCTGCACCTTCTCGAGGACCCCGAGCTCAAGGTCCGTGCTGCTGCCCTTAACGGTGTAGCTCGTCTCGCCGACGACCTTGCCGAGGATGTTGGCAAGGAGCATGCCCGTCTCATTCCTGCCATGATCAAGAACTTCGATCTTGCTGCCGCCAATGTGCAGAACGCCGAAGACGAGCACAACATGCAAATCATTCGTGGCAGCTGCCACGCCATCGATTCTCTCATTGAGGGTCTCGAGCCTGAGGACGCCGGACGCTATGTACCTGAGCTCATCCCTCGCTTCAGCAAGCTGTTCCACCACGAGGATCTGAAGGTCAAGAGCGCTGCCATTGGAGCTGTCGGTTCAATCGCATCGGCCGCTGAGCAGGCTTTCCTTCCGTTCTTCGAGCAGACCATGGCCGAACTCTCCCCATACGTCCGAATCAAGGACAGCCAGGACGAGCTCGACCTCCGTGGCGTCACTTGCGACTCCATGGGCAAGATCGCTTCTGCTGTTGGTGCCCAGCCTTTCGAGCCCTACGTGCTGCCTCTGATGGAAGCATCCGAGGAAGCCCTCCATCTCGACCACCCCCGCCTGCGTGAGACCAGCTACATTCTCTGGAGCACAATGGCAAAGGTCTACGAGGAGCAGTTCGCCAAATACCTCCCTGGCGCTGTCAAAGGTCTGCAAGACTGCCTCGAGCAGGATGAGACTGGTCTTGACGTTGAGCTCGGTGAGGAAGCAAAGGACCTGATCGGCACCGAGGTCACAATCGAAGGCCGTAAGATCAAGGTTGCGGCTGCTACCGATGATGATGACAGCGACCTGAACGAAGCCCTCATGGAGGGTGACGACGATGACGACTGGGACGATCTTGGCGGTGTCACAGCTGTTGCTATGGAGAAGGAAATCGCCGCTGAGGTCTATGGCGATATCATCACTCACACTCGTGCTGAGTACATGCCCTATCTCGAGAATACGGTTACCAAGCTGTTGGAGCTTGTCGAGCACGACTACGAAGGTATCCGCAAGGCTGCTCTCGGTACGCTCTGGCGCACATTTGCCTGCCTTTTCGGCATGGCTGAGGGCGGTGGCATGCAAAAGTGGACCCCTGGACTTCCGCTTGCTGTGGACCCACCAGCGGATCTGAAGAAGCTCGGCAATCTCATTATGACTGCTACCATGTCTATTTGGCAAGACGAGCAGGATCGGTATGTTTCAATCCTCTCTTTACTCTTAGCCCTTTGCAAAGATGACACAACTGTCGTTAATCCCAGCTCACTCCGATGCCAAAGTGCACTTGAGGTGAAAGCGAATCTACTTCTGAGCTTCTCCACATATTCTGAAAGCTACTGTACACGTCAAAAGCCGTACACTAACGTTCTGCAGGGGCACCGTCACCGACATCAACCGTGATGTTGCTGCCACACTAAAGCTCTGCGGACCTGCTGCTCTGATGACCGACAATGGCACAGTGGTCCCAGACATCTGCCAACAGCTACTCGCCGTGATCACCAAGCGCCACCCCTGCCAGCAGGATCTTGGTGATGAGGCTGACGAGGATCTCCTAGACGAGGAGTCTTCCGAGTACGACTGGCTAGTCATCGAGACCGCCATGGAGGTTGTCACATGCCTTTCCGTTGCTCTTGGCGGCCAATTCGCCGAGCTTTGGAAGATGTTTGAGAAGCCCATCATGAAGTACGCGAGCAGCCAGGAGTCGACTGAGCGTAGCGCCGCGGTTGGCACCATTGCTGAGTGCGTCGGCAACATGGGTGCGGGCTGCACACCATACACGACTGGCCTTCTCAAGCTCCTCTTGCACCGCCTTTCTGATGAGGACCCCGAGTCCAAGTCGAATGCCGTGTACGGAATGGGACTCCTCTGCGAGATGACAACCAACGATGCGGAGATGTTGAAGAACCTCTCCACCATCTTCTCCAAGCTTGAGCCCCTTCTTGAGGCGCAAGACCAAGCGCGCTTGCTTGACAACACGGCCGGCTGTGTGAGCAGATTCATCACTAAGCACTCGGACAAGCTCCCCATCGCCGAGGTCCTGCCTCGTCTTGTGCAGCTGCTCCCTCTCCGCGAGGACTACGAAGAGAACAAGCCGGTCTTTGGCATGATTATCAAGCTATACCAGAACAACGACCCTACGGTGCAGCAGCTGACTCCCCAGTTGATGCCCGTGTTCGAGAAGGTGCTCGGCGAGCCAGAGGAGCAGCTCGAAGACGAGACACGATCGCAGCTTGTGGAGCTTGTTCAATACCTACGCAAGTAGGGGATTTCTTGGATTACTCGGATTGAAGGATACCCGTCGGAAGACACTACAGATGATGAATGAAAACGGTCATGGAGGGCTTGGGCACATTGATACCACGGCTTTGTGACGGAAATTAGCGGAAATGGAATAGACTACTGGTTACGAACATGACACTGCTTGCTCGTGATGTTGATGAAGGTGCAGACTTGGTCCACGCTGGAAGCCGAAACAAGGCATACTAGATGATGGAGCCTAATCAGACAGTCGATGTCGATGTCGATGGTGATGTGGCGCAGGCGCGTGATGAGGATCATACCGAATCAGTCCCTGTTCCTGGCCCGTGGCGACGGTTGACGCGCCAAGCTGGAGCGCTTCAGTGACGTACAGTGCAGCGCCTGGGTCCTGCTCACACGCCGCACGCCTCACATCTTTCCCACGACCACATCGACCTGGTGGGTGAAGACATTCGAAGAGTAGTTTTCACACACAGCGGAGCTTCTACCCGCTCGACGACTGCCTCTTGTTAGCTTC
>Ga0265780_10004050_pt1 | contig 19054 bp, 11 predicted proteins | sample P1T30metagenome_FD_192432 | JGI IMG/M metagenome (GOLD analysis project Ga0265780, IMG submission 192432) | Plant litter microbial communities from East Loma Ridge, Irvine, California - P1 T30 | ecosystem: Environmental > Terrestrial > Plant litter > Unclassified | place: USA: California...
GGGGGTGAGGGGGGAGGGGGATATAGATAAGGATAATGCGGAAGAAGATACCACACTTTTACATGATTGAGACTTGACTTGACTTGGATCGAGGGAGTGAGCATTGCTGATGTGACACTTACTCTTGACACTACTCACTCATAATTCAGCTTCTTTAACTGGCCGCAAAGCGTCCTTGTCGCCTGTCTGCCCTGCCACCATTGGGGGGTTTAGAGGGATACTTGTTAGGAGCTTGGAGGTGCTGGGGTGGATACGCAGTTCTATGATGTTATACTTAATTTTCTTAGAAGCGTTTGAGGATGTACAGGCTCCATCTTCGTATGAACAAGGCGGGCGGGGTTTTTTGCTGACGCCTGTCGGACGGTCGCAGCTAAGAGGGGGCGTGCTAGATTGGAAAGATAGTAGCGGTAGGATTTTGTTAGATTGGATGTTTTTGGAGTAAGGTAGTGTTTATTGGCATTAGAGAATTTACAGGATGGTGTAATGGTGATAGTGAGACGTTGCTGCTGTGTTGTGGTCTGAGTACTTGGCGGTGGTTGGATGGTGTTGATTTGACGGGTGCTGTGTTGTTAATGAAGCATAGAATCCAGACTGTATAGTTAGGAACCTGTAAGATGCGGCACAGTATGAGAAAGCAAAAGGGATGTTACATGATTAGTTTTGTATTTCGCGAACTGTCTGAAATGCCACGTTCAGTGGCGTAAGAACGCTGTTTACTTTGCCTGGTGTCAAAAATTTAAGAAAGAACTCCGAATCCGCGTCTCTTATGAGCAAAGTGATGATCGATCCCAGATCAGGCTCCGCTTATGCGCTAGCAAGTTTGCGTAATCATCCTGCATAGTCCATGACTTCTACCATCCACTCTCGACAAACTTCCCGCACGACTACTCGTCTTCATCGCTGCTATCCTCATCCTCGCTTCCACTTTCATCTCCATCCTCGTCCCCATCATCACTCATCTCAACATCCCCGACATCCTCAATATCCCCAATGTCCCCAACATCAATCCCTGCACGCTTGAACTCCAACAGCTTCCGCTTGAGCAGCGCCATCTTGCCAAGCTGCTGGCGCCGATTATCTGTCTTCGTATTTCCCAGCTCCTTGGGCCAGATGAAGCCGCCATGAATAGCGGGCTGCTCTGCGGGTCTCGGAGCGACTGGGGTTGCAACGTATTCGCCCTCGTCCTCGTCTTCGTCCTCCAGCCCGGGCGTGTAGGGGATGTATTCCGGCTCCACATAACAGGTGAGGGACATGGAGGGCATGCGGATTTCAGTGATGTCGACGAGTTTGTCTGCCTTGTGACGGGTGTGCTTCAGGGTTTTCAGAGTGGATCGCGCGGCGGAAAGGGAGGTCTGCTGGGCTTCTGTGAGAGGGCGGCCTGGGGCGATGAGCTTCAGGGTTTCGACCTGTCCTTCTTGATGGGCAATCGCCTGGAGATCGATTTCGCGCTGCCAGTATTCGGAGACGGGGCTGGGCTCTGAGTCTGGAGCGACTTCTACGACGGGAGGAGCGGGGTCCTGCTCTTTATAGCATACCCAGTCGTGTGCGGGGTGGTGGTGGTATTCCCAACACATACATTCTACGCCCGGGACCATGACCATTGGGAAGGTAGAGATATCGAGCAGCGTTTTGACGAGCATCTGCTTGATTTCTGGGGCCCACGAGTCCAATCCGTACTTGCACATGTGGTCCCAGCCTGCCTGGCCCTTCATGATCAAGATGTCCGTGAAGAAGTGGGATCCCTCCGCATCGCACTTGGAAAGGTGGTTGAGAAATGATGGCGAGATATCCAAGATGTTGAACGCCTTTCGCTCCCCATCTTCAGTCTCAAGCATGCGAGGCGTAGGTCGGTGCACTTCAGCATGCATGCGATCCATGACCATATCCACGACATCCCACGCACGCAGTTCCAGGGCGAATACATACAGCTCCTCGAGCTCCTGCATGCTCCACTGGATGACTGTAGCCTGTAGCTCTCCCTTGCGCACTTCAACCAGGTCGTGTGTAGGCAGATCCTTGCGCAGCGACGGCGCCACACAAGCGACGTACCGGAAGATAGTACCGCCTTGGATACTGTCATCGTACTCAATCAGCTGTAGCTCTGACTCGTCCTGCACGCATTCTCCGAGGTACTCAGAGTACTGCGTTGCGCACTGGAGGTCTAGGACCGGGCGGCTTGGGTGCCCGAGCATCGAGTCGCCGGCTGAGCGCTTGAAGTGCAGCACGTCTGTGCTATTGCGGTTTGCAAAGTAGCGGGCGACGTCTTCAACGGATGGGCCATGCAAGAGGCTCGTCTGGTCGGCGGTAGTCGCGGCAGGGGTGATGGGCTTTGACTGGGTCTTCTTCTTCTTTTCAGGGAACAGGTCTACGCTGCTGGTGTGTGGTGAGACTTGGGCGAACAGATTTTCGAGCTGCTGGTCTAGCGACATGGTGGTGAGAGATCCGGTTGGTTGAGGCTGCGAATTGGTTGAGGCAGTGAGTTGCCGTCCTGCCTGTGCGCCCGTGGGAATCTTATTAGACTGCACGTGCGGAGGTGCAGTAGAGCTCCTCTTTCCCATTCCTCCATTGTTTTCACTCTTGGTCGCGGCATTTTTAACCTTTGGAGGGTTCGGAGCTACTCGCCCTGCCGCCTTCTCAACAGCCAAGTACTTCCTCCGATCAATTCTGCTCACAAATACCATGTTCTTCTCTGTGTAGAACTTCGGTGCCCACTTCTCATAGTGTTTGTAAATGTTCTTGTCCGGGTTTTCGCCATCGCTCTTCCGCTTCGGCAGCTGCCGCCACAGGGGAATGATCGCCTTCATTTCCAGCTTGTCTTTGTCCAGCCACTCGATTATCTTGCAGTAATCGGGGTGGATCCCGGTTGTGCTGGTCCAACTGGCGATACCCGGAATACCATCTAGGAAGGCTTGGATCTCGGTGTCAGGACGGGCGACTCGTGGCGGCTTCGTCCTCTTCGGGGCCTTTGCCTTTGCGGACTTGGGCGTTGGCAGATCTTCCTCTTCATCGCCTTCATCGCTTGAGTTATCGGTGGTCCCTGATTTGGTCTTGTGCTGAGCCACTGCCTTTCCCTTGCCTATGGTAGACTTTGCTGAATCCGCGTGTCCAACCTCGCTGGAGTCTCCCGCCGTATCACTATGTTCTTCCTCCGCGTACTCGTCAACTAGGGGCGATCCCTCGTGTGTAGCCTCGGCCTGGGTATCGAACTGTGCTTCCGCTTCGTCGTCACCGGCAGATGAACTATCTGTAGTCTTCAGCCTCTTGTTTGGTCGGGCGATTGAGCGATCCGCCGGGCTGTTGTGATCTCCAGGGGGGCTTTTCGCAGTGGTTCCTTCGCCGCGCGAGCACTCCCTGTCCAACGACTTGGTTTCCATACTCGCATGCTTCCGCTTGTTGTTGAGCGGCGGGTCTTGCGCGGACGCGTCGATGTTGGTAGGGCTCATGATTCTACTAGCGACTTGTGGGTTGGCGATGGGATCGGGTGGGCTTGAAGTCATTGAGGGTGGTGTGCGGTGGGAACTAGGTCAAAAGGTGGAGGTAGTTATGTAGAAGGAGAGCAGGCTCAGTCGAGAGCTCTTTGGTAAGCAGGGTACGGGCCCCGACTCGATCTCCGTGAAAGCATGCTCTTGGCACACGCACTGGCTGTGCCCGCTCTACCAGAAAAACGCAGAAGCGCTAGACGGAGAGTGAAAGAAATGACCATTGGCCATTGACTCGCCAAACACCAGATATGGACGGACACAGTGTAGTACAGCGTTGTGTCGAAGGTGCGAGGGTTGCTTCAATGCAGTAAAGGGAAACCAGAGTTTAAGAAAGACGGATCGTGGGCCAACAGAACATAGGAATTAGTGCGACCTATTGAATGAGAATCATGCCAGGAGAGATAGAGATGATGAACATGAATATATCCAGATCCCAAACAATCACACCGTTGGCAACGCGGTATCGCGAACGACGACTTTGAAATGAACTTGTGCTCCGGCAGTTTGTACGTATTGGCGTATATAGTGGCGGTCATTCCTGAGATTACCCCTGAGGTGGATTGATAGCCGTTTTGAGTATCAGATCTGTCTTATGCTTATACAACAGTAGGTTTGTAGGAAGTGCTTGGTCTAACATGAGAGGATTGCTGCCGGGAATCAACACGCGATCATGAGTGAGTAAGCAAGCTTGTGAGTGGACGAAAATGAGAGATTGTGAAACTCATAGGCCCTCCTGCAGCAGAAGCTTAAGTGAAGGAACCAGAATGGAAAAATCATTACCGTAAGGTGACTTTGGGAGGCTGAGATACTGAGAGCCATTGACTGTTCAAGAAGTTTCTGATTGCCGTCGGGATGTTTGGAGAATTCCAGGCCTCCCCTACTAGTTCGACGTACTGTCCGTCAAGCATGAGGTTGCGATTCAGGTATAGCATGGTGTTGCCTAATGGAAATGCGTACGTAGTCGGTCCCACAATGCCGTATCTCTCCTGGAAAAAGTAGTTCGCTGAGCGGGCGATAAGTCGAGCGAATTGACGTGGATGTGGAAGGTCATTGTGCATAGTCGAAATGTCGGTCGTTGGTATTCGGTAGGCGGTGTCGAGGCTAGAGTAGAGCAAGAGGGCGATCACCCAGTATCTTATTGTAAGACACGCTACATCGAAGTTTATAAATGTGATGGGTGTTGGTGTGGTTGTGACAGGTGTATGGATCTCGTGTTCGTTGGCAACAAGCCATGTTTGAAGCTGAATGTGCAAAGCCCAGCATTTGGCGCATGTTGCTAGGTCAATTGCCTCGTCCTGTGGAGTTCCAGCGCTCAGAGCTCCCCATCTGTCTACATGTGCGAGGATCTCAGGGAGTCCAGCCATGATGTCGAGAAGACTATCCTGGGGTGTTTTGATTCGACCCCTCCAGGGTACCGTCTTCCACCTCTTCTCGTTAAGAACTGATCTTGTGCGTGTTCGACAGGAGGCGATGAGGGGCCGCCATCTAGCGTTGACGAAGATTGCGTGCGCAGCATCCTCCGTAAAGGCCTCGGGTCCTCGAGCGACTATCAGGGCGATTTCTCCTTGCGCATGACTAAGCCAGTTCTGCACCTGCTTGCTGGACGCTTCTTCTGGGCCGAACAATATCTCAAAAAGTGCCATGACCTGCATTCCAAGCGTCCGGTTAGTATCAACCATTATGTAGATCGGCTACGAGTTTACTTACATAAGGAATAGTAAGCATAGCCGTACTCCTTACTCGACTCGGATCCTGCAGAGCTCTTCTAGTCTCCGCAAGCGCTTTGCCGTATACATTGCGCCCCTGTTGTCCGAGATACGAGTCATTCGTCTGCTTGCTCAGGGCAAGGGTTCCCATAGCGAGAATGGCTAGGCGTAAAGCTTCGTCTTGACTATTGAGTCGTGGCATCATTCCAACGAGCTGTTTACCCTCTTCATTCGTACTGCTGAGGTCACCTCGCGGTACATATGTGCTAATGAATGCCTCCAAACTCTTCTCGCTGTATGCTGACTGTGCGAAACCCGCAGATAATACGCGTGGAAACAAAGAGCAAACATCTGAACCTGAGTATTGCCGTGCAGACGTGATAGATATCAACGACGTCGCTGGAGGCGTTTCTGGAGGTGAGGGGAGTCCAGCGTTTATATCGCGTGGTGATCGAGCATAGTGTGAAGCCTGAGTTGTTCGCTTCACTCCGTCAACGTGGTGTATGAAGACACGATCCGTGTCGTAGCCCCCACATGATAAACCTCGTTCTATGCACTGTCCGCACTCAGGCTGCTTCAGGTCGCACTGCGTTCTTCAGCCAAAATTCACGCCAATCTGACGGAGCAAAAAGCGCCGCGCACCTACACCCTTCTTCCTTTTCCTGCACGTGATGCATCCTTTCGATCGGCCAGCGACACCTACCATACTGCCTTAACTCCTGAGACGGACATGTCGCGCACAATGAACCCGATGAGGAACGCTGTGGAATGTTGGGTTATGTTAGTAACCGAATCGCATTCGAAACCATTGGTGCGCATTCTTTGATGACGCCTCGACAAGACATCGGTGACGGGGGAATCGATGCATCACGCCTTGCCGCTTTAGGATGATTTCGCGCGGCTAGGTTTGAGACGGTTAGCCATGCGAAAAGGGCCTTTACTTCGACACCGAAGACTCCTGCAAAACGCGCTCCCAGGCTTTCAATGTACTACAATTTCCTGACGATTGGTTTCGATGGCCCGAAGATATAGTCCGTCGCAGAAATCGCCATGGCTGTGCAACAGACCAGTCATCGCGTGGCATGATCGACCACAACAGCTTGGCTCAGCCATGATGCATGCCTCTCAAAATGTATAAAGAGACTGGACGACCTTTCTGGACGGGCTGTCCACTAGTATACGCATAGATCTATACGAATAACACACTAACCATGAGCATCATGGTAACTCCTACTAGAGCGACGTCAAAGTCGTCCAAAACTTGGGCTCAGAAGATCTACAAACCCGTCGGCTTCACCAAGGGCTACAACTTCGCACTTTACTTCATCTTCGGAGGTGCAATGGTAGGCTTCTGCCTCGCACAGTTCATGTACCTCAACTTCGACAAGAACTTTTGCCCAAGTACACCATCGGGGAATGCAATTGGCGCCGCGCCCGGCGAATGCTACTACTTCCTTAACTTCGATCGGTACAGGATTGGAATTCTACTGCATCTTGCTGGCGTACTGCCATCGGGCATCCTTGCTGTAATGCAGTTCACGCCATACATTCGACACCGTTGGATCATGGTGCATCGCATTTCCGGGCACTTCGCAATCCTCTTATACACCATCAGTCTCGTCGGAGCCTTGATGATTGCACGGCATTCATTCGGTGGTGGGCTCAATGTTCAGGCATGGATTGGCTTTGTGGGCATCGGAGTCTTGGTCTGCTTCATCATATCATACATCAACATCAAGATGTTGCAGATCGAACAACATCGCGCATGGATGCTAAGAGGGTGGTTCTACGTAAGTGGCCTGTGTTCATATCATTACTCAGCTCGCTCACACATGACAGGCTGGAGCAAGCATCACTAGCCGAATCATAATGATCATCGCGGCCATGGTCATATCAAAGCAGGACTACTTCGTTGCCTGGCCCTGCGCGAAGATCCAGTCAACAATTTTGGACGCCTCTGCCTTTCTCGCAAGCTATCCATCCTGCGCCGCCTACATCGACGGTACCAATTTGAACGAGTTTGCGCTTGTGAAGGCCAGCATGGAAGGTCTTGGAGGCGCGAATGTGGGCGCAGCACTGAACGTTCCATTCGGAATGGCCCTGTGGCTATCTGTAGCCATCCACGCAATTGGAGTTGAGGTCTATGTAAATCCCACTACACCCTTTCTGCTTGTCGGCGCATGACTAACTTGTGGATAGCTACATCTTACACCAAGAGAAGCGCAACGCCTCCGAATATTCAGCTATCAAAGACAACTTGAGGCCGGTCTGCGCAACCCTGGCTCTGCAGGACTTACATCTGATCGATTGGGCGATGCAGAGAAATGGCTGCCAGAACAGCAGTCGAGAACGACTAGCACGAGCACATCAGCGAGCGTTACACCTATCGCGAATGCCGCACAGGAGACGAAGTGATCGCATTATGTACTTCAAGCTATTGAACATCGCAGAGGGTCAAGATCTGCCAACATCGTTGTTTTTAGGGTTAAATTTTCGTGCATCGAGCGAGGCGTATTCATTTAAAGTCGTTGGTGGAATTTTACGTATGTCTGTCTTCGCAGCCGATACACATATTCTACGTTCATGTCATGCAACTCCGTTAACATGCTCGTTCTATGCTAGTATCGGACTCGACCTTAAACGCATTATTCGGGATTGAAGGGTCAAAAAGTATAGACATCCGGACCTCTGGCCTCTATCAAAGCACTACATGCTCTCATCTGCGACAGAAAGAGATCAGTATGATACAGCAGGCAAACCAATCAGCAGTCCGCCTGAAGGAAGGCACACGGTCTTGCCGTCAAATTCGAAGTTCAGCGTTACTGTGTGTAGCTTCAGGCTACGAGATACTCCTAGTCACTTTCCCTCCTATGTTAGTTGTCAATTTGCAGTATACACAAGGAAGTCACATTTTCGGATCTTGCACCGGTGGGGTTTTCCCAAATCAGCACTAGCTTGGATGTGCGACGATTGGTCAAAAGCGTGTCACAAAGATTACCTCGAATTCAAGGAGTGTGTGGAGTTGTCCGCCATGTGAGGAGGTGTTAGGACGGATCAGGCATGACGCTAACCAAGTCTGACCGCCTGCCACATGCTGACATGAAGGTCAGCATCCTACTCTCCAAAACGGATTAGTCCTCGCTGGCAGCTCCGATGCGATGTCTGTTAACCGGGACGTCCGTTGTTACTTATGATATATAGACTTTGACCTTTGTCGAGAATTGAACACAAAGCATGTTCTGATGCAAACCCAGTCCTCGAACGATGACGACATACAATGCTGAGTTGATCAATGTTTGAAATTCGAATAGATTAGCCGAAACATCTCAAAATCCTTGATAGAATTCACAGTGACATATGTAAGGTCAGAAGAAGCGGAAGGGTGATGAGGCTCTGCGCGCCGAAGATTCCAGCCGGTTGTTCTTTTCACAAGCTACATCCACATATTTATAAAATATTTCCGCATTATTTTGGAGATTTTCTGGCTATTAGAAGAGTAAACAATGCATGTTTGGAAGGACTTCAAGTAGTTTCTGACCTCGCCGCTGTTTATCGCTGATTGGTTGCCCTACAATTCAAAAGCAGCGCCTCAACAGCTATCGATTGGCTGCGATTTGTGTGTCTTACGCAGTTAGGAAAGTTTCAGGGACCGGTCACAAGGATTGCCAGTACAGCGTGCATGTCGGGCATCATGGTCACTTCGCCAGCTTCATGATTTGGGCGTCGTGAAGAATCAATCCTAAGTATAAGGGGAACTTGATTAATGCCATGAGATGGTTCATCCAGACCAGCTTCGTTGGTTAGAATACACAAGTGCATGTTTGTCAATTCATTTCATGATCTTGTCATTTTCTTTCGCGAATTTACTGCGTAATTCGACTACACATCTCTCAATAACGCCCCTGTCAACAGCCACTTCAGCCTACCACTTGACTTGCAGTCCAACCATGGGATCAGTTGTAGCACGCCTCACACCACTCTTTCTAGCCATTCTGGCACATGGAGCACCACTGCAGCCTAGTCAAACATCCGCCCCGGCTTCTGGTTGGTCCAGAGAGGCAATCGTTACCCTGATTGGTGTCTTCGTCGCTGTCATAGGCATCGGCATTACGCTCATTGCTTCACCGAAAATGCGAAGTACTGTCAAACGTGAGTAGCTATGACTTCAAGCAATCAGTCAGTACGTTGAATCAATGCAGGCTGTATCATGCGCAATCATCGGCACTCCATCCAGCAACTGCGGCGAAGCTACGACGAATATACGAGATTCCGACAGTGGGAAGAGATGACGGCCACTCAGTGAGAATAATGCTCGTACGAGAAGGAAAAGGTTAGACTCAAGGTCGTCACGGCTTGCCGCGAAATATACCCGCAAAGACGACGTTGACACCGTCGTAGCGTCTCGTGTCGCTTAGGGCTAGCAACTTCATACCGTCACACAGAGAGAGAGTTGAAGAACAGGAAGTGGTTGGGAACATGCGAGTGTGTACATCGCAAAGAATTTTGTAAAGGATTTTGGGACCGTGCCTATCTATCGAGGCAGTTGAGCCAGATCGTGAATCATGGATCTTCGTTGAGAGTCAACCGAGTGCACTTGCATCTACCACGGAAGCTGGAGAGGTGTGGGCAGCTTGTCCTTCGCTCCTAGGACTGGCTCAGCAGTGCCGATATCACCGTTTTTGTCAGCTTTGAGGCGAGATTCACGAGACTTGTACGTACCCAGCGCCGCGAGGTGCCCAGTACTGTCCTGTCTTGCTAGTATCGAATGATGCGACCCACTCTACCAGAGTATTTGCAGCAACATCCGGAGTGACAGCGCCACCATCGTCCCAGAATTTGTCGAACCCGACATTCTTTGTCATCTCCGTGCGCATGAAGCCCGGGTGTACAGCAGCGACTGCAACACCTCGATCCTTGAGATCCAAGCTCAGCAACTTCGCACACATGTTCAGTGCAGTCTTGCTAGCATGATGACCGTAGTTTCCACCGCCTTCCGACTCGTGTCTGAGCGTTATGCTGCCGCTCTCCGAGGAGACGAAGATGACCTTGGACTTCTCCGAAAGGAGCGAGCCATTGTTCGCAAGCGCAGTGACAAGAATCGTGGGGCCGATGACACATGTCTTGTACATGCGTTCTTGGTGGGAGAAGGAGGGCTCTTTGAGGGACTCGGTAGCAAAATAGCCGGCAGTAATGATAACCGTATCGATCTTGGTGATTTTCCGTGACTCCAAATAACGTACTAGGGTGCTGCTAGCCTCTTCTGTAGCGATGTCGATGCTGGGGATGTAGGCAATGTTCTTTGCTTCACATTATTAGTGAATAGGGACAAACATATCGGATAATACGAAAAAGCAGCGTCAGGTTCACTCACTGTTCGCTGGGGGGCTCGAGGTCCTTGCAGTGGCCAGTACTTGATTGTTAGCATCGGCTGCATAGGTCTTGACGATGCTAGCGCCGAGACCGCGAGTTGCGCCGACAACGAGAATCGTAGGCATTGTGTATTCGAGGATGTGAAAAAGAGGTGGTATCGGAGAGGTTCAGGGTTTGCGCAGATTCGTAGCGGCAAGACTGTAAGCGATATAAGGTAGTATGATATGACGTCGTTGTTGACATTACGTGCTTGGTGGAGTGAATGTGGTACTGATAAGGAATGCCGCTAAGATAAGGCGCGTCGTGTCATATTTCCTCACCGTCGATGTAGCTCCTTCACTCTTCCTCCGCACGGGTGTCAGCTGCATCATGAATGCTGTCACACTTCCCCGCGCTCGTCAATCCTTTCGTTCGACATAGCACCTTCCCTACAAATACGATGTCTCAGGACCAAACAGACTACTGGCCACGAACCACAACCATTGTAGTAGGCAAAGACTAAATAGACGATGCAAAGCTTGAAGATGGACAGGTTGTAGTGGTGTTTGATCACAAAAGTTTCTGAAGCTATTGAATGAGTTCTCTCCTGTTGCGCCTTGGTCGCTTTCCATCGTAGGTAAGGACCGTAGTACGAAGCACAAGGTCCTCGAACCATCTGTCGTGTTTAGATAACGGACGGAAAAGTAGGATCTTGGCAATCGGCCATTCCCCGATCTCTCTGTGGAGAAGAAATAGGGGTGTATCCCTACGAGATACACCATTATCCAACGGGACGGAGATATTGCTTGAGGTCAATCCTGGAAATAGCACATGGACTAGTGGCGTAGACATAGAACTCTTCGCGAACGCGGAGCGGGGCTTTGACATACCTGAAAGCTACAGAGTACGGATTGGTGTTCAAGATGTCAGAAGTGGAAAGTTGGGAGACATAGTGGCGAACGGAATCACTGAGGCCAGTTGTGACGATTTAACCAGCGACGCAGTGAGGTTTGTGTTTGCGCCGAAGCTGGAGAAGGAGGTCAGATTGATGGAATTAGAGGTGTATTAGACATGTGTGGAATATACGTGACTGTTGCGTTATATCGGACCATGATGCATGCCCATACAAGGATCACTGACTGTATTAGCGCTGGACGATCTAACGATACTCACAATTTTGCTTTGAATCTGATGCAGCGATGCAATACAAGGGATTTAGCAAGCTTCTCGTCGACTTCAGTATTCACTTTAGGGCGCTGCGATGCGCCTTGACAAGGAATTCCTCGTGAAAGCGGCCTTCACAATCGAGGCGCTATTACATTTCTTATACAGCCTACTCTCTGTCGCATCTCTACCCCTACACGTCGCTCTTCAACTGTTACTTGCGCTTTCGAATTGGGAGGTACAAGTATCAAGTCGTCCGTTCGCGCGCGCCCTCACCGACACTTGAATGCACCTCCCGTTTCTTTACATCCACCTTCCACGCAACTCCGCCGCTCTCGCGCTTGCGCCTACCAGCGCCCTCAACAGATCCTCGCCATGCCCCCAGACGTGGTCCAGCAGTTTTCCGCCATGCTCAACTCACGATTCGCTCTGTATGGCAATTTCCAAACGGGGCGCGAAACACCCAAATCAGCCAAGATCGTCCGCGAGACGATTACGTACCCGAAGAGGAGCGTCACATATGCAAACAACCCTTGTCTAGACACTACCCAGTCTTTCGAACACGCCTTGAAGTGCGGACACCTCGTTACGACCGCGCTGCCCAGCGAGCCATGCGCGCCAAACTGCTATCACGTGGACGAAGATGCCGACCTCGATCGCTCCTTGAAGTACAACAAGGCAATGAAGATGAAGAATGGCAATAATGTTAGCGACAAACCCTTCTATTGCGATGCGTGCGTGGAGATGGAGAATGAAAAGAAGATACCAGCGGCCTTCTCATCCTCGGTCGCCGAAGAGCGGCGCGCAGTATTAAGAGCGACAGAGGCGAAGACGCGTAAGAAGGCCACGGCGTTCAGAAAGTGTTACATTGCGCTCAAGATCACGAGCGTTCCGTGTCACAGCGATGGGACGCTCTCGTCGCGATATACACCGAGAGATGAGAGACATCCATTCGATACGGCGATGCCGAGGACGGGGGAGAACATGTTTGAGGATGTTGATCTTGATCAGAAGGACGTGGAGGTGACGGCCGACACAGCTAGAGGGGCATTTGAGAAGCTGACTGGAGCCGACGCCGAATTTTTCGACAGCGACGATTACTGGGATGCGGACAGCATTCATGCTTCGGGAAGGACGAGTGGAGGTCATGCCCCAGCTTCCACGAGCGCTCGCCATAGAAGAGCCGATGCTGCCATCAATGTCCCGATCGACAGGCACAATGACCAGATTGCTACTGCATGCCAGCGCACAACCTCTCATTTACGAAGTGACACCCAGGTCACGAAGAGAAGGATCAGAGCGAGAGATGAAGAGGATAACTCTGCAGAGGATAACGAGGGTGTCGAGCAATCGAACAAGCGACCGCGCGTTACAGCTGTCACACGCCGATCAAGCAGGACGCAGAGGAAGAAGACATGAGTGGAAGCGGCGAAGTAGAAGGAAGCCCATGTTGCCATGGAACTTTCAACGTACATAGCGAAACAACGACGAGACTTATGACTTGGGTATAGCTCGTAGGACATGACTACCTCATACCATCTATAACCTTAGAAAGCAACTTGGCAAATACATACATATACCTACTTGTGCGCATGCGCACAATAAGCTCAGAGACTCATCATCATCATATAGCTAATATGCGACCTGGGCTATTTCCCCTTTGCCTGTTCCTCCAGCATCGGCTTCGCTGGTATTGTCGCAAACCGACTCATCACCTCAATGTTCTTCTCCTTGCTCATCTTCTCATCGCTCTTGCTGATCTGCGCCAATATCTTGAAGTAATCGATGTAGAACGCGGGAGTGTACGTGTTGAAGAATTTCGCTTCCTGGTCGAACGGGTTGGAAAATGTATGTGGTGCGCGAATAGGTGCGGTAATGTAGTCGCCGACATGCGCATCATGGTAAGCACCGTCAGGAGCGTGGAAGCGTACCACGCCTTGTGTTACGAGGAAGGTCTCGTCGTGCATTTCGTGCCAATGGGCTGGCGGACCGGCTGTGTTTGGTGGGAGTGTGAATTCGGCAGAACCTATGCGATTGTCTTGAACGATCAGTACTTGTGGGAAGAGCGGTTTGTGGGGTGCAGGTCACCTGTCCTCGATCCGTCCTCCATAACCCTACACGTAATATGGCCAAGCTTCAATATTTCACCCGATGTAGAGGGCACAAAGTTGATCGGCCTTCGTGGCATCTCCATAGTCGCCAAGGCCTGTCTTGCTTCGTCGTCCATGTTCGTTGGTGGTGTGACGGCTTTCTTATGGGAGTCAATACTACAAGACCGCAAGTTGAGCCAATTAATCTTAAAAGAATATTTAGACTCCAAAAACAGTCGCACAGAGTATAGATCCAAATCAGGGACAAGAAGCAGACACAATCGTCAGACTGGGCATGACCTCAAATATATGTACTATGGAATGAGCTATACGAATGCGGAGACCCGGACTGACCCGGTCTCTGACAGATGTAAGCTGTGGCTTGAAACAGCCCTGATGACTTGGAAAGGCTTGAGGCTATGAACTAAGTATATGAAGTTACACAGGGGAAGTTTGATTCATTTACATATGTAAAACCTGATTCCTGTGGTGTTGAAGCAAGCATCGTCGTCGCCTGAGAATACCCCGCGTTCCTGAAACGATCTAGTGCGGGGCAAGGAGTGGTAGGTCCCGAGCGCGCTTCCCGCTTCAATTCGCCACGCTAGCCGCAATAGACCTGCGAATGCAGATCATCCCTGTCGCACGCGTGCACACGTTGTGCTGTTGCCTGAATCACGCTCTACTGTGACCATTATGTGATATTATATCGACGAACCCGCACTTCCCCGTCTCCCATAATTGCGACAAGATCAACCAACACTGGGTACCTAGGCAACTTCAAATAACCAGCAAAAATGGCGAAGAAACTCTGGACGATGCTGGAGAACAACCCGGACGTCATGAACCAGCTTGCTCGATCACTGGGCTTGGATGGCACCCTCTCGTTCTACGACGTCTACTCCCTCACCGATCCAGACCTTCTGGCCTTCATTCCGCGTCCTGTCTATGCTCTACTTGTCATCATCCCGCTCACACCAACATGGAAAGAGATGCGACAGTCAGAAGACAACGACAAGCCCGAATACGCCGGCAAAGGCGAAGACGACCCTGTCATTTGGTTCAAGCAGACCATCGGTAACGCATGTGGGAGCATCGGCCTCGTCCACGCCCTGCTCAACAGTGAAGCCTCAAAACACATCAAATCAGATTCGGCACTCGACAAGATCTACAAAGATGCACTACCAAAGACGATGTGGGAGCGTGCCAAGGTCCTAGAAGACTCAGATGATTTCGAAAAGGCTCATGTGGATGCCGCCAAGTTGGGTGACACAGCTGCGCCGACGCCTCAGAATAACGTGCACAGTGGACAGCATTTCGTCGCGTTTGTCAAGGCGAAAGATGGACATCTGTGGGAGCTTGAAGGGGACCGCAAAGGTCCGCTCGATCGAGGTGCGCTGAAGGACGACGAGGACGTGCTGAGTGCGGCAGCACTGGAGAAGGGCTTAGGAAGACTGATCAGGATCGAGTCGGAGAAGGGCGGAGATCTGAGGTTCTCAGCTATCGCGCTTGCGCAGAGCCTCGATTAGAAATGTCTCACTCTTTGTGTGGGCCAAGAGTACACTGCCTCTAGCAGTGGCCTCACGAAGGCGTGATAGGGCAGCTTTACCTTGAATATGTCTGATGCATGCGTTTCATGCTACTAAAGCAGCTCGGGGTACGAGAAGTTAATGAGACTGTCACGTGCATCTTCTCCAACTCGACTTGTGCCTCAGCCATATAGTATACACAGCATGCAAGAACACGAACACTATCAAGCACAGCATGTTATCTAAATAGTACGGACTACTCTACCTCAGTCTGTGCAGTCTGAATTTTGGGTGCTCATGCTATCACCTTTGTGTCGCTCAAGCCGATATCGCTGAGACTGATGGCCCAGTGGCCACGCAACCCACATTCACCTCGACCTGGCGAACGCCGTCAAGGCTGCCGCCGCCCGGAACAACGGAAGCGCCGCTCCTAGCGCAGCCAAGGCCTGCCTGGGTATATAAACCTGCCCGCCCCCTCAAACTCTCTTTCTTCTTCCTCATCTGCGCACTGTAAGTTCAACCCAACCACCACCTCAGCGGCCACCTCACTAACACATCCCCTCCCAGGAGAAGTTTATGTCTCATGCGCGGATCCGATCCGGGTAAAGGTGCGCAAGACGCGTTCCCCGGAGGCGACACCGTTCTAGCAGTAAATCTGCGGTTCAACGGGATAAGGTTAAGGCCCAGTTAAAGACTGGCTGACCAGGGACGACTGGCCCGTCCCAGTGGCTAGCCGTCCCAGTTCGCGACCATATTCGTACTCACTTCGGAACTGCTGGCATGAGAGACCCTTTATCCGTCTTGAGTTTGGTTGCGGCGAGCTGCACGTTGTCCCTTGTGGAGTGTTTGCCATATGATATCTTTTTCATTTGGTTTTGATCCTTGAGGATCGAGCTTGAGGAAGAAGGAAGAAATTGAAAAAGCTCGTGTGTGCGTTTACCGATATTGACTGTGTGTGTTTATCGATATTGACTGTGCGCGTTTGCCGATATTGACTGTGTGCGCTTACCGACATTGACTGCGCGTTTGCCAGCCGCGCGGCGGCCTGGAGGTCTCCATTGAGGGTCGAATGAAAAGGACCCAAATTGCGACATCTTCTAGCTGCAAGATATATGTGAGGAAGATGTGCGAGGAGGATGTCAGCATAGGGATCATGGCTATCTGGGAGCAACTGGTCTTCAGAGGTAAGACGGCAAAGAGGTGAGAGAAACGTAGCAGTACAATGATGAGACCTGCACAACGTATGTAGCCAATTTGGAGTAGGTGCGGTAGAAGTCACAACTCACCATGCCGTCTTCTGGCCCGGACACGAGTCCTTTGCGTGCCCGCTCCGGGTGAAGTTCGTACTGGACAATCCCCAAGCTACTAAGGTTGAGGAGAATAGTGCGTTTGAGGCCGAGAGTATTGGTAAAGAAGGATGTGGAGGCGAGAAGGAGTAGAGTAGCATTGGCGATGGCTAGGCAGTTGAACATGTATGCGCATTATGCAGACGGTGTACATGAGAGATATATACTTTACCACCAAAGAATGAGCATCCGGAACAGGGCGGGAGTAGCAGTGTGAGTTGGGTCAATCCAAGGCTATTGAGAGTATGAATAATACATTAATTATTATGAGAGAAGTCATGTTCGATTGTACAATGCAAGCCAAACGCTCAAGAGCGATCAGCACAAACGCCATTGCCATGCCAAACCCACGCCGCTCACCCACTTAATCGATCTCGATAAGTCCCGGGCCAAATACAGCTGCTTCCGCAACCTCATCCGCGCTCGCAAACTCATCTTTCCCGGCCGTTATCGCCGCGATCGTCAACCCGTTCATCAGAAACTCGTCATATGGAAATGCCGCCTCAAACATGACTTTCTCCTCCTTCACATCCCACTTCTCCAGACTCTTCACGACGGGTTTGTTCTGGCTGTTGATGAACACGACCTTCAGATCCTTGCCCTCGTACATGCCTGCGTCGTTCTTACTTATGCTGAACTTGATATTTTGAGTCTTGGCTTTGATCTTCTCCGTCTCAACGGTGAGAGGCTTGAACGTCTTGAGCGGGATTGACGCGATGTTCGGACAGGAGCCGGGGATAGTGAAAGATTGGATAGCCGTGAACGCAAAGTCGCGCGTCGCTGTCGTGAGGAACGCCTGGCTCGTCGGGCGCTTCTTCTGGATCAGGCGGAAAAAGCCTTCCTGAGATGCTTCGTTGCCCAGCACACTCGACACGCCGCGCACGAGCGCTGCGTCGCCGGCAGTGGCGAAGATTTGGTTCACATCCTGCAGCGTACCGAGAACGAGGTCTGTGAATGTGCCGGCGAGCGCAATGGCGGATTGGAAGTCCGCGACTGGGAACGAGTATCTGCACGGCTCGATGGGCGCGGTGTTGAACTTCTTCAGAGCGCCGTTGGCATTCAGCAAATGCAGCTGTTCCTGCGCGACGATAGCCGTCAGGGCATCGAGGACGTATTCGTGGCCGTAGCCCAGGTCGTAGCCTGGGTATTTGTTGGTTACGTTATGCACGAGTTCGGTGAAGTATGCGACCTCGAAGAGTTCGTTGAGGGCAATGAGTTGCAGGTTCTTGATGCCTTCGGGGCTGAGAGACGGTGGAGGGGGGCCATTGGGAAGAGTGCCGTGGGCTTGGATCTGAATTTGAAGAGTCTGGTCTTGGTTCGGATTTGGGAAGCCATTTTGGAGAGGAAAGTAGACGTTGTCGGGAGAGAAGTCACGCTTGCTGGCCGGCGCAGCTGATGTGATGCTGGCGAGCAGTGCTGTCGAGTATATTATTGAGGGCCGCATGGTGGTTCTGGTTGCTTGTTGTTGTGTTGTGGGAGTTTGAACAACGGACAAGAGATAGTGACCTAGAATTGCAGGCACCTACAAGCTTCATATAGCAGAAATGCTTCTTTCCATCTTTCGGATGTCCCCCAGCCCACGGATGCATCTGATCCTTTTCCTTAGCTTGCACCGCCCGACTCGGTACGTTCCTAAAGTATATACATTACCCATCCGAGCCAAAAATGCTGACCACTTAGAGCACACAGCGAAGCTACACAAGCACCGGAGCTTGATACTGCCGGTCATGTGGTAGGTGCAGGGAGTGTCAGCAAGTTGCACAGCCCAGATCCTGTTCGGTAGGCTAAGTATGGCTCAGGCCATGACAAAGCAAACCAGGCTGAAAATAGCATGTGTGGTGCTGTCATTGGCAGAGTGTTGATCAGTCGTTTGACAGCTCAAAGCTTAGCTGTTGATTGTAAAGCTTAGCTGCGACTCGAATGAGACCGTGGGTGGTTGTAGTTGCTGTTCGCGACGACATGATGTTTTGCTTCATGCGCAAAATGCATGCGCAGACCTCGCAACCAGGGGTCGGAGAATTCGAAGCATATGAAGCACCAAGAACGCCAGACGCGAGCGGATATGAACGAAATTGGGCACGAAGTGTCAAGTCTGGACACTGGTTGTCCGTGTGGGTTGGCGTGAAACATGGCGTCTGGGAGACCTCGACTGACGCACACGTACCTACTGATCGACTTCGACTGGCTGCTATGTTGATATTATTCCGCTGTTAATAGCTTGCAGGTTGTTTGCGCGGCGCATACAGGATCCTCCAGCTTACGCCATACACAGAATCAAGAATCGTGAGGGCTGGATGAGGGAACGACTGTATGCAATGACACGTTGAGCAAGATGAAACCGCAGGCGCCGCTATGAGGTGGGATGATTGAAGCTCAGTCGGAAATAGCAAG
>Ga0265780_10004051_pt1 | contig 19050 bp, 17 predicted proteins | sample P1T30metagenome_FD_192432 | JGI IMG/M metagenome (GOLD analysis project Ga0265780, IMG submission 192432) | Plant litter microbial communities from East Loma Ridge, Irvine, California - P1 T30 | ecosystem: Environmental > Terrestrial > Plant litter > Unclassified | place: USA: California...
ACTCTATCAGTATCTCAGGCTACCACATGCAGGAAGCCGGCGCTACTGCCGATATTGAGCTGGCGTATACACTGGCCGATGGCCTTGAATACATACGTACCGGGCTTGCAGCAGGCATGAAGATAGACGAATTTGCACCGCGCCTTTCATTTTTCTGGGCCATTGGCATGAACCATTTTATGGAAATAGCCAAGATGCGCGCCGGGCGCATGATATGGGCAAAACTGCTTAAGCAGTTCAGCCCTAAAGACGAAAAATCGCTGGCGTTGCGCACACACTGCCAAACCAGTGGCTGGAGCCTTACAGAACAGGATCCGTTTAACAATGTGGCCCGTACCTGTATTGAGGCAGCAGCGGCGGCCTTTGGCGGCACGCAGTCATTACATACCAATGCGCTTGATGAAGCCATTGCATTGCCAACCGACTTTAGTGCCCGCATTGCCCGTAATACTCAGATATTCCTTCAGGAAGAAACCAAAATAACAAAAACGGTAGACCCCTGGGCAGGCAGCTACTATGTAGAAAGCCTTACCGATGAACTGGCAAAAAAAGCCTGGGCACTGATTGAAGAGGTAGAAGAACTTGGCGGCATGACAAAAGCCATTGAAGCCGGCATACCCAAACTGCGCATAGAAGAAGCCGCGGCACGCAAGCAGGCACGCATAGACAGCGGCCAGGATATTATTGTGGGTGTAAATAAATACCGCCTTAAAAAAGAAGACCCACTGCACATACTGGAGGTAGATAATCAAACGGTTAGAAAACAACAGGTAGAGCGCCTGGAACAAATAAAGGCAAGCCGCGATAACAATCAGATTGCAAATTGCCTGGCGAAACTTACCGAAGCGGCTAAAAGCGGCAATGGCAATTTACTGGAACTGGCCATAGAGGCCGCACGTTACCGGGCTACCCTGGGCGAAATTAGCGATGCTTTAGAAAGTGTTTATGGCAGGTACAAAGCACAAATTAAATCTTTTAGTGGCGTGTACAGTAAAGAGATAAAAAACGACGAGGGTTTTGCAAAGGCCAAACAACTGGCTAACGATTTTGCAAAGCTTGATGGCCGCCGCCCACGCATCATGATTGCAAAAATGGGGCAGGACGGGCACGACCGTGGCGCTAAAGTAGTGGCTACAGGCTATGCCGATGTGGGTTTTGATGTAGATATTGGCCCGCTGTTTCAAACGCCGGCAGAAGCAGCCAAACAGGCTGTAGAGAACGATGTGCACATACTCGGCGTATCGTCTTTAGCAGCCGGGCACAAAACACTGGTGCCACAGGTTATAGAAGAGCTTAAAAAATATGGCCGCGAAGATATTATGGTTATCGTAGGCGGCGTTATACCCGCTCAGGATTACCAGTACCTTTTTGATGCCGGTGCAGCAGGTGTTTTTGGCCCTGGGACAAAAATAAGCGAAGCTGCCATTAAAATATTAGAGGCCTTGATAAAAGGCTTTGAATAATTTATTCTTTAAAATAAACCCCGCACTGCGGGGTTTATTTTTGCGCTTGAGTCCCAATTTTACAATCAGGTTAAATTGCAGTGCTCCAAATTTGCAGTACATACCATCAATCATGAAACACAAAATCATATTCGGTTACCTTCTTCTATGTACAGCACTTTTATCTGGTCAGCAAAAAGAGGCATATCTTTCTCAAAATAAAACTGCTCTTGATCAAACGTATGTTTTTCCTGAAAGCAATGCAAAATTAATCGGCTTTGGGGCTTATCATGGGTCTGCTAAAACAGAAGATGCCGAACTGATACTGCTGCAATCTGTTATCAAACAAAAAGGTGTTGATTATTATTTTGCCGAGACGGATATAAGTATCGCGTTTTATTTTAACGAATATCTTAAAACCGGCAATGAAGAGCTTCTCAAAGAACTTATTGAAAGCTATGGCACACGCGTACCACAGGAGCGTACCATTAATGTTTTTGAAAAATGGAAAAAACTTAAAGCTATAAACGACAAACTTCCGAATGACAAGAAGATAAGCGTTCTTGGCGCCGATATAATTGTTACATACAAGTACACCTACATGCACCTGCTGTCTGTTATAAAAGATACATCAAAATGGCCTTCTGCCTTAGCGCTCAAAGCTACTGTTGAACAGGATACTACCGACTTTTCTCCGTATTATGACTCGTTTACCAAAGGCCAGTTAAAAAGTTTTATAAAAGATTATGAGGCCAACGCCACCACGTATAACAAACTGGTTAAAGATGAGGCCATGTTTAATTATATTATCAACGGAATAAAAACCAGTTTTATGACCCGTTACAGCAGGGAAAAACAAATGTATAGCAATTACTTAAAACTAAATGACATATATGGCCTGAGCAATAAAACGCAATTTTTCAGGTTAGGGTTTTCACATCTGCTTAAGCACAAAGAGGGCAACGGCGCACCGTTTTTTTCTATGCTTATTGATAACGGGATTTATAAAAAAGAGGAAATCAAGTCTGTTTTAGGATATCTTACAAAATCTGAAGTTATATGGGATGATGTTTATGAAAATGGCGAATACGTAAAATCTTTAAATCAGGGCGATGAAGGTATAGGCGATGCCCCAAACGAGTATTTTAAAGGCATTGATGCGTTAAAAAAAGAAGCAACAGCCGATATGTGCATTTTTAAATTAACCACCACCGAAAGCCCATATTCCACACCCGGCTGTACTGATCTTGTAGAAGTTATTGCCGTGGGTGCAAAAGGAATAGATTATGGAACCACATCTACTACCGATTACATAGATTATGCCATCTTAATAAGCAATTCGCCGGCATCTACCTCAATATATACTATACGCAAGCCCTAAAATTTAGGTTTAATAACATTGTTTTTTATATTTTTGATGTTAACTACCTAGAAATAATAATATGGATATAAAACAAGTTTTTGAAAACAACAGTGTCTGGATAAAGAAGCAGTTAAACGTAGATGATAAATATTTTGAGCATTTGGCCCAGGGCCAGTCACCAGAAATTTTATATATAGGCTGCTCAGATAGCCGCGTTACCGCAGAAGAACTTATGGGTATTGAACCCGGTGTGGCATTTGTACACCGCAATATCGCTAACATGGTACCTAATACAGACCTGAATGTAATGTCGGTTATAAACTATGCCGTTAGCCACCTTAAAGTAAATCATGTGGTGGTTTGTGGCCATTATAACTGTGGTGGCGTTAAGGCAGCCATGGAGCAGGCCGACCTTGGTATTTTAAATCCGTGGCTACGAAACATAAGGGATGTGTACCGTTTGCACCGCCGCGAACTTGATGATATAGCAAATCCCGGAGAGCGTTATGACCGCCTTGCACAGCTTAACGTGCAGGAGCAGTGCATTAACGTTATAAAAGTGGCTGAGGTGCAAAATGCCATTGCTGAGCGTGGGCTTACTGTTCACGGCTGGATTTTTGATGTGCGTACAGGCAAACTTGTTGACCTTAATATAGATTTTGAAGCCGTGACCAAAAACATTGTAAACATATACCGCATAGATACCGAGTAAAGCATTTGTATCAATCCGGTGCAAATAAAAGACCTACTTATTTAATTAAGTAGGTCTTTTATTTTAGGCGTATAACTACGTCAAATATTCATACAAACCTAAACCACACATTTTGTAATAACATAACCGCATCATAAATTTACGATATATCGTAAATTTTTTAATTCCAAAAAACAGCAAACACTTAAAAAACAATCATTTAGCAAAAAGGCATGCTTATGGCTTAATCAAATACAAATTAAAAAACGTATTTTATGAAACCATCACCAAATTTGCTGTCGCCAGACAACCACGCCCTTGTTTTAATTGATTTTGAAGGCCAGATGGCATTTGCCACTAAAAGCATCCCCACCGCAGAGCTGCGTACCAACGTAGCCATTATTGCCGGTGCTTCAAAAATTTTTAATGTACCCACCATTGTTACTACCGTGGCCGAGGAAAGCTTCTCAGGCCCTGTATTTCCTGAAATCGAAGAGTTTTACCCTGTGGCTACTTCGGGTTATATAGACCGCACCAGCATGAACACCTGGGAAGACGAAGCCGCTTACAAGGCCATTACGGCTACCAACAAGAAAAAAATTGTTCTTGCCGGCCTGTGGACGGGCGTGTGCATTGTGGGCCCTGCCTTATCTGCCCTGGCCGAAGGTTATGAGGTGTATGCCATTACCGACGCCTGTGGCGACGTAAGTACAGAAGCTCATGAACGTGCTGTACAAAGGATGGTACATGAGGGTGTTAAACCAATCACATCAGTACAATACCTATTGGAGCTGCAAAGAGACTGGGCCCGCCAGGAAACCTATGTTGCGGTAACCAATCTTATGAAGAGATACGGTGGCGCTTATGGCCTGGGCATTCACTATGCGCACAACATGCTTAAGCACTAATAACCTCAACGCCTGCCCTATTTACGCCTCATGAAATACAGCTACCTCATACTTCTCTTTATATGCAGCAATCTAAGTGCCCAGGCATTCAGGCTGATGCGCTATGACGAAAATTATGAGTATTTAAAAGACTCGGCGCGCACATTTTATGAAAGGTTAAAATACATACCACTTTCCGCCAACGAGGCGGTATATGCATCTATAGGCGGTGAGGCGCGATATGAGTACGTTGACTTTACTAACGAAGACTGGGGCCGGCAAAACGTAGGCCACAACAACTTTTTACTGCAACGGTATGATGCGCATTTAGATGTGCACTTTGGCAGTAGTCTAAGGGTGTTTGCCCAGCTGCGCAGTGCCCTTCAGGATGGCAGCATAACGGGCTCAAGCCCGGTAGACGAAGACCACCTCAACATCCAAAACCTGTTTTTAGATGGCGTTGTGTTCCATAATCAGGATAAAGAAGTAACCCTGCGCATTGGCCGGCAGGAAATAAACTACGGTTCAGGGAGGCTGATATCCGTTGGCGAAGGCCCTAATGCACGGCTGTACTTTACCGGAGCCAAAGTTATGTACAAAAGCACCCGCATACTGGCTGATACCTTTATGATGATGGCCGATACCATTTATGAAGGATCGTTTGATAACAAACCAACTAAACAGGCCAACCTGTGGGGAGGCTATGCCACCCTGATAATTCCGCATCACGGCAACCTCGACCTGTATTACATCGGTATACGCCGTAATAATGCAGAGTTTGAAGAAGGCACGGCAAAAGAGGTGCGCCACACGGCCGGCTTCCGGTTCTGGAAGAACGGCGGCGGGTTTATCTACAATCTTGAAGCCGCATATCAGTTCGGTTCATTTGGCAGCGGCCATATAAATGCCTGGACAGCTTCTATAGATGCGGGGTACTCGTTTGAAAATACCCGTTTTACCCCCACCATAGGCTTGCGTAACGATTATATATCTGGGGATAAGCAGGCAGGCGACGGCAACCTGCAAACGTTCAACCCCATTTACCCCCGGGGCGGTTATTTTGGGTTTAGTCCGCAGGTAGGTCCCGTTAACCTGATAGACATCCACCCGTATGGAACGCTTGATTTGCTTCCGGGCCTAAAATTCCAGGCCGATGTGGTGTTTAACTTCCGCTACTCGCTCAATGATGGGGTGTACCGCCCAAGCGGTAACTTTAACCTGCCGGGATCAGGTTCGCACAACCGCTACATAGGCACCGCATACCTGGCAAATTTTTCTTATGCCGTTAATAATTATGTTTCGCTTACCTCCGGCGTTCAGTATTTTAAAACCGGCGCTTTTATTAATGATATCATTCCAAACTCTAAAGACGGGCTGTTTTTTAACCTGCAGCTGGGCTTTATGTTCTAACAACTATTAATTACAACATCATGAAAAATTTAAAACATTTATTGGGCAGCCTTTTGCTCATCGCTTTTATAAGCACAGGCATCGTTCCGGTAACGGTAACTGCCCAAACAACCCAGGCTAAAACCACCGCCTTGGGCACCCACGCCATTTGGGGTACGGTTAACGGTATTGCCATAGAAGGCATGGTGCAGGGGCCATCGGCACAGGTAACACCTTTACAAATAGCCTGCGTGTTTGAATATACCGAAGGCGACATCTTTAATTCTCCCCCTGCCCTGCCTGCCCCGCTTAATGGCATGGTACACCTTGACGAAGCCCTTAAGGGCCTGATAACCGAAGTGCGCAAAAGCGGCAAATTTAACGGTCACGCATTAGAAACCCTGCTTATAACCCCACCTGCCGGTACACTGGGCGGCAAACAGCTGCTGCTTATAGGCCTGGGCGACCGCAATGCCTTTACGCCGGAACTTATGGTAAGCGTAAGCAGCGTAGCCATGCGAGAAGCCCTTAAGCTTGGAGTAGACAGCTACGCCTTTGCCAGCGACCTTAAAGATGCCGGTATCGATTCTCCTACGGCGCTGGTGGCAGAGAACGTGGTTAAGGGTGCAATTGAAGCCTATCGTACTGACGTATGGCTGAAAGAAAAAGGCCTGAGCAACAGCAAGCCCATAACTAAAATTACCCTGCTTGCCGGCCCTGCCTTTTATACCGTGGCCGGAGATGGCATTAAAAAAGCCATTACTACCTTAACCAAATAATACTACGTTATGAAAGCAGATCTTATACTACACAACGGCAAGATACACAGCTTTAGCAAAGCCAACACAAATGCTACTGCAGCCGCCATTAAAGACGGTAAATTTATAGCCGTAGGCAATGATGCCGATGTTATGGCCTTTGCCGGTGCTTCTACAAAAGTTATAGACCTTAAGCAAAAGCGTGTGGTGCCGGGCATTAACGACTCGCACATCCACCTCATTCGCGGAGGGTTAAACTTTAACCTGGAGCTGCGCTGGGATGGTGTTCCCTCACTGGCCGATGCAATGCGCATGCTGAAAGAGCAGGTAGACAAAACCCCGGCACCGCAGTGGGTGCGCGTAGTGGGCGGCTGGAGCGAGTTTCAGTTTGCCGAAAGGCGTATGCCCACCCTTGAAGAAATAAACGCCATAGCACCCGAAACGCCGGTATTTATACTTCACCTGTATGACCGCGCCTTTATGAACCGCGCTGCGCTTAAGGCTGTGGGTTACAACAAAAACACGCCTGCACCTGCGGGTGGCATCATCCAGCGTGACAGTAATGGCGAACCTACAGGCCTCATCATCGCATCGCCAAATGCCATGATATTGTATTCAACATTGGCTAAGGGTCCTAAACTGTCTTATGAGCACCAGTTAAATTCCACCCGCCATTACATGAAAGAGCTCAACCGCTTTGGTATTACCAGCGTGATAGATGCCGGCGGTGGTTTTCAGAACTACCCCGATGATTACCAGGTGGTGAACGAGCTTAATGAGAAAAAGCAGCTTACCGTGCGCATTGCCTACAACCTGTTTACGCAGCGCCCTAAAAACGAATTTGAAGATTTTACCGAGTGGATAGACTCCGTAAAGCTGTACCAGGGCGATGATATGTACCGCCACAATGGCGCCGGCGAAATGCTGGTGTTCTCTGCCGCCGATTTTGAAGATTTCCTTCAGCCGAGGCCCGACTTACCGGAAAATATGGAAGTCGAACTTGAAAAAGTTGTGCGCCTGCTGGTAGAAAACCGCTGGCCCTTCCGCCTGCATGCCACCTATAATGAGAGTATTACCCGCTTTTTGAATGTGTTTGAAAAAGTAAACCGCGATGTTCCGTTTAACGGGCTGCCCTGGATATTTGACCACGCTGAAACCATAGACGAGCGCAACATAGAGCGTGTTAAAAAACTGGGCGGTGGCATAGCGGTGCAAAGCCGTATGGCCTACCAGGGCGAATATTTTACCGACCGTTATGGCGCGGCAGCAGCCGAAAGCACCCCGCCCATAAAAAAAATGCTGGAAATGGAAGTGCCCGTAGGCGGCGGCAGCGATGCTACACGTGTTAGCAGCTATAACCCATGGGTGGCCATGTACTGGCTTACAGCAGGCAAAACCGTGGGCGGACTGCAACTGTATACCGATACCCGCCTGAGCCGCGAAACCGCCCTTGAAATCTATACCCGCGGCAGTGCCTGGTTCAGCCAGGAGCAGCAAAAAAAAGGCGATATACAGGTAGGTATGTTTGCCGATCTTGCCGTGCTGGATCGTGATTATTTCAGCGTAAGCGATGAAGCAGTAAAAGGCATCGAAGCAGAGCTGACGGTGGTAGATGGCAAAATTGTATATGCAAAAGGCGACTTTTCATCATACTCCCCTCCTTCCATTCCCATATTGCCGGACTGGTCACCTACCAACAGCTACAACGGTTATTACAACCCTATAACGCACGGCCACCAGGGGCATGCGCACAATAACAGCTTTAAGAGCGAGGTAAAAGGCATAACATCTCAGGTGCACAGCTGTGCCGGCAGCTGCGATGTGCATGCCCACCAGCATGATGCCGCCCGCCTTAGCAACGTACCCGTAAACAACTATACGGCATTTTGGGGTGCGCTGGGCTGCTCCTGCTTTGCCTTCTAAATAAAAACAATTATGGAAATTATAGACTTACTATTAACCTCAGATGTGGGCAGCCCGTTTAACAATGCGGCGCTGCTCATCTTCAGGGTGCTGCTTGCCTTAGAGCTGTTCCGGGTGCACGGCCTCAAAAAATTCAGGGTGAAAAACGGAGAAAAGGAGCACGTGCCTAATCCGCTAAACCTGCCCGAAGCACTCAACAGCTGCGTTGCCTCATTTTCAGATACCGTAGTGCCTATTTTCATGCTGCTTGGTCTGGGCACACGCCTTGCCATATTGCCTACCATTGGTGTAACAGCAATAGGCTACTTTGTAGTGCACAGGCATGATTCGGTTGAGGTGCGCGATGTGCCCTATATGTATACGCTGTGCCTGGTGTTTTTACTGGCACTGGGTGCAGGCACTTACTCCTTAGACCACTACATACTAACACTTATAAACCACTAACTATGCAACCAAAAATAGGCATCAATTCAGCCCACCTGGCGGCTGTGGCGCATTCGCTGAGCCAGATACTGGCCGATGAATTTGTGCTGTATACCAAAACAAAAAAAGCCCACTGGAATGTAGAAGGGCCCGACTTTTACAACAAGCACCTGTTTTTTGAGCAGCAGTACAACCAGCTGGATGATATTGTAGACACTATAGCCGAACGCATCAGGACACTGGGCCATTATGCGCCCGGGTCGCTTAAAGAGTACCTGGCACTTACGCATTTATCAGAATCATCACCTCAAACAAATGACAGCCTGAGCTATATAAAAGAGCTCTTGGCCGACCACGAGAGTATTATGATTCACCTGCGTGAGAACATCAACCGCTATGCCGCTGCCCTGAAAGACCTGGGTACCAGCGATTATATAACCGGCCTTATGGAAACACACGAAAAAATGGCGTGGATGCTAAGGGCGCACTTAAAATAAAAGCTATGGAACAAAAAAACATCAATACAATAACACTGGTGTTGGCATTAGTGGCGGGTTATTGCGATACGGTTACTTTTGTAGCAGCCGATAAGATATTCTCGGCACACGTTACAGGCAACTTTATTGTTTTTGCCTACCAGATAGTAATCGGCGCCAGCATAGATGCATGGATAAAATTGATTACCTTTCCGGTATTTATTTTAGCCGTAATGACCGGCGGATGGATGTCTAAAAAAACGAGTGCAGGTGTAACACTTTTAACCGAGGCTATTTTATTGGTTATAGCCGGTATAGCAGCGTTTGCATTGCATTTACACAACCAGGATTCCCTTGTTATGTATGCCATAGTACTGGTAATTGTATTTGCCATGGGACTTCAAAATGCCTTCGGAAAAATATACAACAAGGCCACACACGGCCCCACCACCATGATGACAGGCAACGTTACACAGGCATCTTTAGACCTCAGGACGGTACTTATTGGCGGCGATACAACCGAAGCCCGCAGCAGCCTTAAAAAACAGTCTGTAACCATTCTTGGATTTTTGGCGGGCTGTTTTGCAGGAGGATTTTTGGGGCGCGAGTTTGGCCTTGCCGCAGTTTTGCCCGCCGGTATCAGCATGGTTGCCTGCTACGCTTTATCAAAAAAATAAGATTGTAATTAATAATATATGAAGTTTTATACCCTACTTGCCTTAACCTTGCTTTTTACTGTAAATGCGTTTACACAAACAGTAAGCGAAGAAAACTTTGCGCAAATAAAGCAGGAGGCCGATGCGTATAATACCCGTGCACTGCGCCTTTCAAATGAGGAGTTTGCCAAAAAATTAAGTTATTTTCTAAAAGCGGTAGCATTATATAAAAAAGCAGGGGCTTATACAAACCAGGCTGAGACACTATGTCAGTTGTCTGTCCTGTATAACAGCGTAGACAGTATTGCTACATCCATCAGCTATGTACAGCAGGCGGTTTCGCTTAAAAAAAAGCACAAAAACAACCAGCTGTTTAAAGAGTATACCATGTTGGGGCTCAATTTAAGGGTATTGGGTAACTACAAAGATGCCCTAACCTATGCCCTTGCCGCAGAACGACTTAGCGAAGCGCCCGAAACAGATCAGCAATGGTTGGGAATTCTGTTTGATCTTATCGGTACTATATACTCCGAGATGAAATTTTATGATACGTCGGTAGCGTATTATAAAAAAGCGATTGTAACCGCCGAGGCAGCTAATGATACGTTAGCTGTTTATTTTATAAAGATCAATTCGGCCCGGGCACTGCTTACACGGAATAAGCCAGGTCAGGCACTCGAAATATTAAACAGCGGTACCAAATATACTTTGGGCAATGATTGCAATGTAGAGTATCAGTCGCTTTTTATATTGATATATTGCAAATTGAAACGTTTTAACAAGGCAAGGCCATATTATGAGCAACTGCTGAAATGCAGTAATCAAAAGATTAAGAGCCACATGGAGCAGGAAAAAATGTATTATGCCCTGATATATTACCTGATACAAACCGGGCAGGCCGGTGAAACCTACACCCACATTGCAAAACTACGCAAACTGGCCGGGCAGCACAACGACCTTTACAATCTTGCCGAGCTTGAAGCCACACATTTTCAGGCAGATTCAGCCACGGGCAATTACCTTGGGGCCATAACACATCTAAAAAACTACAAAGACCTGAATGACTCTCTTTTTAACATCAACAGCACAAAACAACTTGCTGATTTGCAGCTGAAATATGAAACCGAGAAAAAAGATAAAAATATTAAGCTGCTCAAACAGCATGGTCAACTACAGGAAACACGGCTAAATAACGAGATTGTAATGCGTTACGTATTTATTGCCAGCCTAGTAGTATTATTTTTAATATTGGGGCTGCTGTACAGCAGGTATTGCATAAAGCAAAGAAACAACATTATACTAGAGGCCAAGCAGGAAGAAATAAACCGGCAAAATGTAGTGTTACGCCAGTTAGTAGACGAAAAAGAATGGTTGCTTAAAGAAATTCACCACCGGGTAAAAAACAACCTCCAGATTGTGATAAGCCTGCTCAACACGCAAAGCGCTTATCTGGAAAACGAAGATGCCCTAATGGCCATACAAAACAGCCAGCACCGCATGCACGCCATGTCGCTCATTCATCAAAGGCTGTACCAAAGTGATAACCTTGCCAGTATAGATATGTCGTGGTACATGTATGAGCTGGTTAACTATCTTAAAGAAAGCTTTGACCTTGACCGCAGGATAAACTATAAGCTGGATACAGATCGTGTAGATCTTGATGTGGCCCAGGCCGTGCCGCTGGGGCTAATACTTAATGAGGCCATTAGCAACGCCATAAAATACGCTTTCCCTAACGGCCAGAAAGGCCAGGTAACCGTAGCGCTCAAAAATACAGGTAACGACGATTACAGGCTTACTATTTCTGATGACGGTATTGGCCTTCCTGATGGTTTTGAAGACCAGGAAAGAGAATCGTTAGGCATGAACCTTATGATGGGGCTTACCAACCAGCTTGATGGCGATTTTAAATTGCAAAACAACAACGGGCTTACCATAGTAATAACGTTTACAAAAAAACAGCAACTGATGGATGCTGCACATGATTCAGAAATTTGATTGGATAAATGAAAGAGAAGATACTCATAGTTGAAGATGAATTTATTGTTGCCAACGACCTTAAAATTATGCTTATAAGGGCAGGATACCAGGTTACAGGCATAGCGGCATCTGTTGTTCAGGCACGCAAACTCATAGAAGATAAAAAGCCCGATTGGGTACTGCTTGATATTATGCTTAAAGGTAACCTTACCGGCATAGACCTGGCCCGGGAACTTATTGAGCAGGGGTTACCGTTTCTCTATATTTCGGCCAATACCAATCAAACCACGCTGGAGGCCGTTAAAGAAACACAGCCTTACGGCTTTATGGTTAAGCCTTTTAGGGAAAGAGACTTGCTTGTTATGCTTGATATTGCCCGTTACCGTTACGGCATAGAAAAAGGCATTTCAGATAGTAGCATAAAACCTGACGGCACATCAAAAAGCATTGAAGGCATTGTAGGCAAAAGCAGCAAGCTGCAAAACGTTATTGATAAGATAAAAATAGTTGCCCCCACCGAAACATCGGTGCTTATACTGGGCGAAAGCGGTACCGGCAAAGAACGCATAGCGCACTCCATACACGAGTTGTCTCTGCATACCTCCAGCCCTTTTGTAATAGTAAATTGTGCAGCATTGCCCGCATCATTAATAGAATCAGAACTTTTTGGCCACGAAAAAGGTGCGTTTACCGGCGCTCAGGCTACGCGGGCAGGCAAATTTGAACAAGCTAATAACGGCACCATATTTTTAGATGAGATAGGCGAACTTCCGCTTGACTCTCAGGTAAAATTACTAAGGGTGCTGCAGGAAAAAGAAGTAGAACGCCTGGGCGGCAGCGGCACCATAAAAGTAAATGTGCGTGTAATAGCCGCTACTAACCGCTGCCTTGAGAAAGAAGTTGCCGAAGGCCGCTTCAGGCTCGACCTGTACTACAGGCTCAACGTGTTTCCTATAGAACTGCCGCCATTGCGTGAACGTAAGGAAGATATTGAAGCTTTAGCAAGGCACTTTTTAACAAAATATGCAGGCAAGGCCCGCAAAAACGTAACTGCGATTTCAACCCAGGCTTTAAGCCAGCTGATGCAGTATAACTGGCCGGGTAATATCCGGGAACTGGAGCATCTTATAGAGCGCAATGTACTATTGGCAACGTCAGACGAAATTGAATTATTCGATTTGCCACAGGCCTTTACAGGCGAACCTGCTAAAATGGCATCGGGTGCATTACTATCTATGGAAGATATGGAACGCGAACATATTATGGCAGCCTTAAAAATGTGCAACGGTAAGGTATTTGGCCCCGGCGGTGCCGCCGAAGTACTTAAAATGCCTGCAACAAGCTTATATTCTAAAATGAAAAAATTGGGTATTCAGCAAGAGTACCATTAATAATCTTAATAACTAAAACAATGAAAGAAAAAATATCCGGGCTGCACCATATTACAGCTATAGCGGGCAATGCCCAGCGCAATTTTGATTTTTATACTAAAGTACTCGGCTTAAGGCTGGTTAAAAAAACCGTGAACTTTGACGATCCCGGCACGTACCATCTATATTATGGTAATGAGCAGGGCGCGGCTGGTACCATCCTTACGTTTTTCCCATGGGAAAATATCGGACAGGGAGAGGCTGGCAACGGACAGGCTACCGAAATTGGCTATGCTGTACCGCAAGGCAGCCTGGAGTTCTGGACACAGCGCTTTAAACAGCATAATGTAAGTTTTGGTGAAGCATCAGAACGCTTTGGCGAGCACTACCTGCCTTTTAAAGATCCGGATGGGCTTAACATAAGCCTTATTATCCCAAAAACGGCCGACAACCGTCCTACATGGCATACGCCTGAATTAACATCCGAAAATGCTACCAAAGGCTTTCATAGCGTAACACTGAGCCTCGATAAAATAGACGATACGGCAAGGGTACTAACTGATATTTTTGGCTACAGCCTGCAATCGCAGGAAGGCAACCGTTACCGCTTTGCTACAGATATGGTTGATAACGCCAATATTGTAGACCTGCTGGAACTACCGGGCGCATCTAAAGGCAGGAATGCTGCGGGTACTAACCATCATGTGGCCTTTAGGGTACCAAATGAAGAAGTACAGATGGCATTTCATGACGAGATACGCAGTAAAAACCTGAACATAACCCCAAAAATTGACCGCGATTATTTTTATTCGCTTTATTTTAGGGAACCGGGCGGTGTATTGTTCGAGATTGCTACAGATAACCCCGGATTTACCGTAGATGAACCTCTTAATGAACTGGGTACGCACCTTAAACTACCTAAGCAGCATGAGGGTTTAAGAAACCAACTGGAAGAATTTTTACCTAAAATAAACTAACATGGCAGAGATTAAATTAGAGCTGGACGCCAAGAATCACGGGGGCTTTAACCTGTATAATGAAGGAACCAAAATTGGCGAAATGGTTGTGGCTATTACAGGCGCTGCCCTAACCGTATACCACACCGAAGTTGATGAAAACCAGGGCGGAAAGGGCTATGCGGGCTTATTGCTCAATGCCATGGTAGCCCATGCAAGAAATAACGGCCTTAAAGTTATTGCGCTGTGCCCCTATGTGCATGCACAGTTTAAAAGACATCCGGACGAATATAACGACATTTGGTTAAAACAGGAATAACATGAAAAACGTAATTACAGCGGGTACTCCTTTGGCAGAAGCCAAAAAGGTACTCATAATGATACACGGGCGCGGTGCAGCGGCCCAGGATATACTATCGCTTTCGCGCCATTTAGATGTAGAAGACTTTGCCTTGCTGGCGCCACAGGCCGATGGAAACAGTTGGTATCCGTTGTCTTTTTTGGCACCACCACAGGATAATGAACCGCATTACTCGGCCTCACTTGCAGCACTATCAGCAATTGTAACCGAACTTGATGCACAAGGCATTACCCGGCAACAAATATACTTTTTAGGATTTTCTCAGGGTGCCTGCCTGGCACTGGAGTTTACAACACGTAATGCTTCTAAGTTTGGCGGTGTGGTGGCTTTTACCGGCGGGCTTATAGGCGATAGGATTTATACTGAAAATTACAGTGGCAGCTTTGAGGGCACGCCTATGTTTATAGGTACCAGCAACCCTGATTTTCATGTGCCGGTACAGCGGGTTTTAGATACCGAGGCTGTACTTAAAAACATGGGCGCCAGCGTAACAGTAAAAGTATATGATAACATGCCACATACTATAATTCAGGATGAAATAGACCTTGCTAATCAGCTTGTTTTTAAAAAATAGCCGATGTTTACCATAACACGTATTTATAGCGATACAGCCGGCGACAGCCATTTTGAAGATCTTACCATTCCGCTTAAGAGCAAGGGTAGTATAGGTTTCCTGTCTGATGAAGAGCCGGTAAAAGGCGTCATCTTTAGAGAAGTTGAAGCAGGTTACGACTATGATTTTCACAACGCGCCCCAACGACAGTACATCATACTGCTGGATGGCGGTGTAGAAATTGAAACATCGCTCGGCGAAAAACGCTCTTTTGCTACGGGCCACATACTGCTGGTAGAAGACGTGACCGGAAAAGGCCATAAAACAAAAAATTTAGAAAACAGGGCCCGAAAATCTGTTTTTATAACACTATAAATTGAAATGGAAAAAGAAACCGTTCGTCTGGAAGGCTTTAGCGATGCCATATTTGCCATTGCCATAACCCTGCTGGTGCTTGACCTGCACGTTCCAGAAAAAGATGCACTGACCTCAGGCAGCGCCATAATAAGCTACCTTACAGCACAATGGCCGTCATACCTGGCTTTTTCCATTTCATTTTTCAGCATTTTTATCATGTGGGTCAACCACCACAAGCTGTTTAAGCAAATTTACAGCCGCAACACAGCTATTACGTTTGCTAACGGGTTAATTCTGTTTTTTGCATCGGTAGTATCTTATCCCACGGGACTGCTGGCCCGTTTCTTTAATACACCATTTGCAAATGTTGTGGTAGCGGTTTACACCGGTCTTTTTATAGTTATAAACCTGTCTTACCTGCTTTTATGGCGTGTAGCCAGTAAAGATAAAACACTGTTGAGGCCTGGCATTTCTAAATCCTCCATTAAAAAAATAACCCTCAATTATGTTTATGGCCTGCCGGTTTATATTATTGCATTTGGGTTATCTTTTAGCTATCCAGTTATATCCCTTGTAATCTGTATATGCCTTTGGGTATATTGGGCATTATCATCCGGAAAGCTTGAAATGCAGGCGGACTAACCAAACCTGACCCACAAATTTATTGGTGATTTTGTATTATTAGTGGCAAAATTCACCGAAATTGCAGTATCGAAATCCACCCTCTTATGCAGCAAAAAAATCCTGAAGCCGATGCTATCCTCAAAGCCATAGAGCAACGGGAAAAAAACCACCTGCTGCAACTCTCTTTATGCACCGCCCTGTCTCAGGTTACCGATAGAAATGGACTGGCGCAAGTGGTACAACAGCTAAAAAGCAGCATCAGCTTCGACGCTTTTATCATTTGTATTACAGATGAATACGAAAAACAATACCGTGTATTTTTTCATGACAATGCAAAATCGCAATCAGAACTTAACGGTGTTGTACAGCCCGTTAACGACGGCTATTTTGATACCGCGCTACAGTCAGCCGAACCGGTAACCTTTAACCTTACAAACCCTGTCGGTAAAAACGGCCTGCCTGTTTTTATGCAACGCGAACGGCAACTTGCTATGCGCGAAGCCGTTGCAATGCCCCTACACTATCATAAAAACAATCCGGCAATTCTCTTCTTATTCTTCAAAAATCCTCGCGGATTTACGGGTGCCGTACACCGCTTGCTGAAAGGGCTGTCTATGCAACTCGCATTATCCATATCTAACAGCCTTATAACAGAAAAAATTACGCTTTTGGGCAGCGGCCCAAACACTATAAACCCCATCTCAAACCCTGAAAATCAAGTACCTGAATTTATTTCAGATGATAGCTTTACAGATATCGTTGGCCAGGGAGCCGCCATGCAAAAGGTAATAACGCTCATAAAACAAGTGGCACCGTCAGATTCCGGCGTGCTGTTATTAGGCGAAAGCGGCACGGGTAAAGAGGTGATTGCCTGTGCAATACATAAACACTCTACCCGCAGTGCCAAGGCAATGATTAAGGTAAACTGTGCTGCAATACCGGCCAACCTTATTGAAAGCGAGCTCTTTGGTCACGAAAAAGGCAGCTTTACGGGTGCTACGGCGCGCCGCATAGGCAAGTTTGAGCAGGCAAATAACAGTACGCTGTTTCTAGACGAGATTGGCGAACTGCCCCTTGACCTGCAAACCAAGCTGTTACGGGTATTACAGGAACATGAGTTTGAGCGCATAGGCGGTACCAAAACCATTAAAGTAAATGCGCGCATTATCGCAGCTACCAACCGCAACCTGCAGCAAGAAGTTGCAATGGGCCGTTTTAGAGCCGATTTGTTTTACAGGCTGAACATCTTCCAGATACAGTTGCCAGCACTCAGGGAAAGAATAGAAGATATACCTGTGCTCAGCACGCATTTTATTAACGATTTTTGCAGTAAAGCCAATAGGAAAACGCCGGCAATTTCTTCTAACGTATTAAAAGCCATGATGGTATATAGCTGGCCGGGAAATGTGCGCGAATTAAAGCATGCGCTGGAACGTAGTGTGCTACTTACCACAGGCACCACAATTACCGATATGCAATTTCCTGAAATACATACCGCAGACAACGGCGACCACTACATAAAAACGTTAGAAGAGGTTGAAAAAGAGCACATTCTCAGGGTCATTAAAATATGCGGCGGCCGCATTTCAGGAACCAATGGCGCCGCCGAAAAACTGGGCGTTCGCCCCACTACCCTATTATCTAAAATGCAAAAATTGGGTATTAAAAAAGAGCACACCGTTAAACCATGATCTTTTCAAATAGGAATATCTCTACAAAAACTACTTATAAATTTACGATATATCGTAAAAAAACAATTAGGTATCAGACTCAAATACCTGATTAATAAATAATTATACAAAAGGCATACATTTAGTATTACTGTCCGTAACTCTTAACATATTAATTAAAAAATTATGGACACAAAACAAATTACTATTCTGGATGTTGCAAACGACCCCGCCATCTCTACCGCAACCAAAACATTCCTTGCTGCACTTAACTCCGGCGGTGGAGAGCCGCTAGAATCTATGTCTCCCGAAGCTGCCAGGCTGGTACTGGTTGGCGCACAAAACTCTGTATCAGTTGATTACTCCGGAATTAACGAGTCAGAAAAAACCATTACCCAAGATGGTTACACCATCAAGCTAAACATTGTTAAGCCAATAGGCACTACCGAAACCCTGCCCGCATTCATCTTTATACACGGAGGTGGCTGGGTGTTAGGCGATTACCCTACCCACAAGCGCATGGTGCGCGATCTTGTAGTGCTATCTGGCGCGGCTGCAGTGTTTGTAAACTACACGCCATCGCCCGAAGCCCATTACCCTCAGGCAGTTAACGAAATTTATGCAGCTACAAAATGGGTGGCCGAAAACGGTGCAGAAATAGGTGTAGACGGCAGCAGGTTATCTGTAGCAGGCAACAGTGTAGGCGGCAACATGACCGCTGTAACTGCCTTAAAATCAATACAAAACAATGGTCCTAAATTCAAGTCGCTGGTTATGTTCTGGCCTATTGTAGCCGCCGATTTTGAGACCGAAACCTACAAGCAGTATGGCACCGACCGCTTTTTAACCACTCCGCTAATGAAGTGGATGTACAACCATTATACCCCCAATCTTGCCGAGCGCGAAGAGATATATGCTTCGCCATTAAACGCTGATATTGAACTACTTAAACAGTTCCCTCCTACACTTATACAAGTGGCTGAAGCCGATGTTTTGCGTAGCGAAGGTGAAGCCTTTGGTCGCAAGCTGGATGAGGCTGGCGTTCAGGCAACTACCATTCGTTATAACGGCATGATACATGATTTTGGCCTGCTTAACCCATTAGCAAACCTGCCACAAACAAAATCGTTGTTTGAACACGCCGCAGCCGAACTTAAAAAGTACCTTTTCA
>Ga0265780_10004052_pt1 | contig 19048 bp, 15 predicted proteins | sample P1T30metagenome_FD_192432 | JGI IMG/M metagenome (GOLD analysis project Ga0265780, IMG submission 192432) | Plant litter microbial communities from East Loma Ridge, Irvine, California - P1 T30 | ecosystem: Environmental > Terrestrial > Plant litter > Unclassified | place: USA: California...
CGCAGGAATTATGGGGTTTGAATTATGAGTTATGAATTCCTGAGATGAAGCACCTGATTCATAATTCATACTTAAATTTTAGTACTCGTCCTCGTTGAACATGAAGTCCTCTTTGGTCGGGTAGTCGGGCCATACTTCCTCGATATTTTCGTAGGGCTGGCCATCATCTTCCAGAGCTTGGAGGTTCTCCACCACTTCCATGGGCGCGCCCGAGCGGATGGAAAAGTCAATCAGTTCGTCCTTGGTGGCGGGCCAGGGAGCATCTTCCAAGTAAGAAGCCAGTTCGAGAGTCCAATACATAGTAGGCGGATAAAAAAAAGGTTGGCGAAGGTAAGAGTTTCCCGTCAAGATACAAACGGGTAGCCATTTGCAAAACGACAACGCAAAACACTGGCCAAGGTTAGCTAGCGGCTTGCGCCTGCTGGCTAAATAAGGCGATTAAATCGTTTTTCGTGCGAATTTTTCGTTCGAACGAGCGGATTTTAGTTTGCAGCATTTGCCGGAAGGCATCATTGGCAGCGCTTGGGCTCAGCTTATCGAGGTTGTCGCGCAGGGTGGCCAACTCTTGGTTATCATCAATTAGCAGCGTACGCAGGGTGTCGGCGCGGAAGCGAGCCCGGTCAGCCGGGGCTGTCGGCAGGGGTGCTCCGTCAGCGCGCTTGCGTAAGTGATATTCCAAGGCGCTGAGCTCAAATATTTTATCGCAAGCCACCATAAAACGTTGCCAGATGCGGTCAGACTCTTCGCCGCGCACCGTGCCCACCTGCTTCCACTCCGCCTGCAGGGCTTTGGCTTGGTGAATGGCTTCCTGCGGCGGAATGTGCATCAGGGCTTCGGCACGTTCGGCTAGGGCGCGCTTGCGGGCCAGGAGCACTTCGGGAGTGGCCGGAGCACCGGGGGCGCCAGTCGCCTGCTGGGCCGCAATGTGGGCTTTCAGCCGCTCGAAAAAATGGTTATTAGCCGCCCGAAATTTTATCCACAGCTCAGAAGCCTGCTTTTTGGGCAGGTTGCCGTTTACTTCGCGCCAAGCCTGCTGCAACTGCTTGAGTTGGCGCGAGGTGGTTTCGAATTGGTCGGAGTTTTTGAGGGATTCGGCTTGCTGAATGAGGTCGCGGTAGCGGGTCTGAACCCGCAGGGTCATCGCCTTTTTATCGGACTGGAAGGCTTTGCGACGGTCGAAAAACTCTTGAATGGCGGCTTGGAAGCGACGCTCTAGTTCGTCGGTCATGGCTTTGTCGACGGGGCCGGTTTTGAGCCAGCCCTGGCGCAGGTCCTTCACCTTTTCGCTGGCCGATATCCATTCCACGCTGTCGCGCAGGGCTTCGGCTTCCTGTACGAAACCGATTTTGGTGGCCAGGTTTTTTTCGCGGTTGCGCGCCACGGTCACGGCAACGGCTTCTTCAGCCTCGGTGAGGCGGCGATGCAGGGCGACAAAATCACCCAGGCCATCGTAGGTCAGCAGCTGCTCTTTGAGGTGCAGCGCTTTCATCAAAAAGGAGCCTTTGTTGTCGCTGGTTTCCATTTTTTCCAGCAGGGCATCCACTTTGGCGCGGAGGGTTTCAAAGCGTTGGGCAAAATACCGCAGGGCGGCATCGTCCGATTCTTTAACCAGCCCAATCTGGCGGGCGGGTTGGGAGAGCACGGGGCGCAGCCACACGCCATCGGCTTCCACATAGCCGTAGCGCTTGGCTTCGGCCAGCAGGTGGTCGGTTGGTTCCATACAGAAAGTAAGCTCGTGGGTAGGAGAGTGAGGTGGTTGGGGGGAATGGGAAGAACAGAGCGCTGGGGCTGTGGCTGAAACGTGGGCTAGGAAGGAACTACAAGTTTACGGTAAAAAGGTGATGATGCGATGTATGTTTTCGGTAGGCCCAGCCTATCGTAAGACGGAAGCAGCAACTACCACGGCCAGATGCCGGACCTCTGCTTCCCAAAAAAGGCGCGCATACCACGGCTGTATTGCCGTTCTTTGCGGCCCACAGCACCGGCAACTGGCCTTGTATAGGCTGTGCAGCGGCCGCTTTGGGCCAGTTCCGTACCTTTTTATTTCCCCTTTATTTCCGCATCCATGAGCGACCAGACCATTATTTTCAGCATGGCCGGCGTGAGTAAAATTTACCCGCCCCAGAAACAAGTCCTTAAGAATATCTACCTCTCTTTTTTCTACGGCGCCAAAATTGGTGTGCTGGGTTTGAACGGCTCGGGCAAATCGAGCTTATTGAAAATAATTGCCGGCGTCGACAAGCAGTTTCAGGGCGAAGTGGTGTTTTCGCCGGGTTACTCGGTGGGCTACCTGGAGCAGGAGCCCCAGCTCGACCCTACCAAAACGGTGCGCGAAGTGGTGGAAGAAGGTGCGGCCGAAACCGTGGCGCTGCTGAAGGAATACGACGAAATCAACGAAGCCTTCGGGGCTGAAGACGCCGACTTTGACAAGCTGCTGGACCGCCAGGGCAAGGTGCAGGAACGGCTGGACCAACTCGACGCCTGGAACCTAGACTCGAAGCTGGAACGCGCCATGGATGCCCTGCGCACTCCACCGCAGGAAGCCATTATTGGGCCCCTCTCAGGTGGTGAGAAACGCCGCGTGGCCCTGTGCCGCCTGCTGCTACAGGAGCCCGACGTGCTGTTGCTCGACGAGCCCACCAACCACCTCGACGCCGAGAGCGTGCTGTGGCTGGAGCAGCATTTGCAGCAATACAAAGGCACTGTCATCGCCGTGACCCACGACCGGTACTTCCTCGACAACGTGGCCGGCTGGATTCTGGAGCTGGACCGCGGCTCGGGTATTCCCTGGAAGGGCAACTATTCGAGCTGGCTGGAGCAGAAAACTGCTCGTCTGGCGCAGGAGGAAAACCAGGAAAGCAAGCGTGCCAAAACCTTGCAGCGCGAGCTGGAATGGGTGCGGATGTCGCCGAAAGCCCGGCAATCTAAGGGTAAGGCCCGTTTGGCCAACTACGACAAACTGGCCAGCGAAGAAGCCAAGGATAAGGAGCAGAAGTTGGAACTGTTCATTCCAGACGGGCCGCGCCTGGGTGCGCAGGTAATTGAGGCTGAAGGCATCACCAAAGCATTTGGCGACAAACTGCTGTTTGAGAACCTGAGCTTTTCGCTGCCGCAGGGCGGCATCGTGGGCATCATCGGGCCCAACGGTGCGGGCAAAACCACTCTGTTCCGTCTCATCACCGAGCAGATGCAGCCCGACGCGGGCAGCTTTGTGGTGGGCCCCACGGTGCAGACGGCCTACATCGACCAGCAGCACGACTCGCTGGACCCTGCCAAATCGGTGTTTGACACCATCACGGGTGGTACCGAAACCATGCTGCTCGCGGGCCGGCCGGTGAACTCCCGCGCCTACGTGAGCAAGTTCAACTTCGGCGGCGGTGACCAAGAAAAGAAGGTGGCAATGCTCTCGGGCGGCGAGAAAAACCGCGTACACCTGGCCATGACGCTCAAGCAAGGAGCAAACCTATTGCTGCTTGACGAGCCAACCAACGACTTGGATGTGAACGCCATTCGAGCGCTGGAAGACGCATTGGAGAACTTTGCCGGCTGTGCCGTCATCATCAGCCACGACCGGTGGTTCCTCGACCGCTTGGCCACGCACATTCTGGCTTTCGAAGGTGATTCCGAAGTGGTATGGTTTGAGGGCAACTTCACAGACTATGAGGAAGCCAAACGCAAGCGGCTGGGCGATGTTGAGCCGAAGCGAGTACGGTATAAGAAACTTGGGTAACGGCTACAACACCTCCTGTTTTAAATAAAAAAGGCCGGTGCTGGGTAGCATCGGCCTTTTTTATTATTAATGCTTCTCCCCTATTCTATTACCACGCGACGTACTGCTGTTGCCTGCCCGGCTACTTGCACAGACAGCAGATAAATACCGGTGGCCAAACCAGCAGTTGGAAGCTCAGCGGCAGCACCCGTGAATGTGCGCTGCGCCACCCGCTGACCTAGCACGTTGCTCAGCGTAGCAATAGCTGCCGAGGCTGGTGCGGCTAGCTTGATGCGGAATGCCGCGTGCGCGCCAGCCGGATTGGGCCATACCTCAAACGTAGCTGTGGCGGCATTTGCTGTGGCCGTAACGGTAGCACAAGTGGCCAAGAGGGAAAACATGCCCTTATCACCACCGTAGCCCGACACAAAAATCAGGTAGGTGACGCCCTGCACCGAATTGAACGTGACAGTAGACGGCTGGCCACAACCGCCCGCATTGGTATCGTCGTTGCCGCCCACGCAGGTGTAGGGACCACCGCAAGCGCCCTGATACACGAAAAGCTTGGTATCGTAGTCGGTTGCTAAATCGCAGTTGGTGAGCGTGATGCTACTTCCTGTGCCCACGATGCTGTAGAAGATGCCGCCGCCATCCACGCTTTCGTTACAGAAGGTGGTGGGGTCGCCGGTGGCGGTGGCGCTTTCGGTACTACCCGTCACTCGTTGACCGCAGGTCAACGGCAGCGCGTTGCTGCAAAAGTCATTTACAGGTACCGGAGCCACCGTGCGGAAGCGCAGGCTGGAGACGGAGGATGTGGCACCACTGGCACAATTGCTCACAACCTGGACCGTGTACACGGTGCCGGCCGCCATCCCGGTCAACTGTACTGGCCCAGCCGTAACAGTTTGGGTCGTGGTGGCGGGTATCGTTGTCACGGTGTAGCTGGTGGCCGAGGCAGAACCCACGAAGCTGAAGGTTACGCCCGTCATGGTCCGATTGGTCACGGCCAGGTCCGATGGTGCGCCGCATACTGGCGGCGCTGTCGTCACGAAGCCAGTCGATGCGGCTACCGATGTGCTGCTGCCGTTGCACTGGCTGGCTACATACACTGTGTACACCGTGCCCGGCAGCAAGCCCATTAGCGTTGCGGGCGAAGTCGTTATCGTTTGTGAGGTTGTCGCGGGCAAAGTTGTCACCGCGTATTGCTGGGCTGACGCGCTAGGGTTAAAACTCACCTGAGCACTAGTATTGGTGATATTACTCACAACCACAGCAGTTGGTGGTGCGCACACGCTGGGGCTGCTGATAGTGAAGTTGGTGTTCGAAATATCGAAGAAGTAGTTGTCGGCCGCGGCTACCATGATGCGGGCCTGAGTGGTAGCCACGTTGGGAAGCGTGACGGTTGCCGTGCCGTTATTGGGCGCATTCAGGGCCAAGGCGGTGGGGTACGTGTAGCCACCGTCCGTACTTAGCCGCACATTCACAAGGGCGCAGTTCACGCCGTTGGCGGTGGTACCGGCCACGTTCCAGGTCACGCTATAGGTCGAACCCCCAACCCAGCCCAGCGGCGTATTGGGGCTGGTTACGACAAACGGGCCGGCGGCGCTGGTTACGCGCAGCTTCACCGAGTCGCTGGTCGTCACGCCACCAATCACGCCCAGCGAACCCTGGTGTAAGTCCTTGGCCACGCACTTAAAGGTGAGCCGCCGCGTCACCGTTGGCAGGCGCTCGCCCACGGTTGCGGTGTTGTTCACCACGTCGCTCAACTGAGGAAAGTAGCGCGTGGGTGACGTCGTTGGCGGCAGCGCCCGAAAAAGCGGCACATTGTCGTTGGCCACCTGCGCATCGGTGGGCCCACCGGCCGAGCCCAGGTCGAGTTCCTGCCAGCTATAAACCAGAGCGTCACCTTCGGCATCGGCACCAGTGGCAGTCAGGCTGAAAGGGGTACCAACGGGCAGCGTGAGGCCGCTTGGCGGCCCGCCAACGGCCGGCGGGGTATTGCCAGTGCCCGCCACGACGGCGCAGGTCGTGGTCACAATGAAGGCACGCATTTCCTCGAAGCTTCCAATGTTGAAATACGGGTCTGAATTGCTCTGAATATCCTGACCAGCGCACAGACCGGAATACGACATGATGGTGCTGCCCGAACCGGGCTCCCAGGCTGTAGTAGCCGTTCGGTTGGCGCTGCAGTTAGTGGCCGCGTTGCTATTGAAAATATGGTGGGCTCCGAACTGGTGTCCCAACTCATGGCACACGTACTTTACACTGAAGAAATCTCCAATAGGACTCGACAACGCCGTAGCGCCCTGGGCTTTGGTAGCCGGCTGGCAGACCGATGTATAAGCACCGCGCCCACCCGCATTCTGGCCGCCAAACACATGCCCGATATCGTAATTGGCAGTGCCGACGATGTTGTCGATGGTCGTCTGGTTTTCCGGCAGCATTGCCAGCGCGTCGCCATCGGTGTAAGGGTCGGTAGCTGGATTGGTATAAATAAGTAGGTTGTTGCTGGCTACCAGCACAAAGCGTACTGCCGCTTCCGTCTCAAACACGCCGTTGATGCGGTTCACGCTCGTCACAATAGCAGCCAGCGCCTGCGGAACCGTACCTCCATGAAATTGGGTGTACTCGCCGGTTGCGGCCACAGCCAGCCGATAGGTGCGTAGCAAACCACCACTGCCGATAGCCGCAGGCCCACTTCCTCCCTGGCTGGCCCGTGGCGGGCCTGCCACTGAGGACTTTTCCTTCACCGGCGGTTGCTGGCATACCATGCCCGCTCCGGCTCCTGGCCGCGCATCGTGGCTGAAAAAACTAAGGTAGTGCCGGACATCGCCGCGCTGGCGGGGCTCGATGTACACGGTGCCCGTGGCGGCCGATAATACCTGCGCGTGAAAGCCAGCCGGCGTCAAGTCGAGACGTATGGTGGCCGTGGCATCGTCGAGCCCACGGCCGGCATAGGTATGAATTTCAGGGTAGCGAGCCGCCAGCGCCGGGGCCATCACAGTCGTTTGCCACACCGTGAACCGACCTGTTCCACCAGTTGGCAAGGGCAGAGCCAAGACCAACGCAGTAGCGCCAGGCTGTCCTTCGGGTGGAGCAGCGGCGAGCAACGTTCGAGCCGCATCCAAGTCCAACATCAGCGGCCGTGCGCGCTCCAGCATTGTTAGGAGCGGCGATGGTGCGGCGGCCTCATCATGAAAAAGCGTAGCGGCTGGCAGCTGCTGTGCCTGCGCAATGCTCCGGGAGCTCAGCAGCAGCGCGAGGCCGCCGCATACCTTTCGGGCAATAGATAAGTAGTTTTTTTTCAACGGACTGGGATTAAATGTGGTAAGCCAAATATAGCCGACCAACCCGTTGAAACAACTCATTTAATTCACGCCGTGTACGCGCATGGGCAGTACAAACACTGCGTCGGAAGCCGTGATGAACAGCGTTTTGCGGTCTTTGCCGCCAAAGCACACGTTACCCGTCCATTCCGCAGGCACATCAATATGCTGAATGTGCTGGCCCGCCGCATTATACACCGTCACGCCCTTGCCGGTGAGGTACACATTTCCTTCGTTATCAATGGTCATGCCGTCGGAGCCTTGGGCCACGAAAAGTTGCCGGTCGGTAAGCGTGCCATCGGGCGCAATGCGGTAACGGTAGGTTTTATTGGCTTCGATATCGGCCACATAGAGCAATTTGCCATCGGGGGTGCCAATGATGCCGTTGGGCTTCTGCAGTTGGTCATCGGCTACGATAGGCTGGGCCTGGCCTTTGGGCAGGTAGTAGAGTTTCTGGCCGCCAAGGCCGGGGTCGGGCGCTTTGCGGGTCCAGTAGTCGCGTTGATAATAAGGGTCGGTAAAGTAGATAATGCCGCTGCTGGGGTGCAGCCAAAGGTCATTGGGGCCGTTGAGGCGGTGGCCCTGCGCGTCCTTCAGCAGCACAGTAGCTTTGCCATCCGGCGCGATGGACCAGATTTCATTGTGCTCGTCGGCGCAAGCCAGCAGGTTGCCTTTCTTATCGAAATACAGGCCATTTGCCCGGCCCGATTTTTCCAGAAAAACGCCGAGTTTGCCGTCAACGCCATACTTCCAGATTTTGTTGTTGGGCTGGTCAGTAAAGAAGATGTTACCGGCCTTGTCAGCCGCTGGGCCTTCGGTGAACTTGAACTGCCGGGACAGTAGCTGCGGGGTGGCCGAGCCGGCGAGGATGGCGCTGGAGGGCTGAACGGTTTGAGCCATAGCCGTAATAGATGGGCCAGCGCTGGCAACGAGCAGCAGGCTAGCGCGAAGAATGGAAAGAAGCATTTGGGCGGAGAGTCGTAGGCCTTAACTAACGTAGGAGCGCCAGAAAGGTAGCTATCCATCCCAAATTGTCGGATGATTTTCCCCTTTCGGCTTTCTGTAGCATCTTGGCAAAGCTGCTAGGCAGCGGGGCACCTGTAGCGTCACATCTCAGGAGTGCAGCCGGTCGACAGGTCAGCTCCTGCAGCAGGAGTTACGTAAGACGCAGGTCTCTGCCCTACCACATCGGTACCAGCACTGAAATTTATGCCACCCATCCTTCCCGCACAGCCCGCGCCGCTAGGCCCACCAGTGTGCGGGTTCCGGCTTTATGCAGCAGGTTGCGGCGATGCGTTTCCACGGTACGCACATTGATAAACAGTCGATTGGCAATTTCCTCGTTGCAACAATCGGCCACAACCAGACGCAGCACCTCCAGCTCGCGGGGACTAAATGGGTCGAGTGCTTGGCCAATAGCAGTGCGACGGGCCGGAGCGGCGAGTTCAGACGGGGCATCAAGCCATGCCGATAATGTAGCAACTAGTATGTGAGGCTGCACATGACGCGGCAGGCGCAGCGGCATTCCCGGCCAAGCGGGCAAGTTCATCTGCTGAATAGCCGACTGCGGGTCGGTGAGTACCATGACCCGAAGCGCTGCCCGGGCCCGCTGCACCTGACTCAGCAGTTCAGGCAAGGCTCGGCCGGGTAAGGATTCGTCTACTACCAGCAGTCCAAACGGCATAGCAGCCACCAGTTCCGTTACTTGCGTAGTGTCGGCCGTAAGTGTGATGTGTAGCTGAGGCCAACGTTCCTTAAGAATGGAAATCAAGCCTTTGCGCGACAAGGTTGGAGCCGCAGCCACCAGGGCGGTAGGGGTAGAATAAGTCATAGAACTGGCAGAAAGGAATGACGCATACCCCAATGGAGTAGCATTGGAAAAGATTTAGAACTCTTTAATGGAATTATTCAATTGAAATAATTCAACAAAAAAGCATCTTTATCTAATTCGTGTCAATACCTAAAAGTAGGTATATTTAAGCATAAACCCACTTTCTCAATGACCATGGACAGCTGATTTTCAATGCCACTAAAAACCTAAAAAGCCGCTCCCTGCAAGCAGAGAGCGGCTTCAAGACATTACTACCAAACGTATTACCTGCGGCGCAGGAAAATACTCACGTAGTAAAGCAAGGTCGCTAACGAGGCTAGCGCCGCCACCACGTAGGTCATGGCAGCCCACCAGAGGGCATCTTTCGCCATCGCGTGCTCTTGCACAGTCACCACACCACGCTTGTCCATCCATGCCAGAGCACGGCGCGAGGCATCGAATTCGACGGGCAACGTGATGAACGAGAATAGCGTGGTGAGGGCAAACAACCCAATGCCCACGCCCAGCGGAATCACCGAAGTGCGCAGCATCAGGATGCCAGCCATTAGAATCCAGGGCATGAAACGCGACACGGCACTAAGCGCAGGCACCAGCGCCGAGCGGAACTGCAGCATGGAGTACGCCGTGGCATGCTGCACGGCATGGCCACACTCGTGAGCCGCAATGGCGGCGGCGGCGGCCGTACGCTCGGCATACACGCCTTCGCTCAGGTTGACGGTTTTGTTGGTGGGGTCGTAATGGTCGGTGAGCTGGCCGCTGGTGCTGATGATGCGAACGTCGTGAATATTATTATCCGCCAACATTTTAGCTGCGACCTCGGCACCACTCAGGCCCGAGTTCAACGGTATTTGCGCGTATTGCCGAAACTTGCTCCGTAGCCGCCATTGAATACCCCAGCTGGCGGCCATTAGCACGATGATAAGCAAAGAAGAAGACATGGTTGCGGGAAAAGGAGAATGAAAAACAGTGTTTGCCACCGCTCCGACCGCCAAGTTTAGCTAGCGAGTCGGGACTGGCATCACAACATATTCTCTGCAAAAAAGATGCAGCCCTTTTTCCACTGTCAAAGTGACTACGGGGTAGCTATAATGCGCGCCACAATGCGTGAGGTGCTATAGCCGGGCACTAATGCCACCGTGCGCACCTGCCCGCCGCGCGCCAACACAATTTCGTGACCGACGATGCTTTCAATCGCGTAATCATCGCCCTTCACTAGCACATCGGGCTGCACCAGCTTTATCAGCTCCAGCGGCGTGGGCTCGCCGAAGAGCACCACGGCATCAACGAAAGCCAGCGAAGCCAGAATGCGGGCCCGCGCTGTTTCATCCTGAATAGGGCGCCCGGGCTTCAGGCAGCTCACCGACGCATCGGTGTTCAGGCCCACCACCAGCGCATCGCCCAGGTGCCGGGCGTGCTCCAGGTAATCGACGTGGCCAAGGTGCAGCAAATCGAAGCAGCCATTGGTGAACACCACTTTGCGGCCGGCAGCCTGCCAATCGGCCAGCGTGGCGGGCAACTGCTCACGTGTCAGAATCTTATCTTTCGTCCACACGATTGTTAATGATTAATGATTACTCCGTCGTAAGCGGCTCTTCAGCCAAAGCCTCGGCTTCGGTGAAAACACTGCCTTTGTCGGCCGCCGCCACGGCAAAAAAGCTAATGGCCCCCATTAGCACGACGAGCAGTGTTTGGGCGCCGTGCACCACCAAGGCGTAGGCGATGCCGGCTTCCTTACTAACGCCATAGACCAGCAAGACGCTCTGCACCATGACGTGAAACGGCCCGATGCCCCCCGCTACCGGAGCTGCCATTCCCAGCGCGCCAAAGGTGAGCACCGCCAAGCCGGCGCGCATGTCGAGGCCATAGGTTTCGGGAAAGCAGAAGAATGCCAGGTAGTCCATCAGGTAATACACCAGCCAGGTGAATATCGTATGGAGCAGAAACAAGCCCTTGTGCTCGAGCTTCAGGACGCTGAATACACCCGCCAATAGGCCTTGCACGAAGAGTATGCCCTTGTTGAAGAAAGCATTCTGGCGCAGCCGCTCCAGGTTGCGAAACAATGCGTAACCCACCGACAGCAGCAGTACCACCCCGATGATGGCAGCAATGAGCAGCGGCGTACGGTTGCGGGCCAGCGCATCGTAGCGGCCACCCAGCACATTTTCGGTCACGAAATGCCAGAAAGTGTTGAAATCCAGCAGCAGCACCGAGCTGAGCAGGCCCAGCAGTACCAGCACGTCAATCACCCGTTCCGTCACCACCGTGCCCAGCGCCACCTGCACCGGCACCCCACTGGTGCGTCGCAGCACCGAGCAACGAATGACCTCGCCCATCCGCGGCAACACAATGTTGGCCAGGTAGCCCACCATCATGGCGTGGTACACCGGCCAGTACCCGGTTTCGTGCTTTGACGCTCTGAGCTGCATCTGCCAGCGGTAGGCCCGGCTGAAATAGCCCAACACCGAGAGCCCCATCGTGACGCTTAGCCACCAGTAATTCGCGGTGCGAATGGCTTGGCTGATGTCGTCCCACTTCAGGCCGCGCATGGCGTACCACATTAGTGCCCCCGAAATGCTCAGCAGCAGCACGTATTTGAGAACGGTCAGAAAATGCTTCATCAAGGCAATGAGTGAATGAGTACGCGAATGAATAAGTGAATGGGCTAATGAATCAAGGCGCCGGATGCGGCCGCAGAATTCACGCGCTCATTCACTCACTCATTCACCCATTGATTAGACCAGGCGGTTATGCTCGTTGGGGAAAATGACCGTTGGCTTGTGCTGACGGGCTTCGGCAAAATCGACGAAACCGTAGGAGAAAATGATAACCACATCACCCACGGCCACTTTTCGGGCCGCCGGGCCATTCAGGCAAATAGTGCCCGAACCGCGCTGGCCCCGAATGGTATAAGTCTCGAACCGTTCGCCGTTATTCACGTTCACGATGGTGACTTTTTCGTTTTCCACGAAGTTGGCCGCGTCCATCAGGTCCTCGTCAATCGTCACACTGCCGATGTAGTGCAGTTCCGCCTGCGTGACCGTGACCCGGTGAATCTTGGACTTCATTACTTCGATGTACATAGCTCGGATTAACAGCGTTGGTAAAGGCTGCAAAGATAAAGCCTCAACCATCCCCGTGCCCGGTCAAGCGCATCGAAAGCCCCTACTCCACCACCACGTTGTCAATCAGGCGCACCCCACCCAGGTGGGCCGCTAGGCACAACACCACAGACCGGCCGGGCATGTAGGCCGTCAGCGGCTGCAGGGTTTGGGCATCGGCTACCTCAAAATACTCGGGGGTAATCAGTGGTTCGGCGGCGAGGGCAATATTGGCTTCGGCCTGCACCTGGGCGGATGGCACGCCTTGCTGCACCTGAGCAGCGGCGGCGGCCAGCACTTGATGCAGAAGCGGCGCCACGGCCCGGGCTTCGGCACCAAGCCGGCGGTTGCGCGAGGACATGGCCAAGCCATCGGCTTCGCGAATGGTGGGACGCGCCACAATTTCAAGGTCAAACGACAAGTCGGCTACCAGCTGCCGCACCACGGCCACTTGCTGCCAATCTTTCTGGCCAAAATAGGCGCGGTGCGGGCGCGCCATGTGAAACAGTTTGCTTACCACCGTCGCTACGCCATTGAAATGACCGGGGCGGTGGGCGCCTTCCATCACCCGCTCCAAATCGCCAAAATCGAATCGCAGCACCGTCGGCTGCGGGTACATTTCGTCTACCGAGGGCTCGAATAAGACAGTGCAGCCGGCGGGGCCCAGCAGGGCAGCATCAGCTTCCGGCAAGCGTGGATAGAGGCGAAAATCTTCGGCGTTGTTGAACTGAGTGGGGTTGACGAAGATGCTGACAATTACCTCGTCGCATTCCGCCCGCGCCGCTTGCACCAGTTGCAGGTGGCCGGCGTGTAAAGCGCCCATGGTGGGCACCAGGCCCACGCGTTTGCCAGTTTGCCGGGCCTGTTCGGTATAGGCTTGCAACTCAGCGGCAGTAGTTAGTATCTGCATAGAGAAGGAAGGCAATTCGAATGCCCCCCGGAGTAGGTTTTATTGATTTTCCGCTCAAAATTGTTTAATTTTGTGCACCCATAGCATGGCCTTGTTCCATTCTCTTCAATAATTCCTTTATGTCGAAGCTACGAATCCTTTACGCGGCCACCGAAATTGACCCATTTCTGCAGACCACGAAAGTGGCTGAAATGCTCCGGCGCCTACCCGCCAGCATGCAGGAAATGGGCTGCGAAATTCGCATTTTCGTGCCTCGTTTTGGCATTATCAACGAACGCAAGAACCGGCTGCACGAGGTAGTGCGCCTGTCGGGCATCAACATTGCGGTAGGCGACGACGAAAAGCCGTTGGTTATCAAAGTGGCGTCGATTCCGACCGCCAAGCTGCAAGTTTACTTTATCGATAACGAAGACTATTTCCACCGCAAGTCGGCTTTGGTCGACAAAAATGATAAGTTTTATGCGGACAACGATGAGCGCGCCATCTTTTTTTGCAAAGGTGTGCTCGAAACGGTGAAAAAACTGGGCTGGTCGCCCAATATTGTGCACTGCTCCGACTGGATGACCGGTCTGATTCCGCTCTACCTGAAGACGACTTACAAGAAAGACCCGGTCTTCAAAGATGCTAAATCGGTGTTCTCGATTTATAACAACGAGTTCAACGATAAATTTGAGGGCAACATTCTGGAGAAAGCCAAGATGCTTGACATCGATGACAACATGTTGGCGTCGTTGAAATCGGCAGACTTCAGTGGCTTCATCAAAATGGGCATGGAGTATGCTGACACCGTGGTGCGGTCCGATGAGGACTTCAGCGAAAACATGAACGGCATGTTCCACGAATATGCTCTCCACAACAAGCTTAGCCAGGTAGCTACCGACGAAAACCTGCACTCTTCTTACCTAGCGCTCTACAATGAATTGGCTAACTAGCCGCTGTGCTCCTCTGGTAGCGTTGGTCGCGCTAGCCCTCGCGGGCTGCGACACGGGCACAGCCCTAAATGTGGACCTACCCGATACCACGTCGGTCAGCACCCAGTACCAAGACCTGCCACTGAGCGTTGCCACTGTGCGGCTGGCGCCGGTGCAATCCCTAAAAACGGACCATTACCTAGTGGGCCGCCTCAGAGACAACGTAGCTGGTACAACCGCCGCTACCTCTTATCTCAATGTGCTGGATGCCGGGGCTGTAACGGCCGTGGGCGGCAGCTTGACCGACTCATTGCCGTCGAGTGCCACTAACTTCACCACCCGGCCCATCTTGGACTCGGTGGTGATGGTGATGGGCTTTGACCGGGTGTATGGCAGCAACAGCACCCCCGCCCGGTTTGACGTGTACCCACTGCTAGCTCCACTCGATGAGCGGCAGTTATATGATAGCAGCACTCCGCAGCCATTGGGGCCGCCTTCCAGTGCCATTGGTATAAACTTGGTGAGCCGGCTCGACCGCACCCAGCAAGTGGTGGTGACAGCAGCCCAGGCCGCTACTGCAGTTCAGGCGGCTGTTCCGGCCGTCATGGCCACTGCTTCAGACCCTACGGTGCGCCTGCTGGTGCAGCGGCGTGGCGTGGCGGCGGCACCAGGGCAGCCGGCAATTTCGGAAGTCTCGTCACCTTTTATTGATGGGCTCTTTGCGCGCATCAGCCAGCCCGGCTTCAACCAGAATGTGCTGAATGGGTTGCTGAAAGGATTGGCCATCTTGCCTAATGACAACTACAATTCCGGCATTGTGTCCTTTAGCCGGGGCTTGCGGCAGCGCATACTGTTTTACTACCACTTTGATGCGACTAGTACCTTGGCGCGGCAGCGCTTTACGTACTCCATTTATTTTGGGCCTACGTTCAGCAGCATAAACTTATCTGCCAGCAACGACCCGCGCTACTACACCCAGATTACCAACATCAACCTGCCCCCCAACCTACAGGTACTCAGCAACCGTAGCGGGGCTGTAGACCCTTCTGTGCTCAATGGCCTTAGCTATGTGCAGGAAGGTACCGGCTTAGCCACGCGGGTTTCCTTCACTGGCTTATCCGACCTAATTGCAGCAGCTACGGCCGGCGGCCTGACCATCAACCGAGCCGAACTGCGGGTACCGGTAAAGCCTTATACCAACGCGCTGTTCCCGAACCCCAACCTCCTTTACGCGGTGGAGGTGGATGGTAGCAACAACGTGCTGCAGCGCATCGTGAATTATATTCCAACCGACCGGGTGGTGCAGGCTGATGGGCTGGACCCGCTGGGGGTGAGTCCTTTTGTCAATTCATACGCCCTCGGCACTCTCGTTGATGGCACCACGACGCAGGCTTATTACTCGCTGCCCATCACCAGCTACTTGCAGGCTTATCTTTACAATAAGCTCAACGGCAATCCGGCGGCATTAGTATTATTGCCTTCGAGTCTGCCCGCGGCTACTTCGTTGCCCGCTACCGTGCTAAACCTGAACCGGGCAGCGCTTGACGCTTCTAATATTAAGCTGCGCGTATACTACTCTAAACGCTAGTAGTCTAGCCCGCTTCTTCTCCCTGATGGTGTAGGAGCGGGCTAGTGTTTTTTCTTTTTCCAGAACCTAACCATTCCTGCCATGTGCGGCATTGTTGCTTACCTGGGCCATCGTGAGGCCTGCCCTATCATTCTCAAAGGCCTGCACCGGCTCGAATACCGTGGTTACGACTCGGCCGGCGTGGCGCTGCTCAACGGCGACCTCACCGTTTACAAAAAGAAAGGCAAGGTTAGCGACCTTGAAGCGTTTATCTCCAAAAAAGACACGCACGCCAATGTCGGGATGGGCCACACCCGTTGGGCTACCCACGGCGAGCCGAACGATGAAAACGCGCACCCGCACTATTCCACCTCGGAGCGTATTGCCATCATTCACAACGGCATCATCGAGAATTACGCAGCACTGAAAACGCATTTGCAGCAGCAAGGCCACGTTTTTCATTCTGATACGGACACGGAAGTTTTCGTGAACCTGATTGAGGAAATCCAGAAGCAGAATAGCTGCACACTGGAAGAAGCGGTGCGCCTGGCCCTGCACGAAGTAGTAGGCGCTTACGCCATTGTGGTGCTCAGCAAGGATGCACCCAATCAACTCATTGCGGCTCGCAAAGGCTCGCCGATGGTAATTGGCATTGGCGAAGGCGAGTTTTTCATTGCCTCGGACGCTACGCCCATCATCGAGTACACCAACGAAGTGGTGTACGTGAACGACTACGAAATTGCCGTTATCCGCGATGGGCAGCTAGAAATTCGCAGCAAGGAAGACGTAAGCCAGACGCCCTATATCCAGAAGCTGGAAATGGAGCTGGACTCCATCGAAAAAGGTGGTTACGAGCACTTCATGCTGAAGGAGATTTTCGAGCAGCCCCGTTCTATTCTCGACTCCATGCGCGGCCGCTTGGAGTTGGAAGCCGGCCACCTGAACATGGGTGGCATTCGGGCCTATGAGCAGAAGTTTGTGAATGCCCAGCGCATCATCATCGTGGCTTGCGGCACGAGCTGGCACGCTGGCCTGGTGGCCGAGTACCTGATTGAGGACCTGGCCCGCATTCCGGTAGAAGTGGAATACGCATCAGAGTTCCGCTACCGCAACCCGATTATTACGGAGCGCGACATTGTGATTGCCATTTCGCAGAGCGGTGAAACGGCCGACACCTTGGCCGCTATCGAACTGGCTAAGAGCAAGGGGGCTACCATCTTCGGTATCTGCAACGTGGTGGGCAGCAGCATTGCCCGTGCTACCGACGCTGGCGCCTACACCCACGCCGGTCCCGAAATTGGGGTGGCGTCGACCAAAGCCTTTACGGCCCAAGTAACGGTGCTGACTTTGCTGGCCATGATTATGGGCCAGAAGCGCGGCACCATCACCGACACCAAGCTGCGCGAACTGATGGTGGAGTTGGATACCATTCCGGCCAAGGTAACCAAGGCGCTGGAGTTGGACACGGAAATCCGCGCCATTGCCGAAATCTTTAAAGATGCCACCAACTTCCTGTACCTGGGCCGGGGCTATAACTTCCCCGTGGCCCTGGAAGGCGCCCTCAAGCTCAAGGAAATCAGCTACATCCATGCTGAAGGTTATCCGGCAGCCGAGATGAAGCACGGACCGATTGCCCTGATTGACGAGAACATGCCCATGGTGGTAATTGCCACCCGCGACAGCTCGTACGAGAAAGTGGTAAGCAACATTCAGGAAGTGAAGGCCCGCAAAGGCCGCATCATTGCGGTGGTAAGCGAGGGCGACACCGTGATTCCGCCCATGGCTGAATTTGTGATTGAAGTGCCTCACACCAGCGAAATCCTGATGCCGCTGGTATCGGTGGTACCGCTGCAACTGCTGAGCTACCACATTGCGGTGCTGCGCGGCTGTAACGTGGACCAACCCCGTAACCTGGCGAAATCGGTAACGGTGGAATAAGCCTGAAATTTCTTCCACTGTTCAATGCCCTCTTGATGCAGGGCAACCTTGTACGAGGTTGCCCTGCATCTTTTTTATAGCAGCAAGATGCCAAAGCGTTATCAGGCAGCAATTCACTTGTGTGCAGTTGCTACCATTCTGCCCTTCCTGGTACTGGCAGCGTATTGTCATCCTTATTTCGACGACTATAGCACTGCCATTGCCCTAAAAAGCATGGGGTTCTGGTCTTATTTCATAAACACCTACCTGCATTGGTCGGGGCGCTATGCCTTTCTACTGGCCAATGTGGTGCACCCGCTGCGTTTTGGGGGAATGGCGGCCTACCAGTGGAGCGCCGGCTGCTTAGTAGTGGGGCTGGCGAGTAGCTGCTACGCGCTGGCCATTGGCTTGACCGACGGAAGTCGGATGAGTCGGTCTTCAAGGCTGGCAATGGGCAGCGGCCTTGTTGTGGCCGTCTTCGTGTTGTTGCCAAGCTCGGCAGAGGGATTTTATTGGGTGTTGGGCGGATACAACTACCTGCTGGCCATTCTTATTGGCTTCGGCGGCGTGGCGGCAGGCTGTATTTACGCCTCCCGAAGACCGGACCGTGGGTGGGTACCGCTACTAGGTGCTTTCGCAGCGGCAGCACTATTTCCGGGATTTTCTGAGTTTACGGCTTGCCTGAGCTTGACCTTGGCAGTGGGCCTACTGCTTACTTTTCCGCAGGCAAACAGGCTGCCCCGAGCACTGCTGGCGGTAGCAGTAGTGGGAGCATTGGTGATGCTGGTTTCTCCAGGCAATTTTGCCCGCCTGCATACCCAACCACATGAGTGGCAGGTACTACCTTCTATTCTGCTTGCGGCGAAGGCCACGGCTTACACGCTGTTGAACTGGCTGGCTTACCCGGCATTTTGGCTGCTTGTAGCCCTTGGATTGCCGCTCTTCCAGCGGCTGGCGGCAGCCCAAGGGCCCGTCGCCCGTCTCACACATAATCCGGTGCTGTGGCCCTTGCTGCTGCTCGCTGGCTTAGGCAGTTGCTACCTGTTCAGCTACTTCTCGGTGCACCAACCTGTTCCGTTGCGGGCACGCAATATTCTGTATTGCTATTTCATCCTTACTGCCCTCTTGAGTGTGGTGGGCGCGATACAGCTGGGGCAACGGCACTCCCACTCAGTGCCGCGCTTGCCCTCGGCCGTCCTGCTCGGGCTGCTCATCATCACGCTGGTGGCTGATGGCAACGGGCGGCTGCGCAGTGCCGATATTGGACGAGGCCGTAATACGGTAATGCTGGCTTACCGTGACTGGCTGAGTGGGGATGCCGCCCGCTTCGATGAGGCCGAACGGGCGCGCTACATGCTGCTACAGCATACCCTGGCCGATTCGGTGGCCGTGCCGCCGTTGCCGGTCATGCCAGCTTCTCTGGTCTATTATGACCTTGGCCCCACTCCTGGCCTGTGGAGCAACCAAGTAATGGCCCTTTACTTTGGCAAAAAAGCCATTTGGGTGGACTGGAAGCAGCCTGCTGCCGTGCGCAGGCCATGAACCCAGCTCAGCAACATCAGCCCTGAGTACGCCTTTTCGCTAAACTATTCATCATGAGCAGCCCCGCAAGCGCCCTATTTCGAGTCGTTCAACGTCATCAGAACCTGCTGATTACCCTTGGCTTGCTTTTGGTGGCGTTGCCATTTGGGGCCTTGTCCTTCTTCAATCATCCCTCGCTTGATGACATTCTTGATGCGGTTACGGTGAAGCAAATGGGTTTCTGGCCCGCTCAGAAAT
>Ga0265780_10004054_pt1 | contig 19043 bp, 20 predicted proteins | sample P1T30metagenome_FD_192432 | JGI IMG/M metagenome (GOLD analysis project Ga0265780, IMG submission 192432) | Plant litter microbial communities from East Loma Ridge, Irvine, California - P1 T30 | ecosystem: Environmental > Terrestrial > Plant litter > Unclassified | place: USA: California...
CGCGCGGTGCAGCGCATCGACGATGCGGCGGCCCAGATCGGGCTCGATCGTGTGGCGGCGTGACGGATCCGCGCGCATCGCCTGGCCGAGCAGCCCCTCGAGCCCGCCCTCCAGCGTCATCACGCGCAGCGGCTCGCGCACGCCGCAGATTCTGCCGATGATCAACCCGCCGAGGTCGGGGCGGATCGCCTCGATGATTTCCTCGGCATCGGCGGTGCGCTGTGCGGCGACCGCGATCGCGGCGGCGATCCGGCGGAATTCCTTGAGCGGAATGTTCTCCGCGAGCAGCCCCTTCAAAACCTGCGTCAGCGTGGTCAGCGGCAGCGGATTGGGCGACAGCGACGCGACGAGATTGGCGGCACGGTCCTTCAGACCATCGAGCAGCGACTGGACTTCGTCGGGGCCGAGCAGTTCTGCCGAGTGCGCGCTCAGCTGGTGGTTGAGGTGGGTCGCCATGACGGTGCCCGGATCGACCACGAGATACCCCGCACCGGTCGCCGCATCGGCATCGCCCGCTGCGATCCACACCGCGTCGAGCCCGAAGGTCGGGTCCTTCGCGGGTTTGCCCATCAGCCCGCCGATCGCCTGCCCGGTATCGAGCGCGAGCATCTCGTCGGGCGAGACGCTGTCCTCGCCGACCACCACACCACCGACGATAATCCGGTAGGTGTAGGGCGGCAGGTTGATGTCGTCGCGGACGCGGACCTGCGGGATGACGAAGCCCATGTCCTTCGACAATTGCCGGCGGACCCCGGTGATCCGCCCCATCAAAGGCGCACCCCGGCGCTCGTCGACCAGCGGCACGAGGCCGTAACCGATGTCGAGATTGACCTGCATGAGGTCTGACACTTCGTCCCAGCCGATCTTCGAATGATCGATCGGCTCGGGCGCGACTACTGCGACGGGTGCAGGGCGAAGCGACGCCTGGCGCATCTTCCACGCGGCGAACCCGGCAAGTCCCGCGGCGGGTAGGATGATGAGATGCGGCATCCCCGGCATCACCCCGAGAAGCCCGAGGATGATCGCGACCGGCGTCCACGTCCGCGCCGAGCCGAACTGGCTACCGATCTGGCCCGCCAAGTCCATGCTCGAAGTCACGCGAGTCACGATCGCGGCGGCGGCGATCGACAGCATCAGCGACGGGATCTGCGCGACCAGCGCGTCACCGATCGCGAGCAGCACGTAGTTATGCGCCGCGTCGGCGATCGTCATGCCGTGGCTGACGGGGCCGAGGATCAGCCCGCCGACGATGTTCGCGGCAAGGATCAGCAAGCCGGCGACCGCATCGCCCTTCACGAACTTGGACGAACCGTCCATCGAGCCGTAGAAATCGGCCTCGGTCGAGACCTCGATCCGGCGCGCCTTGGCTTCGTCGGGGGTGATCAGCCCGGCGTTAAGATCCGCGTCGATCGCCATCTGCTTGCCCGGCAGCGCGTCGAGCGTGAAGCGTGCGGACACTTCGGACACGCGGCCCGCGCCCTTGGTCACGACGATCATGTTGATGATCACGAGGATCGCGAAGACGAACAGGCCCACGACATAATCGCCGCCGATCAGGAACGTCCCGAACGCCTCGATCACATGCCCCGCCGCGCTCTCGCCCTCATGCCCGTGGACTAGCACGACGCGGGTGGAGGCGACGTTGAGGCTCAGGCGGAACAGCGTGGCGAACAGCAGCACGGTCGGAAAGGCGGAGAAATCGAGCGGCTTCTGCGCGTTGAGGCTGACCATCAGCACCGCGAGGCTGATCGTGATGTTCATGATGAAGAACACGTCGAGCATCGCCGCCGGGATCGGCACGACCATCAGCACGACCAGCAACAGAATCGCGACCGGCAAGGCGGCGGAGCGCAGAAGCGGCATCACGCCACCGGTCTTGGGGGACACAGCCACTGGATCAGGCTCCCATCGTCGCGAGCATCATATAGGCAAGCCGTGCGGTGCTCGGCGTCGGGCGCATCAGGCTGGCGGTTTCGGTGCGGGTGCCCGACAGGCTGCTCCCGCCGCTGAGCTGGGCAAGCGTGTTCTGCGCCCAGACCGCGGCGTTGGAGGTCGACTCCTCGCCATTGCCGGGGATGACATCCGCGCCCCATTCGCCGAGCCGCGTCGCGGACAGGCCGGACGGGCCACCGGTCGCCTGGGTCGCGCCTGCCGCGTCGAGCTTGGCGGCGAAACGGTTGTAGATCTGGCCAAGCGAGCGCGGGGCGCCTGCTGAATCGTAGAAGACATTGCGATTGGCATTGGCGGCGGCGGGGAACATCGCCGCGCCGCTGCGATCGGGGTTGGCCTGCATCGCGGTCAGGAACTGCCGCGCGCCGCCCAGCCCGAGGAAATGCGCCATATAGAGATCGGTGCTGGTCGCCGAGCGCCCGAGCGATCCCTCGATCGCGCCCTTGTTATCGCTGGCATGTTCCGCCGCCATCAGCGAGGCGGCAGTCGGATCGTTGCGCAGCGACAGGATCGCCTGGCGCGTTGCGGGATCGTTGACGACGGCCTTACCGCTCGCACTGGTCGAGATCGCGTTCGCCGCCCAGCCGAGGCCGTGCTCCGCGCCATGCGCCTTGACCACGCGCAACCAGCTTTGGTCGACGAACTGGTACAGCCCGCTCGCGCTCGACGTGCCCGAATGCGCGTTGCTGCGCATCCCGCTCTCGAGCTTGGCCTGGCCCATCAGGTAATTGAAATCGATGCCGGTCTTCTGGCTGGCATTGGCGATCGCGTTGCGAATCGATCCGCCAGCGCCGGTTGCGTCGACGGCTCCGTTCAGAATGGAAAGCGGATTGAAAGGCATTGGTCCCCTGTTCGCCCGCGTTCAGACGGACGAGGGGCAATCAGCAAGAGACGTGCCAGTTTTTGCCTGGGCGCCGCTACCTTCAACCTGCCGCTTCCCCGGCGAAGGCCGGGGCCCAGTAGAGAGGCAGTAGGAGCGACGTGGTGCGCTTCGTTAGCAAAACCCGCGCAACTGGGCCCCGGCCTTCGCCGGGGAAGCAGAAGAAGGAATTACGCCGCCGCTCAGGCGAACGCTGCCAGCCCCATCCCGGCGCGATACACAGAACCGGGTGCAGCCCCCATTGCCGCACCGGCAGACCCGGTCAGATTTTGCAGGCGGCGGCGGACATTTGCCGCCATCAGGTTGACGTAGATCCGGCACGTGTCGTTGAGCCGTTGCGCTTCCTCGGCGAGCGCGCGGGTTTCCACCTCCGGCGGCACGTCCCCGAACGCGGCAACCGCCTCGATCCGCATCAATTTGTCGGTGGTCGCCTGTTCCAGCGCGCGAACGTCGTTGGTCTTGAGCGCCGCGATCTCGGCATGCAGTGCTTCGATCACCGCGATCAGGGCATCACGGCGCGTGGCGGAAGGCATCATTTGGCAGGGCTCCAGTTGAGCTTGAGCGCAAGCATCCGGTCCGCGATCGTGTCGGGGGTGATCGGATAGGTGCCGTTGCGGACGGCGCGGCGGACGTCCTCGACATGCTGCGTGTCGACCGGCACGCCCTTGCCGGTTTCGGATGCGATTGCCGACAGTTCGAGCTGTTGAATTGCGGTCGTGACCGGCTTGTTCGCGGCGCTTGCCACCGATGCCACCGATCCGGTCGACGCGATGGCCGACACGGCCAGCCGCTCGGGCATTGAAACAGTCTTGGGTCCGATCGCGTCTACCACATCAGCACCTTTGGGAAGAGATGACGAAAGGTATAACGACCGGCTTCGGCAAAGCTTAAATTATTCTGTCCAACCCGGCAGCGTGGCGCTTCCGGCGGCGATTGCGACCGCCTGGACCGGGTTGCGCTGATCCTCGACCTTGACCATGAACCGCCCGCCGACGACCGCATCACCGACCGCCACGCCCTCGCGCGTGATCGAGAAGCCCGACGAGCCGGCACTGATCGTCACCGGATCGCCACGCTTGATGACATAGACCGGCCTGACCGCGGCAGCCTGCACGCCGGGGGTGATCACGAGCGGAGCAGCCCCCCTGGGCGCTGCGGCGGCCAGCTTGACCGGCACGAACAACCGCCATTCGGGGCCGGTGCAGGTCACGACCACCGCATCGTGGTTCTCGGTGCGCCACGCCATCGACACCATTGGACAGGCAGCGAGCTTGAGCCGCCCGTCGACCGGAGTCCGTGCGCCGCCTTCATTGCCGACGCCGTGGCCGGTGAATGCGGCGACCGCACGGTCGATCGCGCCAGTGTCCTGGAACGGGGCGGCGGACAACGGGCTGGCGACAAGCCCGAGGAGGAGCAGCGGCAGGCGGCGCATGGGCGATCAGTTCCTTGTCGGTTGAGCAGGTGAAACGGCAACGGGTGCGGCAGGCATTTGCCGGTTGCCGGCAAATGCCGTCGTCACGCTGACACCGCGTCGGCCGGCGCGACCGGCGGCGGTGATGGTGACACGATCGGGCGCAATACCGTGATCGATCAACACACCGACAATCGTCCTGGCACGATCGGCGGCGAGGACGGCCGCGCTTTGCGTGACCGGATCGACGTCACCAGGCGAACCATCCACCATTCCGGTGACGGCAAGCATCGCACGCGGATCGCGCAGCGCGTCGGTCGCCCATGCGACCAGCGGAGCGACCGGCCCGGTCAGCGCCGCCGATCCAACCGCAAAATTACCCAGCCCGCTTGCGGAGACCGGCATCGGTGCAGGCGGCACGATCGCTGGCGCATCGGCTGCGCCGAACCCGGCCCGGATTCCGCGCGCAAGGGTGTCGCCATCCAGTTGCTGATTGGCCTGGACGAAAACGAAGAACGCGACCAGCAACAGCGCCAGGTCGGCAAGCGTCATCAGCCAGACCGGGCGTGCCGGCGTGATCTCGGGCATGGCGTCGTCGTCCGCGGTCACGCCGATGCCGCCACGGCAAGCGGACGACGCGGCTGTTCACGCAGCGCGAGCGCGATCAACGGCGGCTCGAGCTGCAACCGTTCGACCGCTTCGTCGCGCGCGATGCGCCGCAACCGCGCCGCGACCGGTGCGAGAACGAAATTCGCGAGCAGCGCACCGTAAAGCGTCGCGAGCAACGCGACCGCCATCGACGCCCCGATCGCGCGCGGATCCTGCATCCTGACGAACATGCCGACCAGACCGATCAGCGTTCCGACCATTCCCATCGCAGGCGCGGTGTCCGCCGCCGCCGACCACAACTCAGCGGTCGCCGCGGCGCGTTCGGCGCGGGCGCGGCGACGCTGGCGGAGCAGTTCGGCAATGTCCTCGGGCGAGTCCCCGTCGACGATCGCCGAGACCGCCGCCGCAATATCCGGGTCCGCGATCACCGATCGGTCGAGCGTCAGCACACCATGACGTTTTGCGATCCTGCCAAGCGCCGCGATCTGGTCGAGCAACGGATCGGCGGCGAAGCGTGGTGCGCCCAGCAACCGCAAGGCCGCGATCCCCCGTCCCAGGTCACGAGCGGGGGTACGGAGGATCGCAGCCGCCAGCGTTCCACCAACGACGATGGCGAAGGCAATCGGATCAAGGAAAGGTGCAAGGGTGAAAGGCATCGTGGCCGGCTCTGCAAGCGATGGGCCAATTTGGTAAACGGGCCGATGCCGATCCCTTCGACCGGCTGCCCGCACTGCTCGCCAGACTGGCCAAGGTTCGAAGCGGCAGCCGGTTTGCCGCCGCCCGGCAAGCGTTTGCCGCTTTTTAGCCGCCGGACTGCCCCGCCAAGCCTGCACTGCAATTGGCACGACCTTTGCTGATCGACCGATGCGCAATCATGCGCTGGAGACGGGCAATGCCCAGCGACAGTCTGTTCGGGGTACACGGTGCGGCACTCGAGGTGCGTTCGCAGCGCATGGGTGTGCTCGCGTCGAATATCGCGAACGCCTCGACCCCCGGCTTCAAGGCGCAGGACATTGATTTCCAAAGCGCCCTGTCGACCGCCGAAACCGCGGTCAACACCGGCGGCAACGCCAGCATCGCCGGATCGATGCGCTATCGTACCGCATCGCAGCCCTCGCTCGACGGCAATACGGTCGAACTGTCGACCGAGCAGACCGCCTTCGCCGAAAACGCGGTCGCCTATCAGACGACGCTTTCCTTCCTCAACGGGCGGATCGGCCAGATCACCCGTGCTCTGAAGGGCGAATAAGAATGGCCGAACAGCCGCTTTCGATTTTCCAGGTCGCCGGGCGTGCGATGTCCGCACAGCTCGTGCGGATGAACACGACTGCGTCGAACCTTGCCAACGCAGGCGCGGTGACGAGCAGCGAAGACACCGCATACAAGACGATCAAGCCGGTCTTCCGCACGCAATATGACAAGGCATCGGGTCTCGCGACGGTCAACGTCGAGAGCATCGTGACTGCGGGCGAAGGCGCCACCAAGGTCTACGACCCGTCGCACCCGCTCGCCGACAAGGATGGCAACATCTGGCAGTCGGGCGTCGATGAAACCCGCGAGCTGGTCGACATGATGGAGACCGCGCGCAGTTACCAGAACAACGTCGAGGTCATGCAGACCGCGAAGTCGCTCATCCTCGACACCCTCAAACTGGGACGCTGATCATGGCCTCCACCTTCGATTCCACGCTGACCAGCCTCGGCATCAACGCTAGCTCAACCGCTGCGGCAAATGCGGCAAAGACATCGTCCACGTCGTCATCGCTCGGTGCATCGGACTTCCTCAAGCTGATGACTGCGCAGCTCAACAATCAGGATCCATTCTCCCCGACCGACAATACCCAGATGGTCGCGCAACTGGCGCAGATCTCGAGCACGTCTGGGATCGCCGAAATGGGCACCACGCTCAAGGCGATCCAGGACAAGCTCGGCGCGACCAGCGCCAGCGACGCGCTCGCCTATGTCGGGCGGACCGTGCTGACCGAAGGCTCGACCGCGTACGGGCGTTCGGCGGGCGGTCTGGCCGGCGCGGTCGAACTCGACAAGGACGCGACCGACGTGACCGTGTCGATCAGGGATGCCAACGGCCAGACGGTCAACACGCTGTCGCTCGGCGCGCAGAAGGCTGGCACCGCCAGCTACGACTGGAACGGCAAGACCTCCAGCGGCGAAGACGCGGGCGCTGGCCCGTTCACCGTCTCGATCGATGCCGCGAACGGGGGTGAGGCGGTTTCGTCGCGCAGCCTCGTCTGGGCACCGGTCGCCGCCGTTTCGGTGCCCGCCTCGGGCGCCCCCGTCCTTACCGTGCCCGGCATCGGGCAAGTCGCCGTCAGCGCCGTCCGCCAGGTCGGCTGAACCCATCACCCCGTAATTCTCTTCGTCCAGGAGCAACCCCATGTCCTTCTACACTTCGCTCAGCGGCCTGCAGGCAGCCCAGACCGAGCTTTCGACCGTGTCGCACAACCTCGCCAACGTCGGGACCAACGGCTTCAAGAAGAGCCGCACCGACTTTGCCGACGTCATCGCGTCGAGCATCACGACCGACCCGACCAAGCTGGTCGGATCGGGCGCGGTGGTGAAGTCGAACCGTCAGCAGTTCACCGTCGGAAATCTGAAGACGACGGGCTCGTCGCTCGATCTCGCAATCACCGGGGACGGCTTCTTCGCGGTCAAGACTAGCGGCGTGAATTCGGCGACCGCTTATACCCGCAACGGCGCATTCCAGATCGATCCGGCGACCCACAACGTCGTCGATGCACAGGGCTCGGCGCTGCTCGGCTATCCGGTCGACGCGAAGGGCAATACGACGGCGACCGGCATCGACGGGATGATCCCGCTCAACCTGCCGGAAACCAACGGGACGCCCGCAGCAACCGGCAACGTCGCGCTCAAGCTCAACCTGTATGCAGCGGCATCGGTGCCGACCACGGCGTTCTCGCCCACCAATGCGTCGAGCTACAACAGCTCGACCGCCACGACGATCTACGATTCGGCAGGCAAGGCGAGCACGCTCACCAATTACTACGTTCATTCGGGCAACAACGCATGGGCTGTGCACAGCTTCGTGGGCGATCAGGAACTCAAGGTCGGTGGATCGAGCGCGGGCACCGCAGTGACGTTCGATGCGTCGGGCAACATCACCGCACCGGCCGCACCGATCACGTATGACGCGTTCAACCCGATCAGCGGCGGTGTCGCACAGACGCTCAAGCTCGACCTCGCGGGCACGACGCAACAGTCGAGCCCGTTCTCGGTCAACGCACGTGTTGCCGACGGAGCGTCGGTCGGCGACCTTGCCGGCGTGTCGATCGACAAGCAGGGCATCGTATCGGCAAACTATTCGAACGGCGAGACGGTCGCGCTCGGCAAGGTTGCGCTCGCAAACTTCTCCAACCCGACGGGCCTTCGCCAGACCGGCAACAGCTATTGGTCGGCAACCGGCATTTCGGGCGGTGCGGCGCTCGGTGCAGCGAACGAGAACGGCTTCGGCTCGCTCAGCGCGGGGATCCTCGAAGGCTCGAACGTCGATATCACCGAGGAACTGGTCGACCTGATCGCCGCGCAGCGCAACTTCCAGGCGAATGCCAAGGCGCTCGATATCAACGGCCAGATTTCGCAGACCATCTTCAACATCCGCAACTGATCTAGGCGGAACCGGAGCGCAGCATGGACAAGCTGGTCTACACGGCGGCGACGGGGCTCAAGGCGCATCTCGCGTCGCAGGCCGCGATCGCCAACAACATGGCGAACGCCTCGACGATCGGCTTTCGCGCCGACCGCGTCGTGTTCGACCGGCTGTCGCTGAAAGGCTCGCCGCTCGAGACGCGCACGCCGTCTTCGGCGGACGTGCTCGATGCGGATCGTACCAGCGGTGCGATCCAGCAGACGGGGCGTCCACTCGACGTCGCGATCACCGGTGACAGCTGGCTCGCGGTGCAATCGGCGGATGGCAAGGAAGCCTATACGCGGCGTGGCGACTTGCAGGTCGCCGCTTCGGGCGTACTCCAGACCGGCGACGGGTTCCCGGTGATCGGGTCGGGTGGCCCGATCACCGTGCCGCCCGCGCAAAGCATCTCGATCTCCGCCGACGGCACCGTGTCGATCGTCCCGATGGGTGGCGACGCGCGCAACCCGGAGGTGCTCGACCAGCTCAAGCTCACCAACCCCAAGGGCACGACCACGGTCAAGGGGCTCGACAATCTGCTCTACGTCAAGGGCGGCGGAACGCTGCCGCAGGACATGGATGCGAAGGTCGAGAGCGGTGCGCTCGAGGGATCGAACGTCAACATGACTCAAGCGCTGGTCGACATGATCGAGAACCAGCGCAGCTACGAAGTCCAGGCCAATCTGATGAAGTCGGCCAAGGACATGGACGAAAGCGCCGCATCCGTGATGCGGCTTCCAGGTTGAAGGAATAGACGATGGGCAGTGCAGCCATGCATATCGCGCGGACCGGGCTTGATGCCCAGGACATGCGCATGCGAGTCATCTCGAACAACCTCGCGAACGTCAACACGACCGCGTACAAGAAGGATCGCGCCGCGTTCGAGACGCTCGCGTACCAGACGGTGACCGCACCGGGCGCGCCGAGCACGTCCGAGACGAAATATGCGACCGGGCTCAACCTCGGCACCGGCGTCAAGATCCAGGGCACCGCGCGGATCGACACGCAGGGGTCGTTCCAGTCGACCAACAACAGCCTCGACCTTGCGCTCGACGGCGACGGCTACTTCCAGGTCCAGATGCCGGGCGGCACGCTCGGCTATACCCGTGCTGGCAATTTCTCGCGGTCGCCTGAAGGTCTTATGATCACCAGCGAAGGCTATCAGGTCCAGCCCGGCATCACCGTGCCCGAAGGTGCAACCGCCATCACGATCGGGACCGATGGCACGGTCTCCGCGACCATCCCCGGCCAGACCACGCCGAGCGAACTCGGCCAGATTCAGGTCGCAAGCTTCCCCAATGCGTCGGGGTTGCTGAGCAAGGGCGACAATTACCTCGTCGAGACCGCTGCCAGCGGTGCCGCCAACCTCGGCATCGCCGGGCAGGACGGCCGCGGCAACGTGCGTCAGGGACAGCTCGAAGGGTCGAACGTCAACGTCGTCGAGGAGCTGGTCGACATGATCGAAACCCAGCGCGCGTATGAGGTTAATTCAAAAATGATCTCCGCGACCGACGAAATGCTCAAATATGTTAATCAAAATATCTGATGGCTAGGGTCATGAAGCCGTTCGCCCTCCAGCTGATCGTCGGAATTGCGTTGTTTTTGCCCAGCGCCGCCGAGTCGCGCGTGTTCGGCAAGAAGGCGCCGCCGGTGGATTTCTCGTCGGCGATGCCCGAACCGGCCCTCACACCGGTGGTGGCGACCGGTTCGATCTTCCAGGTCGATGAAGGCTATGCCGGGTTGTACGAAGGCACGCGTGCGCGCCGGGTCGGTGACCCGCTGACGATCGTGCTGGTCGAGCGCACCGCCGCGTCCAAGTCAGCGAGCTCGAAGCTCGATTCGTCGGGCAACCTTGCGTTCACTCCGCCGACCACCGGACGACTCGCGCTGTTCCAGGGCACCGACATCGCCACCAGCGGCAACCGCGGGTTCAAGGGCAGCGGCGGCGCCGACCAGTCGAACACGCTGTCGGGCGAGATCAGCGTCACTGTCAGCCGAGTCCTCCCTAACGGCACGATGCTGGTACAGGGCCAGAAGCGCGTCACGCTCAACCGCGGCGACGAGTTCGTCCAGATCAAGGGCCTGATCCGCACCGCCGATATCGATGCGAACAACCGCGTCCCTTCGACGCGCGTCGCCGACGCGCAGATCGCCTACACCGGCAAGGGCGACGTCGCGCGTGCGAGCCGCCAGGGTTGGCTCGGTCGCTTCTTCTCCGTCGTGAGCCCGTTCTGAGGATGCGCCCGATGCTTCGCCTTCTGCTTGCAGCGATCGTCTCGCTGCTGATCGCGGCCCCTGCGTCCGCCGACCGGATCAAGGATCTCGGCGGGTTCCAGGGGATCCGTACCAACCAGCTGACGGGGTACGGCGTCGTGGTCGGGCTGCCGGGCACGGGCGACGACAATCTGGAATATACCATCCAGTCGATGAAGGCGGTGACGTCGCGCTTCGGGCTGCAACTCCCCGCTAACATCAATCCCGGCCTCAAGAACTCGGCGGTCGTGATGATCACCGCTGAATTGCCCGCCTTCGCCAAGCCAGGCCAGAAGCTCGACATCACCGTCGCGTCGATGGGCAAGGCCAAGAGCCTGCGCGGCGGCGCGCTCATCCTGACGCCGCTGCAAGGCGCGGACGGACAGATCTATGCGATGGCGCAGGGCAATCTCGCGGTCGGCGGCCTCGGTGCCGAGGGCAAGGACGGATCACAGATCGTCATCAACATCCCCTCGACCGGCCGCATCCCTGAGGGCGCGACGGTCGAGCGCGCGGTCAAGACCGGGTTCGAGAACACGCCCGCGCTGACCTTCAACCTCGCGCGTGCCGACTTCACCACCGCGCAGAACGTCGCCGGGTCGATCAACGCGCGCTTCGGCAATGGCGTGGCGCAGGCGGTCGATGCGGTGTCGGTGTCGGTCCGCGCGCCGATGGGTGGCGACGTCCGCGCGACGTTGATGAGCGAGATCGAGAACCTCAGCGTGGTCTCGGCGGAGCCGTCCGCCAAGGTCATCGTCAACGCGCGCACCGGCACGGTCGTGATCAATTCCGCGGTCCGCGTCAGCACGGCTGCGATCACCCACGGCAAGCTCACCGTCCGCATCGACGAGAACGAACGCGTCAGCCAGCCCGCGCCGTTCAGCCAGGGCCAGACCACCAAGGCACAGAAATCAGGCGTCTCGGTCGATGAAGAAAAGCATCCGATGTTCCTGATCCAGCCGGGGCCGAAACTGTCCGACGTGGTCAAGGCGATCAACGCGATCGGCGCGTCGCCGGCCGATCTGGTCGCCATCCTCGAGGCGCTCAAGGAAGCGGGTTCGCTGAAAGCGGAGTTGATAGTCTTGTGAGTGACGTTCCTGCCCTTCCCCCGGTCAACGCCCCCTCGGCCGTCGGCGGTATCGCAACCGATACCAGCCGGCTGTCGAACCGTGCCAATCTGGAGGCGGCGGGCAAGAAGTTCGAAGCCGTCTTCACCGGCATGATGGTCAAGGCGATGCGCTCGACGCATCTCGCCGAGGACGGTCTGTTCGCGTCCAAGGGCATGGATACGTTCAAGGGAATGCAGGACACGCAAGTCGCGCAGAACATGGCCGCGCATGCACCGCTCGGCATCGGCAAGGCGATGACCGAGTTTCTGGCGAAATCGCAGGCAGGCGTGGAGGCCGGACTGGCGAAGTCGGCTACCCCCACCTCCGCCGCAGCACATGAGAGCAAGACGCCATGAGCGACATGCTGAGCATCGGCGCGAGTGGCGTCCGCGCGTATCAGACCGCGTTGAGCACCGTCTCGGACAATATCGCCAATGTCGCGACTCCGGGATACGCCAAGCGCACGTCGAGCCTGTCGGAGATCGAGCCCGCCACCGGACTTCATTCTGGCGGCGTTGCGGCGACCGGCCAGGGCGTCGTCGTTTCCGGGCTTACCCGTTCCGCCGACGTGTTGCGGGACGCCGATGTCCGTACCGCCGGATCGGATCTGGCGCGCAGCGAGACCAGCGTCGCCTGGCTCGGTCGGGTCGAAACCGCGCTGACCAGCAATCAGCTTGGCGACCGACTGACCAGCTTCTTCAATGCAACCAAGGCTGTGGCCGCCGACCCGACCGCGGCCACGCCGCGCAGCGCGATGCTCGAACAGGCAAATGCGGTCGCCGGATCGTTCCGCGCAACGGGCAAGGCGCTCGACCTGCTGGACAGCAATCTCGATACCACGGCGTCGGCAGCGGTCTCGACGCTCAACACGCTCGGCAACGCGCTTGCCAAGGTCAACGAAGGGATCGCCCGCATCAAGGGCGGATCGGCGGCGGCCGCATCGCTGGCCGACCAGCGCGATTCGATCCTCGATCAGATGAGCGCGATCAGCAACATGTCGGTTTCGCTCGACGACTATGGTCGCGCGACCGTGAAGCTCGGGGATGCGGGTGGTCCGACGTTCGTCTCCGGTCCGCAATCCGACACCCTCCAGGTAGCACGGGGCTCGGACGGGGCGATTGCGTTCACGCTTCAGCGGTCGCAATCCATGGTAAACCCGTCCGGTGGCGCGCTCGCGGGCGTGGTCGAGGCGGGCCAACGGATTTCGGACACGCGAATCGAACTCAACAAGATCGCGACCGCCTTCGCCAGCGAGGTCAACACGGTCCAGACCAGCGGCGACGATCTCGATGCAAAGACCGGGGCCAAATTGTTCGAGACCGGTGCCCAGGCGACCGACATCACCGTGATGCTGACCGATCCGCGCGGCATCGCCGCCGCTGCCGTCGGCAAGGGCCCGCGCGACAATAGCAACCTCGGCAAGCTCGATGCGCTGCGCACCAGCGCTGCGTTCGAGGGCAAGACCACTGCGCTCGTCGCGGGCAATGCCTCTGCGCTTGCCGCACGCAAGCAGGTAGCGCTGGCACAGGGCGCGATGCGCGACAACGCCGTTTCGGCGCGCGATGCCGTCTCGGGCGTCAATCTCGACAGCGAAGCCGTCGATCTGTTGCGCTTCCAGCAAGCGTACCAAGCCTCGAGCCGCGTGATCCAGGTCGCCAAGGACACGCTCCAGTCGATCCTCGACATCCGCTAGCCCTGATACGGACCCAGCCCATGCAAATCGGCACCAGCCTGTTCTACGATCGCACCTCGGCGCAGATGACCAATCTGTCGGCGCAGACGAGCACGCTCACCACGCAGATTGCGACAGGCAAGAAACTCAGCGCGCCATCGCAGGACGTCGTCGCCTACAACCGGCTGACGTCGATCAAGCAGGCGAATGCGGATCAGGCGGCCTATTCAGGCAACATCAGCCTTGCGAAGTCCTTGCTGCAACAATCCGACTCGACCCTGACGCAGGTATCGACGCAGCTGCAACGCGCCTCGGAACTGACGCTGCGCGCGAATACCGGCACGCTCAACGACGGCGACCGCAAGACGATTGCCATCGAGCTCAAGAGTATTCTCGACGACCTGGTCAACCTCGCCAATACCAGCGACGCGCGCGGGCAACCGCTGTTCGGCGCTGCAACCGGCACCAAGGCTGTAATCCAGGCGTCGGATGGACGCGTGACGCTGGGCGGCACCGGCGATCTTCCTGCGATTCCGGTCGGGGACGGCACCGCCATCCCCGCGACCGACAGCGCAGAGCGCGTGTTCGGCAACATCCCGACCAAGGCCGGCGGCAAGACCGACGTCTTTGCCATCCTGTCCGATTACATCACCGCGCTCGATGCCGGCGGGGACATCTCGGCCGCGTCTGCGACCGCGATCGACGGATTGAGCGCGTCGCAGTTGCAGGTCAGCAATGTCCAGGGATCGGTTGGCGCGCGCGCGGCGCGGCTCGACATCGTTTCGTCGCAAGCCACCGACGCCACCACAGCGCGCGAGAGCGATCGCACCGAACTGGAGGATACCGACCTGTCCACCGCGATCACCGAATTGCAGAAGCAGATGACGATCCTGTCTGCCACGCAGGCGAGCTTCAGCAAGCTGAGCAGCCTGTCGCTGTTTACCTACTTGCGCTGAGCCTTGCTGCAGGCTGCCGTTTCCGTTGGGCCGCATAATTAACGACGTTGCAGCGCTGGTTAACCGTTTTGCTACGGAATCACCCTAGACCGAAAGTATAGCGACCGATGCGGGTCGCGAGCGTCATGCAGCAACGTTAATCGCAGCGTTTACAGGGGCATACCGCCACTCATGTTTCCCGCAATCGGCCTTGTCGTCCTGCTCGTCATGATCTTCGGCGGTTTCGCCATCACCGGCGGCGCGCTCGGCCCGGTGATGGAAGCGATTCCGCATGAAATGCTCATCATCGGCGGTGCCGCGGTCGGCGCCCTCATCATCGGCAATTCGATGAAGGAACTGAAGGCGCTCGGCGGCGGCTTCGTGAAGGTGTTCAAGGGGCCGAAGTACAAGAAGCAGGATTATCTCGACGTCATCTTCCTGGTCTCGAAGCTGATGAAGATGCTTCGTACCGAAGGACCGATCGCGCTCGAACCGCATGTCGAGGATCCAAAGTCCTCTGCGGTCTTTGCGGAATATCCCCGACTGCTGTCGGATCACACGCTCATCAACCTGATCGCGGACACGCTGCGGCTGGTGGTCGTGTCTTCGGGAACGCTCGACGTCCATGCGGTCGAGGACGTGATGGACAATATGATCAAGACCCACCACCATGAGGTCGAGGGCCCGCACGGGACGATTTCGAGCCTCGCCGACGCGCTTCCCGCGCTGGGCATCGTCGCGGCCGTGCTCGGGGTCGTGAAGACGATGGGGTCGATCGACAAGCCGCCCGCGATTCTGGGCGCGATGATCGGCTCGGCGCTGGTCGGCACGTTCATGGGCGTGCTGCTCGCCTACGGCATCGTCGCGCCGCTCGCCAACCGGCTGAAGCAGGTGATCGACGCAGATGGCGCCATCTATCATGTGGTGAAGCAGATCATCATCGCATCGCTCCACGGCCATCCGCAGCCGCTGGTGATCGAAGCGGCGCGCTCTGGGATCGCGCATTCGAACCAGCCGGGCTTCGCCGAAGTCTTCGACGGCCTGCGGGCGCGGTAAGGTGATGGTCGCGTTGCAAAACTCTCCCGCGAAGCGTCGAGCCCCTCAGGCGTTCCTCCACTTTGCTGCGGCGAAAGAAGGGGATCTCACGCAAAGCCGCAAAGCCGCGAAGCGGCCCGCATCGATCAGGCGCGCAGTCCCGAGCCGGAACGCGAGTCGCAACGAGACTTCCTCTCTTTGCGCCTTTGCGCCTTTGCGTGATCAATCCTTCCTTGCGACAATGGATCTCGCACAAACCCACAAAGTCACAAAGCATGACCGAGCAACGCCTGTCGGCACCGGCTATGCGCAAGCCGTGTCTGCGCTGCGCGCGGTGGCGATGCTGTGTGATCCGGTCCTGCTCGGGAGCTGCCGCTGATGGCCGCGCGTGCGCCGCATGGTGCCAATCAGCCGCCCAAGATCATTTACAAGAAGATCTATATCGAGGGCCACGGTGGCCATCACGGCGGTGCGTGGAAGGTGGCGTATGCCGACTTCGTCACCGCGATGATGGCGTTCTTCCTGCTGATGTGGCTGCTAGGCGCGACCAACGAGAAACAGCGCAAGGCGCTCGCCGACTATTTCTCGCCCACGCTCGTTCAGCTCAAGCAGAACAGCGCAGGATCGATGGGGCTGTTCGGTGGATCGTCGATCACCGACAAGGATAGCTACCAGCACAAGGCATCGCAGACCGGCACGCGCGCGATGACCGTTCCGATCGATGCAACCGGGGGGACGCAAGTCGGCTCGGGGCAACGCGGCACGCTCAAGGATCGCGCCGCAATGTCGGCGGAGGACCGGAAGAACTTTGAGAAGATGCGCCGCCAGGTGGCGGCGGCGATGGCATCCAGCCCGCAGCTCAAGAAGCTGTCCTCGCATGTCCGTTTCGTTCGCACCCAGAGCGGGCTGCGGATCGATCTGCTCGACGATGCGGATTACTCGATGTTCGACCTGGGCACGACTCAGCTCGAGCCCCGCGCCTCCGCGCTGCTCGGGCTGATCGCCGAGTCGATCAAGGGGACCGCCAATCCGATCATGATCCGCGGGCATACCGATAGTCTTGGGTATGGCGATCCGCTGGCGATGAACAACTGGATGTTGTCCAGCGCACGCGCCGAGGCGACGCGCCGGCGGCTCGCGGCGGGGGGCACGCCTGAAAACCGCTTCAACCGGATCGAAGGGGTCGCCGATCGTGAGCCGATCATCCCCAATGCTCCGTCCGACCCGCGGAACCGCCGGGTTGCGATCACGCTGCTGTATCGAGCGACTGCCTTCGGGGAGTGACGAAGCGCGGTTCGGGTGCCCGCCGATCACGCGGGATCGGCGCCCCAGCGGTTGAGAAGCACGTTACGAACCCCTAGCTTGGGGTGGTGAACACCAACGCCGTCACCGCCCGCATCGCCGACGGCATCGCCGCCATTCCCGCGGCCGAGTGGGATGCCTGTGCCGGGAGCGCAAATCCCTTCGTCGGCCATGCCTTCCTCTCGATCCTCGAATCATCGGGCAGTGCGACCGCCCGCGCCGGATGGCAGCCGATCCCGATCATCGTCGACGGTGCGGACGGCCACCCCGCAGCGATTGCGCCCGCCTATGCCAAGAGCCACAGCCAGGGCGAATATGTCTTCGACCATGCCTGGGCGGACGCGTGGGAGCGCGCCGGGGGCAGCTATTACCCCAAGCTACAGGTCGCGGTGCCCTTCTCGCCCGTCCCCGGCCCCCGGCTGCTGCTGCGCGATCCGGCGCAGGCGCCCGCGCTGATCGCGGCGATCGAGGCGGTCACCGACCAGCACCAATTGTCCTCCGCGCACGCCACCTTCGTCTCGCCCGACCAACTGCCCGCGTTCGAGGCGGCGGGGTGGTTGCTCCGCGAGGGGACGCAATTTCACTGGCAGAACGACGGCTACGCCCGGTTCGACGATTTCCTCGACGCGCTCGCCAGCCGCAAGCGCAAGGCGATCCGCAAGGAACGCGCCGCCGCGGTCGAGGGGCTGACGATCCGCCATGTCACCGGCGCGGACATCAGTGAAGCCGACTGGGACGCGTTCTGGCGCTTCTATCAGGACACCGGCGCGCGCAAATGGGGCCAACCGTATCTGACGCGGCGCTTCTTCACGCTGCTGGGCGAGACGATGGCGGACAAGGTGCTGCTGATCTTCGCCGAGCGCGATGGCCGTCCGATCGCGGGAGCGCTCAACCTGATCGGGGAAGAGACGCTCTACGGGCGCTATTGGGGCTGTACCGAGGAGGTGCCGTTCCTCCATTTCGAGCTGTGCTATTACCAGGCGATCGATGCCGCGATCGCGCGCGGATTGCGGACGGTCGAGGCGGGTGCGCAGGGGGAACACAAGCTCGCGCGTGGCTATGTCCCCGTGCCGACCTGGTCCGCGCATTATATTCCCGACCGTAACTTCCGCCGCGCGATCGCGGACTTCCTCGCGCGCGAACGCGAGTCGGTCGAGGCGGATCATGAGTATCTCGGCGAACTGACGCCGTTCCGCCGCGGCTGAATCAGAACGGCTGGCTCAGAACGGGGCGGGCATCGGGCGCGAGCGCAGGCGGAGCGATTCGTCGCTCACCTTTATCCCGGGGGCGCCGTGATCGACGCGGAACAGCACGCTCGTCCCGTCGCGCCAGATCGGCACCAGCCCTTCGTTGAAGCGCTGGTCATAGGGCGGCGGGCGGATCAGCCAGACGTAATCGAACGCATCGCGCGGGAATCGCGCCATCGCCATGTTGATCGGGCGCCACCATTCGCGCGGGCATTGCACGCTCGTCACGATCTGCGACGGATCGTGCGCGAAGCGGCGCGCGGGCACATAGCGCGTGGTCAGCAACTGCGCGCCCGCCATCGACCATTGGTCGTTGGTGTAGGCGAGCCGCCGCTCCAGCGCGATCGCGGGGAGATGCTCGAGCCGGCTCATTACCCACGGATTGCCGCATTGCTCGCCGACGAACGAGATCAGCCGCGCGCCGATCGGGACTCGCTCGAGCGCCTTCAATTCGCGGTCGTAATCATTGGCGAACATCCAGAAGCTGACCGTCGTCGCGCCGGTCCGCGCGAGCACGAAGGCTAGCCCCAAAGCAGCCAAGGTCGCACTGCCGCGCATCGACAGGCCGGGCTTGGGACGGAGCGCGATGACCGCGACCCCCAGCATGAACGGCGCGAGCCGCATGTCGGCATAGGCCGAGCCGAATACGATGCGCGGCAGCAATATGTAGACGAGCAGCAGAAAGAGAGCCGATAACAGCAGGTTACGCGAATACTGGATGCTCGGGTCGCGAATGCCCTTGAACAGGATCAGCAGGACGACTGCCATCGACGCGATGTCGAAGGTCATCCAGCGATCCTTGAACGTCATCGTCAGCCAGCGCAGCTTGGCGCGCCAGTCGAACCAGTCCGCGGTCTGCCCGGTGACATGTTCGCCACTGCGCCAGGCGACCATCAGCACCAGCGGGAGCGCAAGCGGGAGACACCCGAGCCCGGCGTGGAACCCGGCGGTGATCCAGCTCTTGACGCCGCGCTGCC
>Ga0265780_10004056_pt1 | contig 19038 bp, 7 predicted proteins | sample P1T30metagenome_FD_192432 | JGI IMG/M metagenome (GOLD analysis project Ga0265780, IMG submission 192432) | Plant litter microbial communities from East Loma Ridge, Irvine, California - P1 T30 | ecosystem: Environmental > Terrestrial > Plant litter > Unclassified | place: USA: California...
GTCGCCCAGCCGCACGGGCAGCGCGGTGGAAATCTCACGTGCGGCGGCTGATTCCTCGGTCGAACAGGCGACGATCACCCGCATGCCCGCCGCCGCCCAGTCGAACTGGAGCAGGTTTGCACGAAGGTCGTGATCGCGGGGCAACTGGTCGATCAGCACTACGATAGCAGGCGGCTGGTCACGACCGAGTACATTGGCGACGTCGCTTGCCAACCTGTAGAAATGGGTGTCGTCGCTGCGCCGAAGGATCTGGCGCCAAAGTTGGTCGACGATCTGATCACGACATGCCTCGACGCTGGCTGGCCGATCAAGCCAGACGGCGATAGCGCCGTCGCGATTTGCCTTCAGCGCACAGCCGGCGAGCGTCCAGGTCTTGCCCGAGCCCGAGGGCGCTTCGACCAGGATCGTCGATGCATCAGGCAAGACCAGTGGCCCGCGAACGTCTCGGTGTTCATCATAGCCGCGACGATCGAGCGTACGGCGCAGTTGCTCGGTTGCGCACCGGTCAAATTCGAGGATCGGTGATAGGACGGATGGGGTGAGCCCTGCCGCTTCGAGAAACGCATCGGCGTGGACGGTCGTCCCGGCGTCCTGGCTCATCTCGCCGATGAAGCGGAAGAGCGCGTTGAAGGCGCCCTCAGCGAGGCGCTCGCTGCTTGTAGCGCGAAGCAACACCTGAAATATGCGCTTTCGCACATCCTCTTGTCGGACAGCTTCATCGATTTGTACGCGCGCGAGTAGCGCAACGACACGTTCCTCGGTCAAATCCCCAAGCGACGGTTTGATCGAACAGATGCGTTTGGTGATTTCGGTGACGAGGCTGGCATAGCTTTGGTTGATGCGCCCCACCCTCAGCCAGTCGGTCCCGCCGTCACCACGCGGTTGGGCGAGAAAGGCGCGAAGCACGGCGCCGTTCTGTAAAATGCCCGAGGTAACGAAGAGCGGCCGGACTTCGTCGCCTGACGAAACGAGCGCAGCGCGCAGCAGTGTCGGCAGCACATTAAACAGGATGTCATGGTTCGACCAGGGCCGGCGACCCCGAGTCTTATATTGGACGATACGCGCTTCGCCGGCGAGGTTGGTCGCATCGGCATAGGCTGGCTCGAGCCGCAGGATCGCCCCGCTCGCGCCGCGCCCGAGAGTGGCGGTTAGACCGGAATCGATCGTGTTCAGAAATTGATAGACGAACCCTGCGATTGCAAAGCTGCCGCCACTTGTCCCCCTCATGCCTTGCCTCTGCCCATTACAGCTAAAGATAGCCGAGGTCCGGAATACGATCCACCTCGTGCGGGGATCTCACCGCCGCTTCGAGTTAGGGAATGGCAATCGGAATGCCGAGCGCGCCATTCTTGGTAATGGGCGGCACAGCGCAGGCTCAGATAGCGGATTAGCACTGCCCTCCGGTCTCCAATGACGATCAAGGTGGGGAGCGTAAAATTCACACGACCACCTTGGCGGAATCGATCCGATCGCCGATGATATAACCATGATTGATGTGCGTTGGACTGGCCGGGAGGGCGAAAAGATTTTCAGTCTCTTGTGTAGTCGTCGTCAAGTGACCTGCAACAAGGCGGAAGAAGATGATCGGGGCTGGGATTTTATTATCAACTTCCCGCCGCCTCCAATCGTAAAAGTGCCGATCGATCAACGCTCGGTCGGTGCCACCGCGCTCGTCCAGATCAAGGCGACCCATGTCGAGGCGCAACGCTGGTCGATCAGTTTGAAAAATGCGCTCAGCCTAGCCCGCTCGCCGCTTCCCGCTTTTATCGTATGCGTTGGGATCGGCTCGAACGGCGAGGAGACGTTTCGTGCAATCCACCTGTGGAACCTGGCGATCGCTCGCATTCTGAAAGCCGTGCGCCAGGCACACGTCGAGAAAGATGAAGCGATAAACCGTCGGACGATTTCTTTCGACTTTGACGAGCAGACGACGCGCTCCGACGTACTTGGTTGGATGCGGGCGCAAGTCGATGAGATCGGCGAAACACGTTATGCCGCCGCAAAGCAACTCCTCGTTGATACGCTCGGCTTCGATGAGGGGCACGGCATCGGGCACGTCACCTTTAGTACAGCATCCCCAGACGCGCTCGCCGACCTTCAACTAGGTATCATTACAAGGCTCGACATTGATCGCTTCAGCTACACGCCGCGGCGCTTCGGGATCGATAGCCCCGAACCGGAGATGGTCATCGAAGGCGGCACGCTTGAGATAGTCCCGCAGGGCCGACAGGGAACCGTCCGGCTGCGCGCAGCCAACGGCGAGCAGGAGTTTCTACCGGCCGAGGTCTTCTCTGCGGCGCTACCGGGCACGCGACGCCTCAAAGGGCGGATTAAGGCTGACTGGCTCGACATGGTCATCAAGCCGCACGGCCGGACAAGCTCCAAGTGTCGGCTGCTCGGTAATGAAGCTTTGTCGCTCGAAAGTATTGCCGGCTATGCGTTGCTGCGTCAGTCATCGCGGGAGAACCGACTACTGATAAGCGTGAAGACCAAAGGCCCCTATGGCGACTTGGGCTTTCTCAACATGAAGCCCAATATGGATGAGGGCTGGTCGCAGCTATATTTCATCATCCAGGCGCTGCGCGCGCTGGTGACCTACGAAAACGCGGATCCTTTGCATACTTCACTGGAAGCGATCAATGCGCAGTTCGTGCCACTCGCCGTCGTCGATGCACTGGTGGCGAGCCGGGCGCTGCGCCTTGAATTCACGCCGGTCGAGACCCGCGCCGGCGAGATCGGCGCCTTCCTTGCTTACACCTCTGTCGCGTTCGGCGACCATGAGGTGGGGGCGGTAGCTTCTAGGCCGGTGGTTAAAGACCGGATGATCGGTTCACGTCGTCACATCGATTTCGGACCTGCGACCATCCACCATGCGTCGGTGAATGACGGGTGCGCGGTTAACATGCGCGAACGGTATCTCGATCTGCTTGACGAAATGTCCGAGACGCTCGACGTGCTCGCTTTCGGCGACCTGCAGCGCTCGGCGTCTCGTGAGGAGGAGCCCGAGCTTGTGATCGATACGCCGCGCCAGACGCCTCGCCGTCTTCTGACGGCGTCCGCGTGACGATGCCGCTTCGACTGCTGCGACCGCGCTACCCATCAGTCACTGATACCGCAGGGTATTTCCACATTCAGGCGGCACATCGGCGCCATGCGATCGAGCTCGCCCGAGGTGCAATCGCCGCTTGGCGGCTGCACAAATCTAGTCTGCGGCTACTGGGCAAGCGAAGATGGTTAGCGGCGGCGCCGAGGCTGCTCGAGGTGTGATATCGGACCTCAGCTGACCCGCCGCAGGATTGATGGCGAATGGCCACCTTCGGCCTGAGCGGACATTCGAGCGTCAGCCACGGAACGGCTTGAGGTGGTCGAGTACCACCGGTTGCAGTAGCGATCCGATCGCGTGTCGCGCTGCGTCGACTGGCTAGAAGTCCTCATAATTTGGCTGAATGACAAAGCGCCACAACGGCATCCGGTTCAAGCCTACTCTGAAACGAAGCGAAGTGAACCATTCGGCTTGGACTGGCGCGCTGATATCGATGACCTCACCGCCGGACATGGTTCGCTGCGCATAATAGTGGGCGAACATCCGGCTGAGGCTGCCAGCCATCTCGAAACCTTGATACGTCAGTTCCGGCGGATTGCTTTCGAACTCGATCGCGAGAAGGCGCTTTCCCTCAACGCGGGCGCCGGCGTTCGGTGTTTCCCAGTCGCTATAGTTCATCACGGTCCAGGCGATCTGCTGGTCGTGCGGGTGCAAGAGCTCCTTGCCGTCGCAGAAAAGCTGGGCTTTGCCAACGGTGACCAGCACGCGGCCATCCTCACCGATGTCGCTGGTGCGATCAGGGTCCATCGTCAGTCGCAGCGTTAGCGGCGCCCGTAGTCCAAGGGTCTGATCGCCGACCGCTGCCATCTCATTCGCCTTGATCGCGTCCATCATGTCGAGCGTCAGGTCCTGGTCGCCAGGAGCAAGTTGCTCGGGATCGATCAACGTCCAAATCGACCACCGAGCCCAGAAAACAGCGAGTTTGAGCGTTCCACCGGTCGCCTGTGCATAGTTGTCGAGCGCGCGCCGGTAATCTCGTTTCAGGATCTTGCGGCGCTGGCTCAAGGCGTTCCGGACGTAGACATTCTTCACCTCGACAAGCCAGTTCGACCCATCCTTCAGCACGATCCGGAAATCGGGCGCCTGCATGGGCACGGCGGATTGGAGGGGCCCAGTGTCTTCGGGCTTGATCATAATGACCTCGCCCAGGCTCGTCACGAGGTTTTCGAACATGGCCTCGGCACGAAGACCCTGGAGAAAGGTCGGATCCGACATCGCCTGTTTCATCGAGTCATCGACATGCAAGCCGAACGCTGCCGGCATTGCGGGATCATTGAGCGAAACCCCTTGGCTCGCGCCGAACCGGGCGACCTCACGCAGCAGGTCGAAGGGCTTCTTCACGCATTTGGCTCCTTAGGGTTGAGCCAGCTCAGGACCTCTTGGCAGACCGCCGGGTCGCCCAAATCCTTGACAAGCTGATCATTGGCAATCGTCGTTGGGCCGCTCCGAAGCCAGGCGATCGCTGCATGGCCTCTGGGAAGGAGCGCCTCCAACGCGTCAGCCACTTCCGGACGCTCTTCGCGGGTTAGCCAGATCGCAAGAAGGACGAGTACGCGCCGCTTCGGGCGCGCTGCTAGATACTGTGCGAGCCCGATCACGAATTCGCTCCGGCCACGATAGGCGGCGACAAGCACTAGCGAAGCGGCGACGCTCGGCATGCGAGTCGCAATTGTCGCCGCGTCGATGCCGGCGACAACGGCCGCATCTAGGCTCTCCGATTTGAAGACGAGGGCATGGGCAACCGCTCTTCGTACAGCCGGGCGACCGGGCGAGCAGGCGCGATCTATCAGGCGCTCCTGCATCGCACGCCCGCCATGCGTGATGAGGAGTTCAAAGACGTCGTAGCGGAGCTTTGGATCGGTGGTCTCGATCCCGAGCGTGTCGAGACGTTCAAGATTATCGTCTGACAGACTCGGCAGTGCCGCAAGCGCGGCAATCGCCTCGTGGGCGATGGGGAAGTGATCATCCTCTTCGTATCGTCGAAAGGAAGCAGACCACTGGTCATGTGCCAGCGACATCAACGTCGGAACATGGTCGGAATGGGGTTTTGCAATCAAAAGAGCCACCAGAGCCTTCCGGACCGGACTCCCCTCCGCCTTTGCCAGTTCGAGCAAACCCGCAGGAAGTGGGGCTTCCAAGGGATCGCCGACCGCCTTGAGCGCGGGCGCGACGACGTCGGCGAACATGTGGTCAAGCGCGTCTTCGACGATTTGGTTGAGGCCGAGCGCGACTGCGGCGGCTATCGCCTCGGCACACGGATGCGCATCCTCCCAAGTTACCCTGGCTTCAGCAAGCGTTGCTTCAATGTCTGGCGCGACATTAGCTCCCAACACCGCGTGTTGCTTGATCCGCAGCCGCCGAACGTCGGGGCGTGTTCCGGGCGTAGCTGCCAGCAATGCTGCCGCTGGTGGCGGCAGCGGAACGATCTCGGCCGCATTGCTTCGCAGCGTGCGGGCGGCGTATGCGATAGCCGCATAATCGGCAGGCAATAGGTCTTTGGCGGCGTTCGCCTTATCCTCCTCGGGGTTGGGAGTGTCATCGTCTGGCTCGAAGAAATGCCCGCTCCTGGAGTGCTGAGCGACAATGTGACCGAGATCGATTGCAAGTTCGACCGCTCGCTCCTGTTCACCCGCAGCGATCAGGCCGTGGAGAATTCGCGGCAACTCTTCCCGGTGATGGGCGATCAAACATAACAGTGCCGCCGTTCTCACATCCCTGTCGTCGAGCCCTTTCCGGATTCGCTCGATAAGGCGATCATGATAGGCATCGTCCCAATAATGACGAAGCGCGTGCCAGATCGCATCTTCGTTTTTGCCGCCTTGGACGATTGACCAGGCACCACCAATCTCCTCTGAGCTGGGCGGCGTTCCTTCGCGGGCGTCGGCTGCGAGCGATCGCATCCAGTCCGCCTCCAGCGCTTCGGCATGGGGATGCTGGGCCAGCCGCTGCCAGCCTTTGACCTCACGCACTTTATCGACATAGGCGCGCAGGAGTTGCTGGGCAGTGTGTCCGTCGCCTTGATCGGCGAGATGCTCCATATATTCGTCGGAATAGACGCTGTTGATGTAGGCGAGGCGTTCCTTGCAGTCCGTCTTGGGATTGCTCGGCGTGGATGCAAGCTCAGCTACAGCGGCGTCAACGATGGTTTCGAACCCGTCGAGATCGCGCAATGCTCCCTTGGCCAGCGTGTCGACGACGGGGTCAAACCCATTTCGAACGATTCCGGCGGTCGCCTCGAGATAAACTGGGGTCAGATCGGGCGCGAAGCGCTCGAGATCGGCCACGAGCGCGGAGCCGTATCTGGTTCGATCATTCGGCAGCATCTCGCGGACGAACCGTGTCGCGATCGTTGGCATCTGCGGTGCATGAGCCATTCGAGTGTACCAGTCCTGGCCGTGCCCCGGCGAACTCCAGTGCGTCAGGTTGGCGAAGGTCCTGTTGGGCCGATGATTGATGTATCGCGCAAATTCCGCGCCCACCGACGCCTCCGACCCGACCGCGGCTGCGATGCGAAAATGTTCAGGAATGCGCGTGGCAGGATCTGAGAACTGTTGATCGATCCAAGTGTCGATCGCTTTTTGCGCGGCGGGTTTCGCCGATACAGCCAACTCCTCCACGCGACCTGTCGCTTCCAGGATGCGTGCCGCGATCCCCGATCCCCAGGCAGCGCCAGGGCCGTCTAGATCCGTCAACACGTCAATCAGCGTCCTAAGCGCGACGGCAGCAGGAACGGATTGGCGCTTCAGCGCGGCCTGTATGCCGGCTTCCACGCGAGGATGATAATAGGTTGCGTCGCCTTCGCCCACGCGCAGATTGCGTGCAGCCGCGAAGAAATCGATAAGGGGTTGGATGCCGCGGTCGAAACGGTCACTGCGTTCCGCCAGATTGACTTCCAGCGATCGAACGGTCCGGATCGACAGCTTCTCGCTCGCCTTCAGGAGCCCCCAAATCACGGCTGCGGCTGCGACGTCTTTCCGGTCCCGAATCTGCTCGACGACCGTTAGCTCAATGGACTCTTCGTGCGCGCGAGCCATCGCCGCTTTAATGAAGCCACCGCCATTATTGGTCTCAGGCCGCCCGGACGTTCGCATGGTATCGAAAAACTTTTCGATTTCGAGCGGTGAGGCAAGCTCGTCGAGCACCTGCTTTTCAGCATCGGCAACGAGCATTTGCACATCGCGAGGCAACGTGTTGATCCGGGTTCGATAGAGCTTGCTACGCTCCTTTGAGCCGTAATGCTCGACCTCGAGCGGCACCAACCATGGTTCGATGGTGCTGAGTACGCCCGCCGACACACCTACGTCGCGCCGGGTCGTGACGACGATACGCCGATCATGCGTGGCGCCGGCTAGAAAGCGGGCAAGCTGGTCGTTCCAGGGCCGGCTGGCCGGCTCGAAATCGAAACGGCCCCACGGGTCCTCAATGTCGTAGAGAACGGGAGGATCGGTCTTGTCGTCGCGAAGTTGCTGCGGTCCGTGCCGGATCGGCTTCGATGCCATGCCGGGATTCTCGGCGCGCAACTCCTCGTAGAGTTTCCGCGTAGCGAGTGTCTTGCCGGTCCCCGACTGGCCGATGATCACGGCAGCATACCGGGGTGAGCCCATCGCCTCCAGCAGCGCTGCCCAGTTCTTGGGATAGACATAGTTTTCTAGCTGCGGAGATGTCGCGAGATAGCCGTCATGTTCCCGGATGATGTGTGCCACGTCGTCGCGCTGCCACCGGCCACCGCCGACCCGCCGAACTCGCATGCGCGCTTCCTCGCGGAGCTTGTGGAGGCACTCTATCCATCGGGAATAGGGAACCCCAAAGCGCTCAATCAGGAGACGCTTGATCTCTCCGACCAGCTTGTCCTCGCCAAGGTTGGCGATGATGCCCACACGTCCGGCAGCTTTGGCGGGAAGGCTGGAAACCGTCGTCGCGGGCATTCCACCTGGTTTGGGCCAGCTCCCTGTTCGACCGACGCGCAGGCCTCGCGTACCACCGTTCAGGCCGGCGCTGGTGATCAGAAGGTACCGAACATCAGAGTCCGCGAGGCGGCGCGCCGCAGAGAGCCGGCGCGCGCCGCCATGCTTCAGCAGCGCATTGATGCCTGCGACCGTCCACGCGTCGCCGCCACGGAGCTTTGCCTGCACGACAAGCTTATAGCCGTCGGCGGTAACTTTCGTCGCCAAGCGGCCAGGCTCGCTCTCGATGAGCTCCGCCTCGATATCTTCCTCGGTGGCGGGTTCGAGCTCGATCGATTGGGCAATCTTGTTCGCGAGTAGGAGATCAAGCGCGAGCCATACCGACACGTCGACCTGGTAATCATATCCAGCGAGGGAATGGGCTCCAGATCCGGCGCCATCATCGCCTTCTTCGAGCGGAAGCGAGGGCGTTTCACCGTCAGTCATGCGCACGGCCTCCGCCATTCACGACAACGAGTCCCATAGAGTCTGAGTATGCGCACTTCATTCGAAACAATCTGCCATCGGGTTCAAGCTTAGCCAATCTGAGATGCGCTATCGCAAGTAGGACGATGACGATTTTCGCGCCCCGGGGAGGACAGTGAGGCGGCTCTATATGAAATCGACGCCGGAATATCCCACTCTCGGTCATTGCGGCACGCGACGTACAGGCTGAAGATACTGTGGCTCGGCCAAACCGGGAGCGGTTCACGCCGTCGTGTCGGCAAGCTGACTGTCGGCAACTAAACAGTGTCGAGATGCACTCCTACGATTGACGGGCGAATAACCGACCAACTGGTTCGTGCGACCCGAACGGCGGATTTAAGCTAAAACCGACTCTCACATCAATGACGCTGAATGGCTTGAGTTGGTCGACATCTGCTGTGGTCATGGCGACGGCCAAGACCCAATATCCGAACACTCAGTGCCCGTTCGTGCTTCCCAGACTGGCATTCGTTCATCGGTTAAATCGTCTGCCGTTTTAGTACGTTTCCTAATACCCATGGCTTCGGACAAAAGTCCATTTTACGCAGCGACGGTCCAGCGGGAGAATGAAATGACGTATTATTGAACGCCCGGGAGCGTAGACTGCTCCAAGAACTTTCGATTGGCCACACAGTCTTTCATATTCGGGGGCAGCTGCCGGTTGGAACGGGTACGGTCACGTTGGCCCGGCTTGGCGGCTTTGGTTTGCTGGAAACTGGGCCGGGACGGTTCGGTCAGACAGGTTGGCGTCTAAGCGATGACGGTTGGCGTTGCATGTACGGCAAGCCATATGTCGAACTTGGCGAGCAAGGCGCGCCTCATCACCCCCTGACGATTTGGAGCTGGCCACCGACGCCGGACACGACGCGGGCCGCGCCTCCTACTGCACTGCAACTCAAGGTACTCGAACCGCGCTTGGCAGGGTTGCCGCCGCGTCTACCGCGATCGTAAACTACGAAGCCAGCACCGCGCTTAAAACGTCGGTCCTGCCGAATGGCCGCCCCACCGAACTGCCGTCAACCGCGCTATTTGACCCGACACGTCGTTAAGCCAACGAACGCAAGTTTGCGGGCGTCGTTCAGACCAGATCATCAGATCAAGAAATCGTACGATTTTAAAGCGACTTTCAAACGGCAGCTTGTAGGGTGCCGTCAGTCGCGCCAGAATAGACGCTGGGTGCGATCAAGGGTATGCGCCAGCAAAGCGAGGATAGTCTGGACGATCACGACGTCGTGCGCGGTGCGGCAATTCCAGGCTACGATGGCCTTTATGCCATCGGCATCGCCGATATCCGTATCACCATTTACTCTCAGCAAGTCCGCGCCTTTCAGCTAATTCACTCCCTTCTCGAACTGGGCAGGCTCAAAGACGGACAACACGTGGCAATCATCGGCGGTGGGGTCGCTGGCGTTGCCGCGGCCGCAGCCATTCTGGTTTCAACCGAGGCCACCTGCGTCACGCTTTTCGAAGCAGAGCCGGAATTGCTTTATGTGCAACGGGAATGCAGCGTCAGGCACGTCCACCCCCATCTTTACGAATGGCCTAGAGCCAACTCGATGAATACAACCGCGAACCTCCCGATCCTCAGCTGGGAAGCGGGTTCGGCAGCAGATGTGGTCGAACGCATTGCGGGTAAATTCGCGCAGATACAAAGCCTGTTTGCCGCTCGCCTTACGACTATCACGGGCGCGCGGGTTTCGGAAATCGAAGCGTCGATGGACCTGGGAAATCCCGCGTTTCAGCTATCGACGGTCACCTTGGACAACAGCAATCCCGGTTCTATTGCTCATGTCGTGATCGTGGCCGGTGGCTTTGGACCGGAGCGTGAACCAATGCCTGACCACGCGGCTAGCTACTGGGACGACACCAGCCTGCCCCGCACCAATAAGACCTTCCGCCAAGGCTCAGCCGTCTTTTTGAGCGGAAACGGTGACGGCGGATTGATCGATGCGGTTGCCGCAGTTTTGAAGGGCTCGCCTCATGCCGCGCTCATCGAACTCGTGACGACATTCCCCGGATTCGACGTCGTCCACGCGCGCCTGATCGCCATCGATCTGGCCGCCAAAGCCGCCGATGCGGCAGGCACGCCTTACCTGCTCGAGGATACCTATGATGCCGAGATTGTCCCGGTCGCGGAGAAGATTGGCCTGATCCGTAACATCGCAGAACGTTTGAGACCCGGCATGACGCTCTATCTGCATACGCAGTTCGACGCACTGTTCGATACCAAATCGGCAATTCTTAATCGCGTTCTGCTGCATCTCGTTATGGCGGCGGCAAAGGGGTCCCAAACGCGCATCGAGCATCTGAAGGGCGGAGACGTTGAGCAGCTGGACGTTTGCCCCGACGCGGTGGCCGGCTTCGAGCGCGACGCGCGGCTTTTCGTCCGCGCCGGCACGCGCGAAGTTGGCATCGACCGGATCATCATCCGGCACGGGCCGGACATGGACCAGCCCTATCGAGGTTTTCCAGCAATCATCTCAAGCTATCGGACTTTTCGCAAAGCACTTGCGATCGACGACCCGGTACGGGCCACGCCTGTGTTGAGTCTTGAGGCGCGGCGGAGGCTCGAAGACGCGGCGCAAAGCCACGATCTTGCGCTCGACAACCGGCGCATCGCCCGGGTGCTGCAGGATGCGCCGCTGGAAATCACCATCGCTTTTGAAGCGGGCCTCGCACACTGGACCTCGGTGGTCTCACCAGCCGAACTTGCTGCCAACTGGCGCAGTGCAAAAGGCGTCAAGCTCACCTTGCGAGCCTCCCCAGATGAGCTCGGGCCGCTGGCGATCTCGCTCGTTCGGATGGTGGTGCACAACCCCTCGGTCGTGCTCTGCACCGAACGGCACGACTGGCAAAAAAAGGTTCGTGACGTCATCGCGACCCTCGGTAGTGCAGGTGGGCTACACGAGCCGGTTCTGTACCCACCGATGTCCATATCGCCCGCCCCCACGCTATCTGTGAACGTCGCGGACGCCAGCCTGGCGCTCGACAACGGGCTCGACGCCGATCTGCTTAGCTTACTCAATGAGAAGATAGAGGCATTTTGCGTGCATGGTGTCGCTTCTAAGGTCTCGGTCGCCTGGGTCGTCGACGCCGGATTGCGTCTCGCCATGTCCGATCATTGGGTAGTTTGGAAACACAAGCTGGATCACGACGCGCCGCTGCGCAGACGATTCGTCCGGCTTCTCGCCAATCCTGAGGATCTGTCGGTCGAGTCCGAAACCGCGCTGGTCGCCGCCGGGCCCTCTCGCATCGATAATTTGGTAAGGGCCTCCCTTCTGGCGCTAGCTGCTGCTGCCGGCTGGCAGGGCGGCGACCTGAAGGCCGCAGTTCCCGGCCATTTGGAGCGACCTGCACACGGCGAAGCAACCAAACCACGAGCGTTCCACGCCTGCGGTGCCGACCGCATCGGCGGGGAGGCGCTGCGAACGCAGGTCGCCAGTTTCCCTTGGGTTTCGTATTATGTGTTGCTCTCCGAGCTGAACCGCTCCGTCGTCGTCGACATCAAGAGCCACAATAATCTGGCCACAATCGACGATAAGCTAACCCCGCGGTTGGATGAAGCGAACTTCGGGAACAGCCTGATCATTCCCGCGGACATCGCCCTCGAGGACGCTCTGGAGGGAGGCGTGGCAGCGCTTCAGACGCATCTCGACATCCTTGAGAACAGCCATATCGGCCGCTGGCGGGCGGCTATATCTTCGGGGAATGGGTAGTGAGCACGGATCTCGAACTTTTCTCTTCGCTTTTTGCTGAGCGTGCCCGCGCCGTCGGCCTCGCTTTTGATGCTCTTAGCGCGATCACAGGCAACAGTTTCGGAACTGGGGATGCGGCGACTACGCGCCTCGGACCCGACCAGCTTCCCGATCTCGTGTACGGCTGTCTCGTCGGCCGACATCCGCTGATCCTGGGCATTTTGCCGAAGATCGCGAACGCCGAATCCGTTTTTGCCAGTGTTCGCCGATACCGCAACCAATGCGTAGTCGCGCGATCGAACCTCACGGCCGACCAAGCGCTCGACCTCAATCTTTTCCTTTTGGGACCTGCGGGCAGCGATAATGACGAACAGTGGAAGGCGCTCGGCGCAACGATCGAACGCGACGATCGGGTTGCCCGCAAGCAGGTATGGCTTCGTCCATTGCAGGCGGACGCGAACGAAGATAGTTTTCGCCTGTTTTGTGAGCGAACCTTCATGGCGCGTCCGTGGCTCAAAGGGCATCCAATCGAGGCGCAGCTCGCGCTTGATCCAATCGAGGAGCTCTTTACCGACGAGGGCGGCCCAGCTGGCGTCGGTCGTAACTGGTTTGGCCTTGCAGATGGCGACATTGAACCCGGACCGGATCTCGTTGAGGCCCTGATAACCCAATATCGAGACGGCGCATGAACAATTATCTTCGCCAGATCACCCTTTCCAATTTTAGAACTTACGGGACGTTCAAAGTCGACTTGGTGCCGGCACCTGGTCTTACGATCGTAACCGGTACCAATGGGCTTGGCAAAAGCTCGTTTTTCGACGCGATTGAGTGGTGCCTTACTGGTGGAATTCGCCGATTTACCCCTGAGATCATCAGGAAGACGCCCGAGTCCGACTATCTGACGCGTGACGGAGCTGAAGCCGACAGCCATGCTGTCGAACTTCTCTTTCAAGCCGGCCAGCAGATCGTCAGAGGACGCGGTGACGTGCCCGACCCTACCCATGTCATCGAGGCGCTCAGGGCAGACAGTTGGAAGCAACCTGTCGCCAGCGTTTCAACCTATCTCGCTCTCACCCATTTTCTCGGACAGACCGCCGGACGGCGGTTCACAGCCCTACCCGGCCCCGAGCAATGGCAGGCGCTAAAGAGTCCTAGCGGCGTTGATCGCTATGAGGTGCTCCGGAACCGCTTGGGCGGTCGGGCCACGACGGCTGCGTTCAACAAACGGGTCGAGGAGGCGCGGCAAAGCGTCCTCACTGCAGACGAGCAGCTGGCACGTTGGGACCTGAGCTTGGATCGCCTTCGCCGACTTGAGGAAGGCGCCGCAGGCCAGGGCGCTCTTTCGCCCGAACAGGTCCTTTTCGAGGTTCAAGCTCTAGCCGAACGCTTTTCGCTCGTGGCAGCGACGCCGTTGACTATGATCGGCATGGATCCAACCGATGGTACGCGGATCGTACGGGCTGCTTTCGACGAAGAAGCCCGTCTCGTAACACTGCGCCTCGCGGTATTGGAGCAACCAGAGATTGCAAGCATCGTCACGACTCTTGCTACCGAGCAGGCTAGAATTGCGGACTTGAGAGCAGATGCCGATTCATTCGCGGCGCGGCTGTCGAACGTCACCGACTTGGTGGAGGAGGCATTCCGAAAGCGGCACGCGGCAGAAGCTGAATTCAGGCGGGCGGCGGCCGTGGTTCAGCCGCTCAAGGATCGGCTGGCAGCCGTCGATGCGTCTCTCGAGGACCTCGACCGGGTCGTCGCGACCAAAGCGGCGCTTGCTACGCAGCAAGCAGATGCCGAGAGCCTTTCTGCGGTGATCGAAGCTACGAAGGGGCGCATCCGCGGATGGGAAGATCAGATCGTCGAGCTGTCTCAACGCCGCTCGACGCGAATCGATTGGGACGCCCAGATAGCGCGTCTTACTAACGATCTGCAGGCTGCCCGCGAGCTTAGTGGCCTCGAACAAGTGGCCATCGAAGCCGACGCCGCTGTGGCATTGGATGTCGACAATCCCGGCGATGCTGACGCCCCCTCCGACGAGATGAGGCAGCGGCTTGTGGAACAGGTCAGCATCGAACAGCAAAAGGTCGACGACGGCCGACTTAAGTCAACGGCACTCGCGGCGGCGCTCTCTCGGATCGCCGCGCACCTAGATGAGCACAGCACCGAATGTCCGGTCTGTGCGAGCAGCTTCCCGCCTGGTACATTGCAGCTGCTCGCAAATGCAGCGGCGTCGGGTGACGACCAAAATTTGCGGTTAGCGGAGGCGAATCTTTCGGAAGCTCGCAAGGCTTTGGGCGACCATGAGCGCCGGGCGGAGGCCTACGCATCGCGCGCTCAACGTCGGGCGACTGTATTTGCCAAAGCGACCCTGGCCCGTCGTCATCTCGCTGAGCAAATCTCGATCGTTGCAACTAGGCTGTCCGCAGGACCGGAACGGGATATCGAGGGCTTGGCAAGTCTGGCGTTGGATCGACTGAACGCTTTCGAGCGGACCGCCGATCCCGATCTTCCGGCTTTGGGCGAACTCACTGACCGGCAGCGTGCCGCGGCCGAAGATCTGGCAACTCAGCGGCTCGAGCTGCGTGAAGTAACGCTCCGTTCGGAAGAGTCGGTGCGACAGCGAGACGAGATGACGGCTAGGCTTTCCGGAATCGAAACCCGCCTCTCGACCCGGCTGCCAGGTTTCGATTCAGCAGATCTTGCAGAGCATCGGGCTGAACTCGTCACCTCAATCGCTACGGCGTCGAGCGCAGAGTCGGAAGCCGCAGCATCCTTTGCGCGCGAAACCGAAGCGCACCGCCTCCTCGCTGATGAACGGGTTAGCCTTCAGGGCGAAGTCGGCCGTGTAGAAGGCGAAATCTCCGGTGGTGAGGCGCGTCGCAAGTCCGCCGTGGATCGGTGGCGCAATGTCGGTCTTGCTGGTGAGCCGAACAGCGCGCATCTCGAACTCGAACTGGATCATACCCGCCAGAGGCGCGACACGATCAGCGAGTTCATCTCTGAGTTTGATGCGCTTGCCATCGCGCAGGCGCGTCATTCGAGCCAGCTGGAAGTCGCGCGGGTTCGCGCGGAACTGGAGGCCGAGTGCCGGCCACTAGGGGTTTCGATCGTCGACGCTCGGCACACCTACACGGTGCGCATCGATGCGGCACGGACCGCGGAGAAGCATGTTATCGGGGCGGCAGCAATGGCCAAGCGGATCGCAGCGAGCCTGCAGTCCGAAGCCTCAAGCTATAGCTCCAACGTTCTGGCGCCGCTCAACGAGCTGATCCACGCATTCAAGGATGCCCTTGCGCCGGGCGCCTGTGGCGCCGTCACGTTCGAAACCAAGTATCGGGCAGATCGTACCGATCTCTCCATGAAGCTGGTTGATGGGCGCGCCGGAGAAGAGTTCGAGCGACGAGACGTTAATCCACAACTACGCCTCAGTGAAGGACAATTGGCAGCAAATGCGCTGAGCATCTTGTGTAGTGCCAGCACCTCTTACCGGTGGTCAAATTGGCGAGCGTTACTCCTCGATGATCCACTGCAGCACAATGACGTGATCCACGCTGCGGCCTTTGTTGATCTCGTCCGCAACCTCGCACAAATAGAGCAGTATCAGCTTTTCATGTCGACCCATGACCTAGGAGAGGCGGAATTTGTCCGCCGCAAAATGAGCGCGGTGGGTTTGCCGTGCACTACGATAAACCTTCATGCAACATCTGTAGCAGGCGTATTATTCGACGTAGATCGCAACCGACGCGCACAAGAGATGCTTGCTGACCCTGAACGGATGGCGGGTTGATTGACCACGTAGAGGATCCTTGGGTGGAAGAAAGCGGAGCATAGGGGCACTGATAGCTGCCGAGGGCTATCCGGGCACCGAATCTGGGTCTCGACGGGATCGGAATCGCCGCAGTTCCTAATGAAACACCGTTTGCATAACGGGCGTGCGACGGTGCGTGTCGTCGTCAACGGATGCTGGCGCCGAAGCCTAAATACACGAAATGCTTGCAGCGAAGGTCGGCCGTGGTATCTCTTAGCCGGCTGTTCCACCTGACCTGTCGCCGGGTCCAACGGAATTACGAGCAAAACTACCGAGCGACCGTTTCCACCGGTTGCCCTTAATTGGCGACGGGCAACCTTAGGCGAACACGGTTAAATATGCCCATTCTTTTACTCCACGAGACCAATCTAACGGCCGTCAAGGCAGCACTGCGGTCGCAATTGCCAGAACTCAGATCAGGTCACCTGACCGAAGCGCTCGCAGCAGGCCTCGGCTTCCGCACGCACGCGGCTTTGCGCGCGGACCTCATCCGCTTCGCCGATATTGCTCCGATGCTTGCCGATGTCGACGAGATAGCGTTTGCTGCCCGGCTCGCTACCTTTGGCTATCCGGAACCACCGGCCGGCGTGCTCAGGTCGGTCGTCCGCTCGGATGCGATACCCGATCGACCGATCGCGCAGTTCCGCGACGGCGATCACGTTGCCAACGACGCCCACTACGCGCAGTGCGGTCGTCGCGGCCGACCGATGATGATGATCAAGCTGGCGCGCACCTACGCGACACTCGAATGGGACTGCATCACCATCAACGCGCGGCCACACAGCATCTTGTACGGTTCGTCCGATGGTCTGAGCACTGCGAATGAGATGGTCCGGATGTTTAAGCTGCGCACCGCTGGCGCGCCTGGCAAACCAAACTATCGGACGAACGTGTTCGTAGGGTGGGTCTACAAACTCCTGCCTGCAACCGCCGAATTGCTGGCGGAAGACTATTTCAGGCTACTGTATCAACCCGTTTGGCAGGCTGAGCAGATACGCTTGGCCTGAACCCCAAAGAATGCATGTTGCTAAGGGGAGTCAGTAAGAAAATGCCTCTCCGGCTCACCCGGGCCCCTTTGCGGGCCTTCTTGATCCCTAACTTCGACTCAGAGTTATCCGGTTGCCGAGATGCCTAAATGCCCGCTCGCGACATGTCAGCAGAATGACTTGCATTCGCGCCGCAGCATCGGTCAGGATCTCGGTCATCAGATCGAGGCGGGCATCGTCCGAATAGACGAGCGGGTCGTCCAGGATCAGTGACACCGGCACACCTTGCTCGAGTAGCATGTCAGCGAAAGCTAGCCGAGTGAGCACCGCCAGCTGCTCCTGAGTTCCTCGCGAGAGATCGCCGCAAATCTCGCCCAGACCACCACGCGTGATCGACGTCAGGCCCAGATCATCCCCAAAGCTCGGATCGCAACCAGGCAGTAGCCGTTCGATGTGACGACGCGCGCGCCGAGCAACCGGTCCAACGAACGTCCTTGAGGTCTCTGCACGCGCGCCTTCCAGCGTCTCACGAAGCAGCTTCAGCGTTTCCGCCTCTTGCGTGACGCCCGCCAGGTTGGCGGCCGCAGCATCAGCTTCTTCTCGCGCAGCAGCAGCGCGGTCCGCCAGTCCCTTGCCCCCTTCCGCCTCAATCCGTGCCTCGAGCCCGGCGACCACCTTCTCCAGATCGATCCGCTGCGTCCGGCCGACCTCGACACGTTTGTCTAACAATCCGATCTGGCGTTCGATTGCCGCTACATCATGCGCAGTTGCAGCACGTTCGGCGTCCTGCAGACTAACCAGCGCTGCAGCTTCCCGCTGACGCGCCTCAAGCAGAGCCTCATTCAGGCGACCTACCTCAGGCTTGCCTTCCAGAGCAGCGAGCTGCGCTCCGGCGTTGGCAGCATCACGCTCGGTGCCAGCCTCCTGGACCATCAGCGGCGCATTGCGCGCTTCCAAGTCGCGCAGTTGCGCCGACGCCGCCTCATCGACACCCTCCGCCCTTGCAAGCGCTGAATCCGCCTCCGCCGCGATCACGGTAAAAGCGTTGACGTCCGGTCCCATCTCACCGCCCTCCCCTTCCGCGCTATCTGGCAATCCTGCCATGAATGTCTTCAGGGCCGCAGCACCGGCCTCGAGACCGAGCAACGGCACGGCCGGCGTGATCCCTGCTATGCGTGCTTCGAGCGTCCGCCCGTTGGCAACCGCATCACGTGCAACCTCGTTACGAGACCGGGCGTCCGTGACACTCGTCACCCCGTGGTCGGCCAATGCGGAGCCCAGATCATCGCGGGCGTTGGCGAGCTCCGTTTCGGCGCTTTGCAACCCAGCTGGCGGTCGGATGATTAACTCAGCCTCGCCAAGCTGGATGCGCGTCTCACGCGATAGCGTCTGGTCACCGCGCTCGACCGGCATTCCATCGATCCGAACGCCGCTGACATCGCCCGCGAACTCGACCCGGGTCGCGCCGGCCTCGACGGCCGCGCGCGACTTGTCGACGGCACGTTCGCGTTCCTCCAGCGTCCTGATGACACTGGCCGGAATCACGGTCGTACCAAGCTCGCGTGCGGCCTCCAGTTCGGCTTCAAGGGGCAGCAGTTCGGTGTACCGCTCGCGTGCCCGGGCGATCTCGATGTGGCGTGCCCGCGCCGCAACCAATTTGGTGCCAGCATCGAGTGCGGCATGAGCCTTGCGCCGGCCGTCGCGAGCCTTAGCCAGCCGATCACGCGCCGTACCCGCTCGCTCTCGTGTGCTGGCCAGCTCCTTTTCAAGGCCGGATCGTTTCTCACGGGCGTTGATGAGGGCTGCGGCCGTGTCGCTGACAGCCTTCCGAGCATCGGCGAGGCGGCCGGTTAAATCGGCCAGTGCCTTGACCTGGTCGCCAAGACGGCCTTGTTCGGCCCGCCTAGTATCGCGCAACTGCGCTGCGGATCGTGCCACGTCGATCTGATTGACTAGCGCCTTTCGCCGCTCTGTGTCCGTCGTATCAGCAAGATCGCGGTTCAGCACCTTCAGCCTG
>Ga0265780_10004057_pt1 | contig 19038 bp, 16 predicted proteins | sample P1T30metagenome_FD_192432 | JGI IMG/M metagenome (GOLD analysis project Ga0265780, IMG submission 192432) | Plant litter microbial communities from East Loma Ridge, Irvine, California - P1 T30 | ecosystem: Environmental > Terrestrial > Plant litter > Unclassified | place: USA: California...
CATCGATTTCTGGAGCCGTGTCGAGAAGTTCCTCGACAAAAACATCGGCAAGGGCGCAGCCTTGTAGCAGCATTGACGGCGGCGGCCTGCCCTAACCTGCTACCAACCGAAGGAGGTCCTATGTCATCTGGCAAGATCCTCGTAGCACAGGGAGGCGGTCCGACCGCCGTCATCAACCAGTCCATGGTCGGCGTCGCGCTCGAGGCGCGGCGCTTCCAGGGCGTCACCCGCGTCTACGGCGCCCTGCACGGCGTGCGCGGCATCGTCGACGAAGACTTCCTCGACCTGACCCAGGAAACCAGCCACAACCTGGAGCTGGTGGCCGCCACGCCGTCCTCGGCGCTGGGCTCGACGCGCGACAAGCCCGACGCCGCCTACTGCGGGCGCATCTTCGAGACCCTGCGCGCGCACGAGATCGAACATTTCTTCTACATCGGCGGCAACGATTCGGCCGACACGGTGCGCATCGTCAGCCAGGAAGCGCGCCAGGCCGGTTATCCGCTGCGCTGCATCCACATTCCGAAAACCATCGACAACGACCTGGCCGGCAACGACCACACGCCCGGCTTTCCATCGGCGGCGCGCTTCGTGGCCCAGGCCTTTGCCGGCGCCAATCTCGACAACGCCGCCCTGCCCGGGGTCTACGTCGGCGTGGTGATGGGTCGCCATGCCGGCTTCCTCACCGCCGCATCCAGCCTGGGCAAGAAGTTTCCCGACGACGGCCCGCACCTGATCTACCTGCCCGAGCGCGTGTTCGACCTGGAACGCTTCCTGGCCGACGTCAAGGCGACCTACGAACGCCACGGGCGCTGCGTGATCGCGGTCTCGGAAGGCATCCACGACGCCTCGGGCGAACCGGTGGCCACCCTGCTGGCCAGGGAAATCGAGCGCGACCAGCACGGCAACGTGCAGCTGTCAGGCACCGGCGCCCTGGCCGACCTGCTGTGCGACGAAATCAAGGCGAAACTCGGCATCAAGCGCGTGCGCGGCGACACCTTCGGCTACCTGCAGCGCTCCTTCATCGGCTGCGTGTCCGACGTCGACCAGCGCGAGGCGCGCGAAGTCGGCGAAAAGGCGGTGCAGTTCGCGCTCTGGGGCGACCGCGACGGCTCGGTGGCGATCCGCCGCACCGGCTTCTATTCGGTCGACTACGAGCTGCAGCCGCTGGAGGCGGTGGCCGGCAAGACCCGCACCATGGAAGACGCGTTCATCAGCGAGAGCGGCACCGACGTGACCGACGCCTTCCGCCTCTACCTGCGCCCGCTGCTGGGTTCGGGCATGCCGGATGCCTTCCGCCTGCGCGGGGCGCGGGTGCCGAAGGTGCTGGGACGCTGAATTCCAAGTGTGCCGTGGGAATTGGTGAGCTTTCGCGGCTCACCCAGCTGCTATTCTCCCGGCACAAATAGCCGCGCACGCGGCCGATAACGATAACGACCTGAACGGAACATCCATGTTTTCACGCCCCCATGCGAGCCGGCTCGCCAGTACGCTGGCGCTGGCCCTGTGCATCGCCACGCCCCTGCACGCCGCCGCCCCCGACGCCGCCCCGACTACCGCTCCCGCCGCTACCACTGCCGCGCTGCCGCCCATCGAGCGCTTCTTCATCAACCCGGTACTGGCCGGCGCCAAGCTGTCGCCGAGCGCGCGCTACCTGGCGGCGGTATCGAGCGCGCCCGGGCGGCGCGACATCCTGGTGGTGATCGACCTGCAGGCAAATACCGCCAAGCCGGTAGCCGGCTACAAGGATGCCGACATCCTCCGCTTCGAGTGGGTCAACGATGGCCGCCTGCTGTTCAACGTCACCGACCGCCAGGTGGCGCCGGGCGGCGCCTACATGGCGGCCGGGCTGTACGCGGTCGACAAGGACGGCGCCAACCTGCGCCAGCTGGCCAACCGCCGCGGCAACGCCATCGAGTCGACCGGGACCCTCATCACCAGCAAGATGCTGCCCTGGCATACCTTCATGATGGACGAGCGCGGCGCCCAGGATTCCGCCTTCGTCTACGTCGAGAGCGTCGAATACCAGGAAAACAGCTACGAAATACGCACCGTGAACCTGCTGAAGCTGAACACCCTCACCGGCGCCACCCAGGCCGTGCAGCGGCCGGCCAGGGTCACGGACTGGATGCTCGACCACAAGGGCGAGCCGCGCCTGGCCTCGGGCAGCGAAAAAGGCGTCACCACCATCTGGTACCGCGATCCCGCAACAAGCGCCTGGCGCGTGCTGAGCACCTTCGACACCTACAAGGGCGGCAAGGATGCCTTCGAGCCGCTCGGCTTCGGCAGCGACGGCACCCTGTACGCGGTGGCGCATGGCGGCAAGGACACCACCAGCGTCTTCACCGTCGACACCGCCACCGGCAAGCTGGGCGCCGAGCCGCTCGTGGTCACGCCCGGCTACGACTTCTCGGGTTCGCTCGTCAGCAGCGGCGACAAGCTGCTGGGCATCCGGCTGCGCACCGATGCCGTCACCACGGTCTGGCTTGACGCGTCAATGCAGGCGGTGCAGCAAAAGCTCGACGCGGCCCTGCCCGGCACCATCAATTTGATGTCCTTTCCTTCCGGGAACCACAGCGAGTGGGCGCTGGTGCGCTCGTATTCCGACAAGAAGCCGCCCTTCTACCACCTGTACAACCTCCGGACCGGCAAGCTGAACCTGGTTGGCGAGGCCTACCCGGGCATCGACCCGGCGCGCATGGGGCGCCAGGACGCGGTGCGCTACAAGGCGCGCGACGGCATGGAGATTCCCGCGCTGCTGACCCTGCCTGCAAACGGCGCGAAGAATGCGCCGCTGGTGGTGCTGGTGCATGGCGGGCCTTACGTGCACGGCAACCACTGGGGCTGGGATCCGGAAACCCAGTTCCTGGCCTCGCGCGGCTACGCGGTGCTGGAACCGGACTTCCGCGGCAGCACCGGCTACGGCGACAAGCACTTCCGCGCAGGCTGGAAGCAATGGGGCCTGGCCATGCAGGACGACATCGCCGACGGCGCGCGCTGGGCCATCGCCCAGGGCTACGCCGATCCGAAGCGCATCTGCATCGCCGGCGCCAGCTATGGCGGCTACGCCACCCTGATGGGGCTGGTGAACGACCCCGATTTGTACAAGTGCGGCGTCAGCTGGGCCGGCGTCACCGACATCAACCTGCTCTACGACGGCCACTGGAGCTTTACCTCGGACATGACCGCGCAGTGGAAGCAGTACGGCATGCCCGACATGGTCGGCGACCAGGTCAAGGATGCGGCGCAATTGAAGGCAACCTCGCCGATCCAGCAGGCCGCGCGCATCAAGGCGCCGCTGCTGCTGGCCTACGGCGGCGTCGACCGCCGCGTGCCGATGTTCCACGGCCGCAAATTCCTGGACGCGGTGAAACCGACCAACCAGCAGGTCGAATGGCTCGAGTACCAGGACGAGGGACATGGCTGGAGCCTGCCGGCGAACCGGGTCGATTTCTGGGGACGGGTCGAGAAGTTCCTGGACCGGCATATCGGTAGCGGCGCGAAATAGCCGGCGGCGTCAAATTTGTGGGGTGGGCGCGTTAACGAAAAAAGCGCCCGCAGGCGCTTTTTTGCACAACCGCAGACCGGCTTACACCACCACGGTCTGCGCCTGGCCTTCTTCACGCGCACGGATCTCGCCGATGCGGTACACGGTCTCGCCGGCCGCCTGCAGCTGGGCCATGGCCGCATCCGCATTTTCCTGCGATACGATCACGGTCATGCCGATACCGCAGTTGAACACGCGGTGCATTTCGGCGTCGGCCACCCCGCCGTGCTGCTGCAGCCACTGGAACAGCGGCGGCATGGTCCAAGACGATCCGTCCAGCATCGCCGTCAGGTTATCCTGCAGCACGCGCGGGATGTTCTCGACCAGGCCGCCGCCGGTGATGTGCACCAGGCCCTTCACTTCCATCGATTGCATCAGCGCCAGCAGCGGCTTGACGTAGAGGCGGGTTGGCGCCATCAGCACGTCGGCCAGCTTGCGTCCGTGGAAGTCGGCTTCCAGGTCGGGCTTGGCAACGCTAATGATCTTGCGCACCAGCGAGTAGCCGTTCGAGTGGATGCCCGACGACGCCAGGCCCAGCACGACGTCGCCCGGTACGATCTTGCTGCCGTCGATGATCTGCGATTTTTCCACCGCGCCGACGGCGAAGCCGGCCAGGTCGTATTCGCCGTCCGGGTACATGCCCGGCATCTCCGCGGTCTCGCCACCCAGCAGGGCGCAGCCCGATTCTTCGCAGCCCTTGGCGATGCCCGAGACCACGGCGGTGGCGGTGGCCACATCCAGTTTGCCGCAGGCAAAATAGTCGAGGAAGAACAGCGGTTCGGCGCCCTGCACCAGGATGTCGTTCACGCTCATGGCGACCAGGTCGATGCCGACCGTGTCGTGGCGATTCAGCTCGAAAGCGAGCTTGAGCTTGGTGCCGACGCCGTCGGTGCCCGAGACCAGGACCGGTTCCTTGAACTTCTTGCTGATCTCGAACAGACCGCCGAAGCCGCCGATGCCGCCGAGCACGCCTTCGCGCATGGTGCGCTTGGCAAGGGGTTTGATCGCTTCGACCAGGGCATCGCCGGCGTCGATATCGACACCCGCGTCGCGGTAAGACAGAGAAACATTAGATGGTTGGCTCATGGTATTTAGCAGCGGAGGCGGTAAAATAGAAGGCGTAGACCTGTTTCTGGTCAATTCGCTATTCTAGCAAAACGGGCTGGCCCTCACCGCTAAACCGCCGCTAAACCGAGATAACAACAAAAACATGCCATTTTTTTCGCCAACTGGAGAACATATTGCCGAGCTTGTGGCGGCGCTCCGATTGGATGCGGCTGGCGCGTTCCTTGGTCGATACCGCGTTGTGCAGACGGTGAGACCGCGTGGGCTCGAGAGCCCACCCTACGAAACCCCGATCAGCGCCGCAGGTAAAAATATCCATTCCCGTGCGAGGCCGACGCCATGAAACAGCTGGTGCTCGATCTTGGCGCCGAACATCCGGCGCAGAGCCTCGATACCTTCCAGGTCGGGGCGAATGCGGAACTCACGCATTTGATGCACCAGTTCGCGCAGCGCGCGTCGCGCGAGCATTTTGCCTATTTGTGGGGCGATACCGGCGCCGGCAAGACCCATTTGCTGCAGGGCCTGGCAGCCACGCCTGCCTCGCGCTACATTGCCGCCGACGCGCCGAGCGAAGAGTTCGTGTTTACGCCGGACATCACGCTCTACCTGCTCGACGACTGCAACCTGCTCTCGCCGCAAGCGCAAATCGACGCCTTTGCCCTGTTCAACCAGATCCGCGAGCACGGCGCCTACATGGTCTCCACCGGCCCGGTGCCGCCGGCCGTGCTGCCGGTGCGCGAAGACCTGCGCACGCGCATGGGCTGGGGCCTGATCTACCTGATCCACGGCTTGTCCGACGACGAGAAGATCGCCGCGCTGACCCAGGCTGCCGAGGCGCGCGGTTTGACGCTGTCGGCCAGCGTGTTACCCTATTTGCTGTCCCATTTCAAGCGCGACATGCGCTCCCTGGCGACGATGCTGGACGCCCTCGACCAGTATTCGCTCGAAACCCAGCGCCCCGTCACGCTGCCGCTGCTGCGCGACTTGCTGCTCCAGGGAACCCCGCAGCCGGAATCCAAAGAATGAAACACCTTGCGCTGTTTGACCTCGACCACACCCTGCTGCCGATCGATTCGGATTACGAGTGGGGCCAGTTTTTAGTCAGGATCGGGGCCGTCGACGCGCTCGAATACAAGCGCCGCAACGACGACTTTTTTGCCCAGTACCAGCAGGGCGTGCTCGACCCGGTGGAATACCTGGAATTCGCCCTCGGCACCCTGGCGCGCTACCCGCGCAGCGAGCTCGACGCCATGCACGCCCAGTACATGCAGGAAGTGATCGTTCCGGCGATCCGCCCACAGGCGCGTGACCTGGTGCAGCGCCACCTCGACGCCGGCGACCTGGTGGCCATCATCACCGCCACCAACCACTACATCACGGCGCCGATCGCGCAGGCCTTCGGCGTCGAGCACCACATCGCCGCCATGCCCGCGCTGGACGACGATGGGCGCCTGACCGGCAAGCTGGCCGGCACCCCGACCTCCGGGCCGGGCAAGGTCACGCACATGCACGCCTGGCTGGAAAGCCTGGGCCGTCCGTTCGCCTCCTTCGAGCGCAGCTGGTTCTATAGCGACTCGCATAACGATATTCCACTATTATCCGTAGTGTCGGACCCGGTTGCGACCAACCCCAACGCGGCGCTCGCCCAACACGCACACGCCAACGGCTGGCCACTACTTCATCTTTTCAATGATTAAAAAATTCATTCGTAAAATCCTTGGCGTGAAAGACGGGCGCAACCCTACCGAACCGGTGACCCTCGGCGTCGAGCAGCACGGCATCGACCTCAAACTGCTGTCGCCGAACGCGATCCGCCTCACGCAAACCCTGCAGGAAGCCGGCTTCAAGGCCTTTGTCGTCGGCGGCGCCGTGCGCGACTTGCTGCTGGGCGTGAAGCCGAAAGACTTCGACATCGCCACCGACGCCACGCCCGAGCAGGTGAAAAAGCTGTTCCGGCGCGCTTTCATCATCGGGCGCCGTTTCCAGATCGTGCACGTGATGTTCGGCCAGGAGCTGCTGGAAGTGACCACCTTCCGCGGCGCCGGCAGCGCCAACGCGCCGAAGGACGAGCACGGCCGCGTCCTGCGCGACAACAACTTCGGCCCGCAGCACGAGGATGCCGCGCGGCGCGACTTCACCATCAACGCCATGTACTACGATCCGGCCACGCAGACCGTGCTGGACTACCACGGCGGCATCGAGGACATCCGCGACAAGACCCTGCGCATCATCGGCGTGCCCGAAGCGCGCTACCGCGAAGACCCGGTGCGCATGCTGCGCGTGGTGCGCTTTGCGGCCAAGCTCGGCTTCACCATCGAGCCGACCACGCGTGCACCGATCCCCGTGATGGCACCGCTGATCGACAACGTGCCGGCGGCGCGCGTGTTCGACGAAATGCTCAAACTCCTGCTGTCTGGCCACGCGCTGGCCTGCCTGAAGGAGCTGCGTTCGGCCGGCCTGCACCACGGCCTCCTGCCCCTGCTCGACGTGGTGCTGGAGCAGCCGATCGGCATGAAGTTCGTGACCCTGGCGCTGGAATCGACCGATGGCCGCGTGAAGGCCGGCAAGGGTGTCTCGCCGGGCTTCCTGTTCGCCTCGCTGCTGTGGCACCAGGTGCTGGAAAAATGGACGGCCTACCGCGCCGCCGGCGAAGCGCCGATCCCGGCCCTGCACCTGGCCGCCGACGACGTGCTGGAAACCCAGACCGAGAACCTGGCCCTGCAGCGCCGCATCGCCACCGACATGCGCGACATCTGGGCCATGCAGCCGCGCTTCGAGCGCCGCCAGGGCAAGGCGCCGTACAAGCTGCTGGAAAACCCGCGCTTCCGCGCCGGCTACGACTTCCTGCTGCTGCGCTGCGCCTCGGGCGAACTCGACGCCGAGATCGGCGAATGGTGGACCGCCTTCTACGACGCCGAATCGGGCGAGCGCGAACGCCTGCTGACCCAGGCGAATGCACGCCCGGCTGCCGGCGAAAAGAAAAAGCGCCCACCGCGCCGTGGTCCACGCCACCGCAGCGAAGGCGCCGCAGGTAACGATGCCGGTACTGGCGCCACAGCCGCAGCGGGCGCCGGCGAGGAATGATCGCCTACGTCGGCATAGGCGCCAACCTGGGCGATGCGCGCGCCAACGTGCTTGATGCCCTGGCGCGCCTGGATGCGTATCCGGGCTGCCGCCTGTCCCGGGCATCCAGCTGCTGGCGCACGGCGCCCATCGATTCCTCGGGCGACGACTACATTAATGCGGTGGCCGCCGTCGACACCGACCTCGATGCGCACGCGCTGCTGGCGGCGCTGATGGACATCGAACAGGCGCACGGCCGCGAACGCCCCTACCGCAACGCGCCGCGCACGCTCGACCTCGATTTGCTGCTCTACGGCGACGCCAGCATCGACACCCCGACGCTGGTCGTGCCGCACCCGCGCATGCACGAGCGCGCTTTTGTCCTGGCGCCGCTGCTGGAGATCGCGCCCGACGCCGTCATTCCCGGATGTGGCCGCGCCGCCGATTTTCTCCCTAACGTTGCCGACCAGGCCATCTCGCGACTGGACTAGCGCATGCAGATTCCTGTTTTCTTCCAGACCGCGGGCCTCTTGGTCCTGTCGAACATCTTCATGACCTTTGCCTGGTACGGTCACCTGAAGAGCCTGAACAACCGCGCCTGGTACATCGCCGCATTGATCAGCTGGGGCATCGCCCTGTTCGAATACCTGCTGCAGGTGCCGGCGAACCGCATCGGCGCCACCCAGTACAGCCTGGCCCAGCTGAAGATCATGCAGGAAGCGATCACGCTGACCGTGTTCGTACCCTTTGCCATGTTCTACATGAACCAGCCGTTCAAGCTCGACTACGTGTGGGCGGCGCTGTGCCTGGTCGGGGCCGTGTATTTCATTTTCCGTAGTTAAACGGTTGCCGACAACCCGGGGTCCAGCAGGATTCCCACGGCGGCATTACACTACGGCGTTGTTTATTTCGTATTTCAAAGGATGACCATGAGCGCTTATTTGCAAGGCAAGGAAATGACGGGCGGCGATACCCCACCACCATCCAAGCCGGCGCGCAAACCCGTCACGATTCCCGCACTGCACGCCATGCGTGCGGCGGGCACCAGGATCACCATGCTGACCTGCTACGACGCCAGCTTCGCCTCGCTGATGGACCGCTGCGGCGTCGACATCCTGCTGATCGGCGATTCGCTGGGCATGGTCTGCGCCGGCCACTCGTCGACGCTGCCGGTGACCCTGGCCGACATGGTCTACCACACCGCGTCTGTCGTGCGCGGCAACAAGAACGCGCTGATCGTCTCGGACCTGCCCTTCGCCAGCTACGCCACCAAGGAAATCGCCTTCGAGAGCGCGGCGGCCCTGATGCGCGCCGGTGCCCAGATGGTCAAGATCGAGGGCGGCGCCTGGCTGGCCGAGACCGTTGCCTTCCTGGCCGAGCGCGGCATCCCGGTCTGCGCCCACATCGGCCTGACCCCGCAGTTCGTGCACCAGCTGGGCGGCTTCAAGGTGCAGGGCAAGACCAGCGAGGGCGCCGAGCGCCTGAAGAACGATGCGCTGGCCCTGCAGGCGGCCGGCGCGGCTATCGTGCTGCTGGAAGCGGTGCCGTCGGCGCTGGGCAAGGAAGTCACGGAGTCCCTGCAGGTGCCGACCATCGGCATTGGCGCCGGTCCCGACACCTCGGGCCAGGTGCTGGTGATGCACGACATGCTCGGCGTTTTCCCAGGCCACAAGGCGCGCTTCGTGAAGAACTTCATGGACGGCCAGACCAGCATCGACGGCGCCGTGCAGGCGTATGTGGCGGCGGTGCAGGACGGCAGCTTCCCGGCGCCGGAACACTGCTTCTAAGGCGGCGGCGATGGACAGCGTTTCCAGTACGCGCCTGTTCCTCGCCCTCTGGCCGGACCCCGCTGTCCGGCATGCGCTACGCGAGCGGCGCGACCTATGGGACTGGCCGCGCGGCGCCAGTCCGGTTCATCCCGACAAACTCCATGTGACGCTGCACTTCCTCGGCAGCGTCCCGAACGAACGCGTGCCGGATCTGCGGCGCGGGTTTGCCGTGCCCTTCTCTCGTTTTGAGCTGACGCTGGGTGTACCCAAGCTCTGGCACAACGGCATCGCCGTGCTTGAGCCTGCGAGCGAACCGCCCGAACTGCTGGAACTGCACACACAGTTGAGCAATGCGCTGGTTGCGCTCGGCTTGCAACCGGAAACGCGCAAGTACCGGCCGCACGTGACCTTCGCGCGCCGCGCCAGTGGGGTCGGACTGCCGCCTGAAGCGCCGCCGCTGGTGTGGAAGGTCGATGGCTACGCGCTGGTCGAATCACAGCCAAACAATGGCGGCGTGTACCAGGTGCTGGAAACCTATTCTTGATGTATTCGTCCTGAATTCGGGATGATTGCAGACGCTTTCGCGCCCTACGTAGTTTCCGCAGTTAGTGCGCCAGAGCACATTACTAGCACATCCGTTTCGCACTGCCAATTGACTTTCTTGTCATTTTGCACTACAATTGGCAACAATTAACAACAATTGTCGTCAATACGACATTCTGCTGCACCGTATTTCCCATATGTGGGAAATCACTCCAGGGCCTTTGCGCCCACACCTGTAATCGTTTGACGCAGCTTTCTCGTCAACACTCCCGGCGCCGTGCATGCGCAGCGCCTGCGTGCTTAAAAGTCCTGAACCCCAGCCTCTTTTGACACGCGTACGACACCCTTGAACGGCATTTGCTCCGGCAATGCGTGTCTCGCCCCTTTCCGTCGCCTGCGCGTTCGTGCGCTCGTGCGCCTTGCATCGCCGACGGCTCGGGTCCATTCATTCCTTTGGCGCCAATGGCTGCGGATTGCCGCCCATGCGCCACATCGAAGGAGCACCACAACGTGGCAAAACAAATCATCATCGACCATGTCTTCAAGGTCTACGGCGACGAACCCGAAGCGGCGCTGGAACTGGTCCGCCAGGGCGCCGGCAAGCAGGACATCCTGGCCAGTACCGGCTGCACCATCGGCGTGTTCGACGCCACCTTCACCATCGAGGCCGGCGAGATCTTCGTCATCATGGGCCTGTCCGGCTCGGGCAAGTCGACCATGGTGCGCATGCTCAACCGCCTGGTCGAGCCGACCGCCGGCCGCATCCTGGTCGACGGCGACGATATCAACACCCTGCCCGATGCCCAACTGCGCGCCCTGCGCCGCAAGGACATCAGCATGGTGTTCCAGTCGTTCGCGCTGCTGCCGCATATCACCGTGCTCGACAACACCGCCTTCGGCATGGAGCTGGCCGGCATTCCCAAGGCCGAGCGCCATGCGCAGGCGCTGCAGGCGCTGGAACAGGTCGGCCTGGCAGGCTATGCCGCCAGCTATCCGGATGAATTGTCCGGCGGCATGCAGCAGCGCGTGGGCCTGGCCCGTGCGCTGGCGTCCGACCCGTCGATCCTGCTGATGGACGAGGCGTTTTCCGCGCTTGACCCGATCATGCGCACCGACATGCAGTCCGAGTTGCTGCGCCTGCAGCAGATCAAGCGCCGCACCATCGTCTTCATTTCACACGATCTCGACGAAGCCATGCGCATCGGCGACCGCATCGCCATCATGAAGGACGGGCACGTGGTGCAGGTCGGCACGCCGGAAGAAATCCTGCGCACCCCCGCCAACGATTACGTGCGCAACTTCGTGCGCGGCGTCGATGCGGCGGCCGTCTTCAAGGCCGGCGATATTGCCCGCAAGAGCCAGATCGTGGTGTCGGAGTCGCCCACCCGCGGTTCGCGCGCGGCGCTGTCGATGCTGGAAGAGCAGGACCGGGCCTACGCCTATGTCGTCAGCCCCCGGCGTGAATTCCTCGGCGTGGTCTCGGCCGATTCGCTGCGCAGCGCGCTCGACGGCCATACCGGCCCGCTCGGCCTGGCGCACGCCTTCCTGCCGGACGTGCCGACCATCAATGCCGACGAGCCCGTTGCCGGCTTGTTCGGCCAGGTGGCGCAACTGCCGTACGCGGTGCCGGTGGTGGCCAACGACGGCAGTTTCCGCGGCGCCATCAGCAAGACCACCCTGCTGAAGTTCCTCGACCGCGATACGCCGGCCGTTCCAGAAACCCAGATTCAGAAAGGACAAGCATGAATTCGAGTACCGTCAGCGCTGCGCAAGCGGCAACAGAGGCGGCAGCGCCAGCCATCGCGCCGGTGACTGCACCAGTCGCTGAACAAGCCGCCCAGGTCAACCCATGGCTGCCGATGCCGCCGTCCGACACGTCCTGGCTCGACGCGGTGCCGCCGCCGGCCACGGCCGACCATGCCTCCGGTGTCGACATCACGCACATTCTCGACGGCTCGCTGCCGCTGCAATCCTGGATCAACGAGGGCCTGGGCTGGGTGGTGGCGCATTTCCGTCCCTTCTTCCAGGCCGTGCGCGCGCCGATCGACGCCACCCTGAACGCGGCCAGCCACCTGCTGCTGGCCGCGCCTTCGCTGGTGGTGATCGCCATCATCGGCCTGCTGGCCTGGCAGTTCACCAGCCGCACGCTGGCGGTCGGCACCATGCTGGCCTTGCTGGCCGTGTCGATGCTGGGCGTCTGGCCGGAAGCGATGGTCACCCTGTCGCTGGTGCTGACCTCGCTCGCTTTCTGCCTGGCGATCGGCTTGCCGCTGGGTATTTTCCTGGCCAGCAGCGACCGCGCGCAGAACATCCTGCGCCCGGTGCTCGATGCCATGCAGACCACGCCGGCCTTTGTCTACCTGGTGCCGGTGGTCATGCTGTTCGGTATCGGCAATGCGCCTGGCGTGATCGTCACCATCATCTTCGCCCTGCCGCCGCTGGTGCGCCTGACCAACCTCGGCATCCGCCAGGTCCGCCCCGACCTGATCGAAGCGGCGCGCGCCTATGGCGCCTCGCCCTGGCAGCTGCTGACGCGCGTGCAGTTCCCGCTGGCGATGCCGTCGATCATGGCCGGCATCAACCAGTCGCTGATGCTGTCGCTGTCGATGGTGGTGATCGCCTCGATGATCGCGGTCGGCGGTTTAGGCCAGATGGTGCTGCGCGGTATTGGCCGCCTGGACATGGGCCTGGCGACCGTGGGCGGTCTCGGCATCGTGCTGCTGGCCATCATGCTGGACCGCCTGACCCAGGCCATGGGCCAGCCGACGCGTGGCGTGCGCCACTGGTACCAGACGGGCCCGGCCGGCTTCGTCCTGCGCCTGGTGCGCGGCAACAAGGCGCGCGGCGAAGCAGCCGCGCCAGGCTCGCCCATCACGGCCCGATAAAACAAGAAAGGATTCCGATGCATCAAACTGAAAATTTCAACCACACGTATAAAACGAAGCGCCGCTTCCAATGGTTCTCGGTCCTGGCGCTGGCCGCGCTGACCCTGAGCACCGGCCTGGCCATGGCGCAAACGCCGGCAACCGGCCTGCCCGGCAAGGGCATCCAGGTGCAGGCGCTGCAAAGCTCGGTTGCCGAGGAAACCTTCCAGACCATGCTGGTCAACAGCGCCCTGGAAAAGCTGGGCTACGCGCCGCAGCCGGTCAAGGAGGTGGCCTATCCGACGGCGCACATCGCCATTGCGAACGGCGACGCGACCTTCCTTGCGGTGCATTGGGACCCGCTGCACCGGGATTATTACGAGAATGCCGGCGGCGATGCCAAGCTGCTGCGCGTCGGCGAGTATGCCGGCCCGGCCGCGCAAGGCTATTTGATCGACAAGGCAACGGCCGAGAAGTACAACATCACGAACATCGAGCAGCTGCGCGACCCGGGCCTGGCCAAGCTGTTCGACCATGACGGCGACGGCAAGGCAGACCTGACCGGCTGCGATCCGGGCTGGGGCTGCGAAGCGATGATCGAGCACCACATGGACGCGTATAAACTGCGCGCCAGCGTCAAGCACGTGCAGGGCAGCTACTCGGCGTTGATCGCCGACACGATCGGCCGCTACGGGCGCGGCGAATCCATCCTGTACTACACCTGGACGCCCTACTGGGTGAGCGGCGTGCTGGTGCCGGGCAAGGATGTGGTGTGGCTGCAAGTACCGTTCTCGGCCAATCCACGCAAGGACAACACCCGCCTCGCCGATGGCAGCGACTACGGCTTCTCGGTCAACACCACGCGCATCATCGTCAACCGCGCCTGGGCCGAGCAGAACCCGGCGGCCGTCAAGCTGTTCGAAGTCATGCGCCTGCCGATCGCCGACATCAATGCGCAGAACGAGCGCATGCGCACCGGCGAAAACTCGCAGGCCGATATTGCGCGCCATACGGCGGGCTGGATCAAGTACCACCAGCAATTGTTCGACAGCTGGATCGCACAGGCGCTGGCGGCGGCCAAGCCCTGATCCGGGCGCCGGCAGCGCACGGCCTTGCCCCAGGGCTAGTGCGGCGCTGCCCGGGCTTTCCTGCGCCGCAGCCAACGGTCGAGCACAAGGAAGAGGACAAAGGCCAGCACCCACATGCTGGCATTGAAGATCCGCAGCGAGTTGTCGTGCCCGCTTGCTGTCGCCAAGGTAGCGAGGCCGCCGGGATAGGGCGCGACGCCATGTCCCGTTACCACGCCAGGGCTCAACAACGCGGACGCAAGCAGGTTGAGCACACTGCGCCCCGGCAGGGCCATTTCCTGCAACCAGGCACGCCACAGCCAGGCGTAGATGACGCCCGCGATGGCAAACCAGGCGCCCACGACCACGACCACGAATATGTACATCACGTGCATCCTCTTTGTTGCCAACGTACATGATCCATTGTATCGACACTGTCCGGACCAGGCCAATCCTGATTCAGAGCCCGATCCAGGTGGTCTTCAGCTCGGTGTACTTGTCAAAGGCGTGCAGCGACTTGTCGCGTCCGTTGCCGGATTGTTTATAGCCGCCGAAGGGCACGGTGATGTCGTCGTTGTCGTACTGGTTCACGTGGACCGTGCCGGCGCGCAGGCTGCGTGCAGTACGGATCGCCTTGCTCATATTCGACGTCCAGACCGCCGCCGCCAGGCCATAAGGCGTGGCATTCGCCTGCCGCACCGCCTCGTCGAGCTCGGTGAACGACAGCACCGACAGCACCGGCCCGAAGATTTCCTCGCGCGCGATGCGCATGCCGGGGTCGACGCCATCGAACAGGGTCGGTGCGATGTACAGGCCGCCGGACTCGACCCGCGTTTGCGTTCCGCCCGCCAGCAGCCGCGCGCCCTCTTCCTGGCCCGAGGCGATGTAGCCGAGCACGGTCTTCATCTGGACGGCATCGACGATCGCGCCCATCACCGTGTCCTCGATGAGTGGGTCGCCCGGCGCGAAATTCGGCACCAGCGCCAGCGCCTTTTCCAGGAAGGCATCCTTGATCGATGCCTCGACGAACAGGCGCGAAGGGGCGTTGCAGCTTTCGCCCTGGTTGAAATAAATGGAACCGACCGCGGCGGCAACGGCGGCATCCAGGTCCGGGCAATCGGCGCAGACGATGTTCGCGGACTTGCCGCCGAGTTCAGTCCAGGCGCGCTTCAGATTCGATTGCCCGGCCATCTGCACGATCTGCTTGCCGGTGCGGGTGGACCCGGTGAACGCGATGCAGTCGACGTCCATGTGCAGGCCCAGTGCCCGCCCTGCTTCTTCGCCATAGCCGGGCAGCACGCTGAAGACGCCGGGCGGCACGCCGGCCTCGAGCGCCAGCTCGGCCAGGCGCAGGGCCGTCAGCGGCGCCTTTTCCGACGGCTTTAATATCAGGCTGTTGCCCGCGGCCAGGGCCGGGCCGATCTTCCAGGCCGCCATCAGCATCGGGTAGTTCCAGGGCGTGATGGCGGCCACCACGCCGACCGGCTCGCGCGTGATGAGGGCCAGGCTGTCCGCGGGCGTCGGCGCCACCTGGTCGTAGAGCTTGTCGACGGCCTCGCCATACCAGCGGATACAGTTCTGGGCCAATTGCACGTCGACGCTGCGGCTGTAGCGGATGGGTTTGCCCATGTCCAGGGTTTCCAGCAGGGCGAGCTGGTCGCGGTGCTCCAGCATCAGGTCGGCGAAGCGGACCAGCACGCGCTTGCGTTCGGCGGGCGCCTTGCCGGCCCAGCGCCGGTCCTCGAAAGCGGCACGGGCGGCACCGACGGCCGCGTCGACATCGGCCAAGTCGCAGCGCGCTACCTCGGCCAGCTTGCGGCCGTCGATTGGCGAGATGCAGTCGAAACGGGCTTCGGATTGCGCATGGACCCGCTCGCCGTTGATGAAGGCGCGGCCATCGATTTCCAGTGCGGCGGCACGGTCGTGCCAGGTTGTTGTTGTCATGCCAGTGTTCCTCCAATTCAGAAAGAAAACTCCACGAAAATCCAGGCTGGGTTGCTCCTTCAGCCATGTTCTGCCGCTATAATCGCCGATTTTCCGCCCGATAATTTCTTGCCCTTGCCGAGGCATCTTCCCTATGAATTACACCCTGATTACCTGTGTCGTCATCTACCTGCTGGGCACCTTGGCGCTGGGCGTGTGGGCGGGCTCGCGTATCAAGAATACCAGCGACTTTGCCGTTGCTGGCCGCAGCCTGCCTTTGATCATGGTCATCACGACGACGTTTGCCACCTGGTTCGGCGCCGAAACCGTGATGGGCGTGCCGGCCCGCTTCGTGCAGGGCGGCCTGAACGCCATCATCGAAGACCCCTTCGGCGCCGGCACCTGCCTGATCCTGGTTGGCCTGTTCTTTGCGACCAAGCTGTATAAGCTGAACCTGCTGACGATCGGCGACTACTACCGCCAGCGCTACGGCAAGGGCATCGAGATTTTTTGCTCGGTCGCCATCATCCTGAGTTACCTCGGCTGGGTCGCGGCCCAGATCACGGCGCTCGGCCTGGTGTTCTCGGTGTTGACCAATGGCGCCATGGCGCCGGCCGTCGGCATGGTGATCGGCACCCTGGCCGTGCTGATCTACGTGGTGGTGGGCGGCTTCCTGGCCGTGGCGCTGACCGACTTCATCCAGATGATCGTGCTGGTGATCGGCATGTCCATCATCGCCTTCTTCGCGGCGGACCTGGCCGGCGGCGCCGACAAGGTGCTGGACATGGCCCAGCAAGCCAATTTGTGGCGCCTGCTGCCGGAGCCGACCTTCAACGACATCATCTTCTTCATCGGCGCGGCGATTACCATGATGTTCGGCAGCATTCCGCAGCAGGACGTGTTCCAGCGCGTGATGTCGGCCAAGGATGCCCCGACCGCGCGCGCCGGCGCCGTGATCGGCGGCGCCAGCTACATCCTGTTCGGCTTCGTGCCGATGTTCATCGTCGCCGCTGCGGTGGTGGTGATGGGCAGTAACGCCATGGAAATCGCGCGCAACGATTACCAGCAACTGCTGCCGACCTTCGTGATGACCCGGATGCCGCTGATCATGCAGATCCTGTTCTTCGGCGCCCTGCTGTCGGCGATCAAGAGCACCTCGTCGGCCACGCTGCTGGCACCATCGACCAGCTTTACCGAGAACATCCTGAAAAACATCCGCCCGGGCATGAGCGACCGCCAGCAATTGTTCGCGATGCGCGTGACCATCGTCATCTTTGCGGCGCTGGTGCTGGTGTACGCGATTGCGATGGAAGGCACCTCGATCTATGAACTGGTGTCGTCGGCGTACCAGGTAACGCTGGTGGCGGCCTTTGTGCCGCTGGTGATGGGGCTGTACTGGAAGCGTGCCACGACCCAGGGGGCGATCTTTTCGATTGCTGCCGGCTTGATTGTGTGGATCGGGTTCTTCCCGCAGATCTCGACGCTGGGCGAGCATTTCCCGGGGCAATTGGCTGGGCTGCTGGCGGCGTTTGCGGGGATGTTCGTCGGGTCGCTGGCGCCGCAGGTGTTGAAGAACCGGACCGAGCCGGCGAAGACGATTGTGGCCAGCGCATAAAACTGTACGGTGGGCACTCCGTGCCCACGCGGTACGCACGTTTCCTTTTCGCGTTGGCGCCAAAACATCGCTCGAAACGCCAAGCACGGCCTGTATTCATCACATGCTTTGGGGGCGATCTTTCGCTGCAGGTGACTACGGCGATGCACGTAACCGCGTGGGCACGAGTGCCCACCCTACGGATGCCGGCGCTATTGGCTAGATCCAGCCGCGCTGGTGCACATCCGCCAGCGTCAAATCCAGGCAATCCCAGATCCGCTCGGCCATCTCGTCGATTTCAAGCTTCGTCATCACCAGCGGCGGCGCCACAATCATCCGGTCGCCCACGGCGCGCATGATCACGCCGTTGTCGAACATGTGCCCGCGGCACAGCATCCCCACCCCCAGTTCGCGCGCGAAATGTTCACAGTCATGTGGCCCGCTGCCCTTGCGCCGCACCAGATTCAGCCCCGCCACCATGCCGCAACTCTCGGCATGCCCCACCAGCGGATGCTCGGCCAGCTCGGCAAACACCGCCTTCAGGTGCGGCCCGGTTTCCAGCGCCACCTTGTCCACCAGCTTTTCCTCACGCAGGATGCGCAGGTTTTCCAGCGCCGCCGCACAGGCCACCGGGTGGCCGGAATAGGTAAAGCCGTGGTTGAAGTCGCCGCCCTGCTCGACCAGCGCCTGCGCCACGCGCTTGCCAACCAGCACGCCCCCTAGCGGCACATAGCCCGAGGTGACGCCTTTGGCAAAGCTGATCAAGTCCGGCCGCATGCCCATCAGCTCCGAGCCGAACATCGTGCCCAGGCGCCCGAAGCCGCAGATGACCTCGTCGGCGATCAGCAGGATGCCGTACTTGTCGCAGATGCGCTGCACTTCCGGCCAGTAGGTTTCCGGCGGAATGATGACGCCGCCCGCGCCCTGCACCGGTTCGCCGATGAAGGCCGCCACCCGCTCCGGCCCGCTGGCCAGGATCTGCTCTTCCAGCCAGCTAGCCGCGCGCAGCCCGAAGGCGTTCTCGCTCATGCCGCGGCCACTTTCGGCATAGCTGGGCTGGCCGATGTGCACGATGTCGGGAATCGGCAACCCGCCCTGCGCATGCATGCCGGCCATGCCGCCCAGCGACGCCCCGGCCAGCGTGCTGCCGTGGTAGGCGTTGTGGCGGCTGATGATGACGCTGCGACCGGGCTGGCCCATCACGTCCCAGTAGCGGCGCACCATGCGTACCACGGTGTCGTTCGCTTCCGAGCCGGAGCCGGTGAAGAACACGTGGCTGAACTGCGGCGGCGCCAGCGCCACCAGCTCGGTGGCCAGCTCGACGGCCGGCACGTTGGTGGTGTTGAAGAAGCTGTTGTAGAACGGCAGGGTTTCCATCTGCCGGTACACGGCCTGTGAAATCGAGGTGCGGCCATAGCCCACGTTCACGCACCAGAGGCCCGACATACCGTCGATCAGTTGCTTGCCTTCTGAATCCCACAGGTACACGCCCTGCCCGCGCACGATCACGCGCGCGCCGCGACTTCGCAGCGCCGCATGGTCGGTGAACGGGTGCAGGAAATGCGCCGCGTCGCGTTGCTGGATGGCGCGCGTGTCGAAGGTTTCC
>Ga0265780_10004058_pt1 | contig 19037 bp, 14 predicted proteins | sample P1T30metagenome_FD_192432 | JGI IMG/M metagenome (GOLD analysis project Ga0265780, IMG submission 192432) | Plant litter microbial communities from East Loma Ridge, Irvine, California - P1 T30 | ecosystem: Environmental > Terrestrial > Plant litter > Unclassified | place: USA: California...
ACGCGGTGCGCGCGCTCCGCCCCTGACCCCCCGTTCGCGAGGCGTTTTCGGGCGTCCGCGAGGCACTTGCGGGCGTTCGCGAGGTACTTCTGGGCGTCTCCGAGGTACTTTCCGTGACTCGCGGGCACGGAAAACGCCTCGCGAACGCCCCGACGTGCCTCGCGGACGCCCCGAAGTGCCTCGCGGACGCCCGAAAAGGCCTCGCGGTTGACGAGCGGCGCGGTCCTATGGTTCATTACTCATGTAACGAACCAAGGAGGACCGATGTTCGACGGACCCGAGCCGCTCTACGTGCAGATCGCCACGCACGTGCGCGACCAGGTGCTCTCCGGCGACCTCGGGGAGGAGGAGCAGGTCATGTCCACCACGCAGTTCGCCACCACGTACCGGATCAACCCCGCCACCGCGGCCAAGGCGTTCGCGGGCCTCGTCGAGGAGGGCGTGCTCTACAAGCGCCGCGGCCTCGGCATGTTCGTCGCCCCGGGAGCCCGCGAGCTGCTGCTCGACTCCGGGCGCCGCGCCTACGTCGCCGACGTCCTGGACCCGGCACTGGCGCAGGCCGCCCGCCTCGGCATCCCGAGGAGCGTCGTGCTCGCGCGGGTCGAGGCGTCCGCGCTCGCCGCGTCCGACGCCGACGCCGACGCCGACACCCCGACCCACGGATCGAGCGGCTCGTGACCGTCCCCGCCCTGGCCCGCGCGGTCCTGGCGCGCCTGGTCCGACCGGGCACGCTGGGCCGCTGGGGAGGCGGGCTGCTCCTCGGCCTCGGCATCTGGGTGCTGCTCACGCTGTGGTGGGGCCAGGACGTCGAGGCCGTGGGTGTCGGCCTCGTGGCGGCCGCGCTCGTCATGGGGCTCATCGGCACGGTCTCGGTCCTCCTCGCCTCGGACGTCGTGCGGCTGGCGCTCGCCGCCGGCGCGACGCGCCGCCGGGTGCTCGAGGCGTGGGTCCTCCTCGCCCTGCCGGTCGTCGTTCCGGTCGTCGCGCTCGTCCTGGTGGCGGTGTCGCTCGTCGCTCGTTCGTGGGGCGGGATCGCGAGCGACGTCGTCCCGCTCGCCCTCGTCGCGGTGACGTCGTGGTTCGGCGGACTCGGCATCGTCTGCGCGCTCGCCTCGCGGGAGCCACGGATCCGCCGCACCGCCACCCCCGGGCTGTTCCTCCTCTCCCTGGCCTCGGTCGTCGGCGCGGGAGCCACCGCCTTCGACCCCGTCCCCGGCTGGGCGATCCTCGCCGTCGCCCTGCCACTCACGCTCACGCTCGGTGCGCGCCTCGCGCTGCGCACCGCCCTGCCCCCCGACGTCGCCGGTCTGCTGACCGGCGCCTCCACGAGAAAGGTCGCCCGATGACCACCGCTCCGATCGCCGTCGCCACGCACGGCCTCACCAAGCGCTACGGCGCGACGACCGCGCTGGAGGGTCTCGACCTCGAGATCCGCGCGGGCGCCATCACGGGGCTCCTGGGCCGCAACGGCGCAGGGAAGTCCACGCTGCTCCAGCTCGTCGCCGGGTTCGAGCGCCCGACGTCGGGCCACGTCCTGGTCGACGGCGAGGACCCGTTCGACAACGCCCTCACGATGGCCGGCACGCAGCTCGTGCGGGAGGGCGGTGACACCTTCACCTCCGAACCGGTCAAGGACACCCTCGAGTGGTACCGCGACCTGCGCGAGAACTGGGACGCCGATCTTGCCGCGAGCCTGGTGGACGCCTTCCAGGTCGACACCAGCCAGAAGGTCGAGAACCTCTCACGCGGGCAGACCTCGATGGTCGGCGCGATCGTCGGCCTCGCCGCCCGCGCGCCGCTGACGATCTTCGACGAGACCTACATCGGCATGGACGCGCCGAACCGCGAGACGTTCTACGAGGCGCTGCTGACCGACTACGCCGCTCACCCGCGCACGATCGTCATCTCCAGCCACCTCATCTCCGAGGTGGAGCGGATGTTCGAGGAGGTCGTGATCCTCGACGCCGGACGCGTCCTCGTGGCCGGCGACGCCGACGACGTCCGCTCCCGCGGCCTCACCCTCACCGGGCGGGCCGCCGACGTCGAGCGACTGCTCGGTGCGCGCGACGTCCTCACGCGCCGCGAGCTCGGCCCGACGTCGCAGGTCACCGTCCTCACCTCACCGGGCGACGATCTGCCCGCCCGCGCCCGCGACGCCGGTCTCGAGGTCGACGGCGTCGGCCTGCAGGACCTCTTCGTGCACCTCACGCGACGATCCGGCAGCACGGCGAAGGACGAGTCGTGAGCGCCGCCGTCGCGGCACCCGCCGCCGACCGTGCTGCGCGCCGCCGCGCGCTGGAGGCCCGCGCCACGCAGCAGGCGTTCTTCGGGGCCTTCCTGATGGTCTGGGCGGTCGGCCTGTGGCTGTGGGTGATCTTCACCGCCGTCCAGATCCTCGTCACGCTCCTGCTCGCACGGTTCCTGGAGCTGGGCGACGGGAACGTGGTGATCTCGATCGGTCCCGTCGGTGCTCCGCAGATCTTCCTGTTCGTGATGGGGCTGGTCACCGGCGCAGGACTCCTGACGATCCACGTCGCCGCCGGCGGCACGCGCCGCTCGGCCGTGCGTGGCTGGCTGCTGGCCGCCCCCGCCGTGGGTGCGACGTTCGCCGTGGTGAGCGTTCTCGTGACCGCGCTGGTGCGCTGGATCTCTGCCCTCGCGGGGTCGGCCCCGGCCGTCGGTCCGTTCCTCGGCGCCGCACCGGCCGTCGCGGCGCTCGCGGTGCTCGGCACCGCCGCGTTCCTCGCCGGCGTCTGCGGCAACGCCGGCTACCGCCGGTACGGCGCGGGTGGGGGGACCCTGTTCCTCCCCGTCGCGATCGCCCCGGTCGTCCTGGCCTACGTCGCGCTGCTGCCCGCCGGCGGCTTCGCGTCCGACACCGCCGTCGGGCCCGGCGCCGACGTGGCGTGGTGGGGCTGGCTCCTCACCGTTCCGTGCCTGGCGGCGGCGGCGGCCCTGACCTGGCTGCTGCACCGCCGGATCGCGATCGGGGCAGCCGGGTAGGCTGGCTGATCGTGGCCACCGACTTCCCCGCCGAGATCACCTCGCTCCGCGGCACCCTGAACCAGATCACCGTCGTGAGCGACCCCGAGAAGCTGCGGGCCACGATCGCCGAGCTGGAGCAGGCGGCCTCCGCGCCGGACCTGTGGGACGACACGGAGAAGGCGCAGGGCGTCACGAGCCGCCTCAGCCACGCGCAGTCGGACCTCGAGCGTCTGACGACGCTCGACAGCCGGATCGACGATCTCGGGACGCTCGTGGAGCTGGCGAGCGAGGAGAACGACGCCGACACCCTCGCCGAGGCCGAGGCGGAGCTGATCGCCATCCGGCGCTCGCTGGGCGAGCTCGAGGTCCGCACGCTGCTGGCGGGGGAGTACGACGCCCGTGAGGCCGTCATCACGATCCGCTCCGGCGCCGGTGGCGTGGACGCCGCCGACTTCGCCGAGATGCTCATGCGGATGTACCTGCGCTGGGCCGAGCGCCACGGCCACCCGACCACGGTGATGGACACGTCCTACGCCGAGGAGGCGGGCCTGAAGTCCGCCACGTTCGAGGTCAAGGCGCCCTACGCGTTCGGCACGCTGAGCGTCGAGGCCGGGACCCACCGCCTCGTGCGGATCTCGCCCTTCGACAACCAGGGCCGCCGCCAGACGTCCTTCGCCGCCGTCGAGGTCATCCCGCTCATCGAGCAGACCGACCACATCGAGATCGACGAGAACGAGATCCGCGTCGACGTGTTCCGCTCCTCGGGCCCGGGTGGCCAGTCGGTCAACACGACCGACTCGGCCGTGCGCCTCACGCACATCCCGACCGGCGTCGTCGTCTCGATGCAGAACGAGAAGTCCCAGATCCAGAACCGCGCCGCCGCGATGCGCGTCCTCGCCTCACGTCTCCTTCTGCTGCGCCAGGAGCAGGAGAGCGCGAAGAAGAAGGAGCTCGCGGGCGACGTCAAGGCGTCGTGGGGCGACCAGATGCGCTCCTACGTGCTGCAGCCGTACCAGATGGTCAAGGACCTGCGTACCGAGCACGAGTCCGGCAATCCGTCCGCGGTGTTCGACGGTGAGATCGACGACTTCATCGACGCCGGCATCCGGTGGCGCCGCCAGAGCCAGATCGCGGCCGAGAACGCCTGAGTCCTCGGACCTGTCCCGCCTCTCCCAGGGCCTTCACAGGAAACGAAGGTGCGGCGTGGCGCGCGGAGCCTCCCAGGTTCGTGTGCCTATCGTGACCTGGGCCAGAGTGCGGCCGCCCGGTGCGGCGACCGTGAACCACCCCCGTCCCCGAGACTGGCCCGCTGTGAGTGACGTGCTGCTGTGATTCGTTTCGACAAGGTCTCCAAGGTCTACAAGCGCGGGGCCCGCCCCGCGCTCGACCGCGTGTCCCTCGGCGTCGAGCGGGGCGAGTTCGTCTTCCTCGTCGGCGCCTCCGGCTCCGGCAAGTCGACGTTCCTGCGCCTCGTGCTGCGCGAGGAGCGCGCCACGTCCGGTCGCGTGCACGTCGCGGGCCGGGAGATCACCACGCTCTCGCAGTGGAAGGTGCCGGGCCTGCGTCGCCAGATCGGCGTCGTCTTCCAGGACTTCCGCCTCCTGCAGAACAAGACCGTGTTCGAGAACGTCGCCTTCGCGCAGCAGGTCATCGGCCGTCCGCGGCACACGATCGCGCGCGAGGTCCCCGAGACGCTCGAGCTCGTCAAGCTCGCCGGCAAGGAGAAGCGCCTGCCGCACGAGCTCTCCGGCGGTGAGCAGCAGCGCGTCGCGATCGCGCGCGCCATCGTCAACCGGCCGAGCATCCTGCTGGCCGACGAGCCCACCGGGAACCTCGACCCCGCCACGTCCGCCGGGATCATGAAGCTGCTCGACCGCATCAACTCCACCGGGACCACCGTGGTCATGGCCACGCACGACGAGGTCATCGTCGACCAGATGCGCAAGCGCGTCGTGCAGCTCATCGACGGCGAGGTGGTCCGCGACGAGAGCGAGGGTCGCTACGTCGTGGACTCCGAGGCCGCCGCGGCCGCCGCCCTCGCGGGTGCGTCCGCCGACCGCGCCGATCGCGAAGCCCGCAGCGACCGCGCCCGCACGGGACGCTCCGCATGAGCCGGTTCAGGTTCGTCCTCGGCGAGATCGGCCAGGGCCTGCGCCGCAACATGTCGATGGCGATCTCCGTCGTCCTGGTCACGTTCGTCTCGCTCACGTTCGTCGGGTCCGCCGCGCTGCTGCAGATGCAGATCGGCAAGATGAAGGGCGAGTGGTACGACCGTGTCGAGGTCTCCGTCTTCCTGTGCCCGAACGGCACCCCGCGCGTGGAGACGTGTGCGGGTGGCGAAGCCACGCAGGACCAGATCGCCGAGATCCGCGGCATCCTCGAGGCGCCCGCGATGGACTCCTACGTCGACGAGATCTTCTTCGAGACCAAGGAGCAGGCCTACGAGGCCGTCCGCGCCCAGGCCGGTGACGAGGACTGGTTCCAGCTCCTCTCGGTCGACCAGATGCAGGCCTCGTTCCGCGTGAAGCTCACGGATCCGACGCAGATCGACATCGTCATGGACGAGGTCGCCGGCCGCACGGGTGTGGAGGAGGTGCTCGACCAGCGCGAGATCTTCGAACCGATCTTCCTGGTCATGAACCGCGCCACCGTCCTGTCGGTGGGGCTCGCCGTCGTCATGACCGTCACGGCCGTCCTGCTGATCACGACGACGATCCGCCTCTCGGCGATGAGCAGACGCCGGGAGACCGAGATCATGAGGTTCGTCGGAGCCTCCAACTTCTTCATCCAGCTGCCGTTCATGCTCGAGGGCGCGCTCGCCGCGCTCCTCGGTGCCGTGCTCGCGACCGGGACCCTGTGGTTCGGGGTGAGGTACGGCGTGGAGGACTGGCTCAGCAGCTCGGTCGGCTTCGTCACCGACTACGTCACGACGGCGGAGGTCTGGGTCATCGCACCGATCCTCGCCGCCATCGGCATCGCCATCGCCGCCATCAGCTCGCTCGTGAGCCTGTCCCGCTACACGAAGGTCTGAGGTCGCCCCCGGATGTCCCGCAGCACACGCACTCCCGCCCGCCCGTCCGCGCGCACACGCACCCGGGCCGCCCTCGCGGGTGTCCTCGCCGGCGCCGTCCTGCTCGTCGGCGGCATCGCGCGGGCCGACACGCTCGAGGAGCTGCAGAGCCAGCGCCAGGCCAACGAGACCGAGCAGGAGCGCCTGTCCTCCGAGCTGGAGGGCACGGACGCGTCGCTCCAGACCGTCTACCTCGAGCTCACCCGGATCGCGAACGAGATCCCGATCGCGCAGGCCGAGGTGGATCAGGCCGTCGAGGACCTCGCCGCGGCCGAGCGCCACCAGACCTCCGTCAACGACCGCCTCACGGTCGCCGAGACCGAGGCCACGACCCTGACCGGTGAGGTCGAGGCGTCCCAGGCCCAGATCGCCAGCACCGAGGACGGCATCGGCGAGCTCGCCCGCTCGACCTACCGCGGCGGTGACGGTCTGACCGCGCTGCGCGTGGTGTTCGACGCCGGCAGCCCCGAGGAGTTCGCGACCCGCACCTCGGCCGTGAACTCGGCGATGCGCTCGCAGACCGACGTGCTCGACGAGCTCGAGACGTCCGCAGCCACGCAGCGCAACTCGCAGTCGCGGCTCGACGCCGTGAACGTCCGCATCGGCGAGCTGAAGATCGAGGCGGACGCCGCCGTCGTCGCCGCGGACGAGGCGCGCGTCTCCGCGCAGGACCGACGCGACGAGCTCGACACGCTGCAGACGCAGGAGACCGCGAAGCAGGCCGAGCTCGAGACCTACCAGGACACGATCGCGGCGCAGCAGGAGCAGATCGCCACGGACAACGCCAACCTCGACGCCGAGATCCAGGCGATCTTCGAGGCGCAGGCCGCCGAGCGCGCCCGTCAGGCCGAGGAGAAGCGCAAGGCGGACGAGGCCGCCGCTGCCGCCGCTGCGGCCGCCGCCGCCCAGGCGGAGCGCGATCGCCAGGCCGCCGCGGAGGCGAACCGAGGGTCCGGCGGCAGTGCTCCGGCGCCGGCTCCTGCCCCCGCCCCGGCCCCGGCGCCCCCGGCCTCGGGTGGCGCGGGCCTGATCCCGCCGGTGCCCGCGCCGTTCCACGTCACGTCCCCGTTCGGCATGCGGACCTACCCGATCAACGGCGGCCGCTACATGCACAACGGCACCGACATCCGCTCGGCGTGCGGCAACCCCCAGGGCGCGGCCGCGAGCGGCACCGTCGTGGGCGTCCGCCCGGAGCGCGGCAACGGCACGCACGGCAACCAGGTGCTCGTCGACCACGGTGTCATCAACGGCGACTCCTGGGTCTCGGTCTACAACCACCTCTCGCGGTTCGCGGTCAGCAACGGCCAGTCGGTCTCTCAGGGCCAGACGATCGGCTACACCGGCATGACGGGCGCGGTCACCGGCTGCCACGTGCACGTCGAGACCTGGCGCAACGGCACCCCGATCAACCCCGAGTCCCTGCCGGGCTGGAACCGCAGCAACTGACCTCCGTCCGACAACCGCAAAGGTGGAACCGATGCGTTCTCCCGGTCTGACCGCCCTCGTCGACGACGCGGCGTTCCTCTCCCACGAGGCGCAGCTCCACCTCGCGGACCTCCACGGCTCCGACGCCCGTTGGGGCGTGGACCTGGGGGAGGGCACGTTCACGTTCGACGGCGAGGCGAGCGCCACCTACCCCGTGCAGCTCCTCGGATCGGCGGCCCCCGGGCCGCGGTCGTGGCTGTGGGGCTGGGCGAACCCGTCGGGCTACTCCCCGGCCGTGCTGCGCGCGGCGACGGCGGCCCGCACGCTGGGGGAGACGTACGGCATCCCCGAGCTCACCTCCGGCGAGGTCCCGTTCGACGCTCCGGACAGCGACGTCGCTCAGCGCGAGGTGGCCCCGGGGTACGCGGTCTCGGCCGACCTGGCGCGCGCCGCCGCCGTCGCGTCCGGCACGTGGTTCACCTACTCCGGTGCCGTCTCCGGCGGCACACGCGTCTGGATGCTGCTCGAGGGGCTCACGCTGCCGCCCGCGACGTTCGCCCGCGTCGGCCGGCTGCTGCCCGAGGTGCTGCAGGCCGGTGTGGTCACCGACCACCGCCGCGCGCTCGCGAGCTACGCCACGCTCCGCGACCTCGGCTGGGACGGGAGCCACCTGGTGCTGCCCGACGGCTCGTTCACGATCACGTTCGACGAGCAGGGACGGGTCTCCGGGATCAACGGCACCTCGGGCGCCCCGACGTCCTGAGGCTCGCCGCACGACTGCGCCCACCGCGCAAACAGCGTGACCCCGCGCGGGGCCGCGACTAGGCTGGGTGACCATGTCCCGGATGAAGAACGCCGAGCGAGCCGAGCGTGCGGCCGCCGCCAGGGCCGACCGTCCGGCCAAGGTCGTCGTCGCCCGCAACAAGAAGGCGCGCTACGACTACCACATCGACGCCACCTACGAGGCGGGCATCGCGCTGACCGGGACCGAGGTGAAGTCGCTCCGCGCCGGCCGCGCCTCGCTCGTGGACGGGTTCGTTCTGATCGACCGAGGCGAGGCCTGGCTCGAGGGCGTCCACATCGCCGAGTACGCCGAGGGCACCTGGACCAACCACGCGCCGCGCCGCAAGCGCAAGCTGCTGCTGCACCGCCTCGAGATCGACAAGCTCGCGGGCAAGATCGGTGAGAAGGGCTTCACCATCGTGCCGCTGGAGCTGTACTTCCTCGGCAGCCACGCCAAGGTCGAGATCGCTCTCGCGCGCGGCAAGAAGGAGTACGACAAGCGCCAGACCCTGCGCGAGAAGCAGGACATGCGCGAGGCCACGCGAGCGATCCGCCAGCGCGAGATCGCCTGACACCCCTTCCCCACCCCTGGAGCCCCGACGTGCGAACGCCGATCCGACGCCTGCTCGCCACCGCCGGGGCCACGCTCCTGCTGACCACCGGGGTGGCTGCGGCCGCCCAGGCCGACGAGGACGACTGGACCATCACGCGGTACGCGGTGGTGGCCGAGGTCGGGCCCGACGGCGGCGCCCAGGTCACGGTCGACCTCGACTTCGACTTCGGTCCCGACGACGACGCGCACGGTCCCTACCTCTCGCTCGTGGAGCGCCAGGAGATCGAGGGCGACCCCGACCGCTACCGCGTCACCGAGGTCAGCGACATCGCGGTCACGAGCAGCACCGGCGCCCCGACGGACCTCCAGGTGGAGCGCGAGGACGGCGGCGTCGTCGTCCGCGTGGGTGACGAGGACGTCGAGATCGGCGGCGTGCAGAGCTACACCGTCAGCTACCGGCTCGACTCGCTTGCCACGCCCGCGCAGGGCGGGGCTGCGGACGACGCGATCGTGTGGAACGCCGTCGGCCTCGGGTGGGAGGTGCCGATGGAGAACGTCTCGGTGACCCTCGTGGCCCCGGGGGAGGCGACGTCCCTGAGGTGCGTCGCGGGCGGCGTCGGATCGACGACGCCGTGCGAGCGGTCGGCCACGACCGGCGACCCCGGCGGCGGCGCCACGGTGACGCAGGACCGGCTCGAGCCCGGTCAGGGACTCACGGTCGCGGCGCGCTACCCGGCGGGCACGTTCCCCGATGCCGAGGTCGCCTACGCGCCGCGGCGCACGTTCGGCAACACCTTCGGCGTGACGCCCGCGACCGGCACGGTCGGCGGCGCGGCGCTGGTCGGCGGGGTCGGCGCGCTGCTGCTCGTGCGCCACCGCCGTCGCGACGCCGGCGTCGTGCCGACCGGTGCGGCCACCGGCGGTGTCTCCAGGGACCTGCCCGAGGGCTTCGCGACCGAGCCGCCGGCCGACGTGCCGCCGGGGGAGTTCGGCACGCTCATCGACGAGCGGGCGCAGACGCACGACGTCGTCGCGGTGCTCCTGGACCTGGCCGTGCGCGGGGTGGTGCACATCGAGGTCGTGCCGGGCGACGGTGACGATGGCGAGACGGCCGAGCCCGTCGACCCCGAGGACCTCGACTTCGAGCTCATCAGGGTCGCCGGCCCGCACGACCTCCGCGACTACGAGCGCGACCTCGTCGACGGCATCTTCGGTGAGCGACGCGACAGCGTCCGGGTGAGCGAGCGCTCGACCGAGATCGCCGCGGCGATCTCGGCGGCGCAGATCGGGCTCGACGACGCCGTCACGACACAGGGCTGGTTCGCCGGGAGTCCGCGCAAGGTCCGCACGCGGTGGCTGCTCGGCGGGATCGGGCTCGTGGGTCTGGGCCTGGCCGCGGCCCTCGTGCTGGCGCTGACGATCGGCTGGGGTCTGGTGGGTCTCGCGGTCGTGGCGCTCGGCATCGTGACGATGTGCCTCTCCTCGGTGATGCCCTCGCGCACCCCGCGCGGCAGCGAGCTCACGCGGCAGGCGCACGCGTTCGAGCGGTTCCTGCGCGACGTCACCTCCGACGCTCCGTCGTGGCCGCAGGGGCGCGAGCGGCTCGTCCCCAGCGTCTTCGAGACCTACCTGCCCTACGCCGTCGCGCTGCAGCTCGAGGAGCGCTGGACGCAGGCGTTCGCCGGGGCGCTCGAGCGCGGCGAGCTGACGCAGCCGGACTGGTACCTCACGCCGGCGAGCCCCGTGTACCTGGGACTGTGGTCCTCCGGCGCCTTCTCGAGCTCGATCGGGCAGGTCACGGCCGGGTTCGCGGCGACGACCACGGTCGCGGCGTCCACGGGGGGCGCGAGCGGCTACTCGCCGTCGGTCGGCGGCGGGGTCGGCGGCGGTGGCGGGGGCGGCTGGTAGGCAGCGTTCGACGACGGCTCGACCCGTGCACAGGCGCCGGACGTAGGCTGGAACGCGAACCGTTCCCGAGCACCAGGAGGCCTCCGTGTCCGCCGCCCTGCACCGTCTTCCCCTGCGCGCCACCACCGGTGCGTTCATCCTCAACTCCGGCATCGGCAAGCTGTCGCTGGACGCCGAGTCCGCCGCCGGCCTCCAGGCCATGGCCTCGAACGCGTTCCCGCAGCTGAAGGACATGAGGCCGGAGGAGTTCGGCAAGCTGCTCGCCGTCGGTGAGACCGCCCTCGGCGCCGCCCTCCTGCTTCCGTTCGTGCCCCGCCTCGTCGCCGGTCTCGGCCTGACGGCGTTCTCCGGCGCGCTGCTGTGGATGTACCACAAGACGCCCGGCCTGACCCACGACGGCGTCCGCCCGACGCCCGACGGCGTCGGCGTCGCCAAGGACGTCTTCATGCTCGGCGCCGGCCTCTCGCTGCTGCTGGACAACCGCCGCAAGAAGTAGGCGCACCCCGGAGGGAATGGGTCCCGGGCTCCATGCGTTCGAATAGACATGGAGCTCGGGATCTACACGTTCGGTGACATCAGCGACGGCGACGACGCGGCGCGCACGCTGCGCAACGTCCTGGAGAGGGTCAGGCTGGCCGAGGAGGTGGGCCTGGACTACGTCGGCATCGGTGAGCACCACCGCCCGGAGTACGCGGTGTCCTCGCCCGCGACCCTGATCTCGGCCGCTCTCGCGCAGACGAGCCGCATCCACGTCGGCAGCGCCGTCACGGTCCTGTCGACCGAGGACCCCGTGCGGGTCTACCAGCAGTTCGCCACGATGGACGCGTTCTCCGACGGCCGTGCCGAGCTGCTCGCCGGCCGCGGATCCTTCATCGAGTCCTACCCGCTCTTCGGCGCCCAGCTCGAGGACTACGACGACCTCTACGACGAGAAGGTCGTGCTGCTGCTCGCGCTGGACGACGCCGGTGCGCGCGATGCGGCGATCACCTGGCAGGGGCGGTTCCGTCCTGACCTGACAGACGCCGTCGTGCTCCCGCGTCCCGCCGACGTGACCGGCCGCGGGCGTCACCTCAACCTCGCCGTCGCCACGGGCGGCAACCCGCAGTCCTCGGTGCGCGCCGCACTCCTGGGCCTGCCGATCAACTACGCGATCATCGGTGGCCGACCCGCGCAGTTCGCGCCACTGGCTGACCTCTACCGGCGCGAGTTCCGCGCCCGCGAGGCCTTCCCGACGGCGCGGCCCGTCGTCACGCTGTCGGGCTTCGGCTTCGTGGGGGAGGACTCGGCGTCGGCGCGCGAGACGTTCTACCCCTACTGGCTGCGCAGCATGACCGCGATCTCGCGCGAACGCGGGTTCGCGGCGCCCAACCGCATCACGTTCGACGCGACGTCCGCGCCCGACGGCGCCTACGCCGTCGGGAGCCCGCAGGAGGTGGCCGCCAAGATCGTCCGGACGCACCGAGCCGTCGGCCACACCCGGCAGATCTTCCAGATGGACGTCGCGGGCGTGCCGCAGGTGGAGCAGCTGCGCGCGATCGAGCGGCTCGGCACGCAGGTCCGGCCGCTGGTCGAGGAGGCGCTGGCGCAGCCGGCGGAATAACGGTGCGCCCGACGGCGCTGCACCGGTAGCATGAACGTGCACGACTGCTTGACAACAGAACAGCACGGGGGTGAACGGTTTCGACGACGGCCGTTCTACCAGGGGAAGCGAGTCGAGGACGCACGGTTATCTCGTTAACGATCCGCGCAAAACCACAGGTGCCGATTCCAAGCGCACCGACTTCGCTCTCGCCGCCTGAGCAAGAGTAGAAGTCCGTCAGTCTCGGGGTGCTCTCGACCGAGTTGCTGGCGTCACCAAGAGAGCCACTGCTCGTAGCCTTCGTCAACGGGGCTGCGGGGACTTCTAGTTGACTGGGCCCGTCGGCTGGTTGTCAGCGACACAGCCGGGGCCGAGCAGAACAGCAGCTGACTGCACTCGGAGAAGTCCTGGTTCCACTCCGTCGGACGCGGGTTCGATTCCCGCCACCTCCACCCCGTGAGCACGAACGCGAAGGCCCGCCCCCCGGGGGGCGGGCCTTCGCGCTGTCCGGAGGCGTCAGGAGGCCGCGACCAGTCCCGCCGAGCCGAGCAGGCGTTCCGGCGCCAGCTCGATCGCCACGCGCAGCGGGTTGGGCTGCGGCTGCCGGTAGCGCCCCGCGTAGAGCTCCACGGCGCGGGCGATCGCGTCGGGGTCGCGCGTGATCGTGGCGCGGCCCACGAAGCTCAGCCACTGCGGTCCGGCGACCTGGCCCACGGTCGCGAGGCCGTCGCGCTCGACGTTGCGCACCTTCTGACTGCCGTCGCGCGTGATGATCCGCACCAGTCCGTCGGCCCAGGTGAACCCGACGGCGACCGTGTGGATCAGCCCCTGCGGGCCGATCGTGGAGAGCGTGGCCAGGTGGCGGTCGCGGACGAACTGCTCGCCGTCCGGGCTCAGGATCGTCGTCACCCGTCCATTGTCGCCCCGGCGCGTCCCGAGGACGAACGACTCCCGGGTTTCCCCTGAGGTCGTTCAATCCTGATCCGATCCTGAGCGTTCCTGGTCGACGGCCGTCACCGCCGGGGTCTACAGTTCGAGCGTCAGCCGCGTGTCCGCCGTGCTGACGACTGCCGGTCCAAGGGGGATCTCGGCGGGGGGCGCGGGCAGGGGAGCACCATCAGCATGGCCATGTCATCTCGTCGACCGCTCACGCCCGCGCACCGCCGCGCGGTGCGGCGCCGGTCCCGCCTCGCCGCCCTCTCCGCCATCGTCGCGGTGGTGCTCAGCGCCGCCGTCCAGGTGGTGGCTCCACCGGCGGCGGAGGCGATCCCGCCGTTCCCCATCAACGACACCACCGCGGGCGCGCCCGGGACCCTGAACCCGAACTGGACGCTCCAGGCCAACGGCACCACCACGACCGCCGGAGCCGGTCGCTACACGAGCGACGGGTGGACGCGCCTCAACGGCAACGGCACCGGACAGGTGGCGAATCTGCTGAACAACCTCCCGTTCGCCTCGAGCTCCGGATTCCAGGTCGAGTTCGACTACCGCATGGCCGGTGGAACGCAGCTGTTGGGAAGGACGGGCGACGGGATCTCGTTCTACCTGGTCGACGGCACGGCGACCATCTCGGACGGCGGTCCGGGCGCAGGCCTCGCCTACGCCAACTCGGACAGCGGCTGCGGGGTCAACGGGGGCTGGCTCGGACTCGGCCTCGACGTCTACGGCAACTTCTCGCAGGGCACCAACACGTTCGGGAACTTCGGCCCGTCGACGGCCGTCGCCACGAGCCTCGGGTCGAGCAGTCTCGTCCTTCGCGGGTCGGGGCCCCTGGCCAACGACGGCTGCAACGTGAGCCCGGGCCGGACGCCCGCGAGCAACCAGTTCCCCTTCCTCGACGGCCGCCGGATCACCGGTCTGTGGACCGGGACCGCGGGCAGCACGGCCGACCCCGCGGCGGTCGCCAACTCTCTCTACCGTCGGGTGCGGATCCAGATCACGCCGCAGTCCACCACGCAGCTGTCCGTGTCCGTCGCCATCACGCCCCCTGCGGTCAAGACCAACCCCAACCCCGGCGCGTTCACCACGGCGTTCTCCGGGACGATCAATCCGACGCTCTTCCCCGGACAGCGGGCTCTGCCCCCCACCCTCAAGCTGGGGTTCGGCGCGTCGTCCGGCACGGCGACCGACTACAAGGGCATCCGGAACGTGAGGGTCTCGGCCATCACCGACCTCGCCATCACGAAGGCGCTGGCGAGCGCCACCCCCGGTCACACCGGTCTGCCCGCGGGCACCTTCCTGCCCGGCGACCAGGTCAGCTTCACCATGACGGGTCGCAACAACGGTCCGACCGCGGTCGGCCTCGCGCCCAACGGGGTCGCCTACGTCAGCGACGACCTGTCCGGGCTGCCGCTGTCGAACGTCACGTGGACGTGCACGGCCGCCGGTGGCGCGACGTGCGTCACGGCCTCGGGCTCGGGGCCGGTGGTCCGAGCGCCGTGGGTCGGGCCCGCGGGCGGTTCGGTGACCGTGACGGCGACCGGTACCGTCAGCGCGACGGCACCCTCCGGGACCTACACCAACACCGCGGTGATCCCGACCGAGTTCACGGGCTACACGCTCACGGACGCGTCCTCGCTCGTCCAGCCCGACGGTGGACTGGGCGACAACGACCTCGCCAACAACACAGCGTCGGCGCCGTTCACCGTCGCCGCCCCCACCCTCAGCCTCAGCAAGGCCCTCGCGGGCAGCCGCGTCGCGGGCGCCGACCAGTTCACGACGGCGATCCGCACCGGGGGCGCCGCCGGCCCCGTCGTCAGCGCGACCGGCACCGCGACCACGAGCGGCACCGGTTCGACCGTCGCCGTCGGGACGGGCACGACCGGGACCTTCACGGGAACCGGCAACACCGCGTACACGCTGACCGAGTCGATGGCGACGGGCAGCGCCTCGACGCTCGGACAGTACGTGGGCCGCATCACGTGCACCGACGCGAACGGGTTGCAGGCCGGTCTCCCGAGCGGTGCAGCCTTCACGGGTGCCCTCACCATCACACCGGTGAGTGGCGCCGCGATCAGCTGCGTGGTCACCAACGCCCCCGCGCCCGCGTCGCTCACCCTCACCAAGGCACTCGCGGCACCTCGCGTCGGCGCCGGCGACCAGTTCACGGTCCAGGTCCGCCAGGGGAGCGCCACCGGCACGGTCGTGAACTCGACGACCGCGTCCACGACGACGGGAACCGGCACGACCGTGACCGCGGGATCCGGCACGACCGGGGTCACCGCACTGACTCCCGGGACGACCTACCACCTCACCGAGCAGGCCGCCGGGACGACCAGCCTGGGGCTCTACACCGCACGCGTGACCTGCACGGACTCGGCCGGGTTCCAGACCGGGCTGCCGTCGAACGCCGTCCTGTCGGGATCGCTGGCGATCACCCCGGTCAACGGCGCCCAGATCTCGTGCACGTTCAGCAACGCCACGACCCCGGCCCAGCTGTCGCTCTCGAAGACCAACCCGCCCGCTCTCGCGGTCGGCGCCCCCGCGAGCTACGCCCTCACGGTCACGAACGCCGGGGGCACCCCGGCGGCCACGGCCACCGTCGTGGACCGGCTCCCGGCGGGTGTCGCGTACGCCGGTTCCGCCGGTGCCGGCTGGACCTGCACGGCCAGCGGGACCGTCGCCGCGGGGCAGACCGTCTCGTGCTCCTTCGCCGGCACCATCGCGGGCGGGGGCGGCACCTCGGCGCTCCGCATCGACGTCGTCCCGCAGACCTCCGCGGCGGGGACGACCGCCGTCAACCGCGCAGCCGTCGACACCACGGGGGGAACGACCCCCGTGGACCCGACGACGTGCACCGCCACCGGCACCTCGGCCGGTTGCGCGGTCACGCCTGGTCTCCCCGTCGGCAACGGCGTCAACCTGACGCTCGCCAAGACCGCCCCGCCCACGCTCGCCGTGGACCGCCAGGTCGGTTACACCCTGACCGTCACCAACGGCGGCACCGGCCCCGCAGCCACCGCGACCGTGCGGGACCAGCTGCCGCCGAACATCCGCTACGACGGGTTCGCGGGCGCCGGGTGGACCTGCGCGGCCACCGGTACCGTCGCCGCCGGCCAGCTCGTCACGTGCACGTTCTCGGGCGCGATCGCACCGGCGGGCGGAACCGCCCAGGTCCGGCTCGACGTCACCCCGCTCGCGGGTGCGGCTGGGCAGAGCGTGGTCAACCGCGCCGCGGTCGACCCGTCCGGGGGCACCTCGCCCGTCGCGCCCGGCACGTGCACCGCCACCGGCACCCCCGCCGGCTGCGCGGTGACCACCGCGCAGGGCGTCGTGCGGGTGGATGCCGTCGACGACTCCGCCACGACGGTTCCGACCGTCGCCGTCTCCGTCCCCGTGCTCGGCAACGACACCGTCGTCGGTGGCACCGCGCTGCGCCCGGCCTCGGTGACCGTCACGCGCCAGCCGGCCGGCGGGACGGTCGCCGTCGACCCCGCGACCGGGTCCGTGACCTACACGCCGAACCCCGGGTTCTCCGGCGTCGACACGTTCGACTACCAGGTCTGCGACACCTCCGCCCCGACGCCGGTCTGCGACACCGCGACCGTGACCCTCCGGGTGACGTCCACGGTCGTGGCGAACGACGACACCGTCTCGACGCCGCAGAACACCCCCACCACGGTCACGCTCCTGGCCAACGACACCGCGAGCCCCGGCGGTGCGCCGTTGAACCCGGCCTCCGTCGCCGTCCTGGCGCAGCCGACCAACGGCACGGTCGTGGTGAACGCGAACGGGACGGCCACCTACACGCCGAACCCCGGGTTCTCCGGTGTCGACTCCGCGACCTACCAGGTGTGCGACACCTCGACCCCGACCCCGGTGTGCGACACCGCGACCCTGACGGTCACGGTCGGGGCCAACGTGGTCTCCGCCAGCGACGACCTCGCCACCACGGCACCGACCACGCCCGTGCGGGTCCCCGTGCTGGGCAACGACACCAGCGCGACGGGTCAGCCGCTGAACCCGGCGTCGGTCGCGATCACGCAGCAGCCCACGGGCGGCACCGTCACGATCGACCCCGCCACCGGCGCGATCACGTACACCCCGCGAGCCGGGTTCTCGGGGACTGACGTGCTGGTCTACACCGTCTGCGACACCTCGACCCCGGTGCCCGCCTGCGACACCGCCTCGGTCACGATCTCGGTGCCGAGCGCGGTCACCGCCGTCGACGACACGGCGACCACGCCCCAGAACGCACCCGTCGCGACGCCCGTGACGGCCAACGACACCGTGACGCAGGGCGGTGCCCCGCTGAACCCCGCATCCGTGGCCGTGACCGCGCAGCCGAGCAACGGCACGGTCACCGTCGGGTCCGACGGCGTCCTGACCTACACGCCGGCCGCAGGGTTCACAGGGACCGACAGCTACACCTACCGGGTGTGCGACACCTCCACCCCCGCGCCGGTCTGCGACACCGCCACCGTCACGGTGACGGTGGGCGCGAACGTGGTCGATGCGGCGGACGACGCCGCCACGACGAGCCCCACCGTCCCGGTCACGATCGACCTGCTGGCCAACGACTCCACCTCCACGGGTCAGGGGCTCGACGCGACCTCGACCGTCGTCGCGACCGGGCCGGCGCACGGGACGGTGACCGTCGACCCCGCCACCGGCGTGGCCGTCTACACCCCTGCGGCCGACTTCTCCGGCGTCGACCAGTTCGTCTACACGGTCTGCGACACCTCGTTCCCGACACCGGTCTGCGACACCGCGACCGTCACGGTGTCCGTGCCGACGACCATCACCGCGGCGGACGACACGGCCGTGACCGCGCAGAACACCGCCGTGCCCTTGGCCGTCCTCGCGAACGACTCCGTCACGAGCGGCGCGGCGCCGCTGGACCCGGCGTCCGTCGCCGTGACGCGAGCCCCGGCCTCCGGGAGCACGAGCGTCGACCCCGCGACCGGCGTCGTCACGTACACGCCCGCTCCCGGTTTCTCGGGCACGGTCACGTTCGACTACACGGTCTGCGACACCTCGACCCCGACCGTCGTGTGCGACACCGCGACCGTCACCGTCACGGTGGGCAGCAACGTCGTCGACGCCGTGGCCGACACGGCGACCACCGTGCCGACCGTCCCGGTGGACATCGAGGTCCTGCTCAACGACACCTCCGCGACGGGTCAGCCCCTGGCCGCCGGCTCGGTGCGGATCACCACACCTCCGACGGGCGGCACCGCCACGGTGGACCCGGCCACCGGCGTCGTCACCTACACGCCTCGCGCGGGGTTCTCCGGTGAGGACACCTTCACCTACGAGGTCTGCGACACCTCCACGCCGACCGCGGTCTGCGACTCCGCCGTCGTCACGGTCGCGGTGCGCAGCGACGTCGTCGCCAACCCCGACACGGCCACCACCGCGCAGAACACGCCGGTGACCGTGCCCGTCCTGGGCAACGACACGGTCACTCCGGGCGGTTCACCGCTCGAGCCGGCCTCCACGGCCGTGGTGGTGCCGCCCGCGAACGGGACGGTGACGAACGACCCCGCCAGCGGCGCGATCACCTACACCCCGAACCCGGGCTTCTCGGGCACCGACTCCCTCACCTACCGGGTGTGCGACAGCTCGACACCCACCCCGGCCTGCGACACCGCGACGGTGTCGATCACCGTGGGGGCGAACACCGTCGACGCCGTCGACGACGCCGCGACGACCTCGCCCGCCACGGACGTCGAGGTCGACCTCCTCGACAACGACACGGTGTCCCCGGGCGGTGCCGCGCTCAACCCCGGCTC
>Ga0265780_10004059_pt1 | contig 19036 bp, 15 predicted proteins | sample P1T30metagenome_FD_192432 | JGI IMG/M metagenome (GOLD analysis project Ga0265780, IMG submission 192432) | Plant litter microbial communities from East Loma Ridge, Irvine, California - P1 T30 | ecosystem: Environmental > Terrestrial > Plant litter > Unclassified | place: USA: California...
ATGATCATCTTCAGCGTGCCTAGAACTCCGCGGTCATACACCGGGGTCTTGTGCCCACCGACGTATTTGTGTCTGGTCGGTCCTTGGACCTGCAAGCGCTTTCGCACCGTATCCAGAGGGAAGACGACGCTTTTGGAAAGCACGCTTGCTGTGATGCCGGCAACGGCGTCGCCAGAACTGAGAGGAAGCTGGACATCGGCAAGGACGGGCTTCAGACCTTCGTAGAAAGCGAAGAAGAGGCCCATGTAGGGTACAATCTGGCCAATCCCCGCGCCAAGGCCACGGAAGTAGCCAGCGAGGCCTTCGTTGCGCTTGATGTCGCGGATGCTCGAAAGCAGACCTTCATAGACCTTTTCTGTGCCTTGGGCGGCGAATCTTGTCCTCAGAAGGTCCAGTGGGTATGTGACAGTTGTTGCTGCAGTGCCAGCTACAGCGCCTGCGACAAAGCTTTTGGCAGCGCCAGGTACTGCCCATCTCTTCTCCCCGTTTGCGTCCGTCAGCAGAGCATCGATTGCTTGCGTGGTACTCCTGTAGGCGAAGAACTGCGCGGCACCGTAGCTTAGATACAATCCCTCAGCGGGTATGTTGCCCTTCCAGAAGCCCCTGATGCCTTCATGCCGCAAGATGTCGCGCGCGACTTGCGATACACCCAATGGCTTGCGTGAGGGAGCTGCGGCGGCGAGCGGGTCGGTGAGAGAGTGATATTGCAATTGGAGGCGAATTTTCACGACATCGAGGGGTGCGATGCAGAAGCGAGAGACGAGGCCTGCTATGGCTCCGGCCACAATGACCTGCGAGCGTGTTCCCTTTTCTCTGGCGTTAGTGCGTGTCAAAGGATCTGAGGACATGTCGAAGGTGGTGGACATACCTCATCACGGAGAGGAGCTGCAGCAGGAGACATCCATCTAACCCCAACTCGACGGTGGTTACTGGAGGTTGATGTGTGTGCGAGTTGTGCTTGCTGGGATTGGAAGGGTTCGACTTCACTTTCCCAAAGCTTCGGAGCAGAGCCTCACTTAAGCCGAGGTTCCGGTCCGAATGCCTGGTTGTGTTTGACCCACCCCATATGGAGACCCCGCCGAACCACTGAGTATAAATCACTTGTACCAGTGACATGTCAACACTGTTATACCCACAACGACATTCATTCGCGATGACACGTGGCATGTCTGTGTTCCGGGCCTTTACAACACGCATCCCGCGTTCTCTACGGAGTTTACCAGCGCATACTAAACACGCTCGCTTTTTGAGCACAACAAAACCATGGAACTCCGGCCGTGCTCCTCTGTTGGATGACGAGTTCAGACACCAAACTGCTGTAGAAGAACCGTTCCCACAGGAACCACTCCCTGCCAGTTCAAAATCGCCCAACAAGTTTCCCGACCATGGCTTACCTGTCATGTCTTTACGTGACATGTGCACCTGTCCACGCTGCGTCGATACGTCCACCAGGCAAAAGCTGTTCGTAACAGCTGAGATTCCCTCCGACATTGCCCTTGAATCCGTCCAGGAACTGGCTCACGGCGTCGAAATCCGATGGGCGAATGACATTCCGGGCATGGACTCTCACGTCAGTGTATTCGACAAGAGCATATTCGACGCCATGGCAACGACAGGAAGCTCCAAAACGTTACCTCCATTGCCGCGCCGCCGGTTGTGGAAAGACGACCAATTCCGTGCAGAAGTTCCCGATTGTACCTACGAAGCTTACATGCAAGACGATACCATTTTCTACCAAGCTCTCCAGAAGCTCCACTCCCACGGCTTGCTCTTCCTCAAGGACGTTCCAGAGTCGCCCGAATCCGTCATCCGGATCACAAACCGCATTGGACCGCTCAAGAACACTTTCTACGGCGAAACATGGGACGTTCGCTCCGTCCCTCAGGCAAAGAACGTCGCATACACCAGCCAAGATCTCGGGTTCCACATGGACCTCTTATACATGAAGCAACCACCACACCTGCAGTTCCTGCACTGTATCCGCTCATCAGCTTCCGGTGGCGCCAGCCTCTTCACCGACAGCTTCAAAGCCGTCAACGAACTCTTCCACTCTCACCAAGAAGATTTCTGCCAGCTCGAAAAACGCCCCATCACCTTCCACTACGACCACATCGACTCACACTACTACCAGCAATCCCGACCTCTCATCGAGCTCGCCCCGCTCAATTTCGGCCTTGCAAGCTTCCCTAGATTCGAGGACGTGCGACGCATTGACGACAGATTCGGCAGGTCATGGGTACGAGACGCTTTCAGACTATCCGACTACCTCGAAGCAGTATCATGGGCCCCACCATTCCAAGCTCCCTTCGAACTGACAAACAAGCACGTCCGCCGTTCTAATTCAACAAGCAAAAGCCATCCGATAGCCAACATGGAGACCAACATACGCCACTGGCATGCTGCGGCGAAGAAATTCAATGACATCATCCACAGGCCGGAGAATATCCACGAGCGTATGATGAAGCCGGGCGAGTGTGTCATTTTCGACAATAGGCGGGTGTTGCACGCTCGCAAAGCGTTTGCGGTCGCGGACGCGGGCAAGGAGAGATGGTTGAGGGGCGCGTATTTGGATAAAGATCCTTTCATGAGCAAGCTACGAGTCCTGGCTCACAGATTCTATCACCCCAAAGAATCCGCAATGGTGGAGGACGAGGAAGCACAGGCGGCTGCTGCTTCTTGATGAGATAATACGAGTTCTGACGAGAGAAAAATCTACAACGAAATCCGAGTTCTGTCTTTGCCAATCCTTCCACCCAACGCGACCCCGCGCTAACAAATCGTTCCTTCATTCCCACCTCACTACTGGACCCGCTCGAGCGTCTTCCCAGACACCCGCATAATACTATGTATATGGTGGGATCGTTCAAAATCCAACTCAATAACTAATTCACAACTCTGTGTCCATATATCAAGGGTAGACCATGGGATACCCAGAAACCCGGACGCAAAGCAATCGGTTTTACAACCAGGTACGACTGATCAGTCGGCCTGTAGTGTGAAAGTTGGTGTACCCGATATGCATCCACCTGGACCGCTTAACTTCGGATGAGATCGAGGTTAGACACGTGTTGATTTGATAGTTTTCCTCGAGTCGCTTCAGAGGAACAGTGTGGTCAAAACCGCGATCACCTTCATTGATGACGAGTCTCTTTTTGCGGCCATCGCAATCTCAGTAGAGGTACGAGCCAGTCCACGGCTCACTTCAGTGTCTCGCTGAGTGAGGCGGATTTGCATCTAAGCGTAATCAGTAAATTTCAGAAGAGGGTTGAGTCTGGTTTGCCCGCCACGGAGACGTACCACGAGGAACGCGTGTTGGAGTCTTGTGTCGGTCGTCAACATCCTTTCCAAGACGTCTCCCGATGCACTGAAGAGGTAATGCAGCATCGAGTCCAGAGGAAGCATTGGTATCGTCTGCACTGCAGATTGACCAGAGAGAGACTGCGGCGAGCCAGGCTCGACATTCGTCCCGTCATGTAGGGTCAGCAAATTCCGCACAGATGCATGGAAACCCTTCAGATCGCCCGAGAGATAATTTAACCTCTCTCTTTGACCCGTGATGTGAACTAAACCGGCCGCGGGGTCATCTGGATCGAGAACAGGCTCGCCGTGTTGGTGAGAAGGTAGGAGTTGATCGTTGTCCCACAATTCAACAAGGACGTCTTCATGCATCTCCCGATAGTCTTCTAGCGCAGAGTCTGCGATGAGAAGTATCGGAAAGAAGGGGTGGCGGTGGTAATGTCTGGATGAAATGTATCGCTTGAAGATAGGTTCGGTTCCATGAAACGTACGTTGCGCGTTACTGACAATGATGCTGAGCATGTCGCTGTTTCACGTTCTTTGTAAGTGACGGCAGAGAACAGCCAGTCGCGCATAAGCCAGCAATCGCCGGTGCATGTAGTGATGTGAGTGGACATTCGCCGATTGAACATTAGGTCGGCGATGAACCTATCCGGGAAACCGATCTCATTGACAATTTTTTTAGCATGATCTTGAGAAAAGGGGACACATGATCGGCCACCGGGACTAGAGACTCCAGGGAAGATGCTGAGAATGTTCAGTGAGAAGCCAACGTTTCGCAAGAAACCACGTACTCACACCAATCGAGTCCGAAAGACTGGAGAGCTTCCCTGCCCTGTTGGTATCTGGAAATGGAACGTAACCACATCAGTGTACTGCACCAGACGGACCCCGTCTTGACTCACCTGTCCATCTAGCCATGAGAAAACAGCGTCTGCCGTCAGATCTCCCGCGATTACTTCGACATCATCGTCTTTGTGAGCAATCAGCTCAATGCACCGGCACGGCTGCGGAATGAATCGATCCGCATACAATGCGGACATTGCATCATCCCATCTTGGATCCGGGAGCATGGTCTGGCTTCTTGGACTGGAGCAATACACAAAGAAGTAGAAGAGTCGCTGAACGAATATTGGTGGCCAGGGCGTATCTCAATCAAAGAGGGCACGGCAGTCAAGGTTGGTGCGTAGAAATGTTCCATTCGACGTCTTGCAATCTCAGGCAGTCAGCCGCATCCACACGCCTTGATTACAAGGGCTTCTCGGCCTTGCATCCGCCTTGACCTCGACAGATCGATGAAAGACGAAGGTATGTTCCCAGAAAGAACTCATAATAATGACATCTTGATGGGGATAGCCCTCTGCGGAAAGTATCGTTGATCTTGCTTGCAGTGGAAAGAAGAGAATGTGGTCCAGGTAACGGGCCATCTATTAGCGTCGGGTATTTCCGAGCCAATTGGATGATCGAGTTCAAGCCGACAGAGGGTTGGGGTTGATCCATGTTTCTGAGATGTGGTCTTGAGTAGAACTCTCTTCAGCTAACCTATCTAAACCCCTGCAGGCTGTGTAAACCCCTGTGTGTGTAACCCCAACTCTTACCCTAGAATTGCTATCTATCTTTTGCGAGCTAGCGAGCCTGCGAGCCTACTTATAATTTCCTTTTGAGACTAAGAGGGATACTTAATATAGTATACCTAGCCCTACGTAAGACGGATAATCGATCATATAACGATATATATCACGATTAGTGATCTAGGGTTAGAGTTGGTGTTATACTTCCCCGCGAATGCAGGGGTTTTTCATTGATCTTAAGAAGTCGGAAAGTCCGAAGCGTGGCCTAGGGAATTGAAGAGAGTTCTAGACGACTACCACTCCCGTCAATCGTATCTCCACCCTTAAGTCGAGCAGGCGTAATCGACGGCGTGTTGAACTCCGCGACGTATCAAGGGAGCAGTGAGACTCTCCGAGACTTTCACTCGTTAATCCGGTGGACTTTGGAGGCAGATTCTGGTTCGCCGTCTCCAGACATCTCGCGCAGCCGCTGACGTTGATGCGATCTGCCAATACCATGCACGTCTAGAAGCCTATCCGAGTTGACGGAGTCGAGTTCGCAGGGATCAAGCCGTAACCAACTTCACTACTGTACATTCGACCCGTCCGACCCGTCCCTCTTGCCTAGATCAGGAATTTGCACAGCTTTCCCTGCATATATAGCATCGTGCTAATCGCCGAATGCGATCATTGCTCTCACGCATGGCTGCTTGTCGACAAAGACAGACTTTGTCCCGGCGCGTGCGATTGTCTCAGAGTTACAGGTTGCATTGAGTTGCTCCGCCATGATGACCTCAGATCATGATGAGTTGCTCCAGATCTTTATTTACAAGCGCCCTCCCAGCTGCAACTCCAGAGACTTGTTTTCTTCCCTCGTATCAACTAAACCTCCGCGATCCTTGAACCAGGAACTCCACTTTCACCCAAATAACGCATTACAACATGAGCAAGGCGTTCTACATCACCAGCGTGTCGAATGGCTTGGTCCTTGCCCACCAACCGAGCGGCAAACCTTCAGGTGTCGCCGTCGAGAACAAGGGTGACGGCGGTGATCGAGAGAAGTGGACAGTCGAAGCCGGTGATGAGCCGAATGTGATCGCCCTGAAGAACGCGTCCAATGGAGAGTATCTCCATGCGAACGGCGGCACGAACTGGTCAACCGTCGGCACAGGCGCAAAGCAATGGTGGAAGATCTCAAACGACAATGTCACCGCACCGGGTGCCTGCGGACTCAGTCCAGTGGAATACCCTAATGTTTTTCTCAACCACTTCCAAGGGAAGCCCGCGAGGCAGTTCAAAGATCAAGTCAAAGTCCACATGTGGAAGTGGGAGGCAAGTTGCTCTGCTTGGATTGCAAAGGTGTTTCGCTGACTCATTCCCGTGACAGGCCTCCTACCCGTACTGGTTTTCTTGGTATTTCCTTGATGCAAACGTGGAGTTCAATCCTTTGGCTTCAAGCACCACTGAGGGCAGTACATCCAGCGCAGATGTGGAAGCCAAGATGAAGGCTCTGGAAGAACGTGAGAACGCACTCGCCCAGAAGGAGACCGATCGTTCTGCGGAATGGGATGAGAAGATGAAGACCGTGAAGGGACGCGAAGCATCCTTGGCACAGGAGGAGGAGAAACGTACTGCCAGCTACGACGAGAGATTGAAAGACCTCCAAGATCGAGAAGCAGCACTGGCTAAACGAGAAGAAGAAACCAAAGCTTCAAAGGGCAGACCAGACAAGGATAGCACACCAGCCGATGATGAGGCCCAAGCCAAACGGGAATCCGAAATCCAGCGAAAACTCGACGACCTCAAATCTGCCGAGCAGAGGCTCGCTTCCGATCGTGCCGCTCTCGAAAAGTCCAAGAGCGCTCTCACAGCGAAGGAGAAAGACCTCGGTCAGCGCCAGAAGGAGTTTGAAGATCAGAAGGCGTCTGCTAAACAGGGAGGTGGCCAAAACCGAGTGGAAAGACCTACGAAGTCAGCTCTTGAGAGGAAGCAGCAGGACAATGCTGCACTTGAGGAACGACTGGCAAAGCTGGAAGACCGCCTTGAGCAGATGAAAAAGTCTCCCGATGTTGCGTCAGACAAGCAACAGGCGAACAGCAAAGTGAATGGCAAAACAAGCGGCACGGCTCTTGTCGACGGGCAGTCGCCTGGTTGCGGATACAAGCATTACAAGCCGCCACGTAAGCTTAACCGAAGGGTCATTGGGATTGTTTACCAGTAGGAAGGGCGTTTGCGTATGTACCAACGAGTGATGGTGTAGATAAATACAAACAACTAGTCGCAGAGGTTGACTTTTGAGGATTCCGCATGAGTGACCAGCCAGATGAGTGATGTTGCCTTGGAGATACCGACACCGTCAGGGCGATACCCAGAACAGACATCCCACGAACGGCTACATCGAATTCGTCTGATTCGAGACGCGTAAATGTATCCAGTCGCAGTGAAGCAAATATGGAAGATTGAAGAAGCAGTGAGTGAAGGTAAGGGAGAAGGCTCGGCACATGACTCAGGTGTGACCGTGACCGCTTTCGGCGTAGGGTTAGGGTTATCTGGTTGCCTTGAGCGTATATAAGAGTCAGTACTGCAACGCCTTCAACCTCTTCTCACCCACGACATCTTCTCTTATTCTTTCTTATGTTCTAAGCACTACCCATCGCCCGGAGGCAGCATCGCGATCTTTCAAATTTCCAACATGTCGGTATGTCATGCCTGCCCAAGAACCCCCACCATGAAAGGCTGCTAATCCGGTCTGTCCAGTTCGCCGCACTGCTCGCATCCGTCGGCAAGGATGGGTCGGCGGCAAACACACCTGTGCCCGTATCCAAATCCCCAGCAAATGCTTCGACCGTACCGAAACCGAGACCCACGATGGTCGCAAACGCCGCGAAACAACCTGGAGCATCGAGCGCACCCACGTTGAAGAGAAAGGCAGAGGAAGGAGAGGCTGGCGCCAGACCGAAGACGTTGAGAACCGAATCAAATCCTGCGATCTCGCGCACTGTGCAGCCAACAGGAACGCTCACTACGAGCACTGCAAGGCCCGCACCCGCAACTGCCACCGAGTACAAAGGCACTGCCCGTACGGCGATGGCTGCCAATCCCATTAAACCTCGACCTGTTCTGAACACGGCCGCGAAACCAGCAACGGGCCCGAGCACTAGCAACCCATCCACACCTGTAGCTGCACCTGCTCCTAAAAAAGGAGGATTTGCCGCGACCTTAGCAAGAGCTGCGGCAGCACAACAGGCGGTGAAGGCGACCGGAGGTGCAAACATCGTTCACAAGCCAGTCGAGAAACTATCAAGAAGAGAAAGGGAGCGTCAACGGCAGCTACAAGAGGCAGCCGACAAGCAAAAGCAGAAGGCTGCACCAGCAAAGGGCAAACTGGCCCAACAAGCTGCCCGAAGCAGGAGTGGAGCCCCAGGAGATGCCAAAGCAGGGCTACAACAGAAGAAAGGACCTACCCAGTTGGGCTACTCTGGCACCATGCGGAAGCCAGTGGAGGTTGCTTACACAGGCACGATGCGGGCTAAAGATCCGGCCAAGCCAGCACATCCTATCAAGCAAAAGGACAAGTTTGGCGGACAAGACAAATACGGTGGATACGCCTCTTGGTCAGATCTGTCCGATGCCGAAGAAGATGAAGGAGACTACATGTCTGACTCTGACGACATGGAGGGAGGCTTCGACGAGATGGAGCGTGAAGAGGCTGCAGCTGCACGTCTAGCAAGAAAGGAGGACCAAGAAGCACTAGCCGAGGAAGAAAGGCTGAAGAACGAGAAAGCCGCCCGAAAGAGGAAACTCGAAGCCATGGCCAAACAGGCCCAGAGCAAGAAGAGGTTCTGAACTTTTGGCTAAGGATTTGTCTTTGATGCGTTATTGAGCGTTACGTTTACGAGCAGCGAGCGAATTGCTTTGTTCTTCTTTTCCTATTGTTTTCTTTTTGGACACTCGATAACATACTTACAGAGTATATGGTAGATTAGCGGTCTTTTTGATGCCCTGGCAATCCATCTTGTTACAGAACCCACACCACTTCCAGTCTTCCTTTGTTCTAGTGCGTCATCGAAGATGATAGGCTGATGGCATCTCGCTGCTTATCGTCTCCTGTCACCGCTTCGAGGAAGAAGGTCAAAGGCTTGATCAGCTTCGCCTGTCAGAGATGGCACTAGGAATGGCAGAGGACAAGGTACCTAGGTACAATCATGATTGCAAGGTCAAATGCCCGTATATACGACGCACTCCGAACACCACTGGAGCACCGATTCCTCCGCACCATACCGCAGGTCCCCTATCCCATGCATCGGACCCGAGTCGAACACCGATTCTGTTGCATCAGAAATCGAGCCAATCGATCACAGGTCGCGTCACCCGCCGTTCAAATACTGTCTGCCCCGACCTTTACACGTCTCCTTACGCATAGAGGTACACAAAGGTCCTATCCAAAGCCCAACCGAGCACCATGACACCAAGGTGTATCATCCCACGATAGTCTCTGAACGCCTCGGATCGATTGACGAGATCCACACCGAACGCACGGATAGTCAGACTGGCAGCGTGGCCAAGCCACCAAGGTTCCGAATGGCTCATTGCTTCCCAAGTTCGTCCTGCAAGAGCATTGCACAGAGCGGCAGCGATGAGGAGCGCAAGGGCTCTAGTAGGTGGAACCGATGAGGAGGTCGTGTGTCGTTCAGACGCATGTCCATCGTCATGAACCGGCGTGGGCAGCGCTTGGCTCTTCGCGGCAGCCATATCCGCAGTAGCTTGATACTCAAGGCTTGACGTTGACTGTCTGTAGGGCGCAGGATCGAATACTCTCCCAATGTGTAGCGCAGGAGTGGATGCCAGACAAAGTCTGTTGAGGTATTGCAAGATTTTTGGTAGCCCTTGATGGATGACGGCTAAGGATCGCAGGATTCCAGCGCCGAGATCGTTCGATTGTAAGGTGGATGTCAGGCGGAGACTGATCAGTAGTTGAGTTTCCTTTCAGATGGTCCCAATGCACACTGCATGTTACGCTCGGGATGAAACTTGTGCCTAGAGAAGTGATAATTCCATGTATAGGGTTTCATGGAACGCCTCGGGACGCATCTCCACGGATAGCGCTCGGGCTTTCACTGCGCTTTAGCCTCTCGGCACGGCTCGGGTGTTCAGCCTCGCAGATCCTTCGCACTAGTACTACCCACAAAGCGAGCCCCGGACTTTGGGCGAGGTTACATGTAACCTTCTCTGAACTGCATCGCCAATAATCAGCTACAATGTCCGAGCCGAACTACACCAGACCGACATCATCCTCACAGGCTCGATGCTCCGAGTATGGATACCACACCAGCTTTGCAGTCGCAGCATCTCCACTTCGGAGCAGCGTGGAGCGCAAAAGGAGGGTCTTCGCTAGCCTTACACGCCAGGCCTCATCGCTTGTGCCGTCTTTCAACGGAGCACGTCGACCGAAGGGCTGCTCGATGTGGGCATGAGAAAAAAAAATAGCACTTGATCTCGGATCTCGCAGGATGGCCATGAAGCGTATAATAATCCCTGGAGACTCCTCAGTCTCAGGATCAATAACAACACATAATCTTACACGCTTTCGAGGTCTCCGACATGCACTCTACCACTCTAGCCAGCGTCTTTGCGCTATCCCTTGGTTTTGGACAGGCGTATAATGTCGAGTTTTACAAGGGCGAGCAATGCCGCGGTGCACCGCTTGGAAATGTCAAAGTCCGCGACTATTCCTTTCCCTGGTGCTCCAGTACCACCACCCAGGCTCAATCGGCATACATCAGTCAGAACAACAAAGACGACGACACCCACCAGCTGCTCTTCTTCTCCGATGATAGCTGTGTTGGAGACATCATCACAGGCGCTGCAGGATCCGGCTGCGTGACTTTCAACAGCGTAGTCAAGTCCGTACAATCAAGCAAGATCGGCGGTTCGAAGCGTGCCGTCCTTGCGGACAACGGAAACTGGATGAACAGCGTCCACACAGTCAACAACATCTACCGTATGAACAATTTGACCGCCTCCGATGATGACGAAGACATGGATGAGGGCTGGCTCAACATCGGTCTTGGAAGGTGGATCGGCATTCCGGAAGGCCAGACAGCTTATCAGTTCGCACACGACCTGGAGAACATGCAATTTGTCGAGAGGTCATGGGCAGAAGACGACCTTCTGGAGCTGATTGGTGAGTCCGGAGACTTGGAGCTTGACACTCTCCAGGACAGCGATCAGATGCTGCCTGGCACGTCGCCGGTCCAGGGCCCACTCAACAAGCGACAGCAGGACAGCTTCGTGGGTGTCAGATGCAACCGCGCCGCTAGATGTGCCTTCGCAACCGGCCAGGCCATTTCATCCAGCTACAACTTATTCGCGAAGACATACGACGGCCTCAGCAACAATCGCTTGTGGGGCGTGCTCAATAACGGCTACGTCTCCAACTTCGCGCAGCACTATTATTGGAGCCGAACGACGGAGAAGCTCAAGGCTTCGCAGTGCGACAAGAACGACAAGAAGTGCCTCCTGGATGCTCTCGCGGACAACTTTGACGAGTTTCCGAGACGAGCCATCAACGTCCGCAACGAAGAGGTTGAGAACTTCTCTCAGGATGTGACTGGCAAGGTGGAATGGCAGGCCTCCACCACGAAGCCGATGAGGGCCATGCCCTTCCAGTGCTAATCGCACTACTCACACTCAGCTCGGTTTGCGGAAATGAGACGGCTGCTTTAGAGCAAAAGACTGGTCGGGCATGGGGCCCGGCGCGCGCAGAGAGAAAGACTAGAGAAGGGCTATAGTACACGGATTCAACATGCTGATGTCTTGCCATCGTGTGTCAGTTGCACCTAAACATAGGAAGAAATTCATTGATCTCGTACGCGTCTCATGAGCAACTAAATCCCAAACAGCCGACTATGTCTCAACGCCAAGCAGCAATGCGTCAATATCAAAGCCATTCACACAAAATCCATCAATGGCAGAAGAAAATATCACCTCAGTCCACCCTGGCGGCGACGTGCCTATCAACAACACCGACCATGAAAGGAACTCGGATGAAGAAATACTGGCCTCACTGGGCTACAAACCCGAGTTCAAACGTGAGTTCACCCTCTAGTCAACGTTCTGTGTTTGCTTTGCAGTCCTCGGCTTACTACTCTCATTCGCCTGGACACTATGAATCGCGAGCTGGTTCCTGCAGCTGGTCGTCACCTACACTGTCATCGACATCACAGCTGTGCTAGAAATTGATCTGGGCCAGCCCTTCGCCGCCTTTCCTCAACGACATCCTCCTGCCGCGAATCGTCCTCGCCGTGCTCTCTCTCACCATCATCGCTGGCTTCGCTATGGGGCAGGGCTGTATGATAGCTGTCTCTCGAGTGACTTACGTGAGAAATGACTCCATTCAAAAAACAAGATCACCAGACAATGCTAACAAACATTTTCACCAGGCTTACGCCCGCGACGAATGCTTCCCCATTTCCCGCTACTGGAGTCACGTCGATATCCACACCCACACACCCGTCGACGCTGTCTGGCTAATCTCCACAATCGGCACGCTTCTCCTTCCTTCTCATCTTCGGTGGCGACCTCACCGTCGGTGTGATCTTCAGCATAGGAGCCTGCGCAGCCTTTGCCTCCTTCACCATCCCCATCGCCATCCGCATGATCTTCGTCGGCGACAAGTTTCAGCCAGGGACCGTGGACTTTGGAACGCTTCAGTGTTCCAATTGGGATCGTGGGAGTGGGGCTCGTCACGATGATGGTGCCAATACTGTGCTTGCCTAGTATTGTAGGCGAGGATCTGGATCTAGCGAGTATGATTTGGACGGCGTTAGTCTACGGAGGGCCTAGGTCGGGTGTGTTGGTTTGGTGGGTGGTGGATGCTAGGAAGTGGTTTCAGGGGCCGAAGGTCAATGTTGAGCATTTGATGGGGAGGGAGCTTGAAGCAGGGGAAGAAAAGTTGGATGTGAGGGTGAAGGGCGGTAGGAGTAGTGTGAACAGGTTAGGAGGTCGAAGACTGGAGGGTTGTGGGCGTGTGTGTCCCGTTTGTAGTGGAGCCATTGTCTTCTCACACCACCATACGGGCTGACACCATAAGCAGATGTGAGGTGAAGTCTGTTGTAGCCTTCTTCCTGTAGTCAGGTAGACCCACACCCACACTACCTCGTATAGCAAAGCCCTTGAGGTGGTCTGACTGACAGCCTCTGTCTACAGCGTCCTCCGAACCTTGTTTGCACACTCTCGACGATACCGTCCAGCCACATCATCTTTCCCGTCACATTTTCTCATACCCTAACCAATGAAGGCATCAAAAACGTGCGGTTTAGACCTCACGTCCAGCTGGTGTACTTTAGTCCACCGTATTCCGCGTATCCGTACTGTACGCCGATAGTACCGCACCTGCCGCATCTCCCGGTCTTGAGTAACAGACAGGCCCAACAAAGATCACATGAACGGTCTGGAGTGCATTCTCTGCCCAGCACAGGCTCGAGCCAAGAAGGCACTGCCGCGGGCGACCGCCCAGATCATCACGAACGCAGTGCATATGCCCAGATTTGGCGCTTGACATGGTTTAGCGCAGCCTGGTAAGGCTGAGTGTTTATTGCGGAGATATCGTTAATAACTATCGTGTATGACTAGGGGGGTTTTGCTAGGACTGTTGTACGATCAGTGAGACTGTGTCTCGGAATGTCTCTCCATTTTCCCATCAGCCACTTCATTTTTGCAATGACGGAGGAACTTGTGCTTTCGAGTCGGGTTAACACACTTGGTGATACAAAAAAAGTATGGCAGATGATTCCTTCACTTGCATGTCGCCAAGATGAAAAGGTGACGTGACGTGCCTCTTGTGGCTTGCCGATCAGAGACGCGCAAGGCGATTTGCTAGTGTAAGGCGGAGCAGCAGAAGCACAGTCCCTCGAGTCCCTCACCTGTCACTCCTCCATCCCAGCCGCGTCAGAAGCATGTTATAGTCGTGCCAGGTTCCGGCCTCCGCCTCATCGTGGTCTACAGTACTGCCGTTCATCCTCCCTCCCTCCTCCCATATTCACTTACATTCCCTCCTTCCATTCGCTATCAACATCATGACCACTCCTTCCCTCACTGTCAACGGCGGCGACAATCCCGGCGAGCCCGTCTCCTACCCCACCTTCGATGGCCGCCGAGTCCAACTCACCCCAAGTAATAATAACTCACCATCACCCTCACAATCATCAATACAGCCACCACCGCCACAAATGGCGCGACCCAAAAGGACAGACACGATGGAGACCATAACGCCCTTTGTAGACGCTCAGGAAAGCCAGCCAGAGCCTGCATTGCAACTAGACCAGCAAAAGCAACAACTTCACCGATTACATTCCGCCGTGTCCTACAACTCCAAGATGTCTGTGCCACCGCCCGGCTCAGTCTTGACCGGCAAGCAAGAGCACTACCTCAAGCGCGAACTGATAAGCCAGCAAACACAATGGGAGATCCGCGAGCTGTCACATCCTACCGCCTTGCGTCGTTTCGGCGCGCCCTTCCTCTCAGAGGCTGGCGAGGTCGCGCCTGAAGACTCGGATCTACCACTTCTACGCTATATCTTCGTTCATTTCGTCCGCAACTTCCCCTTCCTGAACCAGGCACAAGAGAAGGAGTTTTGGCAGGACAAGCTTCAACTATTCCTCGAGAGCTTTGCCAACAAGCACATCTCAGGCTCCGAGGATCGGCTAGAAGAGACCAAGAGATCGAAACTTGCAATAAAGGCAACGAAGCTGGTTGAGTTGATGATGGTCTCTGGAATACCGACGGCGTCTGGATACGAAGAGCGAATCCGCTTCAGCGAGATGGAGGTGGTAGACCGGAGTGCCAACGCGGATGGACTTGTTGTAAACCAACCGGAAGGAAACGCTATCAATGGATGGGATGTCAACGTGGAAGGTGTACGGACTGTCACAGAAAAGCGCCATGTCAGGAAACACCAGCATGCCAGCTTTTTGCTGCGAGTGAAGCAACATGACAAGCCTGAGATTCATGTCGCCCGACGCTTTGGTGATTTCGTGAAAATGCACAAGAAACTTCGACAAGAGCTTCCTGGAAAGGTGCTTCCGCCCATTCCACGCAAGAACAAAAACTCATCACTATTCACGAACGCAGACGACGATGATGCCTCGAGCATGTCTTCAATCTCGACCAAAGAACCTATTACAGCGCCCCCCGAACCGGCTACAGAATCTGGTGGCTTCCGCTCATATCTTTCATCATGGACCGGCGGCAGCAGTGCTTCTTCTCACAAGCGTGCGGCCTCAATAACACCGAGCACTGCTTCGCCGCGCCCCAGTATTGATTCGAGCACCGGACTCGCAGCTGGTGGTACCACACCACGATCATCCTCACCTGCTTCAGGACACATGCTAGTCCGCGAGGACCAGCGAGTGTCACTAAGAGCGTTCCTCCGCAACTTCCTCCAGAATGAGAACATCGCCCACAGTAAAGCAATGACCGAATTCTTGACAGCAAATCCGACGAAATTGACAAACGAAGAGCTCGAGGATATTGCAAGAAGGAAGGAAATGGACGAGAGGCGAATGGAAGAGCAACGTCGATTTTTCGAAATCGCCAGTCAGCGTGCAAAGGAGCTCGACGTACACATGGAAGGCTTCCGCCGGACGGTTATCGAGAAGAACGGGCTACGAAACCTCTTCGGTGAAATCAAGATCAAAAACAGCATCAGCGAGCTGCAACCCGAGTACCAAAAGGTGTGCGAGTGGCTGCGAATAGAAATCGCAGCTACCCTCTATCATCTCTTCCTTGCAGAGGACAACAGCCCGGAGCTATTCGGACAACTGAAGAGAATTCATGGGCTGGTACCTTACGGCACGCTAAAGCAGGTGATTCGTTTCACCAACCCTGCGGCTGTCATGAAAGGCGTTCTTGACCTCTTCATGGCGCAACCACTTGGCGCGAAGAGTCTGTTGCAGAGGATGTTCGGATTCGCCATTGGCGACGGTGTCAAGCACATCCAGAAATCGATCGAGACGCTCACCGCTAAGGTTGATGACAACGTTCTGTGTGCGAAGATCAGAAATTTCACTTACTCAAGCGAAGAAGAGAAAGATGCAATCAGACGAGAGGCGGAAGCTGAACAGGTGGACTTGCTTGTTAAGATCATGCAAACTGATGACATCGTACCCGCGCTTTCCACCGAGCAGATTGGTCAGACATTCAACGCATACGTTGCCTGGGATAACGCCGTTGAGCACGTCGACGAGTCTATGCGTCAAGGCGCAGAGCTGTTTGCTCGCCTGAAACAGCTTCTCAAGCTCTACACTCGCAAGCGCGACAAGGAGATGATGCTTGAGATGATCGAGGAACCCACAACACTCTACCTCTTCCGCGACCTCTTCACCATCTTCTACGAGCCTCTGGTACGCGTGTACAAGAGTGCAAACGTCTACAACAGCGTCACGGACTTTGCACGCTTCATAGACGATGCCATCCAAACCATCGAGCGCGCCCAGCGACAAGACGTCAGCGCCGACCCTAACCAGACCGTGCAGTCCTTCATCGACCTGTGCGCGCGCCACGAAGAAGACCTGTACAAGTTCGTGCATGAAGTGCATCTCCACGACAACGGTCTCTTCGATAAGCTGATGAACTGGATCGAGAATATTCTCGACTTCTTGCGTAATGGCCCCGCAGGTGGCAAACTCGACATGAACGCTCTCTTCCTCGGTGCGCTAGAAATGAAGCTCGTCGACAGCGACAAAGTCGTGCGCGAGATCAACTCTCTCATCCGCTGGCAAATGGCCCGCAAAAAGTGGCACCAGGACAAGACCCGTCAGAAGATGGCTTCGGGCGGCGACGTCAATGCTAGCAACAACGGGATGGGCGGCCTTGCGTCGACCTTCAAGCCTGGCGATTTCGGCTTGAATGCTATGGATCTGCAGGATCTTGACATGGCTGACGACGACGACACCGAAAGTGAGAGCGACGAAGACGACGACGCGGATCCCATAGAGGCCGAGCGCAAGAGGAGAGGCCGTCAGAGAGACATGCTCAAGCGGTCGGCTGGCGAGCCAGTCAAGCCTGTTATTGAGGAGTTGCCGAAGATGTCGGAGCAGTTCACTGCCATGTTGCGCATGGTTCTTGCCGAGTGAGAGCTGTTCACGGGGCAGATAGTGTGTAATGGAAGTGGAAGCCAGGCCGCCACAGAGGCGAAGTATTACACGTAATAATGGACAAGGACCAACAAAACAAGGAAAGAACAGTGCTCACCCCACTCACGTCACGAATGTGAAAAGACGAAGATTTTACGATAGATGACATACATACATCGAAACCAAAAGAAATTACTACCCTGGCTTCTGGTATCGTCGACAAGGTCCAGGTCTCGTCCTAGGCCAAACGCCGTTCTTCGATAGTCTTTGTTGATGCCGATGTACAAGCCCCGCACGCGACTCAGATATGTACACATGGACGCCTCCATTTCCTCCAGCATCGGCTCGATGATATGTGACGAGATTATCGATACAACGCCCAAGGGAAGTGCAGTCATCGGATTACATAAAGGGAGGTCGTTTTACACCTCCTGAGTCTCCAATTGCTCGATGCAACCGCAGGTCAGAGCTCGGTGAACTCATTCAAAGCCGCTGATGGAAGGCGAAGTAAGAGCAGTGGAAATGGAGCGGAGGGTCGTCGGGTTTGTCTTTTTTTGCTTTGTCTTGGGGTGATTATATTTCGTCATGGGGTGATGTGGTGGGTCCTTGGGGTTCTGATCGCGGTGGTGGCTTGGGACACGTGGCACAACCTCTGGTGAGAATCCCGATCCTAATACGAGCCACGTATATTCTCAACCCTGCAGGTTATGATGCGGCAACGCAATGTGTAAATTCCATGCATTTTGGGTTTCGAGTTGCTCATTGCAGCCCGTGTGCACACATAGCTTTCTGTTTGAGCTCGATGAAAAACGCCGTTGCAGGTTCTGGTGGCAGGCATAGTATGGGCAGTGGAAGTGAATCTGTGTGTGTTCATCCTCCGGGTTGCCGGTTGTTGAAGTTGGAGTTTGGTTGATGGTTGGGGTTTGGTGGTGGTGTTTGTGGAATGTTCGGTGGGGTTTGTGAGAAGACCGTGGCATCGTTGATTGTTGGTTGGTAGGTTGTTGTGTTGACTCGTACTGTATATCCATCGTTTTCGTCGCCATCAGGTAGTCTTGAACGCTTCTGGCATCCTCGTGTAACATTTGCATCGCAAGATTCCGTCGAATTTGAGCTCCGATCTGCTCCAGTCTTCGCGCCGCAGCTGCTCGAGCGTGGCCTGCTTTCGAATCGCGCTTGCTATCGTTCATTTCACTGGTGTTTGATCGTGAGATTTTGGCGTTGATCGCAATCTTTGCAATACCCTTGGCATTCGTTTGGGGTGTGAAATAATGTGATGCATGTCGTTCATTCTGGATTCCATGCGAATCCTCTTGATACGTTCCAGAGTCCGGAGTGCACGCGGCAAGATCTGTCGATAACCATTGGTTTGGATAAAGATCTTTCTCTTGGAAACGGACAAAGTCTTCCTCGACGGCTCTCGAAGCCGAAGCGTTTGGTTGATTTCGAAAACTGTTTTCGCGGGTGTACAAAGTCGGTCTTGATTTAGTGAATCCACTCGACTGACTTCCATCACCATATTGATCTGCTGTCACCTGTGAAGAACTGCCCGCCTGTTTCGCCATTCGTGGATCTTTAAGCTCACACGCTACGCCGGATAGAGACGCCCGGGCAAGATCTTTCGCTGACCTCGCAAGGCGGTGCGGCAATAACGTCGATTCTTGAGCAGCCATGGTGATGGTCGCACCAGTGTCATCCAGGTCTACTTTGGGCGAGATGACCACCAGGACACTGGATTGAGGGGATTGCGGTTTTCCATGATGTGTTTGCACGTAAGCAGAAGAAGATTCGCGCTATACTTTTGAAGTTAGGGCTCGGATCGGTACGGGAGACACGGGACGCTATAGGGCTGTGCGACTCTCGCTGGATTCAGTTACTCTTTCTGGAGCGTCGTGCAATCCATGTGAGTGTTCTGGCACTTGGACTTCACGATGCACCAAGAACGAAAGATGCACTTTCTCGTCTGAGAGACTGCCTCGGAAATTTTCTGCGACGACGGCTGGAAATCGGCAGTGCCGTGCAGTATCTGAACTGTGCATCTCGGTGCAAGACGTCGGT